>JACCEE010332470.1_pt1 | contig 20944 bp, 22 predicted proteins | sample 7449931 | NCBI WGS metagenome assembly JACCEE01 (sample SAMN15323457, study PRJNA562643) | freshwater metagenome | isolation source: river surface water | place: USA:Blue River Watershed | collected 2017-08-19 | reverse complement strand
TGGGTTTGGAGGCGAGGTTTGCGTACTCGGCTTCGAAGGGGGCGGTGTATGCGATGACCCTTCAGGTAGCGCGGGATTACATTAGCAAGAATATCCGGTGTAACTGTTTGTGTCCTGCGCGCGTGCATACGCCGTTTGTGGACGGTTTTCTTGCGCGGAACTATCCTGGCCGCGAGGCGGAGATGTTTGAGAAGTTGTCGAAGGCTCAGCCGATTGGGCGTATGGCCTCGGCGGGAGAGGTGGCCGCGGCCGCGCATTTCCTGTGTTCGGACGATGCGCAGTTTTTAAGCGGCGTTGCTTATGACGTGGACGGCGGGGTGATTGGTTTGCGGTGATTGAATCTCGTAAGCGTTAGATAGGAGAATGTTATAATGACTGAAGAAATGGTTCCTGATTTTTCAGCGGTGGTGCCGGAGATGACCATGGGGCGTTTGCTCGAGATTTTCCCCGGTGCGCAGCGTGCATTGTTTCGAGGCTACCACATTGGCGGATGCTCGAGTTGCGGATTTGGTGCTGAGGAGACGTTGGCGCAGGTTTGTGCGCGTCAGGACGGGGTGGCGGTGGCTGAGGTGATTGAGTTTCTCAAGCAGAGCGCGGAGTCGGACCGGCAGATGGAAGTGACTCCGCGAGAGGCGCAGGTGATGGTTGCGGAGGGGAAGGCGGTGTTGGTGGATATTCGTACGCGGGAGGAGTTTGATGCGGTGAATATTCCGGGATCGACGTTGTTTTCGCAGGAGTTGATGGGGCAGTTACCGGGATGGGATCCGGCTGTTCAGATTGTTTTTGTTGATCACGAGGGCAGGCGGAGTCCGGATGCGGCGGCGTATTTCGCTGGGCACGGGATGTCGAATGTTCGGTGTTTGCGAGGGGGAATTGATGCGTGGAGTTGTGAGGTGGACACGGCGTTGCCTCGGTATCGGTTGCAGTGAGATTTTAAGGTGTGGCTATGAGTGAGACGACGAACGGTGACGGGGAAGTGGAGAATCTTGGGGAGATGGCGGATGCGGACGCGATTGGGACGGTGGGTTCACCGGATTGTGGGGATATGTTGCGGATGTGGGTGAAGTTCAAGGAGGACGCGCAGGGTCGTAAGGTGATTGACCGAGCGACGTTCCAGACGTTTGGGTGTCAGACGGCGATTGCGGTTGCGAGTGCGGCGACTCGCTTGATTGCGGGGCGCACGCCTGAGGAGGCGTTGCGGATGAGTGGGGAGGAGTTGTCTGCGCCGTTGGGGCCGCTTCCTCCCATGAAGATTCATTGTGCGCAGTTGGTTGAGGGGGCGTTGAAGTCTGCGTTGGAGTCTGTTGCTTCAGAGGAGGCTGGACCTTCGGTTACGGTTGGTTCCGGTGCGTTGGGGGGCGTTGGCGCGGCTTCGACGTTGAAGGACAGTTTCCTGCCTGCGGTTCAGGGGGGAAGTAAGCCGAAGATTATTTTTAACAAGTGAACGAGAAGGGAAAACACGTATGAGTTCGGACAGTTCAAAGACGTTGGTTCGTGATGTTGATGCGGTGCGGATTCCGAGTGGGGAGCCGATGCGTCTTGTGGCGGGGATGTCGGTAACGATTACTCAATCGTTGGGGGGCAGTTTTACGGTGGTGACGTCGTCGGGGTTGGCGCGGATTCGCGGGGTGGACGCTGATGCGTTGGGGTTAGAGGTTCCGGTGGAGGCGCCTGCTGCGGCGTTACCGGCGGACGGGAGTGTGCCGGTGGTGGATGAGGGGGCGGTGTGGGGCCAGTTGAAGACGTGTTTTGATCCGGAGATTCCGGTTAACATCGTTGACCTCGGATTGATTTATGACTGTGTGGTGGAGCAGGTTGCGGGGCAAACGGCTCGGGTATTGGTGAAGATGACGCTTACTGCGCCGGGGTGTGGGATGGGACCTGTGATCGCGAAGGAGGCGGAGCAAAAGATTTCGGCGTTACCTGGGGTGGGCGAGGCGTTGGTGGAGGTGGTTTGGGATCCGCCGTGGAATCAGTCGATGATTAGTGAGGTTGGAAAGATGCAGCTTGGCATGATTTGAGTTGGGGCGTTTGGGAGCAGTTTTCCTCTCCATCATGGCGGTTCGGATCAAGATTTGCGGATTTACGCGGGCCTCGGATGCGGAGGACGCCATTGATGCGGGGGCGCATCTTTTGGGGTTCAATTTTTGGTCTGGGAGCAAGCGGTATGTTAGCCCGGACGACGCGGCGGGTTGGCTTCGGACCTTGAGCACTCTGGCTGTGCGAGTGGGTTTGTTTGTGAATCCAACGTTGGAGGAGGTTCGGCGAGTGGTGGGGGAGGGGATGATCGACGCTGTGCAGTTGCACGGCGACGAGACAGCGGATTTTTGTGGGAAGGTTGGAGCGTTGGGAACTCGGGTTTTGCGTGCCGTTCGGGTTCGAGATGTGACTTCGGGTGATCGAGCGATTGAGGGAGCGCCAGGTCGTGAGGTGTTGATTGATGCTGCGGTTGAGGGTGCGTTTGGGGGAACGGGGGTTTCGTTGAACCTTGATTTGGCGAGTGAGTTAGTGAGGCGGCATGCGGGGAAGCGGGTTCTTTTGGCGGGAGGACTGACTCCGCTGAATGTTGCTCTTGCGGTGCGAACGGTGCGTCCGTCTGGGGTGGATGTGGCATCGGGTGTGGAATCTTCTCCTGGCGTGAAGGATGCCGGCTTGATGCGCGAGTTTTGCCGAGAGGTACGCCTCGCGGCGCAGGTTTTTTGAGACTGATTTTGGCACTAACCTTCGGTGCGTTTGCGTGTGGATTGGGCTTCTTTACACGGGGTTTCGCGCGCCTTAACGTATTCTGTTCCGTATGAAAAAACCCGTCGTCACTCCGCATGCTCCGAAAGCGGTTGGTCCTTACTCGCAAGCGGTGCTGGCGGGGGACACGTTGTATTGCTCGGGTCAGATTCCCTTGGATCCAGAGACTGGAGAGGTGGTTGCGGGTGGCGTGCGTGAGCAGGCGGAACGTGTTTTTCTCAACCTTGGCGCGGTGTTGCGCGCTAGCGGGATGGATTTTTCAGACGTGGTTAAAGCGACCATTTTCACCACGGATTTGTCGAAGTTTGGCGAGTTGAACGAGGTGTACGCATCCTATTTCTCTGAGCCGTACCCAGCGCGATCGACGGTTCAGGTTTCGGCTCTACCGCGTGGGGTGCAGGTTGAGGTTGAGGTGGTGGCGATTCGCGACGCCAACGCAGTTTAAAGCTCAGTAAATGTGATCATGGATTCGTCTACATCATCGGTTTCCGCATTGGATTTGTTTCGTCAGACGGGAGCGCTCTTGGATGGGCATTTCGTTTTGCGGTCGGGGTTGCACAGTCGCCAGTTTTTCCAGTGTGCGATGCTGTTGCAGAACACGGCGATTGCCGCCGATTTGTGTGCTCGGTTGGCGGAAAAAGTGCGAGGGAATGGTGCTGAGCGGGTGATTTCTCCGGCGTTGGGCGGGGTGATTGTTGGGCATGAGGTGGCCCGTTCGCTGGGGTTGCCGCATATTTTCGCTGAGAAAGAGGAGGGACGTTTAGTTTTGCGGCGGGGTTTCGAGATTAAACCAGGCGACCGTTTTTTGGTGGTGGAGGATGTGGTGACGCGTGGGGGGCGGGTTCAGGAGACATTGGACATTGTGAGGAGTCGCGGAGGGGTGGTGGTTGGGGTGGTTTCGTTGGTGGACCGGAGCGGCGGGAATCTGCCGGATTTTGGGGCGCCGTTTGAGAGTTTGGTGCGACTGGATGTTGAGACGTTCGAGGCGGATCAGGTGCCTGCGGATTTGGCGGGTATTCCCGCCGTGAAGCCTGGCAGCAAGTAAGCGGGGCGGGCGTATCGATGATCGAGCATGATTCATCCGGTGTTGGTGTAAGGATTTAAAGGAGAGACAAGTCTATGATTACGTGGTTGTTGAAAAAGATTATCGGTTCCAAAAATACGCGATTGGTTAAATCGCTTCGGCCGGTGGTGGAGAGAATCAACACGATTGAGGAGGGTTTTCGTTCGTTATCGGATGACGCGTTACGGGAGCAGGTCGCGGGTTGGCGGAAGCGTCTCTCGGATGCGTCTATTGAGCAGCACCCCGTGATTTTGGACGAGATTTTGCCGTACGCCTTTGCGGCGGTGAAGAACACTGCGCGCCGTTTGGCGGAACGCAAACATGAGTACATTGTTTGCGATCATCCGGTGACGTGGAACATGGTTCATTACGATGTTCAGTTGATTGGGGGGATTTGCCTGCATCGCGGGATGATTGCTGAGATGGCGACGGGGGAGGGCAAGACGTTGGTGGCGACGCTTCCGCTGTTTTTGAATGCGTTAGCTGGGCGGGGTGCGCACTTGGTGACGACGAACGATTATCTTGCGCGTCGCGATGCGGAGACGATGCGTGAGCTGTATGGATTCCTCGGTTTGACAACGGGGATTATCCAGCACGACCAATCTCCGGACGAGCGTCGGGACCAGTACAACTCGGATATCACGTATGGGATGAACTCGGAGTTTGGGTTCGACTACCTTCGGGATAACGGGATGGCGACCTCTCGTGAACAGCAAGTGCAGCGTGGGCATGCTTTTGCGATTGTGGATGAGGTTGATTCGATCCTGATTGATGAGGCGCGCACTCCCCTCATTATTTCGGGGCCGGCGACGGTTTCGACGCACCAGTTCGACACGTTCAAACCGGTGGTGGAAGGGTTGGTGAAGCAGCAGACGTTGCTCTGCAACCGGCTCTGTGCGGATGCGGAGACGGCTTTCGAAAACAAGCAGTCTGAGGAGTTTGGTCGTTTGATGTACAAGGTGAAGCTTGGTAATCCCCGCAACAAAGCGTTGTTGCGTGCGATGGAAGACACCGAGAAGAGGAAGGCGATGGACAAGACGGAGTTGTCCTATGCGACGGACACGCGGAAGGAGGAGTTATTCGCGTTGAAGGAGGAGTTGTTTTTCACGATTGACGAGCGTCAGCACGAGGCGGATTTGACGGACAAGGGGCGGTCGTATTTGAGTCCTGACAATCCGGATGCGTTTGTTTTGCCGGACTTGATTACGCAGTTTGCTGAGATTGATCAGGACACGGCGTTGACGCCTGCGGAGAAGGTGGAAGCCAAATCGAAGCGTCAGGCGCACATGGATCATCAGTCGGAGCGGATCCACAATATCTCTCAGTTATTTAGGGCGTACTGTTTGTTTGAGCGGGATGTTCACTATGTGGTGGAGGAGGGGAAAGTGGTGATTGTGGATGAGTTTACTGGCCGCAAGATGCCGGGTCGTCGGTGGAGTGATGGGTTGCACGGTGCGGTAGAGGCGAAGGAGGGGGTTGTGATTGATCGGGAGACCCAGACGTTGGCGACGATTACCATTCAGAACTATTTCCGGTTGTATCGGAAGTTGGCTGGGATGACGGGCACTGCGGAGACGGAGGCGAACGAGTTTAGCGATGTGTACCGGTTGGATGTGGCGGTGATTCCCACGAATCGTCCGTGCGTTCGAAAGGACTTGAATGATTTGGTTTACAAAACGCGGCGTGAGAAGTTCAACGCAGTGATTACTGAGATCAAGGATGCTCATGTGAAAGGGCAACCGGTTTTGGTGGGGACGGTGAGTGTTGAGCAGAGCGAGGTTTTGTCGCGGATGCTGAAGCGGGAGAAGATTCCGCATGCCGTGTTGAATGCGAAGTATCATCAGCAGGAGGCGGAGATTATTTCGAAAGCGGGCCAGCGCGGGGCGGTGACGATTTCGACGAACATGGCGGGTCGTGGCACGGATATTAAGCTGGGGCAGGGCGTGAGTGATTTGGGAGGTTTGTTTGTGATTGGGACGGAGCGACATGAGGCGCGGCGGATTGATCGTCAGCTTCGGGGGCGGTGTGCTCGTCAGGGTGACTCCGGCTTGTCGCGGTTTTATGTTTCGTTCGAGGATGATTTGATGCGGAACTTTGGCGCTTCGGGTCGGATGACGACGATGATGGAGCGATTGGGGTTGCAGGAGGGGGAGGCGTTGGAGCATCCGTGGCTGAACAGGTCGGTCGAGACGGCACAAAAGCGAGTGGAGCAGCGCAACTATCTGATTCGCAAGCGGTCATTGGAGTTTGACGATGTGATGAATCGTCAGCGTGAGGTGATTTATGGATGGCGGAACGAGGCGATTTCCACGGATGACACGCGGTCGATGATTGAGGAGGTCATGGAGGAGACGATTCCTGAGCGTGTGGGAGGATTTTACGCGGGTGGGTCGGAACCGGAAGTGGACGGGCTATTGCATTGGCTGAACACCACCTTTCCGTTGGGGATCGATCGCAAGGATTTGCCGTCGGGGGGACAAGTTGATGCGGACCAGATGGTGGAGTTTGTGATGGAGAAGGTTCGTTCGGCTTACGCATTGAAGTGTGCGCATGAGACGCCGGAGTCGCTTCAGAGCATGGAGCGTTACATTCTGTTGAATGCGATTGACCGGCTCTGGCAGGAGCATCTGTACGCGATGGATGCCTTGCGCGAGGGGGTATACCTCCGAGCGTACGGACAGAAGGACCCGTTGGTGGAGTTTAAGTCGGAGGCGTTTGAGATGTTTACGTCGTTGATGGGGACCATGAAGAACGAGGTGTTGCACAATCTCTTCCGGTCGACGTCGAATCTGATGGCGTTTGAACAGTTCCTCTCGAGTTTACCGCAGTTGTTGACGGGGCCGGACGAGACGGGTGAGGCGATGCACACTCAACTTCCTTCGGCGGGCGAGGCGCGACCTGATCCGACGGGCTTAGATGACGTGTTTGCGCGGGTGTCAGCGGAGGCACCGAAGATTGGTCGTAATGATCCGTGTCCGTGTGGGAGTGGGCGTAAGTTCAAGGCGTGTTGCGGTGGATCTGCTGTTGTTTGAGTTTTTGGGGCACTGTCATGAGATCTACGTTCAAACTATTTCTGGGGATCGGTGGTTTGTTGACGTTTGTGGGTTGTCAGACGGATGTGCGCGTTCGCCGGGACATCGCGTATCTCGGGGGGTACCGACCGGTTTCGGAGCCCGGTCGTGCGCCGTTTGACAACGTGTCGTTTTGGGAGGGGGACGGGGTGGGAGGCAGGGCGGCTGTCAAAATTTCGTTGAGTGAGCAGCGCGCTTATTTTTATCGCGATGAGCGGTTGGTTGGCGTGTCTTACATTTCGACGGGCCGCGAGGGGTTCAACTCGCCGAAGGGGAGTTTTCAGATTTTGGACAAGGATGCGACGCATGTGTCGTCGCTGTACGGGGACTATGTTGATGCGCAGGGGCAGGTGGTTCAAAAGGACGTTGATCGCAAAAAGGACCCGATTCCTGCCGGTTGCAAGTTTGATGGCGCGAAGATGCCGTATTTCATGCGGTTCGCTGGTGGGGTTGGGATGCATCAGGGTTTCTTGCCGGGGTACGCGGCCTCGCATGGTTGCATCCGGATGCCTGAGTTTATGGCGCGTAAGTTTTTTGAGAATGTGAGTCGAGGCACCCCTGTTCGAGTGGAGGATTGATATGTTACAGCGACGCGAAGTTCTCGTTTCGGCGGCCAGTTTGGCATTGAGCGCGTGTGTCACGACGGAGCGGTTGAATCCGTTTGGCTCCGTGCCAAGGTACCGATGGGTTGCGCTAAGGATCGTTGGGAAAAAGGCAGGCGATGTGGTGATTGAACTTTCGGATCGCGCTCCGAACCATGCGCAAAACTTTTCGCGGCTCGTGTCGGCTGGATTTTATGAGGGGTTGGGTATTCACCGCGTGGTGGACGGCCGGTTTGTTCAAACGGGTGATCCTCTGAGCCGAAAGGGCGCAACGCGGACGATTGGGACAGGCGGCCCTGGGTATACTTTGGCTCCGGAGATTGGTTTGAAGCACGTTCGCGGTGCGGTGGCCATGTCGAGGCTTTCGGATACGGTCAATCCGAGTCGGCGCTCGAATGGGAGTCAGTTCTTCTTTGTGTTAAAAGATTCTCCGGAGTTCGACGGTCGGAACACGGTCTTCGGAATGATGGTTCAAGGATTGGAGTTTCTTGATGAGATTTCGAATTTCCCGGTGAATGGCTCCGGGGCTCCGATGGAGTCCGTGAAAATCAGCCGCGTTCGTGGTTCCGACATTTCTGCTGAGGACGCGCTCCGGAAGCTTTGACGAGCCGAGTTACCTCAACAAGGCGACTGGCGTGAGTTTGTTTCAGCTGAGGGAGAGGACCTGAACTTTGCCCCACTCGGACCAGAGGCCATTTTTTCGGTGGGGTTGCGAATGGGCAGCGGCGAGGACAATCGACTTTCCGTCAGCACTGAACCGAGCCTGTGTGATGCGGTTTTTGGTGTCGATGGAGTGGACGAGGCTTCCGTCTTGAGCGGAGAACAGTGCGGCGTTCCATGTGCCCTGCGCCTGGCGGCCCGCCATGAAAAAATGTGATCCATCTGGCATCCACACGATGCTTTCCATCAGGCCATTACCGTGTTGACCGTCTTTGATGTGGTCGCGTTTCTCGTCTTTGTTCCAGTCCCAGCGTTGCCAGGTCATCTTGCCGTTTCCGGCCATTGGGTCTCCCATCGGACCCATCCCGCAAACCGCTAGCGTTTGGCCGTCGGGTGAGAACGACATCCCAAAAATCCCGCCGCAGTGGTGGTGCGTTTTGATGGATCCCCACGAGGTAAAATCGGGGGAAGTGAATGACGCAACCGGTTCTTTCACTGGCTTGCGAAGATCCCAAATTCGGACTTCTCCCATCATGTTTCCGGCTGCGAGAAAATGACCGTCCGGCGAGAAGGCACAGCTCTGCACCGGAGGCACGTGCTCAAAAGCTGCGACAAGGTCCCCTGAATACGTGTCGAACACTTTCACTGATGGTTCGGTTTCTGGAGCGGGCTCATATTTCCAGCCGCCAGGGAGGTATTGTCCGGTTGTGGATGCGACGCGGGATCCATCGGGTGAGAGTGCGAGTTGCCAACTCCAGAACTGGTGGGCGAGCACTCGGCGCCAAGAGCGGCCGGAGGCGGTGTCATGCCAGAGAAGCGCGCCGTCATAACCTCCGGATATCAATGTTTTTCCATCGGGAAGGAGAACGCATCCGCTGGCGAAGGAAGTGTGCTTCGCTGTGAACTCACATGTGCTCTTGGATTGGAGGTCTACGCAGTGAATGGACCCATCGGCGCATGCGGCGTAGGCAACCGATGCGTCGGTTGCAATGGCGAGTCCGAGAGCTCCGGTGGGTAGTTTCGTCTCGCGGACGGAGGTCAGTTTCATGGCGTTTAGGCGAGGAGTTCTCGAATGGGAGCGACCTTGTTTTCGACGCGATGGAAGGTCGGCATTCCATCGAGTTCGTATTCTGCGTGAGGGTCGAGTCCGAGCGCAGTGAAGATGGTTGCGAAGAGGTTTTGCTCGTTGAAAGCGGTCCCGTCGACATCGACCCCATCGACATCAGTTGCGCCGGTGACAATGCCCCGTTTGAGGCCGCATCCCGTCATCATCATGCTCCACGCGTTTGGGTAATGGTCACGTCCGCGCGCTACGTTGATCCAAGGGGTGCGACCGAACTCGCCCATGGCGATGACGAGAGTGGAGTCGAGGAGTCCGCGGGATTCGAGGTCGTTGATGAGGTGGAAGAGTACGCGGTCGAGTTCGGGCACGAGCATCTGGTGGATTTCGTGTTGGAAGACGTGGTTGTCCCAGTTCATCCCGTTGGCGACCATGACGAATGGAGCGCCATTTTCGACGAGGTTCCGCGCCATGAGGGCATGCTGTGCGAAGCTGCCTGGACCGTACCGTTCGCGGTCCTTTGCAGGGAGACGTTCGATGTCGAAGAGGTGAGCGCTGGCGGAGAGGCCTTTCATCCGCTCAAAGGCGGCGTTTTGACTGCGAGCAACGGCACTGGATTGTGTTTTTTCGAACCTTGCTGCGAGGAACTTGCGGAGTGTTTCGCGAGATTCTCGATCGTCCGCTGGCAGCGAGTCGCCACCTTCGCGTAGAAGCTTGGTGTAGTCGCCGCCGAGTCGGACGGGGCTGTGCTCAGAGCCGAGCCACCCTGCCCAGTTCCCAGCCTTGAACGATTCGAACTCGTTTCCTCCGGGGATGGGATCGAGCAGGACGAAGTTGGGAATGGTTGCATCGAGCTGGCCGAGCGATTGGGAGATGACACTGCCGAGGGTTGGGCGGGTGAACCCTGGGCGGTCTGGGTTTCCTCGTTGCAGAAGGCTGATTGCTTGAAAATGCTCGGGTTGAGCGGTTTTCATATTCCTGACGATGTTCAGTCGGTGCGCGATTGATGCGCATTTCGGCATAAGTGAGGAGAAGTGAATGCCGGGGATTGAGGTGCGAATGCTTCCGAAGGGCCCGCCGCTGGGGCGTCCGGGTTTGGGGTCCCACGTTTCGAATTGGCTGGGTGCGCCGCAGAGCCACAGGAGGATGCAGTGTTTTTTGGCTTTTGCGGTTTGCTCGGCGAGTGCCTGTCGAAGGAAGAGGCCTTCGAAGCTGGTTGCTGTTGCAAGTGCGCCGCCTGTGAGTCCCTTGAGGAAGAGGCGGCGGTGGAGTTGGTGATCTCCGGTGTTGCAAGGGTTCGGCATCTCGAAGTCAGGGTTGATCATCGGGGAACGATCAGAAACTCGGGGCTGGTGATGAGTGCGTGAACGATGTTGCGAATAGCGTTCATTCGCCCCTCATTGTTCGAAGAGGTGGCTTGCAATGCATCTGCAAAATACTTGGATTCATCGGGTTCTGGCTTTCTTCCGAGGGTAGCTATGAACGCGTCGGTCACACAGGTTTCCGGCGGTGTGATGGTTTGGAGACGTGCGAGGAGCGGACTTTCCGGTTGGGTGATTTCGCGGAGTAGGGGAGAGCTTGTGAGGAACTGCGCCTGAACGAAGTTGGCGTTGTAGTCTTTTGGAAGGACGTCGGGGATAGCGGCAACGGCGGCTTTTCGGAGAGGTTCGTGGTCGGGAGGAAATCCGGCGACGATGCGCCAGGAGCGGGAGAGCTGTTCTGCGGTGAGTGGGCGTGCGGGTGCACTGGCGAATGCGGTAGGGTCGGCGGTCAGGCCTCCGGAGAGTGCGTAGGGTTCGCTGAGCACGATTCCGTGGAGGAGGCGTTTTACATCGTACTGATGGTTCGCAAAATCGCGGGCAAGCCATTCGAGCAGTTCGGGATGGCTGGGCACGTTACGGGCGTTCATTTCATCGGCTGGATGCACGATTCCGCGGCCCATGAGTGCGGCCCACATTCGGTTGACTAATGCCCGTGCGAGGAGCGTGTTTTCGTCGGTGGCAACATCCGCAAACGTTTCCCGACGCGAGTAAAGGGGGACGCGAACTTTGGCTTTTGCATCCACGTAGAGGTCGTCTTTGTCCTCGGGTTTGTGGTCGCCGGCGGGCCAAGTTTCGCTAATGGAACGTCCGTTTAGGAGAGTGATGATTGCCGGTTGTGATTCTTTCTTGAGGTTGGTGAAGTTGACGAACCCGCCCACGGCTGACTCGGCGACTCCGCTAGAACCATCGACGTTTTTACTTCGGTTGAAAGCGGTTACGAGTCCCCAGTAGTGGGACTGCTTGATTTCACGGGCGAGTGGGTGGTCATGGCACTGTGCGCAATCGATGCGCGTGCCGTAGATGAGTGGGGCCACAGCTTCTGCGATGGCTTGGTGATCGTTCTTCCGCTCGTAAAGAAACCACGTTGACCCTTTTGTCTCCGGTCGGTCACCCCGTCCGGTAAGGATTTGGTGAACGGTCCGATTCCACGGTTGGTTCGCTTGAAAGGTGCGCTCCAGGAAGCCGTACCAACCGCTTTGTTTGCGTCGGTCCTCGCTGGACCCGCGTTTGGGGCGTCCCATGAGGAAGTTGTCCCAGAGCTCGCGCATGCGAATGGGATACTCTGCGGAATCGAGCAGGTGTTGGACGGCTTGGCCACGTTTGTCGGGGGCGGTCGAGCGGGTGAATGCTTCGGACTCCTGCGGCGTTGGGATGCGTCCGGCGAGGTCGAGGGAGACGCGACGGAGCCAAGCGGCATCGGAGAGGGTGGGAGAGGGTTTGAGGGCGCGGCGCATCAAGCCCTCTTGGATGAGGGTATTGATTGCCGCTGGGATGTCATTGAAGGCACGGGTTTGAGTGGCTGCAGCGACGGTGTTGGTTGGGGCGGACGGTGACTCTGGCAAGTTTGCGATCCATTGGCGGATTGCATCTCGGTCGAGCGTTGACAGCTGCTTTTTGGGCGGCATGTGCGGATCGCTGCCTTCGGAAAGCACGGTAAAGAGCGGGCTTGCCTCTGGGTTGCCTGGTTTCACGACGGGCCCAGATTCACCTCCTTTGAGGAGGGCGGGGAGATTATCGAGTTCGAGGCCGGCTTTTTGTTCGATGGGGCCGTGACACTTCACGCAGTGCGTGTCGAGGAGGGGTTGGATGCGGGTGTGCCACGAGGGGCCAGCGTCCACCGCGCTGGAGGCGAGCGAGAGGAGGACGAGCGAAGCGAGGGAAATCCGTAGGGCGGTGCCGGGGCGGGCGTTGGCCATCGTGGGAGGATACCCCATCTGCCGAAACAATGTTAGAGCCGAAAGTGGGTCCCGATGGAAAGAGTCGCTGGGAACGGAGTGGTTCCCAGCGGTCTCATGGGTTGGCTTTAGATGGAGATGTCGTCGTCGCGACGGACGCGAGTTCGGGGGACGATAAATTCGAGGAGACGTGCTGTGGATTCGTCGAGTGTTTCGCGATCTGTGTGGAGGACGATTTCTGGATTTGCGGGTTCCTCGTAGGGCGAGTTGATTCCCGTAAATTCGGCGATTTCGCCGTTGCGTGCGCGTTGGTAGAGGCCTTTGACGTCTCGAGATTCGCAGGTTGCCAGCGGTGCATTCACGTAGACTTCGAAGAACTCGACGCCACTTTCGAGCGCGATTTCACGGGCACGACGACGATCGGATTGATAGGGGGCGATGAACGCGGTCACGACGATGATGCCGGCGTCGGCCATGAGCTTGGCAACTTCGGCGACGCGTCGAATGTTTTCGGTTCGGTCTTCGTGAGAGAAGCCGAGGTTTGCGTTGAGGCCGTGGCGTACGTTGTCTCCGTCGAGCACGTAGACTTGATTGCCGAGGTTGAAGAGTTCGCGCTCGAGGTTGCGTGAGATGGCTGATTTGCCCGCGCCGCTGAGTCCGGTAAGCCAGATGACGGCACCGCGGTGACCATTCCGGAGGTTTCGGTTCGTCGAGGTGACGTTGCCCTCAGACCAGAAGATATTGGAGCTCTTGACCTTGCTGCGATCTGCGTAGACCCCGCTGTGAATGATTCCACCGCCGGCAACCTGGCGGTTGTCTACGATGACGAAACGTCCGAGCAGCGGATTCCGGTCGTGATTATCCATCACGAGGGCTCCTCGGGTTTGCAGGGTGACCTCCGCGACATCGTTTTTTGCGATGTGGTCTCGGCCGCTCGTGACCGTATCGAGCGTGGATGCATCGATAATGCGATCAATGTGAACGATTTCTGCGTCGAGTTCTTGGGTGGCGAGTTTGATTCGGTACGGTTGCCCTTTTTGGAGGTTGGTTTTTCCCATCCAGAAGATGCGCGCTTTGAAGCGGTTGGAGACGATGGGCGCGTCGGTTTCGAGGGAAGCGAGGTGTCCGCGTCGAACAAAGATTTGTTCGGTGAGGGTGATGGCGACGGAGTCACCGGCTTTGGCCTCAGTTTTTGTTGGGGCGCTCCAGACTTCAATGGATGCGACGGTGCTGGTTTTGTTGTCGGGCGAGAAGACGAGTTGATCGCCGACGCGGAGGGTGCCGGACTCGATTCGTCCGGCAAAGATGCGTCGGTCATCGAAGCGGTACACATCCTGGATGGGGAACCGGAGCGGCATGTCATTGAGCGGCACGGGGGGCTCGAAGGTGTCGAGCATTTCGAGGACGGACGGGCCTTTGTACCACGGGGCTGGATTGGAGCCATCGAGGGCGCCGCGTTTTGCGATGTTGATTCCTTCGCGAGCGGAGATGGGGACGAAGGTGCGTGCTTCGACTCCGATTTGTTTGAGGAATGCGGAGTATTCTTCGCGCACGCTGGAGAAGATTTCTTCGGAGAACCCGACGAGATCCATTTTGTTGATGGCGACGACGACCTGTTTGATTCCGAGGAGGGAGAGCAGGTAGCCGTGCCGTCGGCTTTGTTCTTGGACGCCCTCGTTTGCAGCGATGAGAAGGACGGCGGCATCGGCGCTGGCGGCACCGGTGATCATGTTCTTGAGGAACTCTTTATGACCTGGCGCGTCGATGATGACGTAGGGACGTCGCTCCGTTCGGAACTGGATTTGTGTGGTGTCGATGGTGATGTTCTGTTCCTGCTCTTCGAGGAGGGAGTCGAGGAGGAAGGCGTATTCGAAGTCCATGCCCTCGGCCTCGGCGGCGGCCTTGATTTGGGCGACTTTTCCGTCGGGGAGGGAGTTGGTGTCGTGGAAGATGCGTCCGATGAGGGTCGATTTACCGTGGTCCACGTGGCCGACGAAGACGACGCGCAACCGGTCTGAGGCGGGCGCTGGGAGAGTGTTGGAGGACATGAAAGTACGGAAGGTGTGGGTTGTTGAGAAAGGTGCAGGCGGTCAGGTGGGATTCTTACATGAACCCTTTTGCGCGGAGTTTCTGCATAGCGTTGCGCTCGTAGTTGTCTTGGGCGCGTCCGGCTCGTTCGCTGGTTTTGGTGGTACGCAGCTCTTCGATGATATCGTCGATGGAAGATGCGTCGCTTTCAGCGGGATTGCTGATGGGCCAGCAGCCGAGGGAGCGGAAGCGGCGACGGACGCCGTCTGGGCTGGTGCGGGAGAAATACATTTGGGGGATGGGGATCCCTTCTCGCTGGATGTAGAGCCAGATGTCGCGTTCGGACCAATCGAGGAGTGCCTGGACGCGGACGTGTTCGCCTGGGGCGCAGGATGTTGTGAACTGGTTCCAGAATTCTGGTGGTTGGTCTTTATAATCCCACTCGAAGTCTTTGTTGCGCGGGGAGAAGTATCGCTCTTTGGCGCGGGTGGGGTCTTCATCGCGGCGGATGCCCGTGATGAGAGCGTCCCATTGGTGTTCGGCCATTACTTGCTGGAGGGCGGCCGTTTTGAGTTCGTGGGTGACGGTGACGGGGTCTGCGGTGTCGTACCCGATGGGTCCGCGAGCGGCGTATTCGCCGGTGCCGGCGCGGGCGTCTTCATTGATTTTAACGATGAGATTGAGGTTGTGATAGGCCACGGCCCAGTCACGGTACGCGAGCATTTCTGGGAACTCGTACGTGGTGTCGATGTGCAGGAGGGGGTAGGGGATATGCCCACAGAACGCCTTCTTAGAGAGCCAGATGAGGACGTTGGAATCTTTGCCCATGCTCCAAGGCATGCAGATATTTTTGAAGTGATGAAAGGCTTCACGAATGAGGAAGATGCTCTGGGCTTCGAGTCGATCGAGGTGGATGGCATCTTCGTGGGAGATTTTCTCGGGGAAGAAAGCGGGGCAGGAACCGGCAGGAGGTGCGGGGTACTGGCGACCGTAGGCGGGGTGGCCTGACAGGTCCGGGAGTTTTGGAAGTTCGGTAGGGTTCTGAGTGCTCATAGCGATGGTTTTTGAAAGGCGGGTTCGGGTTTAGATGGAGGCTCCGAGAAAGGTGTGAATTCCGCACTCGGCTTTGTCGAAGCCGGTCCAGCGTCCGGCGCGTTCGTGTTCGCCGGCGGCGGTGGGTCGCGTGCAGTGGGTGCAACCGATGGAGCGGTAGCCTTTGGAGGAGAGGGTATTGGTCGGGATGTTGTGTGTTTGGAGGTAGGCTTGGACTTGTTCTTTGGACCAAGCGGCCATGGGGTTCAGTTTGAGGATGTATCGGTCGCGGAGGACGTCGAAGTGGTAGAGTTCGAGGAGTTGGACGTTGGATCGGGTATCGCTCTGTTGGCGGCGAACGCCGGTGATCCAGACGGCGAGGTTTGAGAGTTTATTTTGGAGGGGGACGACTTTGCGGAGGGTGCAGCAGAGGTCGGGTTTTTTGAGCCAGAGTTCGTTGCCGAGTTCGGCGGCCTGTTGTTCGGGCGACTGGTCGGGGTGGATGGATTCGATGGGGATTCCGAAGGATGCTTCGAGTTGGGCTTTGAGTGCGAGGGTTTCGGGGAACAGAAACCCGGTGTCGATGGTGAAGACGGGGAGGGGAATCCCTGCGGTGACGGCGTGATGGATGGTGACAAGGCCGGCGCCTTGGAAGCTGGTGCCGATGGCGGCGGCGGTGCCGTACTGGGACCAAGCCCAGGCGAGGAGGTCGGCGAGCGGCGCATTCTCGAAGGCCGCGTTGAGTTCGCGGACAGCCTCGGGCGAGGGAAGTTGAAAGGCGGCGCTCATTGTCTATAAAAACTATAGGAATACTATCGCATGCGGCAATGGATTGGTCAAGGGGAAGGTGTGGCGGGATTTCCCAGGCCGTTGGCCGTGTGGGTGTGTGGGTGTGACGGGTTTTCCCAGGCCGTTGGCCTGGGCTGACGTGAGGGCGCGCCTTTGGCGCTTGTTTGGGGGAAATCGGCTTGCGCGTCGGCTCAGTAGGCGCGTCGGCTTAGTAGACGAGCCAGGAGTTCCAAGAGGCGAAGCCCAGGGCACCGAGTGCGGAGATGATGAGCCAACCGCGACTGTGTTTACCCAAGAGGGTTAGGATGATGAATGCCAGAAGGGTGAGCGCGCCCATCAGGGAATACGTCACGCCGGGGGGAAGGGTGTCGAGTCCGGGGATGTTGCGGAGGAAGGCGCCCGGTAGGGTGGGGAGGGCTTTGAGTAAACTCCAGCGGTGGGTGTCCGAGGGCATGGTTCGGAACAGAATCCAAACAAAGGGTAGGTACAGGCAGATCAGGTGGATAAGAACGACGGTGCCTGTCCGGGGAGGCTGTTCCTCGGCGAGCGGTGTAATAAAGAACTGACTGCGTTTGGCCATGGGCGGACTAGACAAACCCGTTTCGAGGGCTGGACTCCAGCCAAAACCGGAGGTGGGCGGTGGGGCGTTGGCATTTGGGTGCCTTTCTTAGGAAGCAGCTTTGTTTTTGACCGGCTTCTGGTAAAGCGGAGGCTTCCTAATCAACCCCTCTATGAGCACCGAGAATATCGAGTCACATCTGAACGAGCGTCGCGTTTTCAAGCCTGCGCGCGAGTTTTCCAAGAAAGCGCGGATCCAGAACCTCGCGGAATACCGGAAGATGTGGGAGGAGAGTGTGAAGCGTCCGGACCGTTTTTGGGGGCGCGAGGCGTCGGAGCTTCAGTGGCAGCAGAAATGGAGTAAAGTTTTGGAGTGGAAAGAGCCGTTCGTGAAGTGGTTCGTTGGTGGAAAAATCAACGTCTCTGAAAACTGCCTCGACCGGCACCTTGGCACGGCGCGTCAGAACAAAGCGGCCATCATTTGGGAGGGCGAGCCGGGTGAAAAGCGGACGATCACCTATTTACAGCTTCACCGTGAGGTTTGTGTCTTCGCGAACGTGCTGAAGCGGCGTGGCGTGCGGAAAGGGGATCGCGTGTTGATTTACATGCCGATGATTCCGGAAGCGGCGGTGGCGATGTTGGCGTGTGCTCGGATTGGGGCGACGCACTCGGTCGTGTTCGGAGGATTTTCTGCGGAATCCATCCGCGAACGCATTGCGGACTCAGGGGCGAAGTTGATTGTGACGTCAGACGGCGGCTATCGGCGTGGGGCGATTGTTCCGCTGAAGAAGAATGTGGATGACGCGCTGAAAGGAGACGCTCAAGGGATCAAGGGAGTGATTGTTTTTCGGCGCACGGGGCAAGAGGTGCAGATGGATGAAAAGCGTGATCACTGGTGGCACGAGGAAATCACGCATGTGGATGCTGAATGTCCTGCAGCTCAGTTGGATAGTGAGCATCCGTTATTCATTTTGTATACGTCAGGATCCACGGGTAAGCCGAAAGGTATTCTGCATTCGACGGGCGGGTATTTGTTGGGGGCGTATGTGACCAGCAAGTACGTTTTCGATTTGCGGGATGAGGATGTTTATTGGTGCACAGCAGACGTTGGATGGGTTACGGGGCACAGTTACCTCGTTTATGGACCGCTTGCGAATGGTGCAACGTCCTTGATGTACGAGGGGGCTCCGAACTGGCCGGAGAACGATCGTTTCTGGAGGATTATTCAGGAGCATCGGGTGACGATTTTCTACACGGCGCCCACGGCGATTCGCGCCTTCATTCGCTGGGGTGACGAGTGGGTGAAGAAGCATGATCTGTCTTCGTTACGGTTGCTCGGGTCGGTGGGTGAGCCCATCAATCCCGAGGCGTGGATGTGGTATCACAAGGTCATCGGGGGCGAGCGCTGTCCGATCGTGGACACGTGGTGGCAAACGGAAACCGGTTCCATCATGATTACGCCGTTGCCGGGTGCGACCCCGACCAAGCCGGGTTCGGCGACCTTGCCGTTCTTTGGGGTGGATGCGGCGGTGGTGGATGATGCGGGCAATGAGGTTGGGGTGAACCAAGGGGGCAAACTCGTGATTCGCGGCCCTTGGCCGTCCATGTTGCGGACGATTTACGGGGATAAGACGCGGTATCGGAAGACGTATTGGAGCGAGATCAAGGGCTGCTACTTTGCGGGGGATGGGGCCCGTCGGGACAAGGACGGGTACTTCTGGATTGTGGGTCGGATTGATGACGTGTTGAACGTCGCGGGGCATCGGTTGGGGACGAGCGAGGTGGAGAGTGCGCTGGTTTCACACCCGTCGGTGGCGGAGGCTGCGGTGGTGGGGCGTCCAGACGAGTTGAAGGGGCAGGCGGTGGTGTGTTTTGTGACGTTGAAGACGGGGGTGAAGGCGGGAGGCGGGTTGCGTGACGAGTTGAAGAAGCATGTGCGGACTGTGATTGGTCCGGTGGCGACGCCGGACGATATCCGATTTGCGGATGCGCTTCCGAAGACGCGATCGGGCAAGATTATGCGCCGCTTGTTGAAGCAGATCGCGAGTGGGGTACAGGTGACGGGTGACACGACGACGCTGGAGGATTTATCGATTCTGGCGAAGTTGAGCAGTTCGGAGGACTAGGATGGGCGAGGGGGAAGTCAGCGGTGGTGTGGTGGGCGAGCGGTGGATTCCGCTCGCTTGTGGGGCCTTGGTTGGGGCGCTGGCGTTGGCGGCGGGTTCGGCCGCGTGGGATGCGTCGCATCGGGAGGGGTTGGAGCGGATTGAGCGGCGTTCGGCGGTTGGGGATGCGGTGTTTGCCTTGCCGGATGGTGAGGGGGTGGTTCGGGTGGAGGTTGGGGGTGCGGTGTGGACGGGGCGTGCGGGGGATGCGATCTCGCTGAATGAAGCGGCGGTGGATCGGACGGATTTGGTGGATGCGGCGGGGGTTCGGATTTATTCGCGAAAGGTTAAGGATGCTGGGGGCCGCCGGGAGGAGCGGGTCGTGCGGTTGGTGCCTGGAAAGTTTGTGGTGGTTCGTCCAGCTTCGTAGGCGGCGTGGGCTCTGCTTTTCGGTGGAGCATGACGCGTTTTTTTGACAGGCAGATTGGTCGATGGGGTTTGGGGGCGGTGCGCTGGTTAATGATTGGGGGACTGGGGCCGGCATGGGTTTGTGGGGCTGAGCGGGAGGTGGATGTGGTGGTGTACGGTGGGACGGCTGCGGGGATTGCTGCGGCGGTGCAGGTGAAGCGGCTGGGTCGGAGTGTGGTGGTGATTGAGCCGAGCGACCGGATTGGGGGGCTGACGACGGGGGGCTTGGGGCAAACCGATATTGGGAATAAGGCGGCGATTGGCGGGATTGCGCGGGAGTTTTATCAGGGGGTTCGGCGTTACTATGACGATCCGCAGGCGTGGAAATGGCAGAAGCGGGAGGAGTACAAGGACAACGGGCAGACGCGAACGGACCGGGAGGAACCGGCGATGTGGACGTTTGAGCCGTCGGCGGCATTGACGGTTTTACAGGGGTGGGTGCGACGGGACGGGATTGAGGTGATTTACGGGAGGCGGTTGGATCGGTCGGGGGCGACGCGCTCGGGCGAGCGTGGGCGAGGGGTTGAGTGGGAGGGGGGGCGGATTCGGCGTATTCTGCTTGAGGGAGGGGATTCGTTTCGTGCGTTGCAGTTTATTGACGCGGGGTATGAGGGGGACTTGGCAGCGGTGGCGGGTGTTTCATATGTGGTTGGGCGTGAGGCGAACGCGGAGTTTGGCGAGACGTTGAATGGTGTGCAGGTACGGAATGCCAAGCATCATCAGTTGGTGCCGGGCGTTTCGGCGTATCGGATTGCGGGTGATGCAGGCAGCGGGCTTCTTCCGGGAATCGACCCGAAGGGTCCTGGTGAAGAGGGTGCGGGCGATGCGCGGGTGCAGGGCTACTGTTTTCGGATGTGTTTAACGGATCATCCGGACAACCGGATTCCGTTTGAGAGGCCGGCGGGTTACGAGCCATTGCGGTATGAGTTGTTGTTGAGAAACTTCGAGGCGGGTGAGCGGGGGATGCCGTGGATTAACTCGCCGATGCCGAATCGGAAGACGGACACCAACAATCGCGCAGGATTTTCAACCGATTTTATCGGACAGAATTATGCGTATCCGGAGGCTTCGTACGCGGAGCGGGAGCGGATTGTGGCGGCCCATCTTGAGTATCAGCAGGGGCTGATGTGGACGTTGGCGAATCACGATCGGGTGCCGGCGGGTATTCGGAAAGAGTTTGCGCGGTGGGGTATGTGCAAGGACGAGTTTAGGGATGGAGCTGGTTGGCAGAAGCAGTTGTACATTCGCGAGGCGAGACGTATTCGCGGGATGTTGGTGATGCATAAGGGGCACTGCCAGGGACGTGAGCGTGCTGCCGACCCAGTTGGGATGGCGGCGTACACCATGGATTCCCACAACGTGCAGCGGTACGTCGATGCGCAGGGGTTTGCGCGGAACGAGGGGGATGTTCAGGTTGGAGGTTTTCCTCCGTATCCGATTGGGTACGGGGCGATTCTTCCGAAGGCGTCGGAGTGTTTGAATCTGTCGGTGCCGGTTTGTTTGAGCGCGACGCACATCGCGTTTGGGTCAATCCGGATGGAACCGGTTT
>JACCEE010395665.1_pt1 | contig 20952 bp, 20 predicted proteins | sample 7449931 | NCBI WGS metagenome assembly JACCEE01 (sample SAMN15323457, study PRJNA562643) | freshwater metagenome | isolation source: river surface water | place: USA:Blue River Watershed | collected 2017-08-19 | reverse complement strand
GTGTGGGCTTGTCGTTTTTGGTCTCACAGTGGGTGGCCGAGCACATCGACTGGCACTGGGCGTTCTACCTCACCAGCCTGGGCCCCCTGGTGATGGTGGCTGTCGCGTTGTCCATGCGGACCGTTCAACCTCCGCCCTCCAGCGGTCACTGGTTGGATGTGCGCCCGGTTCTGCGCAATCGACCCACGATGGGCTACATCCTGGGCTATGGCGCGCATTGCTTCGAGTTGTATGGCTTGCGCACCTGGCTGGTAGGGTTTTGGACCTTCGTCGTGCAACGGCACCAGGGCACCACCTGGTTTGATCCCATGACCGTGAGCGTCATCGTGACCCTGCTTGCCATGCCTGCCAGCATCTGGGGCAACGAACTGTCGTTGCGCTTTGGGCGTCACCGCGCGATCACCGCCGTGCAATGCACATCGGCCTGTGTTGCCTTGCTGATTGGCTGGAGTGCCGAGGCCTCGTTGGGCTGGCTCTTGGTCTGTGTGCTGGTCTATGCCATCACCGTGCCAGCCGATTCCGGTTCGCTGACAGCGGGCATGAGCGCCACCGCCGAATCCGGCTCCCGGGGTGTCACGTTGGCCCTGCACTCCACCGTGGGCTTTGGTCTGTCAGCCCTGGCCGGGTGGCTGGTGGGCGTGGCCCTGGATGCCTGGGGGGGTGCGAACGAGCCTCAGGCCTGGACGGCAGCCTTCACCGTGTTGGCGCTGGGCGTTGCATTGGGGCCATTGGCCTTGCGGTGGTCGCGACGTGAAAACTCGTCGGAAAGATAACGGACGGACAGTTGAAGCCGCACTCGGATCGTTGAAGCCCGAGATGACCAGGTTAGTCAGCCGTCAGGTTGGCTGACTTGACGATTCTTCCCCAACGCCAATACGCCCAACCCTCTTGCACACAAGATCGTCATGACTGCCCTTGGTGAAAAGTCGATCCGGCGGCCCTTGGTTCTTCAGGCCGTTGAACCAATGAAATTCTTGCCCCGCGCGCCTTGCATGGATGATTGAATCAGCGCCTGAGCATCGGCAGCTGATACACCGTAGTCTTCAAAATGACTTGAAACGCCGACAGATTCCAGGAACTTTTCTAAGGCAGTGGCAGGGTCGTGAACATCCGCTCCAAATACCGACTGCAACACGCTGTCTCGTTGACGATCGCGGCCCTGGGCCAGCCTCCACACCATGGGCAGCGTGAACGAACAGGCCAAGCCATGCGACAACCCATGCTTGAGCGTCATTTCATAGGAAATATTGTGTGCCAATGCGGTTCGAGTGTTGGAAAAGGCCAGTCCGGCAAATAAACTGGCCTGAGAAGCCAAGGTTCGCAGGTGTTGATCGGTCGGATCCTTCAGCAAGGCGGGCAAATGGTGAATCACTGTCCGCGCCGCTTGAACGGCCAGGCCATCCGATACCGGATTGGCGTTGACGTTCCAAATCGATTCCAAGGCGTGAGACAAAGCATCCAGATTGCTGTCACGCGTCACAACCTGTGGCAAAGACAAGGTCAAGGCCGGATCCACCAAGGCAGCTTCAGGCCAGGTTTGCTCCAAATGCAGCGAATACTTTTGGTGCTTGGCAGACGTTCGATCCCAGAGCGTGGCCCATGGTGTCACTTCACTGCCCGTGCCAGCCGTGGTGGGAATGGCGATCATGGGCAATGCGCGTTGAACAGTGGGGGCTTGTGACTGTGCAAGGGCAGCATGAATTTCATGAAATTCACCGCTGGCCACACCCGGCAAAAACATTTTGGCACTGTCGATCACCGAGCCTCCGCCCGCGGCCACCACCACGCAATCGGCGTACTGCCTCCAAAATTGAGCATACCGTTCGGTGATCCAACTGAGTTCAGGATTGGGCTGCACATCGTCAATCACCCCGGCCAATTGAGATCCCAACAGCGTCTGCAGCGACCCCAACAAGCCGGTGTCCCGGGCTTGCGGGAAAGTAATCACCACAGCGCGACGCCCCTTGAGCAAGGTTGGCAATTGCGACAAGCAGCCCCACCCGAAGGTGACTGCCACAGGGTTATGGTATTTCCAGGCGCTCAAATGGTGCTTTCAGATAAATTTCTTGCGGATCACGGAGGACAGCAAATCAATGCAGGTCACAAACAAAATGATGATCAACAGCACGGCACAGGTTTGCGCGTATTGAAATCCTCTGATCACTTCATACAGCACAACGCCAATGCCTCCCGCACCCACCATGCCCACCACCGATGCCGATCGAACATTCGACTCAAAGCGATAGAGGGAGTATGAAATCCACAGCGGCATCACTTGCGGCAACACACCATAAATAATTTCTTCGATGGCCAAGGCACCCGTGGCTCGCACGCCCTCAACCGGTCGCGGATCGATGGCTTCTACCGCTTCGGAAAACAACTTGGCCAGGGTGCCCGTGGTGTGAACCCATAAAGCCAGCACGCCTGCGAACGGTCCGAGGCCCACCGCCACAATAAACAACATCGCAAACACCATTTCATTGATGGCGCGACAAGCGTCCATCAAGCGTCGAACGGGTTGATACACCCAGGGCGGCACGATGTTGGAAGAACTCAGCAGGCCGCACGGGACAGCACAGATGATGGCCATCACCGTGCCCCACACTGCAATGTGCAGCGTGGTGATCATTTCCTTCAGGTAGATTTCCCAATCCCGAAAATCGGGCGGGAAAAACTCCCTGGCATACTTGATCATATTTTCCGAATCTCGGAAAAAGTCCAGGGGTCTTATTTCGGCCCCCTGCCATGCCCATCCCAGAAAAATAATGAACGCCGCCCAGGCAAACAATTGGGGCAAAGTGCGCCCACCGTCTGGATTCGGTGGGAGTTGTGTCGCTGTCAGGGGGGTCATCGGGTTCACTTGGCAGCAGCGCCAAGATCATTCAATTTTTTATCAATCTCTGCCAATTTGGCCGTCTTGTCCGATGCATTCATTTTTTCATCGGACTCGATCTTGATCCTGTCTTTGTACAACTCAAGTTGACGGATGGGGACCAACTGCTGATCTGTCGACTCACGAAATCCAGCGATCTGCTGCATGCCCTTGAGGATTTCCTTCTCTCGTGCATCTTTGCCGTAGCCCAGAACAAATTTCTTGATGGCGTCCTTGGTCTCAGCCGGGAGATCCTTTCTCCAGACCAAGGGATCGCGCGGAATCAATGGCGAAGTCCACAGAATCTTGACTTCAGCGTGCTTGGCTGGGTCGCGCAATTTGAGTTTGTCCAATTCTTCGCTGTTGTTGGTGGCCACATCAATTTGCTTGTTGAGCACCGCCAACAGGTTGCCGCCGTGGTTGGAACTTCTCGTCACACGAAAGACGGTTTTGGGATCGAGCTTACGCTGGCTGAACACATAGTAGACCGGCACCAGAGTTCCCGAAGTGGACTGCGGATCACCCAGCCCAAACGACAAACTCTTGCCATTGGCAATCATCTCATCGATGGATTTCAAGGGACTGTCCCGGTGTGTGATGACATACGAGTAATAGCCCGGGCGACCTTCCAAATCGATAAACTGGGCAAACACCTCGCCGCCCGCACGGTCCACCGCTTCAATCGCGGATTTATTGCCGTGCCAAGCCACCTGAACCTTGCCAAATCGCATCCCCTCGATGATGCCGGTGTAGTCGGTGGCAAAAAAACCATTGATCTTCAGACCCGTTGCTTTGCTCATGTCGTCCAGAAATGGTTGCCACAGTGACTTCAAGGCCGAAGAAGAGTCGGTCGAAATGATGCCGAAGTTGATTTCTCTGAGGCTTTGGGCTTGGACTGTCGCCGTCAAGCAAACCGATGCGACAGTTGCCAAAAACATCTTGCGTGAAATTTTCATGATGCAGGTCTCCTTGGGGTTGATAGATAAAAAAGAAAGAAGTCATCAGCCAGATACAAATTCGAGCGTTTCGGTACCATCGAGCAACTCCTCGACACTCGCGCCGTAGAGGCTGCGAAGATGTTGAGGTGTCAAGGCATCGGAGGGACCGTCATACACCACCTCGCCCAATCTGAGTGCGACCGTGCGGGGGCAGTAGCGGCGAGCAAACTGAACCTGGTGCAAAGACACCAGTACCGTGATACCGTGGTCCTGGTTGATCTTGGCCAGGATGTCCATCACGGTTCTGGCGCTTTCTGGGTCCAAGGACGCAATAGGCTCATCAGCCAAAATAATCTTGGCCTTTTGCACCAGGCACCTGGCAATGGCCACGCGTTGTTGTTGTCCTCCGGATAAGGTGCTGGCTCGCTGGTAAGCCAGATGCTCAATGCCAATGGTTCGAAGGGCGGCATAAGCTTCGTTTTTTTCAGCCTGGGTGAACAAACCCAGCAGGCTTCGCCACAAGGGGACACGCGGCAACATGCCAGTCATCACATTGGTGAGCACATTTATGCGTCCCACCAAATTGAACTGCTGAAAAATGAAACCGATATCCGATCGCATCTGACGGATGTTGCGATCGATCTGGCCATTGCGCTGAACCACATGGGGGCCCACTTGAATGGCCCCACTGCCAGCATCAGCCTCGACAAATCCGGAAATGTGCCGAAGCAGCGTTGATTTGCCAGAACCAGACGCTCCGATCAAGGCCACCATTTCCCCTGGTGCAACCGAAAAATCAGCCTGCTTTAACGCCACCGATCCACGTCCGAACGTTTTGGTGATGTTCTGGATCACCACACCCGTCTGACGAAATTGACTCATCGCATCCATCGAAATTCACCTTGGTGAAAACGTATCATGATCGATCGATTTGACAAACTCATGACACCATTGAAAATTGTTGACGATTAACAGTGTTGAACGACTATCGATAACCCTGGCTTGAACAAAACAGATCGTCCTGCTTCAACTCAGGCGTAACGCCACCACGCCTCCCACCACCGAGACCGTTCCCAGCACCCGGTGGGTCGTCCAGTGCTCTTTCAGAAACCAGGCGCCCAAGATGGCCGCAAACAACACCGAGGTTTCCCGCAAAGCTGCCACCATGGCCACCGGCGCCACCGTCATGGCCCACAAGGCAATGGCATACGACCCCACAGAGGCCAATGCCCCGCCCAACGCCAATCGCCAGCGTACGCGCACATACGACCAAACCTGTCCCTTGCGATGCAGGAAGACCAACACCGCAAAAGGCCATCCATCCAGCACAAAGAGCATCGCCACATACTGAGCCACATTGCCTGAGATACGAGCACCCTTGGCATCCACGACGGTGTAGATCGCGATCAACACCGCATTGCTGAGCGCAAACAGCACCGCCTTGCGATGCCGCATCAACCCAGCACTGGCCCCGAGCAGCAGTACGCCACCCGAAATCAACACAACACCCAGCGTCCCTAGCCCAGTGAGTTCTTCGCCGAGCAAGGTGAGCGATGTCAGTGCTACCAGCATCGGAGCGGTCCCTCGCATCAAGGGGTAGGTCAGTCCTAAGTCACCATGTTGGTAGGCACGGGACAAGGCAAAGTAATAACCCACGTGTATCACCAACGAGGCAACGATATACGGCCAAGCCTCAGCGGCCGGAAAGCCCACAGACAGACACACGGGGATGGCGATCAATGAGCACAGCACATGGATGAGGGCGGTGTCGAGAGTTTTGTCGGCGCTGGACTTGACCAAGGCATTCCAGCCCGCATGCAACAAGGCTCCCAACAACACGAGCGACAAGACCGGCCACGAGATCGTCATGCGGGTCCCCGACTGTCGTCGAGATGAAGCCCGGGTTGCTTCAACCGACTGTCCGCCAATACGCCGGCTTGCTCGAGGATGGGATATGCGATGGAACAAATGTGGGAATTGATCCGCTTCAACTCACTCAGCAGATCGATGTGCAGCGAACTGGTGCCAATGCTTTGAGGCGTGTTGTCTTGCAACCGTGCCAAGTGTCGGTTGGCGTACTCACGCTCAAGATCGCGGAATTTGACTTTTTCTTCCAGCAGCATGTGTGCGTTGCGAAGTCCGCCATCCAGAAAAATACTCATACCCAGGCGCAGGTTGTTGACCAGGCGTTGATGCAAATCGTGGATTTCCTGCAAACCCGCTTGGGAAAACACGCGGCCCTTGGAAATTTTCTTGTCCTCAATGTCCAGCAAAACCCGTTCGATGATGTCACCCACCTGCTCCATGTTGATGGCAAATGACATGATGTCAGCCCAGCGCTGACTTTCTCGCTCAGACAGGGCTTCACGGGATATCTGTGTCAGATAAAACTTGATAGCTGAGTACAGCCGGTCCACCGCATCATCCATCTTTCGCAATTTGTCAGACAGCGCCACATCATTGTTCTGAATGACGGGCATGACACCTTGCAGCATGGTCTCGACCAGATCCGCCTGATGCAAGGCCTCTCGGGCCGCGCAGGCGATGGCCAGAGAAGGGGTTGCTAAAGCACTGGGGTCGAGATATTTGGGTTGATCGACCTCGGGGCTTTTCACTTCTTGAGGCAGCCAGCAATCGAGTCGCTGTCCAAACCACTGGGTGACACCGATGAGTGTCACGGTGAGCAGCAGATTGAAAAACAGGTGAAAGCTCACCACCGGGTCGAGTCCCCATGACTCAACCAGTGGCACATACGCAGGTACTTCGGACACAAAAGGAATGGCCAAAATGCACCCCACCGCCTTGAAACTCAGATGGCCCAAAGGCACACGGCGCACCTCTGCAGGCGCTTTCATCAAGGTGATATAGGCCAGCAGACCACTCCCCAAATTAGCCCCCAGCACCAAGCCCAGGGCCAGCGGCAAGGTCAACACCGCCGATTTGCACAGCACCGCCACTAACAGCACGATGGCCAGGCTGGAATAGGACAACACGGTCAAGACGGCGCCCATCAGCACCAACAGGAACAAATCGTTGGGTAGCACCATCAACAACGCCTTGACTCCAGCTGATTGCGTCATCGGGCGCGTGGCCTCGACAATCAGATGCAGCGCCAGGGTCATCAGGCCCAGGCCAATCAACACCCTTCCCCATCGTCCCCAGGTGTTGTTCTGATTGGCCACAAAGACAACCACCCCAGTCACGATCAGCAGCGGTGACAGCCAGCTCAAATCCAGGGAAAAACACAAGGCCATCAAACTGGTACCGACATCAGCACCCAGCATCATGACCAGGGCCGTCGATGTGACAAAAATACCTTGCCCGACGAAATTGCTGATGATCATGCAGGTGGCCGTGCTCGACTGCAACAAACTGCTGACCCCCAGGCCCGCCAACAGCCCCAGCAAGGGATTGCGAACACTGCTGGCCAGCACCTGCCGAAGATTTCCTCCCATGACCCGCAAAATGCCGGTCCGCACCGTGTGGGTTCCCCACACCAGCAAGGCAATCGCGGCAAGGAGGTTCAGCACATGTTGCATAGAAGGTGCAGGTTCATGTGTCAAAGCCAGGGGATGGAATAGGTCTTGATATTGGTAAAGCTCTTCATGGCTTCTTGAACCCCTTCCTTGTAACCAAGCCCCGAATCCTTGATGCCTCCAAAGGGCGTGAGTTCAAGACGGTAGCCCGGTACCTCACGAACGTTGACCGTCCCCATCTGCAATTCGTTCACAAACCGAACGATGTCATCCATCCGATTGGTGCACACGCCACTGGACAAGCCATAAGCAGTCCCGTTGGCAATCTGGATGGCCTCATCCATCGACGAAAAACGGATGATGGGCGAAACAGGCCCAAACGTTTCCTCTCGTACTACCGTCATCTCGGGGCGGACCTGATCGATGACCGTGGGCGAATACAAAGCACCCCGCCGTTGATTGCCCACCAACAACCGAGCGCCTTGGGCCACTGCCTCGTTGACACGCGACTCAAACAATTGAGCCGCCGCCTCGTCAATGACCGTCCCCATGAGATTGTTTTCATCGCTGGGGTCGCCATAACTCCATGCTCGTGTTTTGGCGACCACCCTGTCGGTGAATTCTTGTGCCACCTTCTCATGAACCAGCATGCGTTTGACGGCTGTACACCGTTGCCCAGAATTTTTGTAGGAACCCTGTACGGCCAGATTGGAGGCCTCTTCCAGATCAGCATCGTCCATCACGATCAGCGGGTCGTTTCCTCCGAGCTCCAGCACCACGCGTCGGTACCCTGCTTTGCTGGCGATGTATTTGCCAATCGGCACGCCGCCTGTGAAGGTGATCAAATCGACAGCGGGATGGGTGAGCATTTCATCCGCTATCTCGCGGGGATCACCGGTGATCACTTGCAACATCTCGGGCGGCAGTCCGGCCTCATAGAGCAAATCAGCAAAGTAAATCGCCGAAAAAGGCACCTTTTCTGACGGCTTCAATACCATCCGGTTGTTGGTGGCCACACTCGGAATCACTTTGTGGGCCACCTGGTTCATCGGGTGATTGAAAGGGGTGATGGCCGTGATAACGCCCAAGAGCGGCGAACGCTGCGTATAGACCCTGCGTTGCTTGCCATGGTGGGTCAGGTCGCAACTGAAAATTTGTCCATCGTCCTTGAGCACTTCCTGTGCGCCAAACAACAGCACGTCGCTCACTCGACCCGCCTCGTAGACGGCATCCTTCATACACAACCCGGACTCGGCGCTGATCAAATGGGCAATGTCCTGGAGTCGATCACGGGCCAATGCCGCCGTTCTGTTCAGAATGGCAGCCCGCTCAAATCGGGTCAGTGTCGGGTGATAGGCATGCGCCTGCTCATAGGCCCTGCGAACTTCCTCAAGCGTGGCTTTGGGGATAGTGCCCAAGAGTTCTTCAGAATACGGGTTGAACACCTCGATGCACCGATCACGGCCCGCCCCGACTTTTCGCCCTGCCAGACGCATGGCGTCAAGCTGATGATCACGAATAAAAGCTGCAATATCGCTCATGCGTCTTAACCTATGAATGAATGCAAGGTGATCTGGGCCTATTGCGCAGACTGCAAGGCGAGTTCGAATGCATCGAAATTTCGCCAGCGTCGCTTCCTGTCCAGGCCAGCAATCGGCCGATTGACAATCAGAGGAACGCGTTGCTCGCTGACCCCGCCATGCGATCGCAATGGAGCGTCCAAACCTGAGAGGTCATGTTTGGCTTGTGAGGTTCCCATGACGGTGGACCGCTCTGACACCACCACCAAGTCACCAATTCGATCGGGTGGCAACTCAAAATGCCGAGCCGCCTCCTCGCGGGTGTAGACGGCCTCGATACCCGGCTCTTGTTGCAAGCGCTGCTGCGCCTGTGATGCCTGAGTCTCGTGGGGCAAATAAACCGTGGCAAAAGAGCCCAACGCGCCATGGTGAACGACATAGGGGTCCGTGATGGGCAAGATCACGCGCGATTGCCCAACGCCCAACCAGGTATCAAACCAGTCTTGCAAGTAGATGACCTGCGGCTGGCCATCCATGCCAACCTTGGCATTCATGCCATGGTCGGCTGTCAGGGCAATCACACAGCCCATGTCGTGCAGTTGCTGCATGTAGCCGTCCATCATGGCGTAAAAGCTGTTAGCGCCCTCCGTCCCAGGTGCATATTTGTGCTGGATGTAGTCCGTGGTGGAGAGATACATCACATCGGGCTGCTGGTGTCGCATGAGCCAGACACCGGCGGCAAACACAAATTCAGACAGGTCCGCGCTATACACACTGGGCAAGGGCTTGCCCACCTTGCTCAGCACCCCCTCGATGCCGTGCTCGGCAAGCGTGGTTTTATCGGCTTTTTCAGCTGAAAAGCAAATGCCTGTCATCTGGTGTCCCAACAACTGCCGCAACTTGTCCTTGGCAGTGACCACAGCGACCTGCTTGCCGGCGTTGGACAAGGCGGCCAGGATCGACGGTGCACGCAACCATTTGGGGTCATTCATCATGACCTCGACATCGTTGGCACTGTCATACAGGTAATTGCCACAAATGCCATGCACGCTGGGCGGAGCCCCAGTGACGATCGACAAATTGTTGGGGTTGGTGAATGTGGGCACCACACAATCGGCAATCAGGCCTGTGCCCTGGGTCAGCACCTGTTTCATCCAGGGCATGTAGCCAGTAGCCACCGCTTGTCCGAGGTAATCGGGCTCACAACCATCCACACAAACCACCACCACCGGTTGACGGGGAAGAGGATACTGACGTTGATTGACTTCAATGCTCATGTCTTGCTGCTTTCAGGCAAAGGGGTCTGTTCATGCTTCAAATAATTGCGAATGGTTCGCTCCCGACTCATCAACACGTGTTGACGCAGGGCCTCGGCGGCCTGGGGACCCTGGCGACTTTTGATCGTCGTGAGCATGGATCGGTGTTCGTTGATGGAAGACAGCAACAAGGCAGGCTCGGTCAGGTTGCGTCGGCGAAACAGCTCCAACTCCCGAGTCAGTCGGCGGTACAGGGACAACAGTTTTTTATTGCCCGCGAAGGACACCATGGTTTCGTGGAATCCCACATTCAGGGTGTAGTACCGGGCCTGATCCTGCTGGAGAACGGCCTCCTCCATGCGGTCAATCATGGTTTGCAAGACAGCGAGTTGCTCGTCGCTGGCGTTGGCTGCCAGCGTGGCGCCCACGTGGGCCTCCATCATGGCGCGAAGCTCGAATATCTCCAGAGCTTCATCCAGCGGCACTTGTCGGACAAACACGCCTCTGTTTTTTTCCAGCTGCACCAAGCCGGCTTCCTCCAGCACTCGGAAGGCCTCCCGAACTGGGCCACGCGATACGCCCAGACGCTCAGCCAGCACGGCCTCTGACAGCTTGTCACCCGGGCCAAGCTCACCCGATTGAATCAGCCGCCTGATTTCCTGCTGGACCGCGCCCGTCAGTGAGCTTTTTTGCAGCATGTCAATGGTGGGTTGACCTGGCTCAAGAACAGCGTGTGCGGCATTGATCATGAGGCCCATTGAAGCACAATCCAAGAAATTGTCAACAATCTACAAAATTGACAGAGAAGGTGGCTTCTAGTCCAATGTCCGGATCTGCCCCCTGCTCCTTCGCACACCCCACGACACATCGGTCCACTTCAGCCTATGAAATCCCACCGCGAAGCCGTTTTACTGACCCCCGGCCCACTCACCACGTCCTTGCGCACCAAACTGGCCATGCTGCGGGACTGGGGGTCGTGGGACAGCGACTTCATCGAGGTGACATCCCGGGTGCGCCGCCATTTGCTTGACATCATTCATGGACATGACAGCCATGTGGTGGTTCCATTGCAAGGCAGTGGCACTTTCAGCGTCGAAGCCGCCGTCACCACGGTTGTCCCACGGGATGGCCATATCCTGGTGCTGGACAACGGGGCCTACTGCAAACGGGCCGCCAAACTTTCCACGCTCATGGGTCGACGCACCACACTGGCGCCCTTTGATGAAGCCAGCGCGGTGTCCGCTGCCGCGCTGGATCGGCAATTGCAGCAAGACCCGAGCATCACCCACGTGGTGATGATCCATTGCGAAACGGGCGCAGGGGTATTGAACCCCCTGGCAGCAATTGCCGATACCTGCAAACGTCATGGCAAAGGACTGATCGTGGACGCCATGAGTTCATTTGCCGCCCTGGAGATCGACGCTCGGCAGGTGCAGTTTGACGCGCTCATTGCAGCCAGCGGTAAATGCCTGGAAGGCGTTCCAGGCATGGGCTTTGTCTTCATCCGCCGCGACATACTGCCTGCGTGCGAGGGCAACAGTACATCCTTGGCAATGGATTTATACGATCAGCAGGTGTACATGGAAAAAACGGGGCAATGGCGATTCACCCCCCCGACTCATGTGTTAGTGGCGCTGGATGCAGCGATCCAGCAATTTATAGAAGAAGGTGGTCAGCCCGCTCGATTGGCACGCTACCAGAACAACTACCGGACATTGGTAGACGGCATGACACGCCTAGGATTCAAGCCGTTTCTGGATCCCGCCATCCAGGCACCGATCATTGTGACGTTTCATGCGCCAGGTGATCAGCGCTATGACTTCAAGACGTTTTACAACCTGACCAAGGAACGAGGATTCATTCTCTACCCTGGAAAACTCACCCAAATCGACACCTTTCGGGTGGGTTGCATCGGTGCGATTGGGAGCGTCGACATGGAGCAGGCCGTTCACGCCGTGGAAACTGTCATGCAGCAGATGGGCATCAAGACTGGTGCACCTGGCTGAGCGCATACAACGCAATGGCACAGGCCGCATCGCGGGTGAACTCACCGGCGCGCAGGCGAGACAACACCTCGGACATCTCCAGGCAGAGAAACTCACTCACTTCGCCATCCCGGTTCACCGGAGTTTCTGTGTCTGATACAGCCGTGGTGTAAACAAACAGCGTTTCACTGTGCCAACCCTCGGGCTCCGCACGTTCGGTGGTGACGACCTCCGCGCAAGCGACCACCTGCGACAACGTGCGGGGCAACCCCGCCTCCTCCAGAATTTCTCGAACTGCACACCCATGGGGGTGTTCATCAGCAGGCAGGCCTCCCGCTGCCAAGTTATCGAGCAGTCCAGGATCCGTGGCTTTACTTAGCGCCCGACGACCACACCACATGCGTCCGTCAGGGGTCAGTCCATGTACATGCGATGCATGACTGCGCAAGCCAAAAAATCGAAATGCGGCACGCTCCAGACGAAACAATTCCGGCTCTGCGTAGGGCCAGGCGGTATCGGGTGAGCTCCAGCAGGAGTAGGCTTCATTGCGCCAGCCCACCACAGCGCCCCGACGATGCAACTGACGGGCGACCTCCTGCAACACGTCCCCTCGCTGGCCCGGACTCAGGTGCTCGGCCTTCCAGACCCACCGGTTGCCGTCGTGCATCAACGGCGCATCCCCCGGCAAGGCCTGTCTGAACAACTGAACATGATCCGGCGACAGAACCCCCACAGGTTGTGAGTGCCCCTGGATCCACCAGGAGTGCCATCCGGCTGGCAGCGGTGCACGCGCCTCTTGCAGCAGGCTTTGCAAATACCGACGGTCGTCAAGACTGAGTTGCATGATCATCCAACCAGCATGGAACTCATGAGGCGTGACTCAACGCGCGTCTCTCGAATACCAACCCTTCGTGCTGTTGACCACATGCACCACCAGCAGCATCACCGGGACTTCAATCAGCACGCCCACCACCGTGGCCAGCGCAGCCCCTGACTGAAAGCCAAAGAGACTGATCGCCGCAGCCACCGCCAGCTCGAAAAAATTGGAGGCGCCAATCAAAGCGGAGGGACAGGCCACCGAGTGCTTTTCGCCCAACCGACGGTTGAGCCAATAAGCCAAGGCCGAGTTGAAGAACACCTGAATGAGAATGGGCACGGCCAGGAGCGCGATGACCAGCGGTTGCTTGAGAATGGCCTCACCTTGGAAGGCAAACAGCAACACGAGCGTGGCCAGCAGCGCGGTGATGGACCAGGGGCCTATCTTGGCCATGACAGCGTCAAACGTTGACTGACCTTGGGCCATGAGCGACTTGCGCCACCACTGTGCCAACACCACCGGGATGACAATGTAGAGCACCACGGAGGTGACCAAGGTGTCCCACGGCACGGTGATGGCCGAAATGCCCAACAGGAATCCCACCAGGGGCGCAAACGCAAACACCATGATGGTGTCATTCAGGGCCACCTGCGACAAGGTGAACAGCGGATCGCCGTGGGTGAGACGACTCCAGACAAACACCATGGCCGTACACGGCGCAGCGGCCAGCAGAATCAAGCCCGCGATGTAGCTGTCCAGTTGATCGGCGGGCAAGTAGGGGGCGAACCAGTGCCGGATAAACAGCCAGCCCAGGAAGGCCATCGAGAACGGCTTGACCAGCCAATTCACGAACAAGGTGACGCCAATGCCTCGCACATGCTGACGCACTTCGTGCAAAGCCCCGAAATCCACCTTGACCAGCATGGGGATGACCATCACCCAAATCAGCAGGCCCACAGGCAGGTTGACCTGCGCTACCTCCAGGGCACCGATGGTCTGGAACACGCCCGGAAAGAATTGCCCAAGTGCAATGCCCAACACAATGCACAAGAACACCCACAGGGTCAGATACCGCTCAAACACGGTCATGGGGGCTGGGGTCGCAACCTGAGTCGTCATGTCATTGGAATCAGTCATGGTCAGCTCTGGGCTAAATCGCGGGCCGTGCGCTCAATCTGGAGCTTGCTCAGGCTGTCAGCAGGCAAGTTCACAAAGATTTCCAAGCGCTTGCGAATCAGGTGCAGGGTCTGCACAAACGCTTTGCGCTTGTGTTCCTCGTCGCCATCGCCTGCGGACGGATCGGCATACCCCCAATGGGCCGTGGCGGGTTGCCCAGGCCAGAAGGGGCACACCTCGCCTGCTGCGTTGTCGCACACCGTGATCACCAGGTGCATGCGGGGGGCGTCTGGCCGGCCAAACTCGTCCCAGCTTTTGCTGTACAGCCCTTGCGTGGAGATACCGGCTTTTTCAAGCGTCTCAAGGGCCAGCGGATTGGGTTGCTGGTTGTCGCGGGGGCTACTACCGGCCGAAAAAGCCTTGAAGCGGCCCTGGCCCAGGTGGTTCAGAAGGGCTTCAGCCAGGATGCTGCGCGCAGAGTTGTGCGTGCAGAGGAAGAGAACATTCAGGGGTGATGCGGTGGTCGTCATGGGTGAACTTCAGTAGGAACAAGGGTTGGCCGAGGCGTCAAGACAGGTCTCGGCGCCTTGGCAGCAGTTTTCGGTGAGATAGGCGAGGACACTGTGGATCTGGTCGAACTCGACGCGGTAAATCAGGTGGCGCCCGCTGCGTTCCTGGTTGATCAGGCCTGCGCCCATCAACTCTTTGAGATGAAACGACAGTGTGGCGTTGGGCACGGCCAGGTGCTCGCCGAGTTGCCCAGGCGTTGCGCCTTGCGCACCCGCAACCACCAGTGCACGAAACAGTTGAAGGCGGCTGGGCTGAGCCAAGGCAGCGAGTGCTTTGACAACGTCTTTATCTTCCATGATTCCATTATTGTCGAAATATATGACGGAATGATGACGAACAACGCCACCCCCATACGTCGCAGAGACATCGCTTCATGGGCTCTTACACGGTATTGTCATATTGGCTCGCCACAATAATTCATTTTTGAATCAGAGAGTCGCGGTCATGGATTTGATTCTTTGGCGACATGCGGAAGCCAACGAACCGCATGAGGATGAAGCCGACATGGAGCGTCCCCTGACGTCGCGTGGCGAACGACAGGCGCATCGCATGGCGCGATGGCTGGACAAACAATTGCCCGAAGGCACTCGCATCGTGTGCAGTCCTGCAGTCCGGGCGCAACAAACCCTCTCACCCCTGGGCCGCAAATACAAATTGCGCGACGAACTCTCGCCTCAGTGCGACCACGATCATTTGCTGGAATTGGTCCAGTGGCCACTGAGCAAGCACGCCGTGCTGGTGGTGGGTCATCAACCCTATTTGGGACGAACTGCCGCCAAGCTGCTCAATGTGGCTGAAGACGAGGTGACGATTCGAAAGGGTGCCGTCTGGTGGTTTCGTACCCGTGTGCGGGAGAGTGAACCTCGAACGGTTCTGATGTCTGTCCAAAATCCCGACATGCTTTGAACCTCTCAACCGAGCGAAACAAACCACCATGACCGCCAAAGTTGAAATCGATGCTGTGCAGATGGAAAAACTGCGCATGGACTTGCTCGACAGCCTCGACGAGGAAATCGAAACTGAACTCGAGGACCGCGATGACGTGGCGGCCTTGCTGATGCGTCAGGCGCACCGCTCTGAGCGGCTCACTTATTTCCGTGAACTGCTGCGCCTGCAAAGTGAATTGGTGAAGCTGCAGGACTGGGTGGTGGCCCACAAGCACCGGGTGGTGGTGCTGTTTGAGGGTCGGGACGCCGCCGGCAAGGGCGGGGTTATCAAGCGAATCACCCAGCGTCTGAATCCCCGTATCTGCCGCGTCGCTGCCTTACCGGCCCCCAACGATCGCGAAAAGACGCAGTGGTATTTTCAGCGCTATGTGGCCCACCTGCCCGCCGCCGGTGAAATCGTGCTGTTTGATCGCAGTTGGTACAACCGGGCCGGTGTAGAACGGGTCATGGGATTTTGTTCGGATGACGAGTATGAGGAGTTCTTCCGCTCGGTGCCCGAGTTTGAAAAAATGTTGGTGCGCAGCGGCATCCAATTGGTGAAGTACTGGTTTTCCATCACCGATGATGAGCAGCACGCCCGGTTTCTGGCACGCATTCACGACCCCCTCAAGCAGTGGAAACTCAGCCCTATGGACCTGGAGAGCCGTCGTCGTTGGGAGGACTACACGCGTGCCAAGGAGTCGATGATCGAGCGAACGCATATTCCTGAAGCACCCTGGTGGATTGTGCAAGCCGTCGACAAGAAGCGCGCCCGACTGAATTGCATTGATCACCTGCTCTCACTGGTGCCCTATCACGAAATCGAGCATCCGGACGTCCTGCTACCCGCTCGGGTGCGCAACCCTGAGTACATCCGCAACCCGGTGCCGGCGGACATGATCATTCCCGAAAAATATTGAGCACGCCCTTTTTGAAACAAAACTGTCACGATTGGCGCCGTCATTTAAAAGACAATTGACGTCCTTTCCCCTTTTATTGCCCACCTCTTGATCGGACTCTAGCCATGCGTGCCATCAAAAAAGCCCGTCGACTCATACTCAGCCAGCCGCAAACCCTGGCCGCGCAAACACTGTCCAAATTAATCCTGTCGTTGGAAAACGAAACAGAGTTTTCAATTGCTGATCTTTATCGACTCAATCTCAAAGAGTTCGAGATGGCCATCAGCTTGCTGGAAGAGTGGCGCCTGGATCGCTACTATGAAGGCAAAGCCAAGCTGTTTGATGTCTCCGTGCATTACCACCAGCTCGTGGCCGAGGCAGCCAAGGCAGGCGCCAGCAAATAAAGCGACAGCAGCCTGATACTGGCACCGTCGACGAGCTGTGACGCCTTCGTCGTCATGGTATTGACTCATATCCGTCATCACACTTTCATGCAATCGCCTCAGACTTCAGAAGTACTCAAACTCTGGAGCTCTGATGAAAGAAATTCCGACCCCCACCCTGGATCTCTCCCTGATTGCACTGCCTCGGGGGTCGCTTCATCAACAACGCGCTGCGACTGAGCCGCCGAATCAAGGCATGGCTCCCCGGGGGGGCATCACGGTCCAATGGGCCCGGCATCTCGACGAAGTCCGTGCCGCGCAGAAACTGAGACACAAGGTTTTTGTCCATGAAATGGGCGCCAAGCTTCCCGTGATCGTCGAAGGCCACGACATCGACCTGTTTGACGACTACTGTGAGCACCTGCTGGTCAAGGACGACCTGAGCGGCGAGGTCATTGGTACCTACCGACTGCTGACGCCCACCCAGGCCCGCCGCCTCGGCTCCACCTACACCGATACCGAGTTCGACCTGACCCGCCTGCGCAGCATCCGCGAGCGCATGGTGGAGCTCGGTCGCAGCTGCGTGCACCCCGACCATCGCCAGGGCAGCGTCATTTTGGCTTTGTGGGGAGCCTTGGCCGAATTCATGCACCAGAACTCGCTGGACATCATGATCGGCTGCGCCAGCATACCCATGATGGTGCATGGCGTGGCCAGCCCGCAAACAGCCGCCAGCATCTGGCACCAGCTGCGTCAAACACACCTGGCGGGCATCGAGTGGCAAGTGCGCCCTCGTCTGCCCTTGCCCGTGGACATGCCGCTCGATGGTGTGACGGCCGATTCCCCTGCCCTGATCAAAGGGTATTTGCGCCTGGGCGCCAAGGTGTTGGGCGCGCCCGCTTGGGATCCTGACTTCAACACCGCAGACTTGCCGATGATGATGCGTCTACAGGATTTGCCCAGCCGTTATCGGCGACATTTCTTGAAGGGCGGCTGATTGGCCGTGTGTGGGCAACGACGGGTGGGGCCTCCAACGGCTACCCGTCCACCCCTTGCATTGTCTTCAAGGGGTGTAACGAATTCCCAATGACAACCAGCGGCTGTCACCGTTGCCGTGCTGTTGCTTGCCCACGGTCATATCCACCTGAAACAAATCGGGGCGTATGGCATAGCGAAATCCCGTCTGGAAAAACGGTGATGCCGAGTTATCTCCAAAGGCCTCGACTATCCCAAGGAGTCGCGGGCTGAGCTTCAACTCACTGCCCACGCCCCAGGTCGTTTTGTGGTTGCCCGTCGCCCTGTCCTTGAGCACGCCCACATTCATATGCATGATGATGGCGTCTTGCTTGAACGAGCGCGAGATGGGGATGTAGGCGTAGGTGTTGCCGAATAGATTAGGGCCTGGGTTGACCGCGGGATGCTGGATATGCCCCACGGCAACCCCCCACCCCCAGTCGTCCGTGCTGAGTTTTCTCATCAGGGTTTTGCCCTGAACAATGTAATCCTGTGTGCGAACGCCTTGTGCATCATGGGCCACCCCAGTTCCCAGGCTGACTTCAAAATTGCCGAAAGGATTGCAAGCGGGTAGAGCCCAGGACTCGGTGCTGTTGTTGTAGCGACGGGTCCAGCTTTCTAGCTGACACTTCCCCTCATTGGTCAGGCGGGCATCATCCGTCACGAAAGGTCGTGCTGCCATGCTGGCGTCATGCATGCCCAGTAGCAACACGAATAACCGGATTTTCTTCACAGCATCTGGGAGCGCGTTATCAGAATTCGATGAGTTTCACGAACGACTCAGCTTGATGTTCAACGTGCTGAAATTAGGGAACGCTTGAGCCAGATTTATGAAAAAACTTTCTGCTCACACCAAGTATACCGAGCCATCAATGCTTCAGGATTCAGTCGTACTTGTCTTCCCCAGTCGCCACGAAACCTGACTCAGGTCCCCACCACACCCCCATCCAGCTTGCGAATCGCCAGGGTGGCCGAGCGAGGACGACCATCGGCGCGGAAGTCGGGCCAGTTGGAGTATTGGCGCGGCCTGTTCGGGTCACTGCGCTCACTGGGGGTCTCGCCAGGGTGCTGAATGTTCACAAACACCGTGGTGCCATCAGGCGTGCCGGTCATACCGGTGATTTCACAACCCGCAGGGCCCACCAGGAAACGCCGGATCTCACCTGAGCGGGGATCCACAGCCAACAGTGCGTTGTGCCCCAATCCGCTCATCTCGCCCTTGGCGATGGTGTTGCTGGAGATATCTGTCTGGATCCACAACACGCCGCGGGTGTCCACCCACAACCCGTCGGGGCAGGCAAACGCATCGCCCTGAACAGTGCCCTTGGCGTGGGGTCGCGCTTGCTGGGGGTCGCCGGCCAGCACCAGGTGGTTCCACTCGAAGCTCGTGGCATCAAAGTCACCGGACTCTTTCCATCGGATGATGTGACCCATGTTGTTGTTGGCACGGGGATTGGCAGCATCCACACCAGGCGAATTACCCACGCCACGGTTGCTGTTGTTGGTGAGGGTGACATAGACCCAGCCTTGCGGATCCACTTCAATCCATTCAGGGCGGTCCATCTTGGTGGCGCCCAACACGTCGGAGGCTTGACGCGTCTTGATCAGCACATCACCGGCATCCTGGAAGCCACGGGCGGCATCGAGTTGGTGACTGCCATGCGTCAAAGGCATCCATTGACCACGCCCGTTGGCATCAAAGCGCGCCACGTACAAGGTGCCGTGGTCGAGCAAATGCTGGTTGGCCTTGGCCCCCCCCGGTTGCATGCGGTCCCGGCTGACAAATTTGTAGATGTACTCAAAACGTGCGTCTTCGCCCGAGTACACCACCGCGCGCCCCTCACGGGTGAGCACAATACGCGCGGCCTCATGTGAACCCCGTCCCAGGGCAGTGCGCTTGACAGGTACCGAGCTCGGGTCCTGAGGATCAATTTCCACGATCCAGCCAAAGCGGTTGGGTTCGTTGGGATGTCGGGTGGCATCAAAACGGGCATCGTGTTCGTGCCAGCGATAGCCTGCCCCGCCACTCCTGAGTCCCCAGCGCTTGCCATGGGCATCCGGCTGGGCGGGGCCATTGAAGTAGCCGATGAAGTTTTCCTCGGTGGTCAGAACCGTACCCCAGGGCGTGAGGCCGTTGCCGCAGTTGTTCAGGGTGCCCATTGGCGACATGCCCTGCGGATCGGCGGCGGTGCGCAGCAAGGGATGTCCCGCTGCGGGGCCGGAAAACCGCATCGGCGTGTTGGCGGTGATGCGGCGTGCAAAGGGCGATGGGCGTACCGCTTTCCAGCGGCCTTTTTCTTGTGTCACCTCGACAATGCTCAGTCCATGAGCTGCCTGCGACTTGCGAACCTTCTCCGCCGTCCAGGTCGTCATGCCGTCGCGGTGTAACAAGCCGTCGTCGGTGTATTCGTGGTTGATTACCAGCAAACCCGTGCCCAAAGCCGGCAACGGCAGGTACTGGATGCCATCATGGTGCATGCCCAGTTGTACAGCCTGTTCTGCTGCCGTGTTGGAAGCGTCCCATTTGAAGGCGGGATCCTCGCCAGACAGGCCCACGGGCTCGCCCCAAGGCACCAGCACCTGAGCTTCATAGCCCTCGGGTACGGTGACCTGATCAAGCGTATTGACCGCGACCGATGCAAAGCCCAAAGCCGGACGCGAACCTTGCCCTGGCGTGGCACAGGCACTCAAACCTAGGGCAACAAACCATTGAGCGCCCATTACCCCCAAACCTCCTCGCAGCACCTGTCGACGCGAGGGCGCAGACAGGTGATGGATGTAGGGGTTGGCAGAATCGTTGCTGTCTTCAGGTGAGGGATAGGGAAAGGACATGGTTTCAAATGAAACAGGGTTACTTATGTGCAATTACTCTAGAGGTCGGAATTGACATGCGTGTGACAACGATGACCTGGTATTAACAGGCGTCTTGACATCTTATTGTCATATTTACGTCACAAAATTAAATGTGCAGTACAGACACAATTCATCATTCTCTCGTTGCCTCCTGCTTTGAAAACCCCCCTCATCGATCGCGACCACAGCACCCTGAATTTCAACGAGCGCGTGTTGTCATGGGCGCGCCGGGCGGATGTGCCACTGCTGGAGCGCTTGCGCTACTTGTGCATCGTCTCGTCCAACCTCGATGAATTTTTTGAGGTCCGCATGGCCTTGCACTTGCGG
>JACCEE010601098.1_pt1 | contig 20956 bp, 6 predicted proteins | sample 7449931 | NCBI WGS metagenome assembly JACCEE01 (sample SAMN15323457, study PRJNA562643) | freshwater metagenome | isolation source: river surface water | place: USA:Blue River Watershed | collected 2017-08-19 | reverse complement strand
TTGGAGCGATTGAATCATGTTTTTTGAGCAGAGTTGCAAAACCTCGTTTACAAGAACAAATATCTATAATTGGTGAAAGTCAATTTTCGTCAATTGTTATCGTTCCGTTTCTTCTGTTTAAAGGAATGTATTATTCCGAAATTGAAGCATCTGCAGTTCATTTAATTGCTCAATATCAAAAAACGGTATTGGTTTCGTTGCCTTTCGCTTATCAGCCATCTTTCCACGATTTGATAATTGTGAAATAATCAATATGCTGGAAATGAAAGTTTTGTAAAATAATTTAATAAAGCGTAAAAATTATCTTGCTTATTCCAAAATCACATTTACCTTTGCACATGTTAATGGTTTACTTGTTAACGAAAAGGGAATCAGGTGCAAATCCTGAACAGTTACCGCTGCTGTAATCTCCAAGGAATCTCTTGTTCAATCTTTGCCACTGTTTGTTTTAGCAAATGGGAAGGCGAACAAAAGAGGAGAAAGTCAGAAGACCTGCCATTACGTTCCATCTGTAGCTTTCGGATAAAAAGCCTTGGTGAGATATCTTGTGTTTTTCGCAATTCTCATTCATTCGTTTTCTGTAGTTATAGGTGATTGATTCGGTTATGAATTTATCATTTATATAAATGTTGTTAAGAAACATATTCATATTTTTAGTCATCCTGCCCACGTGTCTGTTTGCGCAAACCACGAAAAAAGATACCGTGATAATCGATGAAGTACAAGTAACAACAAATCGTCAGAAAATATTTTCGACGGGCAACAATGTCTATCTTATTCCCAAGTCAATCCAAAAGGTTTATGCTTCGCAATCGATTTCCGAATTGCTTTCCGATAATTCAAGTGTTACAATCAATAATTATGGTGTAAACGGCAATGCCTCAATATCTATTTGTGGCGCAGGGGCTAATCATACAGCAGTTGTATGGAATGGCGTTTCAATACAAAATCCATTGAACGGAGGGCTCGACCTTTCAAATGTTTCAGTTGCATTTGTCGATGATATTGCAATTCAGCATGGCGGTTCGGGTGCATTGTATGGAAGTAGTGCCATTGGTGGTGTTTTGCTGATGAACAATGAATTTGAGTTTTCAAAAGGTTTCAGTGCGCTATTTACCGGTGGATATGGTAGTTTTTCGAATTATAATGCACTCCTTGCTTATGCGTATAGTTCGAAACGATTAAGTTTAACAACCCGAGTTTTTTATCACGATAGTAAAAATGATTTTCCTTTTAGAAATAAGTATAAATATGGAAATCCTATTGAACGATTAACACATGCTCATTCTGTTTCTGGTGGTTTTATGCAAGGATTGAGTTATAAACTAACCGAATTCCAAACGGTTAACGCATATATGTGGATACAAAAACGTGATAATGAACTACCTCCGTTAATGTCAAATTCATTGAGTAAGGCCGTTCAGAATGACGAAAATATTCGTCTTTTAGGAAGTTGGGATCGACACAAAAACAATGTTAATTCAACGGTTCGATTGGCATGGCTTCATGATAAAATACATTATGAAGATCCGGCTACCAAACAAAATGACACTCATCGTTCATCGAGTTGCTTGGCTGAATTTGAACATAAAGTAACAATTCGCAAGCAACATATTTTAAATTTTGGTGTCAATAATGTTTTGGAATATGCCCATTCCACTAAATTTAGCGGAACGAAGGTGAGAAATCGTCAGGCTGGTTTTGTTTCCTATAATTGGACATCATTGAACGATCGGTTGACTTCAACCTTGAATTTGAGAAATGAAATTGTTGATGCTCGGAAAACTCCGCTTGTCTATTCTGCAGCAATGGCTTATGTTGTTAATTCTGCGGTAAAAACACGAGCTGTTTTTTCTCGCAATTATCGAATACCAACATTCAATGAACTGTATTGGGCCGTGTGGGGAAATCCGAATTTAATTTCAGAAAATGGCTGGTGTTCAAGTGTTGGTGTTGATATTTATAAAACAATTGCCTCTGTAAAATCTAAGTTTGAAATTTCGGGATTCAATAACAATATCGACAACTGGATTATGTGGATTCCTTCAGGACAGATTTGGCATCCCATGAATATTCAAAAAGTATGGTCCAGAGGTTTTGAACAATCGCTAAAACTGCAGAAAAACGTTGCTGATATTACCTTTGTTCTCAACCAACATTACACCTTTGTTCGTTCATCGAAAATGCAAGATGGACATTGGTTAACATCCAAACAGTTAATGTATGTGCCTATTCATAAAGCATCTGTGTCATTAACAGCAGAATATAAGGCAATAAGTGCAACCTATTTACATAGTTTGGAAAGTCAACGTTTTACGACCGATGAAAATTCGCCTTATAGTAAAGTCGCTGCCTACAATGTTGGTAATGTTAGTATTGCCGGAACATACAAACAGTTTCGCTGTTCATTTAAAGTAAATAATGTATGGAATGCATCATATCAGGTGATGAGCGGATATGCAATGCCCATGCGTAATTATATGTTTAGTTTAACCATATTTTTTAATAACCAAAAATCACAAACAAAATGAAAAACAAAAGTTTATTGACTGTAGCTGTTTTAGCTGCAGGTTTATTCGCGGCTTCGTCATGTAAGAAAGACGATACCAAACCTGAGTCATTAACCATGACCAACGGAGCTTTTATTATCAATGAAGGTGCATGGGGATCGTCGAATGGTTCGGTTAGTTTTTACGATTATCAAAAAGATAGCATCATCAATGATGTTTTTGTGAAAGTGAACAATCGTCCACTTGGCGATGTTGTTCAATCTATGGCATATAGCAATGGAAAAGGATATATTGTAGTGAATGGCTCGAATAAAATCGAAATTATCAATATTGCCGATTTTACTCAAACCGGAACAATAAGTGATGTTCCCAATCCTCGTTATGTTGTTATTAACGATGGAAAAGCATTTATTTCGGCATGGGGCGATGAAGGAGGAAATGGAAGCGTCGAGGTTGTTGATTTATTGACCAACAATATTGTGAAAAGCATAGCGGTTGGTTCCGGACCCGAAAAAATGATCATAGCAAAAGGGAAACTGCTTGTTGCAAATAGTGGAGGATATAGTGCCGATAGCTCGGTGAGTGTTATTGATTTATCGACATTGTCGGTATCGAAAACAATTAAAGTTGGCGATTGTCCGAAAGGTTTTGTGTTGGATAAAAATGACAATGTGTGGGTAATGTGTTCGGGAAGTATTACATACAATACAGTTGATTATTCTATTGAGTCTGAAACCAGTTCTTTATTGCAAAAAATTAGTACTGATGATTTTACTGTTAAATCTGCCATTACAATCAGTAAAACATTTCATCCTGAACGATTTGATATCAGTAAAGACAAATCAACGCTGTATTATGGTGCCGGATTTTCTGCTCCCGGAATTTATAAAGTTTCAATTACCGCGACAAATGCTCCAACAACAGCTTTCTTGCAAGGCGATTTTTATGGATTTGCAGTAAATCCAACGAGCGATGAAATCTATGTGTTTTCAGCACCGTCGTTTACTCAAAGTGGTAAATTTACCCGTTATTCCAGCGATGGAACTAAAATTAAAGAATACACTGTAGGAATAGGCCCTAACGGAGCTTGTTTCTAATCCCTCAAGAAGCTTCCTAATGACCGAATAACTTGTATTTTGACTGATTTAACGAGTTTGAAAATTTACGTTCATGGTTTGTAAATGGTTTGTTTAGGAAGCTTTGTTTGATTGCTAATTCCGTAAGTTAAAAATAAAAAAGGCGAAGTTCGTTAAAATCAGAACTTCGCCTTTTTACGTTACTCACTCAATTATCGAATTAAAAGGACATTACCAAATTTCGAGTATTTGCCCGATTCTGTTTTGTAGCCTTTCCATTCTGTTCCATCTTCAAACGTTGCGTCAATTTTCCAGATGTAACTATCCATTTTCATCAGTTCTCCGTTTGATGTTCCATCCCATCCTTCGGCAGGTGAACCATCGTTTAGCAGATTTGAATACCATATTAAATTTCCCCATTGGTCGAAAATTGATAATTGGTATGTCTTAAGATTATAGCCTGTTGGACGGAATGTGCCAATGCGTCCTCCATCTGTTGGACTAAAGGCATTGGGTACATATAATCCTGCATAAATCGATGATAAAATACTTTTTTCAAATGTCGATTTACATCCATATTCACTGATGGTGGTTAATGTAATGTTAAATGTGCCACTCCTGTATCGGATGTTTGGTGTTACCGGTGTGTCAAGTTTTTGTTCAGTATCTCCGGGGCGACCAAAATTCCAATATGAATGGTAATCTACCGGTTCGCTGTAAGTGTTTTTCTTGATATCGTCTTGTGTCGTTTGATTATGGAATTTGAAAACACCTTCGGCACCTGTTGCTTCTTCATTAAAATAAGCTTGTGGATAAGGTGCTACTCTAATTGTTTTTTCGGTACTTCCCATACATCCGTCGGCTGTTGTAACTATAGCTGAGATAGTGTAAAGACCAGGATTTGCCCAATCGACAGAAATGCTGTTTTTATCGTTTCCAACCTTTTGTGAATTTACATTATCGCTAACATGCCACAAGAGACTATCGGTTTCGGTTACTTGGGGAATAAGATGATAGGTAATAAACGTTGATTGTTCGCAAACGCTGTCTTTTCCCTCAATGGTAGGTGTAATCGATGGCAAAATAGTAATGTCGAATGCTACGGTGTCGCTATTACAATCGTACATTGAATGTTGACTTGCGTAAAGTTTGTATACTCCCGGTGACGTCATTTTTTCGATTTCTGACTCTAAGAATGTTTCTTTTTTCGAAGCATCGAACCAAATAATATGCGAACTGCTGGGCAGAATATTAATTTCTTCAGTTCCTGAACAGAATTTTGATTTTAATATAGTTGGTGCTGCAACTTTTTGTGCTATTGAAATTGCAATGTACACTTCGTTGCTTGAACATTCCGGATTTGTCGATTTTGAAATAGCACGATATGTAGTTGATTCTCCATATTTGAGTTTAGAAATGTCTGCCATAAAAGACGTTCCACTTTGTATGTAATTGCCATTTTTATCACGCCAGTCAATTATTCCCGTCATCGATGTTGCCGAAAGTAATACCGGTTGTTTGTTTGAGCATACGGTAATATTATTTTCCGAAATAATAGGCTCTTCCGGAAGTTTCGCAATTGTTAATGTTACGGTGGTTGGTGCTGAACTACAACCTACTGAGTCGTGAACCGCGTAATACTGATACGTAAGCGGGTAATGATCTGACGGACTGAATTTATTTCCGGTAAATAATTTTGAATTTGTTCCTGCATCATACCATGTGACGGTTCCGCCCATATTTACTGATTCAAACGATGCATTCTGTCCGAAGCAGATTGTTTGTGATGTTGTTTTAACAATGGGGGCGCGAGTTCCATTTACATGCAAATTGACAATAGTTGGAACACTTGTGCAACCACCTGTGTCTTGTGTAATGGTAAACGTATAATCGCCAGGTACCGTTGTCGACGGATTGAAGGAAATGTTGCTTGATACCGTGTTATGATTGGCGTCTTTCCAAATCGTGTTTGATGCGTTGGGTAGAACAACTGCTGTAAATGTTGCATTTGCATTCGGGCAAACTGTTAGTTTTTTTGTATTAACCGTTGGAGCCGGTGGGTTACATTTTATGATGGTTAACGAAACCGGTGTAAATGCGCTTGAACATCCATTAAGTGTTTCTTTAACGGTGTAGTTATAAACATCGGGAGTTTTTTCCGACTGATTCATGATTGGACCAGTAGTAATTAAATTCGATGATTTATACCATTCAAGAATTCCGTTACTTTGAGCTATTGCTGATAAGCTTAGATCGGGATTAACGGAACTGGTTATTTTGCTTTGGGCAACAGGAGCTGATAGTTTCGTAACATAGATCGAAGCTGTTGCTGTATTTTTGCAGTTGGTCGATATATCTGTGTATGTTAGTGTTAAGTCGTTCAATCCATTTAATGCATTTGATGGATTAAATGACATTCCGCTAAGTGCATTGCCTGTTAAAATACCTCCGCTTGTTGGGATTGTCGTTATTGTAACCGGATTGTCGTTTCCGCAGAGTGCCGTTGGTGCTGTGATTGAAACAATCGGTAAATCATTTATTGTTAGGATTACTTTTTCAGCAGGTCCTTGACAACCGTTTAATTCTTGAGTTACATAATATGTTGTGCTACCACTTGTTTGTCCGGTTACAAATGGACTTCCGTCTGCAACTTTAACTTTTAATTGAGCATCGCTATACCAACGAAGTAGCGTGCCATTCGCTGTTAAATCGGGAATTGCATCGCCTTTACATACCGAAATTGTTGTATTTGTTACAATTGGTTTGGGCGTCATACATAATGATATGGTTCCTGTTACGGTTGTTGGTTTACTTTCACATCCATCGATTGTTTGTGTCGCATAATATGTGTACGAACCATCCGACGTTTCGGGCATTGTAAATGTAGAACCGTTTCCTTTTATGGTTTGAAGGTTCACATCCTTATACCACTTAACATTTGTACCTTTTGCACTTAAAACGAGTGGAGGTGGTATGTTTATGATAAGTTTTGACGTATCATTTGCCGTTGGTGCATCTGTATGGTTCACGACAATTGTTGTAATTGCTGATGCTAAACATGTGGTTTGCGGGTCTTTATAGGTTAATGTTATTGTATGAGAACCTTTTCCTGCAACCGAAGGACTAAATTTGTCTGGTGAAAGAGTTCCATTTCCCGATAAAATTCCACCGGTAGCTGGTATCAAAGTTAATGTAATGTCTTTTGCATCATCGCACATTGATAACGGACCATTGATGCTGACTATTGGTAGTTCATTTATTGTTAATGATACCGTAGCAGATGGTCCTTCACATCCATTTAGAAATTGGGTTACATAATATACATGCGTTCCGTTTGTTTCTCCGGTTGGGAATGTGTTACCATCGTAAACTTTATTTTTCAATGCAGCATCGCTATACCATTTTACCGAAGTACCTGTGGCTTCTAAATCGGGTACCGTAGTTCCTTTACAGATTTTTACATTGGCTAATGTTACCGTTGGTGCCGGTGTTGCACAATCGGTAATTGTTCCGGTTACCATTTTCCCTTTGCTTTCGCATCCGCCAATAGTTTGTGTTGCCCAATAAGGATAAATGCCTGCTTTTGTTTCGGGAATGTCAAATGTTGGACCTGATGATTTTAATAAAGACAGAGTTGCATCACTATACCATTTGATAGAAATACCATCGGCACTCAATTTCAATGGTGGCGGTATATTCACCGATAATTTTGATGTGTCGTTAGCTTTTGGTAGGTCGGTATGACGTACTTCAATTGATATTGATGCCGATGCAGAGCAGTTTGTTGCCGGATCGGTATAAGTGTAAAGTACCGTATTGTTTGGTCCGATAGTCGCCAACGCAGCATCAAACGTTCCGCCTAAGGTTGTATTGGCAACCGCTGGACTACCGCTGTATATGCCTTGACCATTTGCATATGGTATTGCATTAAGACTTATTTTGCCGGCATCGTCACATAAAGGATTTACGGCAGGGAATGTAATTGTTGGATTTGCATTGACAACAATGGTTCCGGTTACTGTTCCCACACAGCCATTTTGTGTAACTGAATATGTCAAAACATGATTTCCTTTGCCTGCGAGTGCCGGAGTAAAGTCATTTCCTGATATTCCGGTTCCTGTTATTGTTCCGCCTGCAGGTATAAAATTTGTTGATATGTCTTTAGGTGAATTGTCGGCAGCACAATATGGTCCGGCAGGTGAATATGTTGGTACTGTTGCCGGATTGACTAAAACGGTTGTCGTTTGTGTATTTTTACAGCTATTGGCATCTGTATATAAATAACTCAATGTATACAAACCTTTGCCTGCTGCTTTGGGGTCAAATGAATTGGAAAGAACCGATGTACCACTAAATGTTCCTCCGTTGGGTGTTACAAATGTCGAAAGATCAATGGTCGCTCCATCTGAACATTGATTCGGTATTGGATTTATGGTAATTGTCGGTTTTGCATGAATAATAATATTTGCTGTTCCGATATTGGTACAAGATGTTGTCGCATCGGTGTATTCATATTTTATTACTACTGGCGATGCTTGAGCTGACGGTGGAGTAAATGTCATACCTGTAATTCCTGTACCAGTCAATACGCCTCCGGTAGGATTAACAGTTATGTTAGCCGGATTGTCATTTTCGCAAATTGCTGTCGGTGCATTAATGGTTATTACAGGTAAGTCATTAATTGTTAGCGATATGGTTGTCTTTCCGCTTTCGCATGCATCGGCGGTACTGTATGCAGCAACATCATAAGTATAAATTCCTTTTGTTGTTTCTGGAACAATTAATGAATTTCCGGTACCTTTCAAAACGCCGGAACGATACCAACGGAATTCATCTCCCGATCCGGTAACCGATAGTGTTCTTTTTGCATCGACATCGCCAGCACAAGCTTTTATCGATGTGCCATTGGGTGCAGAGAGTGGACAATTTACAAGTGTTAATCTTGCACTGTCAATATTACTCACACATCCATTAACTGTTTCGGTAACGTAATATACATATTCCCCCGGAATTCCTTTTCCGGTAGCCCCATCAATAACTGTAGCTGCCGAAGGTGTAAATGAATTGCCAGTACCAACTTTTTTTGTTAATAATATGTCAGAATACCATGTAATATCTGTTCCTATTGCTGTTAATGCAGGAATGTTCGATGCGTTTGTTGCTGCAGCTACGGCATTGGCTCCTGTTGTTGTTGGTTTGTTCGCTTTGTAAACAATGATAGCGTGTGAAATTGTGTCGTTACAACCGTTTACATCTTGATAAGCATATGATACATCATAACTTTGGTTTGGCGTAGCATCTGATGGTGTAAATTTATTACCGGTCAAAGCAATTGTCGATGTAAAAGTTCCTCCCGCTGGATTTCCACTGAGTAAAATTGGTGCATCACTAGCACAAGCTTGACTTGGTATGGTAAATGACAGTACTGGCACATTATTTACAACAATAGCGCTATTGGTTGATGCAGAACAATTTCCAACAGTGTATTTATAAATAATAGGATTACTACCGATTGATGCCGCTTTGGGGTTGAATTGTGTTCCCGATATCGCAGTTCCGGTGTAGTTCCATGTTCCCAATGATGGTGATGCTGTTGCTGTTGTCGATAAATCGAATTGAGCATCATCAGCACATTTGGGAGAGATGTTGCCAACGGTTATTGTTGGCGTTGGGTTTACAACAATTGTTGAACTGATGCTATCAACACAACTCCATGTGTCTGTGCTGATATACCAAATGGTGTTATTGCCGATTGTTGCTAATGATGGATTAAATGTTGATGCTGTTATTGCAGTTCCTTTAAAAACGCCACCCGTTGGTAATGCCGTTAATGTTGCCGATGCGTCTGAAGAACAGAATGGTCCGGCTGCTGAAATTGTCGGTTTTGTTGGGCTATGAACTGTTATATTAATACTATTTGTATCGGCACAACTATGATTATCTTCAATAATATATCTCAGCTTGTAAGTATTTGCTATTGTTGTTTGGAAGGTTGGTCCTTCAATATTAATGCTGTTCAACGGAGAAATGTCGTCGGTCCAGGTGTGTTTTTTGTAAGGACTTAAACCTCCTGTCGGATTTCCATGTATCGTAATAGCTTCGCCTGTACAAATATCTGTTTTGTTCGATGACGTTGTTATTCCGGTACTTGGTTTATTCCAAATATCTATTGTTTTTGTTGAAACCGATGTACAACCATTTGCTGCAGCGGTATATGTGATGGTTGACAATCCCGTTGCAAGTCCATTGGGGTTAAAATTTGTTCCTGTTACGCCGATTCCGGAAAATGTTCCACCAGCCGGAGTTGCTGATAGACTGACCGGTGCACTATTCATACATGTTCCAACTGGCAGTGCAGCCCAAACAATTGCTGGTCCTTTATTTACGGTAATAATTTGACTGACGCTATCAATACATCCGCCTTGATTTGATTTATACCAAATTACAAAACTACCGTCTCCGGCAACTTTCGGATCAAAGATATTTCCCGAAATTCCTGTTCCACTAAATATTCCTCCAGATGGAGTTACAAAACTGCTTAAATCTATCAAAGTACCGTCAATGCACGTACTTGGTATTGGTGTAAATGTTATTGTTGGTTTTGCAGTTACATCGATTGTTACCGTTTTTGTTGAAATACAATTATTTGCAGCAGTGACTTTACATGTTATTACATGTTTGGCAATTCCTGCAATTGAAGGATCAAACGATGAACCGCTAATGCCTTTTCCACTGAAAATTCCGGTCGGTGTACTTGATAATGATATTAGGCCTCCATTTATACATGTCGTTGATGGTGCTGTAATTGTAACATCTGAAGTATCTTTTACGATAATATTGGTTGTTGCTTTGTTTGTACATCCAGCAATAGTTATCGAATATTCAATAGCTAAGTTTCCTGATGTTACCAATTTTGGATCAAATTCTGATCCGGTTACGCCAAGTCCTTTAAATGTTCCGCCTGCAGGCAATGCCGATAATGAGATTTTATTACCGTTGGTACATAAATCTGAATATGGCCCAAATCCTGAAATAGATGGAATCGAATTTACGGAAATGATTATTGATTTTGAAACAGAACATCCACTTGTCGTTCCGGTTACGGAATAAGTTGTTGATGAGCTAGGTGTTACCGTTTGTGTTGGAGTAGCAGGAAGCGAATTGTTCCATACATAACTTGTAGCTCCATTTGCTGTTAATGTTGCAGTTTCTCCAGCACATATTGTTGCTAGGTCAGATGTTAATGTAACTGTTGGTATCGGATTAACTGTTAATTTTGTGCTCGATGTATTTGAACATCCGTTAGCATCGGTACCTGTTACTGAATATGTTATCGTTGTTGTTGGCGAAACTGTTTTCGATGCGTTTGTGCCGAGTCCGTTATCCCAAATAAAAGTACTGCCACCGCTTGCCGCAATAACGGAACTTTCTCCATTACATATTGTTGCCGGACTTGCCGATGCTGTTATTGTTGGTAACGGATTTACTTTTACTGTTATCGAATCATTATTAATACAACCATTAATATCTGTTCCTGTAACGCTGTATTTTGTTGTTGCCAATGGTGTTACCGATTTACTTGAACCGGAACTGAGTCCATTGTCCCAAGCATACGTTGATGCTCCCGAAACCGTTAATAACGATGTTCCTCCAATACAAATGTCTGAAGGCGTAGCAGTAACGGTTAATTTTGGTAATGGATTTATGGTTACCGTAACGGCTGATGAGGTGGTATTGCAACTAGCCGAATCTTTTGTGTCGTATGCTATAAATGTGTAACTACCCGAAGCATTAGCATCGAATGTTGTAAGTGTTGTTGAGTTTTGAACCGTGGTTGTTCCTTTTTTGAAGGCATATCCCCAACTGCCTGCTGGCGTTACGGTTCCGCTTAGTGTAACTGTATTTCCTGTACAAACTGTTGCTGCTGGACTGGTCGATATATTTACCGAGGTTGGAGCCGTGCAAGTACTTGAGTTGCATGAAATCGATTTCAATACTTTTAATGTATCCATGCCATATACCGTTGCCATACCTAGGTTTGTAATATAGCTTTTGCAAGTTGCTATTTTTGCGTTGAAAGTATATACAAGCGAGTCGTTTGCTTTAATTGGACCATTAACAATGGGCCACGTAATGAGATTTTTAGTTTGGTTCCATGTTCCACTATTCGATATACTTGTTACGGTGTTCAATTCTGCTGGTAATTGATCGTATAATGTGACATCGAAAGCATAGTCGAACGATGTTTTAAATGCTGTCATTTTTTGTTGGTTTCCGGAAGCTCCATTGTAAATGCCGACATATCCGGCTGTTGTTGTTAGCAATCCTGAATATGATTTTATGACTGTTTCTGTGTCATTAACATATACATACAGTTTCGTGTCTTGTATTTTTACCTTAAAATCAATAGGATTGAATGCTCCTGCCGAATTTGTTGGATATGATATATTTGATGTTTCTGTTGCAACTATTTTTGTTCCATCTAGAACCTCAAATTTGATAGTTCCTTGACCTGAAGGTATTGGAGTCACTTTTAAACAGACACCCTTAAAGTCACTTGCGTAAGGTGTGCCTGATGTGTATCGGAATACAAAATAGAAATCGCTGCTATTTCCTACATTCCAAGTCGTTTCTAACGTACCATTTACACCGTATGATTTTTCATTGGCAAAGAAATAGGGCCCTGATATACCTGGATTTGCATTTTGATCTCCAGAAAAATATCCTTGCGCTTTAGGAATATTTCCTGAACCTAGTTTTTTCCATCCTGTTTGAGTATTCAAATTGCCGATTGTGACAGTTCCTTTGGTATTAACATATTTAAGTTTATATGTTACCGTTTCTCCGATTGCTGCTTTGTCTTTATTGGCAAATTTAAAGAGTGAGGTTTGTGGTTCAATAATTGGAGGAACGGCAGCACAAGTTATCTTTAATTTAACCATCGACGAATCGGGAGAATCTGTTTGCGAAGAAATCCATGCTGCATTAATAAAGTTTACGTCTTTCCCCGATGGGCAACCGATATCTGCAGCAATTGTTTCGTAGATTAAATTTCCGGTTTCACCCACAAGCATCTCGTCTAATGTCCATTTAACAATTCCGGTATAATTAGCTCCTGTTGGTGCTGGTGTATAAGTTGCATATTTTGTTAATGCTAAACTATCGATAAATCCTTTCCATTTTAAATATTTCGGAATTGTATCTACAATTACAACATTATAAGCTTCTTTACCAGGCAATGGTCCTCTTCCTTGTATACGACGCCACGTATAGCCATCAAACTCTTCAACCAATATTCTGTCGTAATTATCACTATTGGGACTGCATGAATGACGAGCATAATTATTTATCGTTTTATTTGGATTTGCATATTCTGCCCAGCCCGGTGATATTGGGAAAAAGAGTGAACCCTGTGCAGCTAAGTCAACATTTTGGAGCTTTGCTGCATACGACCAGTCGTCCGATACTTTTGCTTTCATGTTTGTTGCTGGGTCGGTATAGAGTCTTGAACGTATAAAACCGGGACCAAAAACGCCTTTGTGAAGCAAATATTTACTGTCCAATTTGTCGTAAACATGAGTAGCTGGGGCTGTTAATGTATTCGCAAAACGAATCATAATTCTTTGATTCCATTTTCCAAAAGCATCTTCACCGGCAGGAATTTTTTGATAAGCAAACGTTATCGGTCCGGAAGTGGGATTATATCCATATTTATCCATATCGTTTTGGTTATCAACACCAAAAAGCCAACCATTGGGATTAGATGTTGATTTAAACCCTTTATTAATGTCGTTCATAAAATATGAAACACGATAATTGTTCATATTTATATAAGCCTCGGCTCCATCGTGCCAAAATCTATAAAATTGATAAAATGAAGTATTAGTCCAATCTCCATTATTAGTAATATCGGGTAAAAAGTTGCCATAAGACATGTAAACATTGCTTCTTCCTCCATTTAACCACGCATCGTCCGTTGATTTATTTTCAAAATTAACCGTAAATTTTACGATATCTTGTGGATTCATTTCTGCTCTGTTAGCTGTTTTGTGTACTTCTAATGTCCGATTTGCCAAGACATCAACACAGTTGCGCTCCATGGTATAGGTTGCGTGGTTTGGATACTCATTGCTTACCCAATTTTCAAAATTACTGCCCGAAATAGTACTTTGTAAACATACTCGAGGCGTTTTTAAGCTTGTAATATTAACTGTAAAAGAAACCGAGTCCATTGTTGCAGCAAGTCCTCCTGATTTGAATCCGGTAATTGTGCCAATATTCCATGTTATCGAGTGGGTTGATGCATTGTAAACACCACCTTTGTTTGCACTAATAAAGGTATAGTCTTGGTCTAATGGTGTTGTTATCGTAACTCCTGTTGCATCTTTACTTCCGTAATTTCTGTATTGAACAGTATATGTTACATTATCACCTTGATATGCATATGTCTTATCAACTGACATATATACTTTTACGTTTGCCGCCGGAACCATTTTTTCTGGAGCATGCATGTTCCCCGAATTTACAAGCAGACCCAAAACCCGAAATATTCCGTGAAAATATTTTGGGGTACTAAGTATATATCTTTGGTCGTCTGTGAGGCTTTTCGATTCGGTAGAAGCATCGTCCCATACCAATTCCGATTGTCTATACATATCAGCTATCAGTTCTAAGTCTTCAGACGCAACAGCGGCTGTAGATCCAGCTCCAAGAGCATAATTCGAACCTGCTTGTTCTAATATGTCGCCGTTTAAATCCCAACTTTGAGGGATTTGGGCAACTCCCCACCATAAAGGTTGACCCGGATCGGGAGATGCTCCCATTTTCTTACATCTTACTATGCCTCCAGCTTTGGGTTCTCTTAACATGGCTGCATGTCTTATTGACATATCTTTTTCAAATGTGTTCCCGCCTGCTTTTACTTGATGTGTTACAGGATCCCAAGATGTTGTTGGGTTTCCATTCCATAAATAACCAATTAGGCTTTTCCATGCAAATCGAAAATCTTCACCTGAGTTAAATGACCCGAAAGTAAATGTCCCGTCTGTTGTACAATATACTTTACCTATAGAAGCAATATATCCTTGTTTGTAAGCTTCATTCACTAAAAAATCGGAGGATGCTTCTGCTCTTTTTAGTTGGTTTATTTGCCAAGCATTGCCATTTCCATCGGTAGATAAGAATTTCGCAAATTGATTAAAATAACCAGGAGCATTATAGTCAATATAATGCGCACCATAATTACCTCCCAGTGTTGGAAGACCTTTAGCCCATGTATATGTGTTTTGGGTTGCTCGCCACATTGTTAGTTCTCCCCATGTATTCCCACTTTTAACATATCCGTCTACACCGATAACACCACTCATGTATCCGGCAAAGGCTCCATTGTCCATCATATCGGGAATGGTGTCGACGAGTGCTTTTATTGCTTTTTCTGCAGCTAATTTTAGCGAAATCGGATTTCCACATGCATCCTTTACAATTTTACCGTTATGGTACATAAATTCTCCCCATTGCTTATATGCAATTAATAGTCCCATTGCAATATCAAAGTCTCCATCTGATGCCGAGTGAGTATCTCCGTTATTTGCAGCAGTTGTTTCATCACATTTCCATCCTGCGATATATTCACCTGTTTTTTGAGTTGGTCTTAATGGTTGACAATCTTTATATTTAACAACTTTACTCATTCTATTATCGTGAATCCACATCCATAGACCATTAAATGTTGGTTGATCTGCAAACATTGCAGCAGCAATTAACATGTATCCATCACCTTCCGAAACAAAAGTGTTATAGTTATGTGGAACAGAGTTATCATTAAAGGTAATATAAGGTACACCACAATAGGTTTGGCCGGTTAAACGGCATCGGTGCGACATAATTTCATATGCTTCACGCATTGTTTTTTCCATATCGGCGTGTGTAACGCCTTCTGCATTATTTTTTGCTAATGTTTTCCCTGCAGCATATTCTAAAAATTGAGGAAAAGGAAATGTAGGATTTCCTGAATTAATTTTTATTGCAGGGCAATTTGCTACCGATACTTGTCCATATAGTATTCTTGCTCCTAAAATTAATGAAACAAAAATCCAAAGTCGTAAAAAGAAGTTCATAAGTGTGTTATTAACAATATGTTTTACGTATGAATATAAAAAAAAGCATTCAAAAGATCGTTCTTAAGAATGTATAGTTCTGAAAAATAAAGACTTACTTTAACCCAAATTAAGACCATAATATTAGAGAAAAAGTTGCATCTAAAAAAATAATTTCATTTGTTTTTTTAGATAAAAAAAGAGCTACAAGTAAGAAAATCATTCAAATAAATGGCCTAAAAATCATGGGTTGAAAAAAAGGTTTCAAAAAAAAGTAAAAAAAAAACATAAAAAATGAATAATATGATAAATTTTCATAAGTTTGCATACGTAGGTTTGTATGTCAGGTATTGACATTTCTTAGGTTAGAAAGATTTTTTACTATATATATATATTGACCTTTATATGAAGAAATTTTATGTTTTACTTGTCCTTTTGACTGGTTTTTTTATAGAACGTGTTGAAGCTCAAGATCCTAACTTCTCGCAATTCTTTTTTAAGGAGGCTTATTATAATCCTGCTTTTACCGGTATTAACCCAGGTTTGCGTGCTGTTTTAACGAATAGGCAGTTTTGGACACAAGTTCCAGGAAACTATCAAACAACACATTTAATGGTCGAATTTTATGATGTTCGCTTTTTAAATGGTGCTTTTGGACTTAATGTTATTTCATCGTCAAAAGGCGAAGGATTCTTGATGAATAATCAAGTCGGTTTGCAATATGCTAAAAGAATAGGTATTTCTCGTGACGTTGTTGTACAATTAGGAGCCGAGGCTGCTTACGGTATTCAAAATATTGATTATTCGAATCTTGTTTTTTCTGATCAGCTAGATCCTCGTTTAGGAGATATTTTCCAAACAGAGTTTAGACCTACAGATTATAACAAACTTCACTATCTCGATTTTAGTGCTGGGGCAGTGTGTCGTTTTAATATTATGCAAACGTCAACCAAACCTATTGCAACGAATAATATTGGTTTTGCTTTTCATCACTTAAATCAACCAAATGATGGTTATTTACCCAATAGTACTGCTCGATTACCTTTAAAATTTAATGCGCAATGGTATTCTGTTATCAGAATCAATCGTAATTCATTTTATAATAGTCATTTCTTACTTGCACCAGGTGTTTTGTATGAAAATCAAAAAATGGCTAATAAATTCCTAAAAACAGACGAAACTGGTTTTAAAACGGTTTCTTTTGGTGTTAATGGTATTATTCCTTCACGATTATCATTCATGTCTCAATTATATTTAGGCGTTTGGATGAGAAAACAATATGCTAAGAAAGCTGAAATAGGAAAAGCTTTTGACGATGTTAAGAAAAAACAATTTGATGCAGCTGTTTTTATGCTTGGTATTATTAAATATTCAACTAACGGAAAGCAAAACTGGCGTCTTTGTTACAGTTATGATATGACTGTTTCTTCAGCATCGATTGCAACTGGAGGTACACATGAATTGACTCTTGCCGTTGAAATTCATAATCTAGCATTACCCAAAGGTGGAAGAACATGGAAATATGTTCGTAACCCTGCAGATAGATTCTTTAATATAGGTACTGGTAGATAGTTTGAAAAACTTATTATACAAGAGCCATCAATTTAATATGATGGCTCTTTTTATTTTATATATTCCGTATCTTGCATAAGAAAGAATTTATAATCAGATTTTACAAATGAATTATAATGTATTAGTTCTAGGAAATAATGAGATATCTCAAATGATATCTGAAATTTCTACTGATATAGAAGAAAAAATAATAATTCATACAATTGCCGTAGATGAGTTTGAATTAAAAAAAATAAAAAATCTATCTATAGATATTATTGTTATTTCCTCTTATACGTTTAATGAAATTATTTTAATCGTCAATCTTATTCGAGAACATTATTCATATAAAATAACTCCAATTCTCTTAATATCAAATGACAAAATTGAAAAGCTTTTTAAAAAGATAAGAAGCTATGGGGCTATTGATACAATTGTTTATCCTTTTGATAAACAATCCTTTTATGATCGATTTTGTTTTAATTTGAATTTATCTTATGCTTTAAAGCGAATTCAAGGTGAAAATAAGATTATTAAAAACAAACTAGTCGAACTTGAACGATTGAGAGCCAATAATGATGTTTTATTTAATTCGACCCAAACACTTGAAGATTTAAATCAAGAATTAGAAAAACAGCGTGATGAAATCGAAAAACAAAAGCAACAGATAGAAATCGAAAAGATGAAATCTGAAGAATTGTTAAAAAATATATTGCCTGAAGAAACATCACGAGAACTTATTATTCATGGAGAGGCAAAAACACAGTTTTATAAGAAAGTCTCGGTTTTGTTTTCCGATTTTCAAGGTTTTACCACAGCATGCGAAAATATGCATCCGCAAGAAATCGTAAGGGAATTAGATAAACATTTTACGAAGTTTGAAGAAATTTGTGAAACTCTTTATGTCGAAAAGATTAAAACAATAGGAGATGCCTATATGTGTGCTGGAGGAATTCCTATGAGAAATAATAGTAATCCGGTTGATGTCGTTCTTGTTGGTTTAGGAATTCTTCGATACATGAATTACATTAATGTTGATAAACAATTAAATGGATTACGAACATGGGATGTCCGAGTTGGGATTCATACAGGTAGCTTGATTGCAGGAGTAATTGGAAAGAAGAAATTTGCTTATGATATATGGGGTGATACCGTTAATACTGCAAGCAGAATGGAAACATCAGGAGAGGCTAATAAATTAAATATCTCGGGAGATACTTATGAATTTGTGAAGCATTTTTTTAATTGTGAATACAGAGGGAAAATTGAAGCAAAAAATAAGGGATTGATTGATATGTATTTCGTTTTAGGCATAAAACCGGAACTGTCGGAAAAAGGAGAAGGAATTTTGCCAAATAAAGAATTCATTTCCGAATATTCTAAATTGTAAAACGCATTGGCTTAAATGTACTAGGTATTTGTATTTTATTTTCATACTTTTGCAATAGTACTTTCAAAAACTCGTTATTGAGATTAATTTTTCTATTTCAAAATGCGTACATTCTTTAAAAATAATAATTGTTTTTACAACTATCTCTTTTCATTGTTTTTTTTGTGTGTATACGCTTGTTCTTCGCAGTCAAAGCTTGAGAAAAAAGGTGATGATGCTTTTCAGAAAGGTGAATATTTTAGTGCTGTGGATTTTTACGAAAAATCTATTGAGAAAACTAAGAATGAAGCAAAATTGTCAGAAAGATTGTTTAAAGCTGCAGATTGTTACCGATTGCTCAACTTACCCAAAAAGGCAGCAAAATATTATCAAAAATCTATTCGAAAAAAAAATAGAAATCCCTTGTTGTTTCTTTATTTAGCTGATCAAAAGGAAAAAATAGGTCTCTATGATGAAGCATTGTCTTATTATGAACAGTATAAAAATATGGTTCCTGACGATAAAAGTGTGGATACGAATATTGTTTCTTGTAAAATTGCTCCTCAATGGTTAGAGAAACCTACCCGATATAATGTTGAACCATTGAAACAAGTAAATACGAAAGATAATGAGTTTTGTCCCTCATATGCCAATAATGACTATACGCTCATTTATTTTACCGCATCAAGAGAAACCGATAATTCTAAGAAAATAAATCCAGCTTCTGGATTTATTTTTACTGATATATTCTCTATAAAACAAGATAGAACTGGAGCTTGGGGGGAACCTAAGATTCTTGAAGATTCAACCATAAATACACCATTTGATGACGGAACTCCTGCTTTTTCAAAAGATAAAAATTTAATATTTTTTACAACCTGCAAGAGAGAACAAGGTAAAAATCTTGGTTGTCAGATTTATGAATCACAGAGCAGAGGAGGAGAATGGATTAAAACGATGCCTGTGCGTGTTGCTGCTGATACATTCAATGTCGGACACCCCAGTTTGTCTGCCGATGGATTGAAATTATATTTTTCGGCTAAACTACCTGGTGGTTTTGGTGAAAATGATATTTGGGTGTGCGAACGAGAATCGACCAACGATACATGGAAAAAACCCAAGAATCTTGGACCGTCAATTAATACCAGTGGAGAAGAGCTTTTTCCATATATTCGTGAAGATGGAAACTTGTATTTTTCATCTGATTCTAGAGTCGGTTTAGGAGGATTAGATATTTATAGAGCAATAAAGGATGAAAACGATTTTTGGTTGGTTGAAAATATGAAAGTTCCGATAAATTCATCTGCAGATGATTTCGGAATAGTATTTCAAGGAAATAAAGAAGTTGGCTTGTTTTCTTCTTCGCGCGAAAGTGGCAAAGGCGGAGATGATATTTTTACTTTCGAATTACCGGAACTTGAATTTTGGGTACAGGGCAAATTAGTAGATAAAAGTTCACAACGTCCTATTCCTGATGCAGTTGTTACAATTTATGGTAGCGACGGTATGGTGAATGAACAAAAGTCAAGAACCGATGGAACGTTTAAATTTAAACTGAAACAATATACAGATTATTTGATTCTTGGTTCAGCTCCCGGATATTTAAAAAAGAAAATAAAGATATCCACCAATAACGTGACTGATAATAAAACATTCGATGAAAAATTAGATTTAATAAGCATGTCTAAACCCGTTGAAATACCAAATGTCTTTTATGATTTTGGTAAATGGGAGTTAAATCAACAATCGAAAGATGCTTTAGTCGAATTAGGTAAACTTCTGGAAGATAATCCGAATGTCACAATTGAATTAGGATCACACACAGATATGATTGGCGATTCTGTAAAAAATATGGAACTTTCGGTAAAACGAGCACAATCTGTTATTAATTATTTAAATGCTAAAGGCTATGATCCCGATAGATTGATTGCCAAAGGTTATGGTGAATCAAAACCGGTAATAATAGATGATATTTTAGCTCAGAAATATTCACAATTTGCAATTGGAGATACTTTAAATGAAAGTTATATAACAAAACTTGCTTCTAAGGACTTGCAAAATGTGGCAAATCAGATTAATCGACGAACTGAATTGCGAATACTTTCTTCAAATTATATTCCGAAACCCGAATACTTCTTGCAATTCAGGAATAAGAAGCATCAAAAAATGAGTAATTAGGGTCTACTGAAAAACACGTCAACCCTTGCTATAAAAGGTAATAATGCTAATCTTTGCAGTATTAAGTGCAAAGAAAAATGGCAAACCATTCAAAAAGGCTTGCACCCAAGCCATCGTATACTAGTCCCAAACAACTCACGTTAGCCGGATTTGAAACACCATTCGAGCAACAATTAG
>JACCEE011950623.1_pt1 | contig 20966 bp, 18 predicted proteins | sample 7449931 | NCBI WGS metagenome assembly JACCEE01 (sample SAMN15323457, study PRJNA562643) | freshwater metagenome | isolation source: river surface water | place: USA:Blue River Watershed | collected 2017-08-19 | reverse complement strand
CCTAGCAAGTAAGCGGGCTGGGGTATAGTGCAGTGAGTTTAAAGGCCAACTAATTTTAGCAACGTGATTTGAGATTTCTTAGTCAGGTTCACGAAAAACGAATGTCCGCAAATAAGGCAAAGCAGAGATTCGTTTTTTCGATAGCGCCTGAACTGAACAGCCTGATCTCGCTCATAACTGACTGTCAGGCTAGCTTAAGATCTGATCGCTATCGTGTCAGATCAGATATGAGCCAATTAAATAATTAAATCCACAGAGACCACATTTCTGATAGCGCCAATTTTCCCGAGCCCACCAAACAGGCATTAACCTATCCGGAACATGCCAATCATGGGGCCATTTTATGCTGCGCTATCTCTTATCGATTATCACCATCACGGCGTTTATTGCACCAGTGAGTGCCACCTCCTTGCGAGATACCTTTGATTATTACAAATCGAATCCATCTGGCACTTACACTACATCAGATATGCAGGGATGGGTTGGGCCTAGCTTTCAGGCAAGAAACAACATCTCCGGACCACGATTGCTGTCGTTTCAGCCGCCAAGCATCAGTGCCGGCTGTGGCGGTATCGACTTTTTTGCTGGCTCCTTTTCCATTATCACCAAAGATGAAATCGTTCAGATGGGGAGGGCTATCGCCCAAGGTGCCCCGGGTTACTTTTTCAACCTGGCAACAGATGCAGTTTGTCCAAGCTGTGGTGCACAAATGCGAGCCTTGCAAGCCAAATTAGAAAGTTATAACCAGGCAACTCAAGATGCGTGTAATCGTTTTTGGGATACAGCAACCGACCCACTTTTCCCATTAGAAGAGCGCACAAAAGCGAAAGCTGGCTCACTGGGTAAGGTGATGGAATCAGCCGTAGGCGCCATCCCGGACTATGGTTCTGCGATGGCCAGCTTATCGACCAAAAAAGAAGCGTCACAACAAGAAAAGGACGTCACGGAAGGGAACGTCATCATGGACCTTTCTAAGAAGAAAGTGGAGCCCATTTTGCCCCTCTCTGATTTAACCACGGAAGAGTTAATGGCGAGTCTTTTTGGCACTGTCGTCATTACCTTTAAAAATTCGACCGGCCCGACCGACGACCAATCAGCCCCGATCATCGAGAGCAAACACAGGCTGATTTCGCTTCACGATATGGTCTTTAATGGACTCGACACGAACAACACGCTCCGTGTGTATAACTGCGACGAAACAGCAGATCCGAAGTGCTTGGTCACGACGCAACCCACCTCGATAACCTTTCCCGGATTAGTTGCGGCTTATAAAGACCATCTGATGAGCAAAGATACAACCTGTCTTGGAATTTTGTACGCCATTAAAACCCGCGTTGCCACTGAAAGCGCGATGTGCGCAAGCCGCCGGGAATTCATGAACAATCACCGGTATCCGTATCCAAAAATTGCATCAGAGTTCAACGAAGGGCAATGGGACCAGGTTGCAGATCACCTGGCACTTTTAATCGCTAGAAAACAACTCGACCTGTTCTATACCAAACAGCGTGAATCTTTAGAAAAAGTGACCGGCCCGGGCGCTGAGTTACCAAGCGCGGTATCTCGTGATGACATCAAAGATCTGATTGCCGTTGCTGATAAAGACTACGACGCAACCAAGGCCGCGATAGACGAGCAGATCCTTGATTCTCTTCAGACCATCCAGTCATTCCAAGGGCTCAAAGCCCTGTCTACCATGCTTTAAGGATTTTTCGCATGAACGTGTATATTTGGGGCGACTTAGAATTCGCGGATTTTGTTCTAAAAGGGATTGCGGCAATTTTTCAAACGGGCGATAGCGCGTTTAATACCGCAGCCGGCATTTTATTGATGCTCTACCTCCTGTGGACGTTCCTGAAGTGGGCCATGAACACAGAAAAAAATCCGTATCCTGCCAGAGAGTTTATCTTTGGCATCGTCTTGTGGATGGCCTTTGGTGGCGGCCCTGTATCTCCCAGATTTGATGTGACCTTGATATCTGAGCGGACCGGGCACGCAACAACTGTTGGAGATGTCCCTCTGCTGGCGGCTTTACCGACGTGGCTTGCGACAAACTTCTTCAGACAAATCACGCTCGTTATTGACGATTACTTCGTAATCCCAGGGTACGAGAATCTGCGACACGACCAAAACACCAGTAACCCGCTCAACGCCTTGGTGAAGGTTGCTGAAATTGCCAACACTAAAATTGCTGATCCTTATGTTGATCGCACGATTAAAGACTACATGAACAACTGCTATGCACCGTATTTAAAGTTGACCGGTAAAACGTATAGTAAAAACATCGATTCCCTTATCAAAGTTCGGATGGATGACAATCTATGGGGCTCCTTGGCCGTCGATACCGATTTGCTTCCTGAGACATATATTCATACCGCAGATTCATCCGTCCCTTCGAAGTGCATTGCCGCCCACACGCATATCGCCAATGAAGTAGCGGTGGGCTCTACCGGTCCGGTCAGTCCAACAAGCTATGCCGCCAAAGCCATCGGCATCATGCAAGACTCCGATATCACGCCTATGGACGTGAAAATGGGTGCTGAGCTGGTTCATGCTCACTTAACCGCCGGCGCGAATGTTGATCCCTATAAATTCATGGTCAATCTGTTTGTTGCGACCAGCATCAAAGATGGAGTCCAAGGTTCATCCATGCAGGTTTGGGCGGACAAAATGGTCTTTGAGGCTTCTCGCAAGAAAGTCTTTGAAGCCGCAGCCGAAAAATCGATGTTTATGAAGATCTATATTCCAACCATCACGGCCATTGAAATGTTCTCATTCTTCATCGCCCCCGTCATGATGGTGTTATCTGTCCTTGGCGGAATGGCATTTACGCTGATTGGCAAATACCTGATGTTGGTTCTCTTTATCAACCTCTGGGGATTTATCAAAGTCTTTGTGGACTTGTTTACAGCGCTCTCGGTGCGCCGCGCCTTTCAGTTGGCCAGTGGCCAACCCACGACGCCTTTTGAGTTTGGGAATTACGCACAAAACATCATCGAAATTGAGCAGCTCCTTGGCACAGCGTCGAACCTTACCATGGCGATCCCATTTTTCGCTATGTTCCTCCTGTATGGCGGTGTTCATTCCGTGATGGGTGTGATGCGGACACTCACCAAAGGGAGCGCTGATGGCGCGAATATGGCCCCCAACATGGCCACGTCTATGGCAGGTGGCGCTTTCACGATGGCGGACACCACCACCACACATATGGTGTCAACCGGAGGCTATAAGACCACGCAGAACCTTGGTACTAATCACACCTATGGTGATGCATCTGTCAATTCCGGTGTGGGAACAATGTTCCAGAACGCGAGAAGCACACTAGACTCTCAGGTACAAACCAATCTCACGTCATTCAACCAAAGTTTGGAAGGGTTAAATGCGACCATGCGCTCGAATGGCATCGCTAATCAAAGTGGAGCCAACCAGGCTTCAACCGATGGATTTAAGCAAACCAACCTAAGCCAGCTCATGGACACGTCCACAACGGGTGTCACGGATACTGCATCAAGTGCAGCGCAAGTCTCATCTCGGCTTGCGGCGATGGCCGGTATTAATGCTGCACTAGGTAAATCAAACGGCGAAAAATCAAAGCCAGAACCACTGCCAGCGACTCCAGACACGAAGATGGTTCAAAGCAAATTGATGAGTTTTGGTCTTTCTGGAGACCTCTCTGCCAATCTTGCAGCCGGTATGACTGATGAAGACCGCAAACAGTTTGCAAGGTCTTACAACACTGCGCTTTCCAACACGACGGCAGCAATGAGCGAGGAGGGATTTAATATCAGTCATCTTCGCAATGAACTATCAACCTATCAATCAGGGCTTACCAATTCGGATGCCTACAAAAAGTCTCATTCAAGTGCAGAATCGTTGGCCCGAGCAAGGACTCAACAAAATGGATTACAGGATGTGGTGGCTCAAACGGGTGGACTGACGCAAACCAACGCCTTGGCATTTCCTGCAACCTCTGAATACAAATTCGCGCAGTTTGAAGCGTGGTATAATCAGCTTGGCAACGAGGGGCAAGCTCGACTGGCTCAATTGGGTCTGGGTGGTGATGCATTTAGCATTGCCTCTGGTGCTGCAAATGGCGCTCCTAAAAAGATGAACGATGGGGCCTTTATCGCGCAAAAAGTCCTCTCAAAATTACATGCGCAAGATGATAATGCCGAGCAAATGGCATCAGATTCGCGCCTCTCATCGACGCTATACCGCGATTTGGGCAATGCAGCCGGCTCTGTTTATGGTACGGGCTTTTTTGAAGCCGCTAATCGTGCTGAGCTCGTGGCACAGTCAATTCTTGGAATTGACGCTCATAAAGGCACTTTGAACCCAGCACCGACGACACCAAACGCTGAAAATGCTTCACAAGTGATTCAAGAAAGTCCGTTAAAAGATCAAAAAGTTACTGATACCACAAATCCAAATCAAGCGACCGCCAATGCCACACCTGGCACCATTGGCGCCGATGGTCAACCTACCAACGTCAAACCGACTGCTGGTTCATTTGAACAGCAGTTGCTCAATCCAGAGCAGGCCCAAACCGTCCAACAGCAGGCAACACCCAATGACCTTGTGGGTGTTCGTACAGGGTTTGCTCCAGCGAATGAGTTCTTGGCCGGTAGCGCCAATAACATTAAGGATCTAGCATCCATGTTCTCTGGCCGAGATGTACGCTGGGGAGAGAATGCAGAGCAGCAATCTCAGAATGTGGCGAGTTATCTTGCAACGTCACACAATGTCCAATCCGGGGCACTCGCTCAAGGCTTCCATGAACTTGCGACACTCTCAGCAATTGAGCGCAATAACCTGTTTGCCCAACTAGAGAGTGCTGATCCAACAGAACGCTACAATGCAGCTGCAAAAATCTCAAGAATGAACGATGCTGCCCAAGCCCTCTCCACGCAGGAAGGCGCAGCAATCTCAGCAAAAGCGTTTGATCAAGAAACCTTTACGCGACTTGTAGATAACGCTGGCAAGTTCACTGAACAACTAGCGGTCAGAGATGGTTCAACACCATACTCGGCAGGTACCCTGAACGCGATTTCTGCAGGACGTCTATCCGGCGCTATGACTGACGATAATGCAGACATGAGTTTGAAATTATTAACCGGCAACTTAAAAGGCATTACAAATTCACCCAGTCCGTATTCGAAAGGCGATTTTGGCGACACGAAATCAGCACAGGCGCTGAGCTTTATGCTCAATAGCCAAGACTCCACGCTTGCAAACACAGATCTGGGCCAAGCGCTCAAACAGGCCGTGTACGGTACCACCGCAGGCAAAGAATTTATGAATACCCATGCCGGCCAACCGGAATCTTATCGAGATCTCGCAAAAGAAAATATTCTGGCAGATACCGACCAACAAGCCCGAATTGTCACACCTCTGAACAATCAGGGCGAATTTGTCCCTGGGTATAACGCGGCTGATAATGCACAGAACATCCAACAGGCACCGGGACAATTTGTTCGTGCGATCGTCAATAGTAACCAAACAGCCACTGACACCACGACCACGTTATTGCGGCAAGCAAGCGACGATGAGGCGCCAAAAGGCTGGATAGCCAGTGTGTTTGGTCCATCTCAAGAGTCCAGAGAGCAGCTGCGCATTGATAAAGCCGAAACGCTTTACACAGCCGCCAGCAGCCCGTTTGGTCATGCAGCCCGACTTGAACAAGCTGGATTTACTTCTGATGCTGAAAAAGTCCGAGAAGGGGTGAGCTTCCTGCAACAAGCAGCGCCAAGCTATGGGATCATGGTCTCTCAGCAAGATCTCACAGAGCAGGCGGATGTATTAAAAGCCAAAGCTCAAGTAGGGGAGCTGCCGAGCATCGATAAATTAACGGGGCGCTAATCAAGCGCATCCACTCAAATTCCAAATGCCCGCAACCGCGGGCATTTTGCTTAAAAAAACCACTACTCAATCAGTCGAATACTGGTTCTGTTAAACTGAATCGTCATATGTGTTTTTCCGGCGGCTTTGGTTCTTTCAAACCAATCTAAACCAATACTGATCGCCCCATCATCACCGCCAAAAACATTCATTTTGTTATCGTAGAAATCTTCATCGACTTCTGGATTAAAGCCAGTACCGTAGGCCACTATGTTCGGCAGTTGTTTTCCGTCCACAACTGAATGAGGATTATCGACATTAGCCATAATATAAACACCGTGATCACCGACGATCATCAACTTTGGCGTGAGCTTTGTTTTGTCCATTTTGTTGCTATCAGGCCACCAAGGCAGCCCTAATTTCTTAGCTTCCCTCTCACTTCGATCATCTTTATCAACGATTTTGTTGTTTGGGTACAATGAAGGCTCAAACAAACAATCCATAGTTGCTGTAAGCTTGACACCCTCTTGTTGAAATTGCGCGACCACTTTTTCAAGTTCTGCCATCGGAAACGAAATGCGACCTGCCATGTTTTGGACCTCTGCTGTTAAACACAGCAACCATCATTATGCAATTTAGCATCCGCGCAACAAATCAGAATCAGAGGTACATTCATATATTTATCAATGAATTACTGATTTGTTGCGAACCTACAAATTCAGGTTAAAGTAGGTGCAACGAGGAGGGTTTTATGCTTAAAATTTTCATTATTCTCAGTACAGCGATTGCCGGTTTCAGTGCCTTTGCGGTAGCCAAAGAAATCGATGTCACCATCACGCTTCCCATTCAAGACCTGACACAACCTGAACTCTTGGTCCGGGCAAAGAACAAAGCCGTGCACCAAACACTGGATAAACTGCCCAGCATCGTCTGGGGGGAAGAACATGCGACTGCCAATGGCGATTATCATAGCGAAGTCAAAGCCATTGGTTTTGCTCAGGCAGCTGTCGATGTGCAAAGTGAGCTGATGGATAGAGCCACGAACTCTTATCAACTGATGGCCACAGTCCGGTGGGATCGGGACAAAATTCTGGAAACACTGCAAACCGTCAAAGCGGGCGAAGAGGCAAAAAAAACCGTCCATCAGATTGAGAAACTGCTTAACGGCTTGAGAGCTGAAGATTTTCTAAGCCAAAAGGGGCGTTATAAGTTCGAAGAGGCCCGTCTGCTTGCTGCCCCTTTTGAAGAAGGGATGAACCTGACGGAGCACATAAAACGCTACCAACATACGCTTTTGAAAATGCAGCAGTTACGCGAGGCACGTGTGATTGATTACATCAACGCTATCACAATAGAACCGGTTGGCATGAAAAACGAACGCATGGAATATCAGATGACGATGCCAGCGCAAAGCACTCTGTCGTTGGACTTTGAAAGCCCGGAACTCAATCAATTCTATCGTGATAATCAGAAGTCGATTGAGCAATATGCTGTGATTTGCCCAGTATCCAATGTGATCAATTACTATGACCTCAACGCTTGCGGGCTACAAGGAACGCGCTCATGCTACGATCATTCGAAGTCACACACATTCCTGTTTAGCGTCAAGCCAAACCAACCGCTGATTGAAAACCGAATGGCGCCAGTATATTTCGTTCCAGGCAAACAGGCGGAGAAAGGATTTCTGTGGCCCAAAAAGCTCTGAGGAGAAATTTGAAAAAGGTGCCTAGTACGCAGGCACCTTATCTTCCGCATCATAGATGATAAACACTGGACGCTCCGCATCGGGCATGTCCATGTATCGCTTCACGTTAAACCGGCACGCCTCATAAACGCAGTCCACTTTCTCTAGAAATTCCTTCCCATCAAAAATGCGCAAATCATGCTCGGTACCAGGTTTTGTCAGCCACACAACAATAGTGCTAGCAGTGATCAATGCACGTTTAATGACGCGTTCTGACAACATGATGCGATAGGTATTTTTCCTATGGGCGAGTTCAATGAATTTAAAACCCGCATTTTCTTGCGGATTGGACACCTTGTCATGTTTATAGGGTTCCACGCCTTTGAGAAAGTCAATTTGCTGCCCATGCGAATGACCGGCCACCAGGCATGAAGCGGCAAGAAGCAACAAGGCATACATCAGATTTTTCATGGCGTTCGTCCTCTTGGGAAATTCCAGTCAGGATCAAGAGGCTACATCGAATTTTCAATTCCCTTGGGGACGTATAGACTGCAATTTTTAAATTACCGTTTTTAGGGATATGGCAATGAAAGGATTTCTATTGAGTTTGTTGTTCGTTTTTTCCGTACCGAGTTTTGCAGGTCTAATTGAGAGCGATTTTTTACAGCCTGGCGACAATGGGGCAGTAATCGATAGCCGAACCGGCATAAAGTGGTTGGATTTTTCCCATACTTGGGATATCAGCTTCACTGATGCTATTCACATGTTTGCTGATTATAGATACGCAACGAACGCTGAGGTCGTAGACCTGATCAGTTACTACTTTGGTTCTGCAAATTATGGCATTGATGGCGTTGCCAGAAACGTAGATGGTTCCTTAAAAGACGAAGCCATGAACTTTGCGAAGGTTTTTGGTGCTGCAAATTACAATCGATTCAGCTACGGGCTTTACGAAGATCAGACTGGTACACTTCAAATGGCCGGAGTACAACAACCGGCGCCCGGTCAACAAATTGGGATCAATATTTACGGTTTAAATTTTGACTCTGCTTACTACGAATTAGTTCGAAATCACGGCTGGTATGCCTATGGCACCTATTTAGTTTTTGACCCAGGCCATCTGAAGCCGGAGAAACCAGTAAAGCCAGAAGTACCTCCAACAGTTGCAGCCCCATCGAATTTGATTCTCCTGATCATCGGTTTAATCGCCCTATGTTCATTCAGAAAATCTTATACCGCGGACTAATCATCAAAGCTCAGTCATGGATGAAGCATCACTAAATGCTTCATCCACAAACTATCTAGTCTGTAGACACTGATCTGTAATGTTCGACGGCGTTCATTGAGAAGCAAAGCCCAGTGCCAACCAATTCTTTTTCACGCTTTAAAACCATCCGCCAAATTTTGCCATCCAACTCAAAAGCAATTCGCTCTCCATGCATAGATTTCAGTGGCAACCCAAACCAACGGTAAGTAATGGAAGCACCGCTGATTTGTTTTTTAATTTCAGCTTCAAATCCAAAATACACCGCAAGCATGATAAGCGGTAACCAGGTATCCACTGACATCCAATAGCCATAAAAGCCGGCCGTCATCACATTGACCCAAATGAAAAACAACGCGATAAACACCAAGCAAAAAGACAGACTTAAACCCACTGGATGTTCAATGGCAAAACGATAATTAATGGACATTAACTTTTCCCTCACTGTCTGGCTGAGTGATTTCAGCTAGTTTGCTGATTTGACTTTGATGTGTATTAGCAATTTGCCGCATTTCAGTTGAATCAAAGAGTGCTTCCAGACCATCAAGTTGCTCATAGATTTGTCGATATAAGTCCTTGAGCATGTGTTCTTCAGCATCTTGTACATGTTCATCAAAAAGACGGCTTCTTAAGTCCTCGTTCAGGCGTAAGTGGATAGATTGCTGGTCAATCAGCAACAATCCGCTCTCACTTTTGGGGCCGTGATACCGTCCAGTTGAAAACACAGGAACCCCTGTTTGCAAACAGGGAGAGATCTTGATGTCAGAGCTAATAGCCCTGATAGTCCTTAAGTGGAAGTGCTGAGTAAACTCAAAAGTGAGATACAACGCAATATCATGTCTTTTCAACGGAAAATTCCTCTTATTCAAAAAAGAGTATCGTAAGATTGGACCAGTTTAACGCAACAAAACATGTGCAAAGTTGGCAGAGAACCCCGTTAGGACGCTTCTGAGTAAATTTCTCAGGATAAGAGCTTGACAGCGCTGTCACTTGGCTGACTTAATTTATTATAAAAATGCTAACATATGAGACTTAATCTTGAACAATAATAAAGTCTCCACACATGTAAGACTTGGCCCACGGATGGCAAAGAGCAGAGAATTAATGATGATGGTGTCTGGTTCGCCCAAGATCAGAAAGAAGAGATCACCTGCAGTGATTAAGCTGTCTATGGAACAGGCGGCGGCGACACTGTATCAATTAGGTGTTGAGACATTTTCTCAATTCGAGCGTCTTTGTGAAGATGGCAAACGTCCAGATACCATTCCAAGACACATCGATTCGTTTTATAAAGATTACCCTGGTTGGCAAGCTTTTATCTCGCTCGGGAAAAATTACGCTGCCAAATTTCCAGTGCAAACCGCGGCGAGTTATGAGCAGCTCAAAGCCGAAGTCCATCATTTACAGCTCAAATCAAAAGGTGCTTACCTGCAGGCCTATCGACAAAAGCTCTTACCGCCAGGTTCACCATTTGACCCAGCATCATATTTTCCTGAATTTGAAGGGTGGGTGACCTTCCTGTTGAAGGCGCCATACATTAGCTATGCAGAGGCCAAAATCCTCATAAAACCTTATCGGTTGAAATCGAGCTATCAATGGCGAAATTTCTGCCGAAACGGTTTAAAACCAGAAGGTATCCCAGTACTTCCTGACCGCGATTACGATGAGTTTGTCAGTTGGGCTGATTTCCTGGGTTTTGAGGAAAATTAAACCCCCAATTGATGGGGGTTATTTCTTACTGAAATTTTAGTTCTATTTGACCAACTTCGTGCCGAACGGTTGGGAATCACTCAAGCGCATTTTTAGAAGCTCAGCTAAATATGCGGGATCGTTCTCCATCCGCTCTTTATCTGCCATCAGATTCCCATCTTCGTTTTTAAATACGCTCACGTCACGGACGCTACGTGTTTTTGCGTAGAGATCCTCTGACAACATTCCATTTTTGCGACCCGCCAGCAATAGTCTGTCCTCAATATCATTGAGCGGTTTTAATCCCTCGACAACGAGTTCAGCACTGTTATCGTTCGCAACAAGATGCAGAGTCGGTGTCAGACTGACATTAAACTGCTGGGCCACGCGATGCTCCGGATCAGCCACGACCTGAAACGCTTCCATCCCGGGAATCGTTCTTCCATCTAAGGAGATGGCTAAGATCTCAATCTGATGCCGCCGCTTAAATTCCAGAAGCACTGGGAGCATTTTGTGACAGTAGCCACAGTCACTGGCAAAGAAAAAGAAGATCCCACGACTGTTCTGTTTCACTTCTGCAATCGCTTCTTTGACAACGACAGCCCGCTCTTCTTGGAAAGCGTTGAGTGCAAATGCAGCAGTTGGTCGGCGCTGGCTTTCATCAAGCATGGTTTCAGTCACCATGTAATCTGCCATTCGATTAGCAAACCGTGTCGACATATCCAACCAAAGACGCTGCGAGTAGGCATAGTTTGCTAAGTTTTCATCGGTTGGATTGTTAATGGCTCTGTCTCTAAGTATGGGCATGTTTTCTTTGAGCCAATCAACATTGAGCGCCACCTGTTCTTTAGGTGGGGCCAACACCATCGGTTGCGGCTCTAGGGGAGGGGATTCGGGCTCAATATTTTCCATCGACTCATGCCAAAACCAGCCCCTCTCTCGGTCTTTATAAAATGAATTTGGATCTGCAGGGTCCTCGGCAAAACACTGAAGACTCATGAACCCGATAACAAGACAAGCTATTTGATGTCTAACAATTTGCAGATGTTGCATTTTGATTCCACTGCATCATGTCTATGAACCACGAACGGATGGCCGCAGCTTTTGCAGCGCTCGACCACGACAGCATCGCCGTTGCGGATGGACTGGATCAGGTAATAGATTCGGTTGGTCGACATTTCGTCGGATGGGTACTTTATTTTGTAGGTCTGCTCTGCGAGTACCAAATCAGTGAGTGACAATGGTCTGTCCAAGACTGACTTAGAGAAAAGCTCAATGAGCAGACGTAAGGCTCTATCACCGGTATATGCAGCCTCTGTGCGCATCCAGTGCGTGCCATACCGGTGAATGATTTTATCAGCACGCTTATAGATGTCATCCCAATATTCTTTGCGAATATCCGTCAGTGCTTGGATGATGTGTCTGGCGGTTCCCGCTGCTGCCAAGTATTGAGCTGCAGTGATGATTTCGGCTTCGCGATTCATATGGCCAACTTATCGTGTAACCATGCAAACTGCGAAAAACACGGTTTTGAGGCGACCCTCGCAAGCTCTAATAACCCCCGCGGGTTAAATCTTATCTTCAGGATGCTCGATTTTTTGGTGTAACAATGTTCTGTGAGTTCGGAGCTGGAGAAGTTTATCAGCTGATCAATCTGCGACCGGCTTAATCCGCAGCACCCGAAAGCGATCGTCGGGAAGCGCAGGCACAGTTCACGAAGCTCTAACACAATCTTCCGCTCAAGTGACCTGATTTGACGGATCTCGTCTAACTCTAAATCAGAGAATGTAGCCCGACTTTCTTCAAAGCTACTAAGTGTAAAGAGTGTCGAAGTGTTGGCATTAAACGATGTCACCAAGTTGGCTTGAATGTCACTTGGTGTGTCCTTGAGCTGCCTTACCTGGTCAAAACTCAAATCAAGCAAATTCGCCACGTCGATTTCGCACGCACTCGACAAGCGAATGTATTGCATCAGTAACGCTGATTCCAGCCGCCTAATTTGAAACAATATTTTTACAGCATCCATACCCAAACCTCACATCTACAAGGTTCACTCATTCTGTTTCAGAATGTTCGAATTTTCAACACATTTCGACACAATTATTTGTAATTAGTTGTTCCTATATTATAGTCGCAACAAATCATCCCCAAAATCAACAACTTGAGAGCTGTCATTGATATCTGTATTGAAAGTTGGAACTTCTGCCTGTTTTAAACAAGGTTCCGCAACCTGAGGCATGGCGCCCATTTTTTTCATCGAGCGAACACCCAAGGTTGCCAACATGTGGATCTCACGGCTTCGGCCGCGACCTTCCATGCCCTGGATCCAGCGTCCTAACTCTGAGTCATCATCCACGGTGATCTTAAATGTCGACATATCGTTCTCCTTAAGCCGCTTTTTTCTTCAAGGAGTGATATTGAACACCGCCAAAATACATCCCTCGACAGACCGCAGTTAAAGGTTCATCCACGACGACAATTTGATGCTCTGGGAATGTCTTACGTACTTCTGGTAGATAAACAGCATGTGAGCCGCCCATCACCACGATCCGACTGATCTCAGCACCTGCACCAACATTGTTTCTTACATGCTGCAAGCAGGCCGTCGCAATTTTCTGGATAGCTGTCGTTACATCAAACTGGACCTTTGACCCAATTTTTTCAGCATCGGCTTTGGAGCAAACAGGGAATGGATAGCTTTTACCTGAAATCTTCAGCTGCCCGGGGTGACGCCAAAACGCATCATCGATTAACTGTAAAGGGATAGCGTCCAGATGAGGAAATGCTGGTTTGAGTGCTTGCTGGACTTCCTGAAGAACTGCCGACATGCCCATATCGACTGCGCCAGAACGACGATCGTTGATCTTCAACCCAAGGCTTGTCAGCCAATCAGCAGTGGTAAAACCAAAGTCCAAGGACAGAACATTCTGCGTCTTTAATTCGTTGAACTCACTTTGTCCAATTTGGTTGGCATAAGCCAAATAGCCGGCAAGGGGCTGGCACAGAACCCAGCAAGACTTTACATTGACTTCAAACCCCTGGATGGTGTGCTTTCCAACCGCCATTTTTTTCAAATCATCTGCCCGTTGCATGTTACTGACTGGCAGTGAGAGAACCAGTAACTCAATCTCTGGCTCTTTCATCATCAAAAGTGCACCTCGGAAAAGGGCCTTGTACTGGTCAGACTCGATATAGGTGCTGTTCAACACCCTGCTTGATGAGCGGTCAGATAACAAATACGCGTCTGGGCCCACTTCGTACAGGTTCGCGCCGACATCAACTCGGACAGTGTCGCGCTTCGATAAACCACCAGACAAATCTTCATTGGAGACCGCTGCAACTACAGAAGCAAAGGTCTTAATGACAGGGTAACCATCAATCACTTGCTCCGTGAATGACAACGACCCATATCCAATTTCAATTGCACGAATCATAAATTCCTATCTCCATGACATGAAAGCGCTGAAGGGAGCTAAAAAGGTCTTAAAAGCGCTTTGATGATTGACTGTTGCGCTAATGGATTCCGTGTAAAGTCCACTAACGCGCTTTTGAGGACTTTAACGCCCTTTTGGGGGCGAAAGATTTGGCAGCGCTATTGGAAATCGCATGTCTGAACAATCTTTTGCAGATTCTGCATTACTGTCATTGCTACTGGCTTCGTATCAGCAAAGATGAAATGCTTATACAAATTTGTAGCCAAGTAAGCACAGCTCAAAAACTCCTTCTACCTGGCTATCGATATGAACTGGTCTTTGTATAAGCAAAGACGAAATGGTTATACAAATTTGTAATTTGAACTACCTAATACGCTAGGCATAAGAGGGCAGGATCTCTCAATCCGCCATAACTTCGTATAAGCATTTTATTTTGTTTATACGAATAACTCTTGTAACCAACAGGAGTTAAAAACACGCAAAAAAAATATACGCAGAGAGCTCAAAACCAGCAGCTCTGTCGAATCCGCCGCCCTCTTTTTCAGCGCAAAATCTCTGCATTAGATTTAAGAGCAGGTTAATTGCGTGACAGGTCATCTCTTACAACTACAGAAAATATCCGAGCATCTTCAGTCAGAGCGCCGGGAAATCCTTGAGCATGCCCAGTCGTTAGTGGACGTATATTGGTTTTCCTTCACTAATCAGAACCGCGAGATTGCCCAACGCATTAAGAGCGGCCTCACCCAAGAGGACATCAACAACATTGCGCCGGTGATTGAAACGAGAGCGCATGCCGGTAGTCCTGTCGTGAAGGTCTACATCATCTGGAAACTCCATTCGAAGAAGTTTCGCAACAACATGAAAAAGGCGGCAAAAACAAATGCCAGCCTCCCAATCCATCCATACACCAGTGAAGACGCAAGGGCCGCCTTGAAAAAACACTGCACATGGAACCTCAACATGGCGCTCGAACTGGAACGTCAACTTATCGACATCAGGACGACGCTTGGTGCCGTGCACGAAAGCCATAAGCGGATCATCGCCGGCATCAGAAAACTTGAAAGACAACTACAGAAGGAAACGAAACATGAGTGAATCAAGTGTGATTCTCGCAGAGAATGCGCTGTTTGAGTCAACCACCTCTGAGCCTGCAGTGAAAGCGGCTTCACCAGCTGTTGCGGTACTGAACACGACTGCAAAACCTGCCAAGGCCGCGCAACCAAAAAAACGCCCACCTCGCCCGAGTCGTGAAGAAATCATCCGCCAGCAGGCGAATCCATCAACCCGACTGGTTGGCCGTCAAAAAACGCTGAAACTGCCATTGCAGTACAAGAGCAACATCATGCACGAGTACATTCAAATGAATCAGTCGAAGATGCTCGATGCCTATGAGCGGTTGGCGGCTCTTTTGCGTTTAGTTTCAACAGCGCCAGATTTACACGCCCATGTAAAATACTGGATCAGTAAGAACGTCGAAATTGCCGATGCACAACTGACTGAACTTGCCACACAGCGCCAGTTGATTCTTGAGCAGGTTGGCGATATTGCGGTACCGCAAATCGTCGTACCTGAAAGCTACAAAACAGAATTCGAAGCATCACATCCAATCGCCAACACCATGGTAGCCACGCTACAAAAAGTGGATGCTGAACTTGATGAGTGCGAAAAGCTTTACCTGTCCAACCTCATTGATGACCTGGAATACCGGCAATTATTTAATCAGGCAACCGGCGTCATCCGGGGGATGGTCGACCGCATTTTTAAGGCAACCACTCCAGGCAAACGCCAAGACGGCGGGCGCTTTAATCCAGCCCAGCTTGCGGCATGGCTTCGCGAAGGCAACAAGATGATTTTCGCGGACATCCCTCAGAACCAAGCGCACTTGGTGCAAGAGATGTTACATGCTTAAAGGCCTCTATAAGTATATCGCCCAAGGTGTGCTGTCTTTAAAACCCATCGAAGAAGACGTGCACCGCGATATATATGGACGCAAAGTGGAAAATGGGGATGCGTTCTTCCATCCCCAAAAGTTCCGCGGCATCCCGGTGTTCGATGCTGATTCGATTCTGCGCCATTACTCTGAGCAACTGAAACGACTCAGAGATGTAGTGGATATCGGGGACCAACGAAAGGCACCGAATGGCAAGCCTTTGTATGACGAACTGTATTTAGAAGTACTGAGAAGGTTTGTCACCTTTGTCCACATGATCCCCGCATCCGAGGATCACCACCACGCGCACACCGGCGGCCTTCTTCTTCACAGCATTGAAGCATCGATAGAAAGCCTGCGATGGTCCAAAGAACGCAAGTGCTTATTGGTTGACAAAATCGACCTCAACGCACAAACCAAGCCCATCCTTGATTACTGCACTTGGCTTGGCGGGCTCTTGCATGATGTTGGCAAAATCATGCGGGACATCTCTGTAGATGCAGTGGAAGTCATTCATCCACTCACCCGATTACCAGTCCCCATGACTGAACCTGTGGTGTCATGGCACCCACAGAAAGAATCGTTAATCCAATGGGCGAAGCATAACCATATTTCTGCCTATGCCGTCACATGGGTTCGCTCCCGCATTCACAACCGGCACAACGTTGACTCAGGCCAAATATTACAGCCTCTTTTGCAGGGCACATATGCCTTAGATTACATTTTATCTTCTGCACTCAAGCAGGAGATGTACTCAGATTTAGTGCTGTGCCTGAGCGGTTACACCAGTCAGACAGGTCATATGCAGGACTGCATCCGGATGGGTGACAGTGTAAGCACCAACAGAGCACTTTCAATTCAGTACGACGCTATTCGCGGAGCCCGCTACAACTCAACGCCCACCATGCTTTATCACGCCATCAATCAGGCACGCAAGGAATGGGATTGGAATCGAGTTAAGTCTAAAGGCTGGGTCATTGGCGGTGAGGTTTATGTGCGCTGGTCGTCCGGCGTCGATTCGATTATTAACGCATCTGTCGAATACAACTATGGCCTCCCCACCGACACTCGCACCATTTTGACCATCATGGAGACCAACGGATTCTCCGATTTATTTGAGCGTGAGTGCCCGAATGACCGCATCGTCAAGTTCTGCCAGGGGCCATTTACCCAAAAACAGCGGACTGAGATCACCACTGGCGTCACGCCAACCACCTGGCTCGACTTAGTAAAAATGCGTGAACCCAAAGTTGTGTTCGGTGAGAACCCTGTTCCCCCATCGATGGAAGGGATTGTCCATTTGCCATCAGCGAACCGCTTTTACTATGTTGAAAAAGATGGTGATACACAGCTGATTGAATCGCATCCAACCACCCCGGCAACACCAGCGCCGATGGTTGCCGCACCTGCTGCCCCAGCAGCTCAAAATCAAACACCTGCATCAACAACACCAGTTGCAGCAAGTCACCAAGCATCAACTGAACAAACTGAGTCCACCACATCGGCTACATCTTCGCAAAAACCTGCGAAATCGAAAGCGACACCGAAAAAGCCAAAGGCAGAACCCGCGACCAAGCAGGAAGTGATTGATGACCCATTGCCCGGCCCAGCAAAGAGCAAGTCGGCATTGAACCGCCAGCTATTTGGTGATGATGAAGAGATATCTATAGAAGATACCGAGGCACCTGACGGGCTTGACCTCACGAGCAATGAAGTGCAATCCCTGTTTGAACTTCTGCATGAAAGCACATCCTCTTCTGAACCCATTCCATTTGAGAATACACCAGAGGAAGAAACTGCCGCTCCTCAATTGAAAGCCGACCCGAAACCTGATCGGCCAATAGGGATGAAACTTTCACCAACACTACAATCCATTTTGGATTTGCAGGTGCAGTTTTATCGTCAGCACCAAGAGATCCTGGTCAATGCTACTGATGCGCAGGAACGCCTGGGAATTCCGCTTGCTGAGATCTTACAAACACTCAAAGCCAGCGGTGAGCTCAAACAAAACCTGATGTCTCCTACCGTCCTAACTGCATTTCATATTGTTGATGGGCAGAAAATAAAATGCATTCCTCTGACACCAAACGCTGCCAAGGCCTTTGCACAAATTGAACCTGCACCGTTATCCGTGATGGAAGAAACATCCGTTGAAGTCACGAATAACAAGCCATCGCCTGACACATCCGTAAAAGAACCTGCTCCGAAGAAGGCTAAAAAATCCAACAAGGAATCTGTTCCTGCAACCACCAGTGTTTCTGAAGCACCTGCGCCAGTAACAGAATTGCGAGAGACTTCTCTCATCCTTGCAAATGCGGACCATAACGCTCAGAGCGAACCCAAACCTGATCATGACCCTGTTGTCGGGGAAAACCTCAGCGCCGGCAGTGTTGAGATATTTCTAAAACAACACTCTGACCATCCCTTAGTGCAATTTCTTATCAACGCTGGCGGGACAGAACACATCCATTACCAGGGTGACGGCAACTTATCTATCCAGCTTGCAAAAATCCCTACTGGGAAATTCAAGCCATTAAGCCGCAGTGTCGTGAACAACCTTCTGCTGGATGCCGGCGGGGTGATCAGTGGTCAATCGATTCTCATCCATCCAACCAATCTTTTAAGTATCAACATGAGGCCCGTCGCATGAGTACGCCAGCTTCCAAATCCGAACATTTATTCAGACCTATCCATGAACTTAGCATCTCATCTATCTGGTTTGCTGGCGCGTTGGTCACTCCTGTGGTGAGCACCGTTGGTAGCACATCCGGTGGTATCTCTACACCGTTGCTCATGGCTGTTGGCATGGCAGGTATTGCTGGCGCCTATGCTGTCAGCGCCTATCCATTAGTCAAACGTCAGATGAAGCTTACGGTCAATCGTAAGATCTTTATGACGACGACAGATCTGCGTGAGAGAAATGACCTCAAAAGACGCATGACAGGTAAAGGGAAAGACAAACGCGAAGTCTTTATTGGAACCGGATTTGAGTGGGGCGCGGAACACGCTCAGCGGGCGTATCAAGTGCTCGATATGGATTCCACGATGTCGGAAGTACAACTCCCACTTCTACTAAAGCCGGTTGTGTCTTACTTGCAAAAAGAGACCCAAAAATTGGGTGGTTCTCCTTGGATCCATGGGATGGGGGATGAAGTACCGGTCACGATTGTTGAGGACACACTCTACGGCCACACACTAATTGTAGGTTCAGTCGGTACGGGTAAAACGACTATGCTGCGATTGATGGCGATTAATGCTCTCCATTTGGGAAACGTCCTCATTGTACTGGACCCCAAGAATGACCATGACCTGTGCGAAACCATCAAAAAAGAGATGGAATATTTAGGAAAAGGCGATCAGTTCTATCACGTTCACCCGTCCACACCTTCGAAGAGCGCTCGCTTTCCTCTATTAAAACACTACACCCGGCTTACCGAGATATCGAGTCGCGTCGCCCCGCTGATGGGCTCTGCTGGTGGGAGCGGTAAACCTTTTGAGGATTTTGCATCCGGTATTATTTATCACACCTCTAAAGCGCTGAGCTACCTGGAAGAGCCTATTCGGTTGACGGACATCCAGCGGGTGATTGCCTCCGACAGACGCGGCCTGGCGATGCGAGTCTTCCGAAAATACTACCAAGCCCAGGTCGGTATGAATTGGGAAACCAATCTCCAGTCCACCTTGGAAAAAATTAACCCTGTCGACCGCCTGGCTGCGATGGCTGTGTATTACACCGACCATCTGAAGCAAAAAAATGATGAACCAGCCGTCAATGGCATGATTGAGTTCGCGCTGCACGATGATGGCCACTACAACAAAATGGTCGTGTCCTTACGCCCAGTCTTAACACTCCTGACTGCAGAGCCATTGGATGAACTACTATCCCCAATTGACGACCCAAGACATGACGATCCTCGACCTATCGTGGACATTCGGTCCGTCATGGAAAAAGGCGGGTGTATCTATATCTCTCTGGATTCACTGACAGATGCAAAAACATCAGGATTCATCGCCCGTCTTGTCCTTGCAGAAATCGCCGCGGTTGCGGGTGAGCGATATAACAATCAAGACCTCTATTCACGGCGAGTGACCATTGCCAATGACGAAGTGCATGCGTCATTGGAAAACAACGATGCACTCCTGAACATTCTGGCGCAGGGCCGTGCGGCCAAACTGCAAATGATCCTGGCGACTCAGACGATATCGGATCTCACAGCGAAGACCGATGAAGCGACTGCATCTCGCTTCTTAGGCCTTTGTAACAACTTCATTTCATTCCGGACATCTGATCCAGACACGCAAGAATATGCCGCCTTACAGTTTTCAAAGACCTCTATCGCACAGGTGCAAGCGCAATCTGGAGCGGGCGCCTCAACCGGTGATTCGATGCTGTCCTTTAGTACGAGTTATGGCGAGCGGTTAATGAAAACCCGGGAGGACATGTTTCCACAAGAGCTGCTTGGCCAAATTCCAATTCTTCAATACGTGGCCAGGCTGGCGGATGGACGCAAACTCAAAATGCGTTTGCCGGTATTGATCAACAACGATGCGGCTGGGCAACAAGCTAGCTGGTTAAAGACAAAATAGGGACTTCAAGATGAGTGAAACCGTCATCAATAACGAAAAACCCAGAAGCAAACCCAATAAACGCCACAGCCTCATTTCCATGATTGATAGGCGTTTGTTTTTGGATATCGAGAAGCAATCGGAGCACCATCCGGGCTTGTTTGTCATAGCATCTCGCCTCGCGGATTACGTGGGCACCTATATCAAAGATGGCCAGAGCACATTTTTAGATATGACGCTCTCGCAAGCGCTTGCCGAGTGGCATGCCCAATTAATTGATGGTCACATCTCAGATGCGTATGCCGCTTATTGCCTGACTATTTTCAAGCGCTTGCCGATCCTGATGGGTCTCACGGTGACAGCGAAAACATTATCCAAACCACACCTGAACCACACCTGGGACTGCACAACGTCCACATGTCAGGAATGGCTGCAACTATATCGGCTTAACGCGGAGACCATCTCCATACAGATGAACTCCACGATGGAGCAAAACGACCCTCGCGATATGGCCTTTTTACTGTGTTCGAAGGTTTTTGCCTTTAAGGACCTATCAACATTAGG
>JACCEE012114885.1_pt1 | contig 20974 bp, 31 predicted proteins | sample 7449931 | NCBI WGS metagenome assembly JACCEE01 (sample SAMN15323457, study PRJNA562643) | freshwater metagenome | isolation source: river surface water | place: USA:Blue River Watershed | collected 2017-08-19 | reverse complement strand
CATGCTTCGCCCCCTTCGATCTCGGCGACGATAGCATCAATATCCCTGCGAAGCTGGTCGATTTTGGCGACGGTGATTTTCAGCTCGGCATTGAGCTGGGTAATGTCCACCACCTCGCGGGTGTCTTTGGCTTCCACATAGCTGCTGACTGACAGGTTGTAATCGTTAGCGGCTACTTTTTCTAATGGTACAGACTGGGCGAAATGCGCCACATTTTCTTTGCTATCAAAGACTTGGATGATTTGTTCAATGTGCGTATCTAACAGCACGTTATTGTTTGTTTCTTTCTTAAATAGCGCGCTGGCGTCGATAAATTGGGTGGTGTTATCGGCTTTATTTTTGGATAGCACCAAAATGGTAACGGCGATGGTGGTACCAAAAAACAGATTGGGCGCGAGTGAAATCACGGTTTCGACGTAGTTGTTATCGACCAGATACTGGCGGATTTTTTGTTCAGCACCACCACGGTAAAAGATACCGGGGAAGCACACGATGGCGGCGCGGCCTTTGGCCGAAAGGTAGCTGAGTGCATGCAACACAAAGGCAAAATCGGCTTTGGATTTGGGCGCAAGCACACCGGCGGGGGCAAAGCGTTCATCGTTAATTAAAGTCGGGTCGTCTGAGCCGATCCACTTCACCGAATAGGGCGGGTTGGAGACGATGGCATCAAAAGGCTTGTCGTCGCCAAAATGGGGGGTGATCAGAGTGTTGCCGAGCTGAATGTTGAACTTGTCGTAATTGATGTTGTGCAAGAACATATTCATCCGCGCCAAGTTGTAGGTGGTGTGGTTGAGTTCTTGGCCGAAAAAACCTTCTTCAATGATATGTGCGTCGAAATGCTTTTTAGCTTGTAATAATAAAGAGCCAGAGCCACATGCGGGGTCGTAAATTTTATTAACGCTGGTTTGCTTGTGCATCGCCAACTGGGCAATTAGCTTGGATACATGCTGCGGGGTGAAAAATTCACCGCCCGACTTACCCGCGTTTGCCGCGTAGTTTGAAATCAAGAATTCGTAAGCATCACCGAATAAGTCGATATGACTGGCATTAAAATTACCAAAATTTAGCTCGGCTACGCCTTTTAGTACGGCAGTTAGGCGGGCGTTTTTATCTTTGACGGTATTACCAAGACGGTTGCTGGTGGTGTCAAAGTCGGCGAACAGGCCCTTGATGTCTTGTTCTGACGGGTAGCCATTGGCAGAGGCTTCAATGGCCGAAAAAATGGCCGCTAAATCGGTGTTCAGGCTTCCGTTAGCGTGGGCGTTGGTTGCCACGTTGGCGAATAGCTGGCTGGGATAAATAAAATAGCCCTTGGTTTTAACAGCGTCTTCTTTAATATCTGGCGTAATAACTTCATCAGGAATAGTGGCATATTGAATACTGTCATCACCCCCTTCGATATAACTTGTGAAATTTTCACTAATAAAACGATAAAACAACGCGCCTAATACATATTGCTTGAAATCCCAGCCATCAACTGCGCCACGTACATCATTAGCAATTTGCCAGATTCGGCGCTGTAGTTCGGCGCGTTGTTGAGTGCTAGTCGTCATGCTGATTTTCCATTCAAAGTAGACTGATGTGATCGGCCTCCATTGTGACGTAATCAATCGCTAATACGCTAGACCACCCCGTCAGGCTACGCCTGCCACCCCTCCTAAGGAGGGGAATAAATACACACACACCTTTCCCACTTTTAATTCCCCTCCCCTGGAGGGGTGCCCGTTAGGGCGGGGTGGTGTTTTTAATAAACCACCCCGTCAGGCTGCGCCTGCCACCCCTCCTAAGGAGGGGAATAAGTACACGCGCACCTTTCTCGCTTTAATTCCCCTCCCCTGGAGGGGTGCCCGTTAGGGCGGGGTGGTGTTTTTAATAAACCACCCCGTCGGCTACGCCGCCACCCCTCCTAAGGAGGGGAATAAGTACACACTCACACTTTCCCGCTTTTAATTCCCCTCCCCTGGAGGGGTGCCCGTTAGGGCGGGGTGGTAGGCGGGGTGGTGCTCTTAAAACGGAATATCGTCATCAAAGTTGTCGTAGTTGGGTGCCGGTTGAGCTTGCGGCACCGGGCGCGGTGCAGGCTGGGGAGCAGCGGCTTGCGGTGCAACGGCGCGCGGTGTTGGCTGTGCGCGTGGCGCGGCAGGTGCTTCAGCATCTGCGCCACCACGACCACCTAACAACTGCATGGAGCCGCCCAAATCCACCACGACTTCAGTGGTGTAGCGGTCTTGGCCGGATTGGTCTTGCCATTTGCGCGTTTGCAGCTTGCCTTCAATGTAAACTTGCGAGCCTTTACGCAGGTATTGGCCTGCAATTTCGGCCACCTTGCCGAACAACACCACGCGATGCCATTCGGTTTTTTCTTGTGGTTGGCCGGTTTGCTTGTCTTTCCACGTTTCGGAAGTGGCCAACGTGATATTGGTCACTGCGTTGCCGTTTGGCAGGTAACGGGTTTCTGGGTCGCCGCCAACATTACCCACCAAAATGACTTTATTAACCCCACGAGCCATGAATTTTCTCCAGAAAAATCAAGAAGTAAACGCTGAATTAATCAAGCGTTCTAATTCGTTATTGTCTACTTTCTGTTTGTCCGCTTTAACGTAAATGGCGGCTTCTTCAACAGCCACCATGACATCAGCAACGCCGCTAACGGCTTTCAAACGCGCCACCAACATGCCTTCATCTAGGCCGATTGGCAGAGAAAAACGCCAACTGGTGACATACGGCGGCTCCTGCATATTGGCAGCAATCAGCAACCACGCCATAGCGACTAGCGCACATCCTAAGAAGACCGCCGTCACACCGCCGACTTGAAACAGCCAGCCGCCCAACAAACCACCCAGAGCCGCGCCCAGAAATTGGCTGGTGGCATACACGCCCATTGCTGTGCCTTTGCCGCCTGCTGGAGCAATTTTACTGACCAACGAAGGCAGAGAGGCTTCCAGCAAATTAAAGGCAACAAAGAACAGCACCGCGCCAATCAATAACCCCGTTAAGCTGGTACCAAACAGCCAAAAAAACAGCTCACACGCGAATAACGCGGCCACTGCCCCCGTCAAAACGCGCTTCATGTGGCGTTTTTTCTCGCCATAAATAATGAAAGGAATCATGCCGAAAAAGCCCAATCCCATCGCAGACAGATACACCCACCAATGCGATTCTCGCGGCAAGCCGCCCTGTTCAATAAGCGCCAAGGGCAACGCCACAAAGGTGGCCATCAAAATGGCGTGCAAGGCGGCAATGCCGAAATTGAGGCGTAACAATTCAACGTGACGCAATGTCGGGGTTAATGCGTGGCGCGCCACGCCCGATTCACGGTGCTGCAAACGCGCCGACGGGCGCGGCACAGCGGCGGTAATTACAATGCCCACCAACGCCATCACCGCCGTTGCCCAGAACAATCCAGACAAACCAAAGGCGCGTGTGAGTAACGGACCAACCACCATCGCCACCGCAAACGATAGGCCAATGCTCATGCCGATTCCGGCCATGGCTTTGGTGCGGTGTTGCTCGCGGGTCACGTCGGAGAGCAGCGCCATCACCGCTGCCGAAATAGCCCCCGCACCTTGCAACACACGACCGGCAATCACGCCCCAAATTGAATCCGATAACGCAGCAACCACCGCACCGGCGGCAAACAACAACAGGCCCGCATAAATCACCGGCACGCGGCCAATGCGGTCGGACAAAATACCGAAGGGGATTTGTAATACAGCCTGCGTGAGGCCGTATGCGCCGATGGCCAAACCAATGAGCAACGGCGTTGCGCCAATCAGCTCTTGGCCGTAAGTGGCCAACACCGGCAGCACCATAAACAAACCCAACATACGGAACGAAAACACAGCGGCCAACCCAGCGGCGGCGCGCCGTTCGGTTGAACTCATGCGTTCAGCGGCAGAATCGTGCATGAAAACACCTCAAAAATCGGGGGCGCGATTCTAACAGTCAGCGCCGTATACTTGCGCGCCCTTCCTATCAAGCTGAGATAAGTCGTGAACCAGATTCTGATTCGTGGGGCACGCACCCACAACCTCAAAAACATTGACCTCACCTTACCGCGCGACAAGCTCATCGTTATCACGGGTTTGTCGGGTTCGGGTAAGTCGTCGTTAGCATTCGATACGCTCTACGCCGAAGGGCAACGCCGCTACGTTGAATCGCTGTCTGCCTATGCGCGGCAATTTTTGTCGATGATGGAAAAGCCCGATGTCGATACGATTGAGGGGCTATCTCCGGCGATTTCCATCGAACAGAAGTCAACGTCGCATAACCCGCGCTCTACCGTGGGCACCATTACCGAAATTTACGATTATCTGCGCTTGCTGTATGCGCGGGTCGGGATTCCGCGTTGCCCCGAACATGGCATCCCGTTAGAAGCACAAACCGTTAGCCAGATGGTTGACCAGCTTTTAGCCCTCCCCGAAGACAGCAAATGGATGCTGTTAGCGCCCGTCGTGCGTGAGCGCAAAGGTGAGCATTTATCGTTATTTGTTGAACTGCGGGCGCAAGGCTTCGTGCGGGTGCGGGTTGATGGCGCGCTCTACGAATTAGATGACGTACCTAGCTTAGATAAGCAGAAAAAACACAGCATTGACGTGGTGATTGACCGCTTCAAAGTTCGCCCTGAGCTGCAACAACGCTTGGCTGAATCGCTGGAAACCGCGCTGCGTTTGGCCGACGGCATCGCGCTGGCCGCGTCCATGGATAACGATGGCAGCGCCGAATTACTGTTTTCCGCAAAATTTGCGTGTCCGCATTGCGGTCATGCTGTGGGCGAATTAGAGCCAAAAGTGTTTTCGTTCAACAATCCGGCAGGCGCGTGCAGTGCCTGCGATGGTTTGGGCGTGCGGCAATTCTTCGACCCACGCCGTTTGGTGAATCGAGAATTAAGTTTGGGCGAGGGCGCGATTCGCGGCTGGGACCGGCGCAATGTCTACTATTTCCAAATGCTGCTGTCACTGGCTGAACATTACGGCTTCAGCCTAGATAGCCCATTCGGTGCATTACCTGAATCCACTCAACACCTGCTTTTGCACGGTAGCGGACGCCAAACGCTGGAGTTTCGCTACCTCAATGACCGGGGCGACGTGGTGCGGCGCGCGCACACCTTTGAAGGCATCATTCCGAATTTAGAGCGCCGTTACCGCGAAACAGAATCCGAAACCCTGCGCGATGAATTGAGCAAATTACTCAGCAGCCACGCTTGCCCCGATTGCCAAGGCTCGCGCTTACGGCTGGAAGCGCGGCATGTATGGGTGGGCGAAAAAACATTGCCGGAAATTGTGGCCATGCCCGTCGGACAAGCGTGCCACTATTTTGGCGAGCTGCAACTCACGGGCCGACGCGGGGAAATTGCCAGCAAAATTTTGCGCGAGGTGAGCGCACGGCTGCAATTTTTGGTCAATGTGGGCTTGGATTACCTGACGCTAGAACGCAGCGCCGACACCTTATCGGGCGGCGAAGCGCAGCGTATTCGTTTGGCCAGCCAAATTGGCGCGGGTTTGGTCGGCGTGATGTACATATTGGACGAGCCCAGCATTGGCCTACACCAGCGCGACAATGAACGCTTATTGGCCACCTTGACGCATTTGCGCGATATGGGAAATACCGTGATTGTCGTCGAACATGACGAGGACGCGATTCGTTTAGCCGACTATGTGCTGGATATTGGCCCGGGAGCTGGCGTACACGGCGGACAAATTGTGGCGCAAGGCAGTCCGGCGGACATCATGGCGCATCCGCACTCACTCACAGGCCAATACCTCTCTGGACGTCGAAAAATTGCGGTGCCTCCACAACGCACACCCGCGAATGAATCGCGCTGGTTACGGGTATTGGGCGCACGCGGCAATAATCTGCAAAACGTGAATTTAGACATTCCACTGGGGTTACTCACATGCGTCACCGGCGTTTCGGGTTCGGGCAAATCGACGCTCATTAACGGAACACTCTTGCCGCTGGCAGCCACCGCATTAAATGGCGCGACCAGCTTGGAGGCCGCCGCTCACGACCGCATCGAAGGCTTAGAACTACTCGATAAAGTCGTGGACATCGACCAAAGCCCGATTGGGCGTACACCGCGCTCTAATCCGGCCACTTACACGGGATTATTTACGCCCATTCGTGAGTTGTTTGCGGGCGTGCCCGAGGCGCGTGCGCGTGGTTATGGGCCGGGGCGGTTTTCGTTTAACGTCAAAGGGGGGCGCTGTGAAGCCTGCCAAGGGGACGGCGTTATCAAGGTTGAAATGCACTTTTTGCCTGATGTGTATGTGCCGTGTGATGTGTGCAAAGGGCTACGTTACAACCGAGAAACGCTCGAAATTCGTTATAAAGGCTGCACAATCGACGAAATTCTTAAAATGACTATCGAGGAAGCACGCCAATTTTTTGAAGCGGTGCCCGCGCTTGCACGCAAACTGCAAACCCTGATGGATGTTGGGCTGTCCTACATACGCTTGGGACAAAGCGCCACAACCCTTTCCGGTGGCGAGGCGCAGCGTGTGAAATTAGCGCGCGAACTGGCACGCCGCGATACAGGTAAAACGCTGTATTTATTGGACGAACCCACGACGGGGCTGCATTTTGCCGACATTCAACAACTGTTGACCGTGCTGCATCGACTGCGTGACCACGGCAATACGGTGGTCGTGATTGAGCACAATTTGGATGTCATCAAAACAGCTGATTGGTTGATTGATTTAGGGCCGGAAGGGGGTGCTGGTGGGGGCTGCATTATTGCTACCGGCACCCCGGAGCAGGTAGCACAACACGCCATTTCACACACGGGACGTTTTTTAGCGCCCTTATTAGCAAGGGACCGCGCGGCGAACTAAATCGCAGACAACAAAAAACCGGGCCTAAGCCCGGTTTTTTCACAGCACTGAAATTACTCAGCGGCTGCTTCTACAGCACCAGCGACCGGACGGTCAACCAGTTCGACGTAAGCCATAGGTGCGTTATCGCCAGCGCGGAAACCGCACTTCAGAATACGCAAATAGCCACCTTGACGACCGGCATAACGCTTGCCCAGATCGTTGAACAGTTTACCGACCGCTTCTTTAGAGCGAGTACGGTCAAATGCTAAACGACGGTTAGCAACGCTGTCTTCCTTAGCTAAGGTGATCAGCGGCTCGGCAACGCGGCGCAGCTCTTTCGCCTTAGGCAGGGTGGTTTTGATCAGCTCATGTTCGAACAACGACACAGCCATGTTTTGGAACATGGCCTTGCGGTGTGCGCTAGTGCGGCTCAGGTGACGGCCACTTTTACGATGACGCATGGTTCAATTCCTTACCAAACTTAAAGTTCGGTGATCGTGACGATCAGGCCGTGGCCTTGTCGTCTTTCTTAAGACTTGCCGGCGGCCAGTTGTCAAGGCGCATGCCGAGGGAGAGCCCGCGCGAAGCCAAGACGTCCTTGATTTCTGTCAGGGATTTCTTGCCTAAGTTAGGGGTCTTAAGCAGCTCGACCTCAGTACGCTGGATCAGATCGCCGATGTAGTAAATGTTCTCTGCTTTCAAGCAGTTAGCGGAACGTACGGTCAGCTCCAAATCGTCAACTGGACGCAATAAGAGCGGATCAACCTCATCTTCCTGAATTTCTACAGTCGGTGCGTTGTCACCTTTGAGGTCAACAAACGCCGCCAACTGTTGTTGCAGGATAGTAGCAGCACGACGAATGGCCTCTTCAGGCTCCAGCGTACCGTTGGTTTCCAGATCCAGAACTAATTTGTCCAAGTTGGTGCGCTGTTCGACACGAGCACTTTCAACCACATACGCCAGACGACGCACAGGGCTGAAAGAAGCATCGAGCTGAAGACGACCAATAGAACGGCTCTCGTCTTCACCAACTTGGCGCGCATCAGCAGGCTCATAACCACGACCACGCACCACTTTGAGGTACATAGACAGGGAACCATTATCTGCCAAGTGGGCAATGACATGATCGCCGTTCACGATCTCGACATCATGATCCAACTGAATATCGGCAGCGGTCACGACACCCGGGCCCTGCTTAACCAGCTTCAAAGTCACTTCATCACGACCGTGCAGCTTGATAGCCAGACCTTTCAGATTGAGCAGGATTTCAATTACGTCTTCCTGCACACCTTCAATTGCGCTGTACTCATGGAGCACACCGTCAATTTCAGCCTCAACCACTGCGCAGCCGGGCATAGAAGACAACAGGATGCGACGCAGCGCATTGCCCAGCGTATGGCCAAAGCCACGCTCGAGAGGCTCGAGAGTGATTTTGGCACGGGTTGGGCTGACAACCTGCACGTCAATGTGACGCGGGGTCAGAAACTCATTTACCGAACTCTGCATGGATGCACCTATTTTCTAGCTCTTACTTAGAGTAGAGCTCGACAATCAGGTTTTCGTTGATGTCAGCGGAGAGATCGCCGCGAGCAGGTACGCTCTTAAACACGCCTGATTTTTTCTCGGCGTCAACTTCTACCCACTCAACGCGACCACGCTGGCCATTTAACTCAAGAGCCTGAGCAATACGCAGTTGGTTCTTAGCTTTTTCACGAACAGCCACTACATCGCCCGCTTTCACTTGGAAAGAAGGAACGTTTACGGTTTGACCGTTCACAGTGATGGCTTTATGAGAAACCAACTGACGTGATTCGGCGCGAGTTGCGCCAAAACCCATACGGTAGACCACATTGTCCAAGCGGCATTCGAGCAGCTGGAGCAAGTTTTCACCGGTAGAGCCTTTACGACGAGTAGCTTCTTTGTAGTAGCCGCTGAACTGACGTTCCAGAACGCCATAAATACGGCGAACTTTTTGCTTTTCACGCAACTGAGTGCCGTACTCAGACAGACGACCACGGCGCTGGCCATGGATACCCGGAGCGGTTTCGATGTTGCACTTAGATTCCAGCGCACGAGAACCGCTCTTCAGGAACAGGTCAGTACCTTCACGACGGGACAGTTTGCATTTTGGACCAATGTAACGAGCCATTCTTCACTGTCTCCTATTACACGCGACGCTTCTTCGGCGGACGGCAACCATTATGTGGGATTGGCGTCACGTCGGTGATACTAGCAATCTTGTAACCACAAGCATTCAGAGCACGCACAGCGGACTCACGGCCTGGGCCTGGACCCTTGACATTAACGTCAAGGTTTTTCAAACCATATTCCAGAGCGGCTTGACCAGCACGCTCGGCAGCTACCTGGGCAGCAAATGGAGTACTTTTGCGAGAGCCACGGAAACCAGAACCGCCAGAAGTAGCCCAAGACAGAGCATTACCTTGACGATCAGTGATGGTTACGATGGTGTTATTAAAAGAAGCATGGATGTGGGCGATGCCATCAACCACCGTCTTCTTGACTTTTTTACGAGGACGAGCAGCAGGTTTTGCCATAGCTAAATTCCTGTCAATACGCTGACGCGATTACTTACGGATCGGCTTGCGCGGACCTTTACGGGTGCGTGCGTTAGTCTTGGTACGCTGACCATGCACTGGCAAGCCACGACGGTGGCGCAGGCCACGGTAGCAACCGAGATCCATCAGGCGCTTGATATTCATGTTGATTTCGCGGCGCAGATCACCTTCAGTGGTGAACTTAGCGACTTCGCTACGCAACTGTTCAATCTGCTCGTCAGATAAATCTTTGATTTTTGCCGCTGGATTAATACCAGTAGCTGCACAAATACTGTGTGCGGTAGTGCGGCCAACCCCATAGATATAGGTCAGCGAGATAACAGTGTGCTTGTTATCCGGAATGTTGACGCCTGCAATACGGGCCATTCAGAAAAACTCCAGTTGACAGCTATCCGCGCCCCGGAAGCCAAGAAAAGGGCGCAGGATACTAACGCTGTATACACAAATAATCAACCCGACAGCACACTAGCTGCCGGGTTGCCATAAATCACAATTAGCCTTGGCGCTGTTTGTGACGGGGCTCTGTGCTGCAAATAACTCGCACAACACCATCACGACGAATGATTTTGCAGTTACGGCACAGCTTTTTAACAGATGCACGGACTTTCATAACAACTCTCCTCAACTCTGAAGGCGTTAGCGCAACATGCCGCTGCCATAGCTCTTCAGGTTAGCTTTCTTCATCAGAGACTCATATTGTTGAGAGACCATATGAGACTGAACCTGCGACATAAAATCCATAACAACCACGACAACAATCAAGAGCGAAGTGCCGCCTAAATAGAAGGGCACATTAGCAGCAACAACTAAGAACTGCGGCAACAAGCACACTGCTGTCATGTAAAGCGCACCAAACATAGTCAGGCGTGTTAATACGCCGTCAATGTAGCGCGCAGATTGCTCACCTGGACGAATACCCGGAATAAAGGCACCCGATTTTTTCAGGTTATCTGCCACTTCTTTCGGATTAAACATCAACGCCGTATAGAAGAAGCAGAAGAAAATAACGCCCATACTGAACAGGAGAATATTCAGAGGCTGCCCTGGAGCTATCGCTTGAGAAACATCTTGCATCCATCCCATGCTTTCGCTTTGACCAAACCACTGACCAATAGAAGCAGGGAATAAGAGTATGCTGCTTGCAAAAATAGCCGGAATAACACCAGCCATATTCACCTTTAATGGTAAATGGCTCGTCTGCGCGGCAAAAATCTTACGCCCTTGTTGACGCTTTGCATAATGCACAGCAATACGGCGCTGGCCACGCTCAATAAATATCACAAAAGCAATAATAGCTATAGCAAGCAAACCAACAGCAATTAAGGCGAAAATATTGATATCACCCTGACGGGCTGATTCAAATGAAGAGCCAATCGCTGAAGGTATACCCGCAACAATACCGGCAAAAATAAGCATCGAAATGCCATTGCCAATACCGCGCTCGGTAATTTGCTCACCAAGCCACATCATGAACATGGCACCAGCTACAAATGTGGTTGTAGCCATAAAATAGAAAGGAAAGTCTGAGCTAAACGAAACACCTTGGCTCGCCAAACCAACAGACATGCCAACAGCCTGAACTAACGCCAACGCAACAGTTCCGTAGCGTGTGTACTGACTGATTTTTCGCCGTCCAGACTCACCTTCTTTCTTCAACTGCTCTAATTGTGGCGACACAGCGGTCATAAGCTGCATGATGATCGATGCCGAGATATAGGGCATGATGCCCAAAGCAAAGATACTCATGCGCTCTAACGCACCGCCAGAGAACATGTTGAATAGACTAAGTATGGTGCCCTCATTTTGGCGGAATAACTCTGCCAAACGATCGGGGTTAATTCCAGGAACTGGAATATGTGCGCCAATCCGATAGACCACAATGGCCATTAACAGAAAACGCAAACGCGCCCAAAGTTCGGACATTCCACCACTGCTTAATGCAGAGAGAGCACCTTGCCTAGCCATTTAGCCCTCGACTTTACCGCCAATTGCTTCAATAGCAGCACGCGCACCTTTAGTTACCGCAATACCTTGCAGAACCAGAGCACGAGCAACCTCACCAGAAAGCATTACCTTAACGCGTTGGATATTTTGGCCAATCACGTTTGCAGCTTTCAGGGTTTCCAGCGTTACTACATCGCCTTCTACTTTCGCCAGCTCAGAAGTACGAACTTCTGCACGAACCAAAGACTTGAGCGAAGTAAAACCAAACTTCGGCAAACGACGGTGCAACGGTTGTTGGCCACCCTCAAAACCGGGAGCGATTTTACCGCCAGAGCGTGAAGTTTGACCTTTGTGACCACGGCCACCTGTCTTACCCAAACCGCTACCGATACCACGACCAAGGCGATGCTTTTCGCGGCGGGCGCCAGGCGCAGAACGCAGATCGTTAAGTTGCATGATTAACCCTCTACACGCAGCAAGTAGTAGGCTTTGTTGATCATCCCGCGATTTTCAGGAGTATCCAGCACTTCTACCGTATGGTTGATGCGGCGCAGACCAAGACCTTTGACACATGCTTTGTGATTAGCCAAACGGCCATTCACGCTTTTCACCAAAGTGACTTTGATTTTGGCAGTAGACATGATCAGAGAATCTCCTCGACGCTCTTGCCACGTTTAGCAGCTACAGAATCTGGAGACTGCATACCTTTCAAGCCCTTGAACGTAGCGTAAACCACGTTGACAGGGTTGGTGGAACCGTAGCACTTAGCCAGAACGTTATGCACGCCAGCTACTTCTAAAACGGCACGCATCGCGCCACCAGCGATAACGCCAGTACCTTCAGACGCAGGCTGCATGTATACCTTGGAGGCACCATGCGCTGACTTGATTGGATACTGTAAAGTAGTACCGTTCAAATCAACTTGAATCATGTTGCGACGAGCTGCTTCCATTGCTTTCTGAATGGCAGCAGGCACTTCACGGGATTTACCACGACCGAAGCCTACACGACCCTTACCATCACCCACTACAGTCAGGGCAGTGAAAGTAAAGATACGGCCACCTTTTACGGTTTTAGCTACACGATTAACTTGAACCAGTTTCTCGATATAGCCTTCGTCGCGTTTCTGCTCGTTGTTCGACATAATTAGAACTCCAGCCCGCCTTCACGAGCAGCATCAGCTAATGCCTTAACACGACCATGGTATTTGAAACCAGAACGGTCAAAGGCAACCTTGGTCACACCTGCGGCTTTCGCGCGCTCGGCAACCAACAAACCTACTTGTTTGGCTGCTTCGATGTTACCGGTAGCACCTTCGCGTAACTCTTTGTCCAGAGTTGAGGCACTGGCCAATACTTTGCCGCCGTCGGCTGAAATAACTTGGGCGTACATGTGCTGAGAAGAGCGGTACACGCAAAGGCGTACGGCTTCCAGTTCGCGCATCCTCAGGCGAGCCTGACGAGCGCGACGCAGACGGATAACTTTCTTGTCGCTCATTTGCTATGCCTTTACTTCTTCTTGGCTTCTTTACGGTGGACAACTTCGTCAGAGTAACGAACACCTTTGCCCTTGTATGGCTCAGGACGACGGAAGTCACGGATTTCAGCAGCAACCTGACCGACCACCTGCTTATTGATACCTTTGATCAGAATATCAGTCTGACTTGGGGTTTCAGCAGTGATGCCTTCAGGCAGTTCATACTCGATCGGGTGAGAGAAACCCAGTGCCAAGGACAATACGCTACCTTTGGCCTGAGCACGATAACCAACACCAACCAGCTGCAATTTACGCTCAAAGCCTTGGTTGACGCCGATCACCATGTTATTCACAAGGGCGCGAGTTGTACCGGCCATAGCGCGAGTTTGTTGATCGCCATTACGAGCTGCGAAACGCAACTCAGTACCCTCTTGGAAAACTTCCACAGATGGGTGGACATTCAACTCTAAGGCACCTTTAGTACCTTTCACAGAAACCTGCTGACCAGCAATAGTAACTTCTACGCCAGCTGGCAACTTGACAGGGTTTTTAGCAACACGAGACATGCTGACGCCCCTTAGAATACAGTGCAAAGCAGTTCGCCGCCGATACCAGCAGCACGGGCAGCACGATCAGTCATCACACCTTTATTGGTGGAGACAATAGAGATGCCAAGACCGCCACGAACTTTCGGCAGTTCTTCAACGCCTTTGTACTGACGCAGACCAGGACGGCTTACTCGTTTGAGCTCTTCAATGACAGGCTTGCCTTCAAAGTATTTAAGCTCAATAGAAAGCTGCTTCTGCACATCGCCAGTCACTTCGAAGCTGGCAACATAGCCTTCACTTTTTAATACATTAGCAACCGCTACCTTCAGCTTGGAAGACGGCATGCTAACCGTTGTCTTCTCGGCCATCTGGGCATTACGGATGCGAGTTAGCATATCCGCTAACGGGTCCTGCATACTCATGGGCTTAGTGCTCCTAAGAAAGCCTTTCGGCTAAAAACACCGACTTATCTTTATTCAGAAAGCCGGTCGTTAATTCTAAATAACGCACAGAAACGAATCAAGCCCCATGCGGGGCCTGATCCTAAACTTGCTTGGTAATTTACCAGCTGGCTTTAACCAGACCTGGAACATCACCACGCATAGCCGCTTCGCGCAGTTTGTTACGGCTCAGACCGAACTTGCGATAGAAGCCATGCGGACGACCAGTAATGCGGCAACGATTGCGCAGACGGCAAGCAGATGCATTACGTGGTTGCTTTTGCAGGGCAACTAACGCTTCCCAACGTTGCTCCGGAGTGGAGTTTGGGCTGGCGATAATAGCTTTCAGCTCGGCACGCTTTTCAGCGTACTTCGCAACCGTTTGCTGACGCTTCAGCTCACGGTTTTTCATGCTCACTTTAGCCATTTCTATGCTCCACTCAGTTACGGAACGGGAATTTGAAAGCACGCAACAGAGCGCGGCCTTCGTCATCGTTACGAGCGGTTGTTGTCAAAGTAATATCCATACCACGCAGAGCGTCGATTTTGTCGTAATCGATTTCTGGGAAGATGATTTGCTCTTTGACACCCATGCTGTAATTGCCGCGTCCATCGAAGGACTTAGCATTCAGACCACGGAAATCGCGTACGCGCGGCAGAGAAATACTCAACAGGCGATCCAGGAACTCATACATGCGATCACCACGCAGAGTCACTTTAACGCCGATTGGCCAACCTTCACGAACTTTAAAGCCCGCGATAGATTTGCGTGCGTAAGTCACAACTGGTTTTTGACCAGCAATCTTTTCCATATCGCCCAGCGCGTTTTCGATGACTTTTTTGTCGCCGATCGCTTCGCCGAGACCCATGTTCAGAGTGATCTTGGTGATACGCGGAGTTTCCATCACGTTGTTCAGCTGAAGTTGCTCTTTCAGCTTAGGAGCGATTTCGTTCCGATAAATTTCTTTCAATCGTGCCATGGTGATTTACCTAGCAGGCCTCAAGCGCTAACCGGCTTCTGGGTCGACTTGAAGACACGAATCTTCTTGCCGTCTTCAATTTTGAAGCCAACGCGATCCGCTTTGCTGGTCTCCGGGTTGAAGATAGCAACGTTGGAGACGTGCAGGGCGGCTTCTTTTTCAACGATGCCGCCTTGAACACCCAGCATGGGGTTTGGCTTGGTGTGGCGCTTGATCAAGTTTACGCCACCAACGATCAGACGATCGTCGGCCAGCACTTTCAGCACCTGGCCACGCTTGCCCTTGTCCTTGCCGGCAATAACGATGACTTCGTCATCACGACGAATCTTTTGCATGACGGCTTCTCCTTAGAGTACTTCAGGGGCCAGCGAGACAATTTTCATGAACTTCTCACCGCGAAGTTCACGAGTCACTGGTCCAAAAATACGAGTACCAATAGGCTCCTGCTTGTTGTTCAACAACACAGCAGCATTACCGTCGAAACGGATGATAGAGCCATCTGGACGACGCACACCGTGGCGAGTACGCACAACAACAGCACTCATCACTTGACCTTTTTTAACTTTGCCACGCGGGATGGCTTCCTTAACGGTCACTTTGATGATGTCGCCGATGCCAGCATAACGACGATGAGAACCGCCCAGCACCTTGATGCACATGACGCGACGAGCACCGCTGTTGTCGGCGACGTCTAGCATGGATTGAGTCTGAATCATAACTTTCTCCGACCCTGAGTCTCTTAGACTTCCACTGCGCGCTCAACGATCTCAACCAGAGTCCAAGCTTTAGTCTTGGCCAAAGGACGAGTTTCGCGAATGGTTACCAAGTCACCCATGCGGCACTGGTTGGTTTCATCGTGAGCGTGCAGCTTAGTGGAACGCTTCACGTATTTACCGTAGATCGGGTGCTTAACGCGACGCTCAATCAATACAGTAATGGTCTTGTCCATTTTGTTGCTGACGACTTTGCCGGTCAGCGTACGGACGGTCTTCTGAGCTTCAGCCATGATTACTTACCTGCTTGCTGGTTGAGCACAGTTTTAACGCGAGCGATGTCGCGCTTCACTTGCGAGAGCAGGTGAGTCTGCCCCAACTGACCAGTAGCTTTCTGCATACGCAGATTGAACTGATCGCGCAGCAGGCCGAGCAATTGCTCGTTCAGCTGCTCAACGGATTTTTCACGAAGTTCTTTCGCTTTCATTACATCACCGTCCGCTTAACAAAGGTGGTTTCGAGCGGCAGCTTAGCGGCAGCTAAAGCGAAAGCTTCGCGGGCCAGCTCTTCAGAAACACCTTGGATCTCGTACAGTACTTTGCCCGGTTGAATCAGGGCTACCCAGTACTCGACCCCGCCTTTACCTTTACCCATACGCACTTCGAGAGGCTTTTTGGTGACAGGCTTGTCAGGGAAAACACGAATCCAGATCTTACCGCCACGCTTAACGTGACGAGTCAAAGCACGACGAGCGGCTTCGATTTGACGAGCAGTCAGACGACCACGGCTGACAGCTTTCAGAGCGAACTCGCCGAAGCTGACTTTGCTGCCGCGATGTGCCAAGCCACGGTTGTGGCCAGTCATCTGCTTACGGAATTTCGTACGCTTAGGTTGAAGCATGTTGCGTACTCCTCTTACTTAGCAGCTTTTTTACGCGGAGCAGGTGCTGCTGGCTTGATCTCTTCGTGCTGGCCACCGATGACCTCGCCCTTAAAGATCCAAACCTTCACACCAATCACACCATAAGTAGTGTGTGCTTCGTAGGTGTTGTAATCAATGTCAGCGCGCAGGGTGTGCAGCGGTACACGACCTTCACGATACCACTCGGTACGAGCGATCTCGGCACCACCCAAACGGCCACTGACCTGAATTTTGATGCCTTTAGCACCAATACGCATGGCGTTCTGCACGGCGCGCTTCATAGCACGACGGAACATTACGCGACGCTCCAGCTGCTGAGCAACGCTCTGAGCAACCAACATAGCGTCCAATTCTGGCTTGCGGATTTCTTCGATGTTGATGTGAACTGGCACACCCATCTGCTTGGTCAGGTCCTGACGCAGCTTTTCAACATCTTCACCTTTCTTGCCAATCACGATACCGGGACGGGCAGTGTGGATGGTGATGCGAGCTGTTTGAGCCGGACGAGCGATGTCGATACGGCTTACGGACGCGCTTTTTAATTTGTCTTGGAGATACTCACGCACTTGCAGGTCAGCAAACAGATAATCAGCGTATTGACGCTTATCTGCATACCAAACAGAAGTGTGCTCCTTGACGATACCCAGGCGAATGCCAGTGGGATGTACTTTCTGACCCATCTGATCGACTCCGTTACTTGTCCGCAACCTTGACAGTGATATGGCAAGACCGCTTGACGATGCGATCAGCACGGCCTTTGGCACGTGGCATGATGCGCTTCAGCGAACGTCCTTCGTTAACGAAAATGGTGGAGACTTTCAAATCGTCTACATCAGCACCTTCGTTGTGCTCGGCGTTAGCAACAGCAGACTCCAGCACTTTTTTGATGATGGCAGCAGCTTTTTTGCTGCTAAAAGCCAACACATTCAGGGCCTCGCCTACCTTCTTGCCACGAACCTGGTCAGCGACCAGACGGGCCTTCTGGGCGGAGATGCGAGCGCCCGACAACTTAGCGGCTACTTCCATTTCCTTACCCCTTAACGCTTGGCTTTCTTGTCAGCTACGTGACCGCGATAGGTGCGGGTAGCAGCGAATTCGCCCAGCTTATGGCCGACCATGTCTTCGTTCACGAGAACGGGAACATGCTGACGACCGTTATGCACAGCGATTGTCAAACCAACCATTTGCGGCAGGATCATAGAACGACGAGACCAAGTTTTGATTGGCTTACGATCGTTTTTTTCCACCGCAACTTCGACCTTCTTCATCAGGTGAAGATCGATAAATGGACCTTTTTTCAGAGAACGCGGCACTGTCGTATCCCTCTAATTACTTGCGACGACGGACAATCATATTGTCAGTGCGCTTATTGGTACGAGTTTTCGCACCCTTGGTCGGGAAGCCCCACGGAGAAACTGGGTGACGGCCACCGGAAGTACGACCTTCACCACCCCCGTGTGGGTGGTCAACCGGGTTCATCGCAGCACCACGCACGGTTGGACGAATGCCCTTCCAACGCTTGGCACCGGCTTTACCCAAGGAACGCAGGCTGTGCTCGGAGTTAGATACTTCACCCAGCGTAGCGCGGCATTCAGCCAACACTTTACGCATTTCGCCAGAGCGTAAACGCAAAGTAACGTAGGCACCTTCGCGCGCAACCAACTGAACAGAAGCACCCGCAGAGCGAGCAATCTGAGCGCCTTTACCAGGCTTCAGCTCGATACCGTGAACGGTAGAACCGACCGGGATATTACGCAGTGGCAGCGTATTGCCTGCTTTAATTGGCGCATTAACGCCGGAAATAACTTGATCGCCCGCTGAAACACCTTTGGGAGCGATAATGTAGCGGCGCTCACCGTCAGCATACTTCAGCAATGCGATGTGAGCAGTACGGTTTGGATCGTACTCAACGCGCTCAACCACCGCCGGGATACCGTCTTTATCATTACGACGGAAGTCAACTAAGCGATAGTGCTGCTTGTGACCGCCACCAATGTGGCGCGTGGTGATGCGACCATTGTTGTTACGGCCACCGGTCTTGCTCTTTTTCTCAAGCAAAGGCGCGTAAGGAGCACCTTTGTGCAAATCAGCATTGACAACCTTGACCACAAAGCGGCGGCCAGCGGAAGTCGGTTTGCACTTAACAATTGCCATGATGCGCTCCTACTTACTCAGCACTGCTGGCGAAGTCGATGTCTTGGCCAGCCTGGAGAGCAATGTATGCTTTTTTCCAGTCGTTGCGCTTGCCAAAGCCACGAGCTGTGCGCTTGGTTTTACCTTTCACATTCAAGGTGCTCACACGATCAACCTTGACATTGAAAAGAATCTCAACCGCTTTTTTGATTTCCAGCTTGGTTGCGTCCGTAGCTACTTTGAAGACGAATTGGCTTTTGCCATCGGCCAGCGTTGTAGCTTTCTCGGAGATGTGCGGTCCAAGCAGCACTTTGAATACGCGTTCCTGGTTCATCCCAGCAGCTCCTCGAACTTCTTCACAGCAGACACAGTGACCAGCACTTTGTCGTAAGCGATCAGGCTGACAGGGTCGGTGCCTTGAACATCGCGAACATCAACATGCGGCAGATTGCGTGCAGCCAAGTACAGATTCACATCATCAGCATCTGTAACGATCAGAACGTCGCTCAGGTTCAGAGCACCCAGCTTGCCAACCAGCGCTTTGGTTTTTGGTGATTCAACAACGAAATCAGCCACAACAACCAGACGCTCTTGACGTACCAGCTCGCTCAGGATTGAACGCAGCGCAGCGCGGTACATTTTTTTGTTCAGCTTTTGGGAGTGATCTTGCGGCTTCGCAGCAAACGTCACACCACCTGAACGCCAGATGGGGCTACGAATGGAGCCAGCACGAGCACGGCCAGAGCCTTTTTGACGCCATGGCTTTTTACCACCGCCACGCACTTCAGAACGGGTCAGTTGTGCGCGAGTGCCTTGACGACCACCAGCCATGTAAGCAACAACGGCTTGATGAACCAAGGTCTCGTTGAACTCACTACCAAAGGTACGCTCGGAGACTTCGATTGCCTGCGCACCGTTTACATTCAGTTGCATCTCTCGAACCTCTCTCAAGCCTTGACAGCCGGACGCACAATCACGTCACCACCAGTGGCGCCTGGAACAGCACCCTTGACCAGTAACAGATTACGCTCAACGTCAACACGAACAACCTCAAGGGATTGAACGGTTACGCGCTCTGCACCGAGATGACCGGACATTTTCTTGCCTTTGAAGACGCGGCCAGGAGTCTGGCACTGACCGATAGAGCCAGGCACACGGTGAGATACGGAGTTACCATGGCTATTATCTTGGCCACGGAAATTCCAGCGTTTGATAGTACCTGCGAAGCCTTTACCTTTAGATTGACCGGTTACGTCAACCAACTGGCCCGCTTGGAACTGCTCAACAGTCAACTGATCGCCAGCACTGAATGTTTCGCCTTCAAGGCGGAATTCCAGAATGGCACGACCTGCGGCCACACCCGCTTTCGCGAAATGACCTGCTTGAGCTTTAGTAACGCGAGAGTTACGACGCTCGCCGACAGTCACTTGAACGGCACGGTAGCCATCAGTGCTTTCGTCTTTGAACTGAGTTACACGGTTCGGTTCAACTTCGATAACCGTAACCGGGATAGAAACACCATCTTCGGTGAAAATGCGGGTCATACCGCACTTACGACCGATTACACCAATAGTCATGCTTTAAACCTCTTGAGTGTACGGGGCTTTCACCCGCTATGGCCGCCCATTTCAGAGCGTTACACGACTAAGCTCGTGGCTTAGCCGAGGCTGATTTGCACTTCAACACCAGCTGCCAAATCAAGCTTCATCAGCGCATCGACAGTTTTGTCGGTTGGCTGAACAATATCAAGCACGCGCTTGTGAGTACGAATTTCGTACTGATCACGCGCATCCTTGTTGACGTGCGGAGAAATCAGAACGGTAAAACGCTCTTTGCGCGTCGGCAGAGGAATTGGACCACGCACCTGAGCCCCAGTACGTTTCGCAGTTTCTACGATTTCTTGGGTAGATTGATCGATCAGGCGATGATCGAAAGCCTTCAACCTGATACGAATTTGTTGATTTTGCATTTCGACCTCAGACTCTAACTGTTTTTGCCGAGTTTTGAAGTCCCGACAAAAGGAGGCGAGATTTTAAGGATGTGTCCGAAAAGTGTCAACCGGACTACACAAAACAAGGGAGCCTCCATCACTGGAGGCCCCCTCTTTTTACAGCATGCTTACGTTATTAAACCAAAATCTTGGCAACAACGCCGGCACCAACGGTACGACCACCTTCACGAATAGCGAAGCGCAGACCGTCTTCCATCGCGATTGGGTTGATCAGGGTGACAGTCATTTTCACGTTGTCACCTGGCATCACCATTTCGATGCCTTCTGGCAGTTCGCAGCTACCGGTAACGTCGGTAGTACGGAAGTAGAACTGAGGACGGTAGCCTTTGAAGAAAGGAGTATGACGACCACCTTCTTCTTTGGACAGAACGTACACTTCAGCTTCGAACTGGGTGTGAGGCTTGATGGTGTTTGGCT
>JACCEE012310879.1_pt1 | contig 20983 bp, 25 predicted proteins | sample 7449931 | NCBI WGS metagenome assembly JACCEE01 (sample SAMN15323457, study PRJNA562643) | freshwater metagenome | isolation source: river surface water | place: USA:Blue River Watershed | collected 2017-08-19 | reverse complement strand
GGGTGTTTTAATTCACCCGCCCGTTTTTTTCTTAATACCAAACGTAGTTTTTCAGGCACTTGCGTCACCGTTTCAATGGTCACTTGCCCATCAATCCCGCCTAATTTACCCGTTGCAATAATACCGATGGGTGATGCCTTTTGCACTAACAAGGCTAAGGCAAAACCCAATTCACAACTTGTGCCTTCCGTTTCACCATCGCAATGTAAACGCCGTCTATTTAACCAGTCGCTATTTTGTCGACGATAATGTAATAATTTACGCACTTTATTAACCGCGTTATCGCCAGCGTTTTTTTTATGCCCTAAATCCAATGTAATTAATGATCTATCTTTCTTATCTAATCCCAAAAATTCGTTGGCTCTAGTGCTATAAGTCTCCAATAATAAATCGTTTTTTTCATCAGCGGCAACGGCAGGAATTAAAATAGAACGTGAGTGCATGGGCAAAAAAGGCGCAGATTTTGTTAACTTAAGTTTAATTGACCTATCACAAAATGGCGTAATAATTGACGCATTTCCGGCGTATCTTCAACCTCAATGATGCCATCGCCTTCCTCATCTAAAACAATCGAAACAGCCACTTGATTGGGCGTGTCTTTAGCCGCCAATCCCAAACTGCCATGCGCTAATTTATCAATGGCTGAACCTAAGGCTTCCGCTTTAATCACAATTTTGTCCGCCTGTTGAAAAATATAAAACCGCAAACTTTCATCTTCGGTCTCTAAAAAATCAACATCCGGCAGTGCGTATTGTTCTAAGCTGCTGCTGGCGGCACGGCGGATAATTTGCGTAAACGGGGTAAACGTTTGCGGTTTTAAAACCCGATTGAGCCACTCGATGATGTTTTCATCGGCTTGTCTTGGCGACAGTGCCGCATGAAGTGCGTCAACTTCCGCTTTGGAAATCGGTGGTTCCCAATCAATTAATTGAAATCGCCGATACGCTTCCTGCCAATATTTTTTTTCAGTTTCTTGATTCATTAGCGTTCTCCGATATGTTTGCGAAAAATGCGGGCTAATTGTTCATGCACTTTATCTATTAATTTTTTGTCCGATAAATGCGCATAGTTTCGATTTTGCCTAACTAAGTGATGAAAAAATTCATCAGACAATAATTCAGTTATTTCAAAGAGTTGTGAACCTGGGGCAATGATTTTGCAAAATACATATTCGGTAACGTTATCAAAATCGTGTGGATAGTTAGCTATTAATGCCAAAAAATCGGCGTGCTGATACGCATAGTCTTCGGCAAAAGATTCGTCAGGGATGCGGTCAACCGCGTCATTTTCTTCCGCAGAACAGGATGGCGAAAAGAAAATTCGCTGACTGATATCGCTGTTTAAAAATTCGGCAAATCCACTAAAACCTGCCACACTACCCCCATAGTCAACGTGTAATTTTTCAAACGCTGACTGATATGCCTTTTCTGCATTCATGCCCTGACTAATCAAAGTTTCAGCTTCTTGGCGTAACTGCTTAAATTGTTTTAATTTATCGACAGAAATAGCATGGTCTAACCAAGTTTGCGGTGGTAAACCGCACGAACGCAATAAGCCATAGCGTTTATTTAAACTTTCTAAAATCCGCGCTAAGAGCAACGGCGGTTTTTGTTGCGCAATTAACGGCGTAGGAATCGTTTCAATGACTTGAAACAAGCTTAATTCTTCAGCGACTTTTGTCGCATAATCGTGTACTTTAAACCAGTAACAACCAAACTCTAAGCGACGGCTTTTACTGATACTGCTGTAGTTGTTGTTTAATTTTTGACATTGGACGGCTAACTTTTGTGCAAAGGCGGTGAAAAAATCCGCCACGTTTTCGGTGGTGGTTTTATCGCGTTCAATGATGCTGCCATGCCAGCGCGTATCTTGGCTTAATTGACAGTATTCAAGCAGTAAATGGTGCATATTGGTTGGCTTTTCTTCTAAAGTATTTGCCAGAGCCAAATTACGCCCAATAACTTTAGTGAAATAAAATAATGATTCAGCATGGATTTTATGCTTGTTAATTTGTTCTTTCTTACAGTTATAATCATAATAGTCTTTAAATAACAAATGCTTATGATAGTACGTTTTATTTAAAGTCAGTAAGATTGCCAGATATAATTTTTCATAATTCGGTGCTGTTTCCGTTAAAAAATCGTTGATTATGTTGCCAATATCACAGCTTAATTTAAACAAAATGGGATTAGGTTGATTGAGTTTATTCATAGAGGCTTAAGGGGGTGAGTACGAAATAAGTTGGGTAATTTGAAACATCGTACCCTTCGACAAATTTAAACTCAACGGTTAGGCTAGCTATAATACGCCCCGTAATTTAGCTTTCTTTTACTTAATCGTTACCTTTTTAGAGAAATTTTATGCACCACACCTTAAACCAACTTGCCGAAATTCTTGAACAACGCAAAACCCAGTCTGCCGATAAATCGTATGTTGCCAGTTTGTATCATAAAGGTGTAGACAGTATTTTAAAAAAAATCGGCGAAGAGGCCACCGAAACCGTGATTGCCGCTAAAGATGGCGATAAACAACAAATTGTTTATGAAATGGCGGATTTGTGGTTTCATTGCTTGGTATTGTTAGCACAGCAAAATTTACATCCTGATGATATACTAAATGAATTACAACGCCGCTTCGGCTTATCCGGTTTGCAAGAAAAAGCTCAACGGCATCAATAAGTTATAAAAATTATATTTTAAGGAGTTTATTATGGGCTTTAGTATTCCACATTTACTAGTCGTTTTAGCGATTGCGATGGTGGTGTTTGGTACCAAACGTCTGCGGAATTTAGGTTCAGATTTAGGCGGAGCAATTAAAGGATTTCGTGACGCAATGCAAGACGGTGAAAATGAACAGAAAGTGCATAAAACGGAAGGTGTCACGCTTGACGGTACTGCAGCGCACGCTGACACTAAATCTGACGTGAAATAAGCATGTTTGAAATTGGATTTTCAGAATTGTGTATGATTGGGCTGGTGAGTCTTTTAGTCATAGGTCCTGAACGTTTGCCGAAAGTGGCGCGGATGGTCGGTTTTTGGTTGGGTAAAGCGCGTGCGATCAGTGCGAATTTAAAAGCGGAAATTACGCATGAGTTACAGATGGAAGAAATGAAACAATTAATGCAGGAACAACAGGCGCGTATGCAGGCAGTCGAAAATGATGCGGAGCATTTATTTGATTTAGCCCATTCAGTGCCAGATGCGCAAGCGTTAGCGACAAAACTGCAAAAAACCGAACCGACTGACAAATGAGCGATTTTCACGCCGACAGCGAACAACCGTTTTTATCGCATCTGATTGAATTGCGTAGCCGTCTATTGAAGATGGTATTAGCCGTGCTGTTGATTTTTTTCTGTTTAGCACCGTTTGCTAATGAAATTTATGGCTATTTATCTGTGCCGCTGCTAAAACATTTGCCCGCCAACAGCACCATGATTGCCATTGATGTCGCCTCGCCGTTTTTTACGCCTTTTAAACTATCCTTAGTGTGCGCTGGATTTTTAGCCGTACCGGTGATTTTATACCAATTTTGGGCATTCGTTGCCCCCGGTTTATATACCCACGAAAAGCGCATGGTGTTACCACTATTAATTGCCAGCACTGCGTTATTTTACATCGGCGTTGCCTTTGCTTATTTTGTCGTATTACCGTTAGTATTCGCCTTTTTAACCACCACTGCCCCGCTGGGTGTAGCGGTTATGACGGATATTGCCAAATATTTAGACTTCACGTTAACCCTGTTTCTGGCATTTGGCGTTACTTTTGAAGTGCCAATTTTCACCATCGTTTTAGTGTGGACGGGCGTTGTCAGCCCCGCGCAATTATCCGAAGCACGTCCCTATGTTATTGTTGGAGCCTTTGTGGTAGCGATGTTTTTAACCCCGCCGGACGCACTTTCGCAAACCTTACTGGCCATTCCAATTTGCTTATTATTTGAGGCCGGTTTGTTATTTGCGCGGTTTTTTATTCCCAAGTCGCATTATCAAAGTACCGACATTCGAGCCGATAAACATTTTGATGTAATCAGCAAAGAATAAAATATCCCCTAGCTTAACTCAGTGGATTCATAATCTGCCCATTGACCTGATTCTGACGATGTTTTAATTTTTACTTTGCGTAAACCAAATGTTTCAATAATACCGGGGTGGCGCAAAAATTCGTCACAAATATAACGCGAAAACTCTTCTAAAGACGCATTTTCAATCGGTAATAACATGACGTCACGGTGTAGAAAACAAAATGATTCATCATTAAAAATGACATGCACATTTTGAGCAGTTTGAGTAATTTTTAAATGTTTTGAGTGTGCCGGAAGAATAAAATGTTCATTCAAACGTTCACAAATATTTAAAATAAATACTTTTAACTGATCATAATCTGCAGCCATACCATTTTCAGTGATTTTTAATATAAACTCCGCTTTGACTCTAAAGTTATGCCCATGAAAGTTTTCGCGGCAAGTTGCAGAGAAGATTGTAAAATGCCCGGCGGAAAACCGCATATTTTCTTTTGATAATTCAATCTTCGTGTAACGCATTGCTAAATACCTATTCAAAATACGCGCCAAAATGGTTCAATTAAATTGTACCGCGTAATGGGCGCATCACAATATCTTCAACAACCATGCTTTCGCCTACTGTAAAGGCTTGATAAATAACGTTGGCTACATCAACCGCATCCATAAAATTTTCAGTCGAAATTGCTTGGCCATCCCATGCTATTTCATCCCATGCGCTGGTGAGTGTTGCACCGGGAGAAACCGTAATTACGCGAATGCCATGTTTTCTTAAATCAAGGCGCAAGCCTTTTGAATAGCCGTTTAGCGCGTATTTACTCACGCAATATACAGTGCTATGTTCTAAAGGCATTAAGCCTGCAACACTGCTGATATTAATAATGGTTCCTTTCCCTTGGGCAATTAATTTCGGCATTAAATTCGCATTTAAATGACAGGCAGAATATAAGTTAACGTCCATAAACTTTTTTAAACAATCAACGTTGTAATTGTCTAATGACATAGGCTGATAAATGCCGACATTATTAATAACACAGGCAATGTCTTGCTGTTTATTTAAAATATGTTCTGAAAAATGTTGAATATCGGTTGCAGACCCCATATCCACTTGATAAAAATCAAGTTTTTCTGAGTAATGCTGCATAGCGTTAAAGCTTTTTTCACTGCTGGCGCAAGAAATAACCTGATAATTATTCTTTAAAAAAACGTTGACTAATTCTAAGCCAATTCCTTTAGAGCCACCTGTAATTACGACTAAAGACATAAAAAAAACCTAGGGTTGCGTTATATGGATAAAAAAAGTAGTACCGTTTTGTGCGCGTTATCCAAAAGGTGTTGTACGATGATTATTAACTAAACTTAAAAATTCTGCGCGGGTGCTGATATGTTGCCTAAAAGTTCCCAACATCACCGATGTGGTCATCACCGAATTTTGTTTTTCAACCCCACGCATCATCATGCACAAATGTTGTGCTTCGATAACTACCGCCACCCCGCGGGCATTAATTGCGCTTTGCACTGCATCGGCGATTTGTTTGGTGAGTTTTTCTTGAATTTGTAAACGCCGCGCATACATGTCAACAATCCGCGCCAATTTGGATAAGCCTAGCACTTTTCCGGCCGGTAAATAAGCGATGTGACATTTTCCCAGAAAAGGCAGCAGATGATGTTCGCACAAAGAATACAATTCAATATTTTTCACAATGACCATGTCTTCGGTGTCAGCGGTAAAAATTGCGCCGTTTAACACCTCGTCTAAATTTTTTTCATAGCCATTATTTAAAAAACGAAAGGCTTTTGCCGCGCGTTTAGGCGTGTCTAACAAGCCTTCACGATTTATATCTTCACCAATTGCAAGAATAAGCGAGGCAAAATGCTTTTCTAATGGGTCAGCTTGGGGTAGAAAATTATCAACAGGTTTTTGTTTTACAGCCGTTTTATCAAATTCTTGCCATAAGACTTGATAACTTTTTCCGATAATGGGGTGAATCAAATCGGCGGCAATTTCAGCCAAGGGTTGTAACACAAATGCATAACGTTCAATGTCCGGGCGCGGAATGTGTACCAAGGCGTTATCCATAACCACATTGTCGTATAGCAGTAAATCAGCATCTAAACTGACCACAGCGGTTTTATCGGCACTGCGGATACGTCCATGAGCCGCTTCCAGTTCGCGTAAATAGCTGTGAATTTGAGTGATGGATTGTGCTGTCTCAAAACCTAGCACTACATTATAAAATTCGTTTCCTACAACTCCAATCGCTGCTGATTCATAAGTAGTAGAAATCTGTAAATGACCGAATTGTTGTGTTAACGCTGCTACAGCGCGACTAATATTATCATGACGCGCTATATTGCTACTCAGGCTTACAAAAACTTTAGCCATGTTATTTTATTCCTCGCTCAATAATAATGCCCACGCCTTTCGCTAACGTAATAGCAGCCGGTTTGTTAAGTTTAATTTTTACCCAAGGAATTGGAAATTCAGTGCGTAACAGCGTGGCAATTTCTTCAATTAATTTTTCCACTAAAAAAAAGCTACTGCCCTCAACAAACGCCACAATGCGCTCAGCAATCACAGCATAATCAAGCGTGTCAGAGATATGATTAGTCAATGCGGCTTTTTCTATATCAAATGCCATTTCAATATCTAAGATAATTGTTTGTTTATTTTTTCTTTCCCAGTCGTAAATGCCAATAATTGTTTCAATTTCCAATCCGTCTAAAAATATAATATCCATTGTGTTTTCCGGTTAAAATAGCCGCCTTAAGAATTAAGGTGCTAAGCATACGTTTTTGCTATACAAGTTTCAATGAATGAGGAAAAAAATGATTGAATGGTTGCAAGTTCCCTTCGCTTATTTAATAGGTTCTGTCTCCAGCGCGATTATCGTCTGTCGCTTAATGGGATTACCTGACCCGCGTGGACAAGGTTCAGGCAATCCGGGGGCGACTAACGTCATGCGTATTGGTGGCAAAAAAGCCGCGGCAATTACGTTAGCAGGTGATGCACTGAAAGGATTATTGCCTGTGTTGTTGGCTAAATTTATAGCTGTGCCAAACCTGTTATTGGCTGCGGTAGTATTTGCTGCCTTCTTAGGACATCTATACCCGATTTTCTTTGGCTTTAAAGGCGGTAAAGGCGTTGCCACCTCGTTTGGCGTATCGCTAGGCGTATCGTGGATTTTAGGTTTAGCGGCTGTCATAACATGGCTTAGCGTGTACAAAATCTCAAAAATTTCATCGCTTTCGGCCTTAATAGCCGCTACTTTAGTCCCGTTGTATGCGTGGTTTATCACTGCTGATTTTTATTTAACTTGTGTATTTTCTCTTATTTCCGTCATCCTGCTTTGGAGACACAGTGCCAACATCAAGCGTCTATTAGCGGGCGAAGAAAGCTAATAGCTTGATTTATAAAAACTACTTATCTGTTTTGGAGTAAAAAATGAATTACTTACGCCTGGTTTTTTTTGCATTCATGTTCATAACGAATGCCCATGCTTTTACCTTTAAAATTGCCACACTTTCCCCAGACGGCTCAGTATGGATGGAAAAAATGCGCGAAGCGGCAGCCGAAATTGAAACTAAAACTGAAAAACGGGTCAGTTTTAAATTTTATCCGGGCGGGGTGATGGGGGATGATAATACCGTATTAAAAAAAATGCGCTTAAATCAATTAAATGGAGCCGCATTAACTAATTCAGGCTTAAGCTCAATTGACTCTAATCTACAATTATATAGCCTTGTATTAAAGTTTCATTCTTTAGAAGAAATTGATTATGTTCGACAAAAAATGGATCAAAAATTAATTGACGGTTTGAGCAAAAAAGGTTTAACTGCATTAGGCTTTTCGGAAATTGGTTTAACTTATTTAATGTCCACTACACCAATTCGTAATCTGGCGGATATGAAGGAACAAAAAGCATGGGCTCCTGATAATAATAAAATTGCTTTAAATGCACAAAAAGCCTTTAATGTTTCACCCATTCCTTTGCCTTTGCGTGATGTTTTAATGGGTTTACAATCGGGTATGATTAATGTTGTTGCCAGCTCACCGACAGGCGCATTAGCTTTACAATGGCATACCAAAATTAAATATGTGACTAAATTGCCCTTGTCGTATATTTTCGGAGTCTTAATTGTCAATCAAAAAGATTTTATGCAATTGAGCAAAGAAGATCAGGTAACAGTAAGCCAAATCATGGCAAAAACTACTCATGATATTAATCAACGCAGTAAAGATGATAATGCTAAAGCCAGTGATACGTTAAAAGCGCAAGGCATTGAATTTATTGATCCAACGCCTGAAGCCGCTATTCAATTACGTTCGCTGATGAAAGACAGTGAGGGGCAGTTAATTAAATCCGGCGAATTAAGCGAAAGTTTAGTGAAAGAATTAAATCAGCATTTACTTGAATTTCGCTCGAAAAAATAATCTATGATCACGTTCATACATAAACTCTATCAAGGGTTATTAAAAATCGAAATTGGCTTTATCGTCGCTCTCTTATTGTCGCTCATTTTAATTGCTATGGTACAGATTATCCTGCGTAATTTTTTTGATTCCGGCTTATTTTGGGCAGAATCTTATATTCGTATTAGTGTGTTATGGATGGCGTTATTAGGCGCGATGGTGGCGAGCCGTCGCCAGCAGCATTTAGCTATTGATGTATTTGTGCATAAATTAAATGCAAAAAAACGCGCGATGATTGAAAAAATAACGCATATTTTTACCGGACTATTATGCTTTATCATGGCATATCACAGCAGTTTATTCATTCATTCTGAATATCAAGAAGGTAGTATTGCTTTTGCAATAATTCCGACTTGGATATGTGAAATAATTATCCCGATTACTTTTTTAATAATCGGTGTGCGCTATTTCATCGCCGCAGTATTTAATTTACCACAGGCTAAATTATGATAACACTAGGCATTATGATTTTAATAGCCATGTTATGTTTAGGCGCGCCTTTATTCGTAGTAATTTTAGGCGCGACTTTATTAGGATTTTGGCAATCAGGAATTGATTTGGCGGTGATTAGCGTTGAATTATATCGCCTTGCCGAAACCCCTTTACTCGTTGCCTTGCCGTTATTTACTTTCACAGGTTATATTTTATCCGAATCGAAAACCTCAGAACGCTTACTTGCTTTAAGTCGCGCATTTTTCGGCTGGATGCCCACTAGTTTGGCAATTGTTTCTTTAGTTAGCTCGGAAATTTTTACCGCATTTACTGGCGCGTCCGGTGTAACAATTGTTGCATTAGGCGCGTTATTATTACCCGCTTTAATTAAAGAAGGTTATAGCGAAAAATTAAGCTTAGGCTTAGTGACTATTACGGGCAGTTTAGGTTTACTATTGCCGCCTTCCGTGCCATTAATTTTATATGGCATTATTGTGCAACAAATGAATATTGGCGTTGAAATTAGCCTGAAACAATTATTTTTAGCTGGTTTATTACCAGCATCATTAATGATTGTTTTATTAGCCGCATGGTTAATGTGGACGACCCGACAGCTTAAAATCCCCAAAGTTGCTTTTTCTATTACCGAAGTTAAACAGGCATTAATAAATGCGGCATGGGAATTACCTCTTCCGCTGTTTGTGTTTGCCGGCATATTTGGTGGTTTTTTTGCAATTTCCGAAGTAGCGGCAGTGACCGCTTTGTATGTATTAATTGTAGAAATATTTATTTACAAAGAAATATCTATTCACGCATTGAAAAAAATTACCCTCGATTCTATGCAAATGGTCGGCAGCATTTTATTAATTTTGGGGGTATCTATGGCATTTACTAATTATTTAATCGATGCAGAAGTTCCGGCGCATTTATTAACTTGGGTGAAAGCCAGCATAGACAGCAAGTTTGCATTTTTATTATTACTGAATTTGTTTTTACTTATTTTGGGGGCAATTTTAGATATATTTTCTGCATTGATTATTGTTATCCCCTTAATTTTACCTATGGCAATAGGATATGGTATTCATCCTTTGCATTTAGGGATTATTTTTTTGGCTAATATGCAAATTGGTTATTTTACGCCACCAGTTGGAATGAATTTATTTATAGCCAGTTATCGGTTTAATAAGCCAATTATAGAAATTTGTTTGGCAACATTACCGTTTATAGTCGTATTGCTTATTGCTGTAATAATGATTACTTATATTCCTTGGTTAAGTATTTGGTTTTTAAATTAAGGCGCGTAAATATCCAAAATTGCTTGAAAATCCATTTGTTCTATATGCTCTGTTAATAATGCAGCAGCAGCGGGATTAAGCTGTTGAATTTGTTTAATAATGTGGTTAGATTGTTCAATATCTAACGCTAATGCAGCATTGTATAACTGATTTTGTAATGTTTTAGGTAATTGAAAAAAATAATCCGCTGAAATGGATTTTGAATGCGGCGTTGGTAATTTCTCTGATTGATAAATAAACTGCACATGAAGATATTGATGTAAACAATTAAAAATTTCATCAATTCGATAAGGTTTGCTAATAAAAGCATCGACACCGATTGTAAATAATTCTTCACGTTGATCAAGAAATACACTGGCGGTTAATGCCACAATAATAGTATTTTTTCCATTTGGTAAAGCTTTAATTTTTTGTGTGGCTTCAATACCATCCATAATTGGCATACGTATATCCATCCAAATTAAATGCGGCTGCCATTGTTGAAAACTTTCTATCGCTTCTAAGCCATTGCAAGCCTCGCGTAACTGAAACCCCAGTGGCTGTAATATTTTTTTAAGTAATAAACGACCTTCCATGTGATCATCTACAATTAATAACCGATGTAGAATTTGATTAGGTGCTAAGCCAATTACTTTTTGCTGCGGAGGTTTAATCGCCATAATTTCCGTTTCAGAAATATAACGTACCGGTAATTGCATACGAAAAATAGAGCCTTGCTGTAATTGGCTGCTTACACTAATGCTTCCGCCCATTAATTCAATATATTGTTGCGTAATAGGTAAACCTAAACCCGTGCCTTTTTGCGCACTGTTTTTGCCCACTTGAATAAATGGTTTAAAAATTTTTTGCTGATCAGCTAAATCAATTCCTACACCAGTATCTTCAACTTCACAAATTAACCAGACTTTTTCATGTTCAGTATGCGGTTGAGTGGTTAAACGTAATTTTACTTCCCCTCTATCGGTGTATTTAATTGCATTACCCAATAAATTAATTAAAATCTGGCGTAATTTATAAGGATCGGCTTCAATAAAACGTGGAAATTCAGAGGATTCTTCATGAAATAAGCGCAGATGTTTATTTTCTGCTCGCTCACGCATCATATCAACAATATCACGGATTAATTCGCCTAAATCAAAAGATTCCGGTTCAATAACAACACGACCGGCTTCAATTTTTGCCATGTCTAAAATATCATTAATTAAGCTTAATAAATGCGAACCACTGCGGTTAATAATATCTAAATTTTGACGCTGGGTTGGTGTAATATCAGGATCATTTTGCATAATTTTTGAAAAGCCTAATACGGCATTCATTGGCGTGCGTAATTCATGGCTCATATTGGCTAAAAAAATGCTTTTTGCCTGATTGGCAGCTTCTGCAACCATTTTAGCTTTGCGTAAATCTTTTTCGATTTGTTTGCGGTGAATAATTTCTTGTTCTAATTGTTGATTAATTTGTTGTAGACGGCTGTAACCTAATATTTCATTTTTTAAAATTAGGGCGGTGTAATTAAAAAAAATCGGCAAATGGGCGTAAAGATCGCGCATACCAATATGTAGGCTTTCCATTTTAATAACACCAATCATCTCATTGGCAATTTTGAGGGGGTATATCCAAGTATAAGCTTTGGTAAATTCTGGGCTAATTAACTGCGTATCTTTAAAATCGTGTTCACATTCAATGTGTTCACCGGTTTGGTAAACTTGTGCGACTTGTATATCGTCAATTTGCGTGAGTTGTTGTTTTTTTCCATAGACATCGCGATAAAAAATAGTATCGTCAATTTTATAATATAAAATTAAATTAGCCCCGCCTAATACATCGATGACGGCATGTAATAAACTGTCAATGGTATTTTCTAAACCGGAAACGGTACTAATTCTGCTCATTAATTGAATAATTAATTGCAGATATGATTTTTCCATTGCTAGTTTTTTGGCGCGTTGTTTTAAGCTTTCCAATTCGTTGTTAACCATAAAGTGATTTTTATTGGGAAAATTTAGTCACGAGAGGTTTTTTTGTTGCAGAAGATTTTGCAGTGTGTGTTCTAAGTGTTCGAGGGTGACATGAATGAATTTGAGCGGTAGTTCCAAGTTGTGACTGATGGTTTGGGCTTGGTGGCTAAAGTCGGTTGAGCAGGGGGTGTTGATGCACAGTAAGTAGCGGTGTTGTTGCTGAAAAATTTCTTTGATAATGTGCGGATGATTACCAAAGGTTTTTAAAATGACCGCATCCCAGTTGTGTACCCAGTTTTCCAGTAGAAAAAAAGCCCCTTGTTCGAGTTCGTGCATAAATCGTTCTTGCCCTAAGAGCATGGCGACACAGTTTTGTCCTTCTGTACGAATAGTTTTATATTTATCAAGTAGTTGCGACATCAGCGGGTGACATTCGCCATAAAAGACCACACACTCACGTTGCTGATGACTGGCTAAGGTGCTGCACAGCTGGCTTTGTAAGGCGTTAAAGTCAATGTGTAAAGACGGGGGTAAAAAGTCTGTGTCGAGTGACCAGTGATTTTTAGCGCGTAAAAATTCGATTTCGGCTTTAAAAATGCCGCAGCCTATTAATAATAACGGTGTTTGCGTCATGCTGAATACTGCCCAAATTCATACGCCGCTTCTAACATGGCGCGGATGTTACGTTCAGGAATTTTATACGGCATCACCAGCGTTCCAAAGGCAAATTGCCCCCCCGGCATACCTGCACTGATAATGCGCTTAACTTCAGCGCGAACCTCGGTTTCTGTCCAGTCAATCAGGCGGATGTCATTAATGACTCCACAAGTTAATCCGCGTCCGGCTAAGCGCGTTTTACCCTCTTGAACATCATCGTTTGGACTTAAGTAAAAACAGGTGATATTTAATTGTTCAAGCACAGGTTCAATTACGTTATTCATGCGCGAACTGCCACAATAATAGACTACATCTGTTGTTCCCACCGGTTGTAAATCTTTTTTCATCCATGGCATGGATAAGCTATGAAACTGTTTTAAGGGAACAAAATCCGATGAACCAAATGGATTGGCGTATAAAATAATGTCTGCTCCGGCGTTGCGATAAGCGGTGACTTCTTTGTGAAAAAAGTCGCTGCATTTGCTTAACAGTTCGTCACGCACGTCTGTAGGACCAAAAAACAGCAAGTCAAACCATTTTTCCATGCCCATTAATAACGCGGGTAAGGTCATACTGGCGGTTAAATAAGCACAAATTGGGTATTTGCCTTTTGCCTCGCGGTTTAAAATTTGTAAGCACTTAAGTTCTTCAGCAAATGCAGGGTGGGCGGCTAAATCGTCCGGTACTTGCAGTTTGGCGATGTCGGCGTATGATTGAATCACAAAATGTTCTACATTCGGTGGTCCATCGGTAGCGTAAATAATTTTTTGACAACCGAGTAGCTCGGCTTCTTTGCCTACATAAAATAAACTCCATAAGTTGTCGTAACCATATTTTTCGCGCATTTTTAATTGCGCTTCTGCAACGTACTCACCTTTGGAATAGTATTCTTGTAATGTAGAAATGCCCAATTCTTTTGCGCCTTGGTCAAGTAAATTACAAAACACAGGAATTCTGTCCGCTTTTTCGCCGCTGAGTGCCGCTTTTAATCTATCCATACCAGTGATCATAATTTGATTCCTAGGATAAGTTCTTTAATGATTTTGCCTGCGGTAATGCCGTCTTCTGCCCACGCGTCGGCTTGTACGGTTTTGTATAGAAAAGGGTCCCAACGATAGGGTGCACCACCAACAACAATTTTAATTCGTTCTTCTAAACCCCTTTGTTTGAGAATTTCTCGCACTTTAATACAGCCTAATTCACTGCGGGCGGTGTGCATCATCATAGAGGAAATCGCAATGACCGGTGCATTATGGGCTAAGGCTTGCTCAACAAAAGTTTCAGCCGTGACATTGACACCTAAATCAATCACTTCTATCATCAACGACCGTAAACAGCCGCTGACGATACGTTTGCCTAATGTGTGCATATCGCCGTGTGAAGTGCCGATAACTATTGTGCCGATATTTTGCGGACTGATTTTAAATTTTGCCACCATTTCTTCAGTGACTTGTAGCGCGATTTGTGAAGCCATAAAATGTTGCGCTAAATTGGCATCAAAATCTTCACTGATAGATTTAATCATTAATTCCATCGCAGGAATCACGACTTTAAACACTACATCTTCCGGTGACATGCCTTTTGCAACCGCTTGATGAATAATGTCTAAGGCTAAATCGCGGTCGGTATCAAAAACGGCTTCGTTGTAAGCGGTAATAATTTGCGTGAGCATTTAAACGCTCCTGAGTAAGGTAACTTAATGATTTATCATATATTTTCCAAAGTTAGCTGAAATATTAAACAAGGGCTAACGGTCTATATTTTTCTTGCGTGTATTGTAATTGTAGAGCGTGGTCAAATTTTGTTTCACGAGCATTTAACTATTGTGTGCTAAAAAATTGCGCAACAACTCATACTCATATTCGGTCAAAATGAATTTAAAAAATTTCGGTGCAACGCACTGTTTCGCCATTACGAACACAAAACATTTCAGGAGAATCAGGTTTGTTTGCAGATTTTGGTGAGAATCGTGTTTTTGGCTTAAGCCCAAAACGAGAGGCATCTTTTGAATCGGTATGAAAAATGATAAATCGCTCTTTGATAATCTGAATTTCAATATTGCATAAAGATTTTGCTAAATCAAACAGATAGCGCATAAAACATTGAGAGCTTTTAAACTGTCTTTCAAAGCCACTGGGATTGTCAGACTTCAAATCAATGTAGTAAATTTCTATTCCAGCTTCAGTTTTCCTGAGCAGAACAGCGTCACAGGCTTTATTGTGACCATAATCTTGTTCAGAAAATAAGGGTGACATGCAAACTCTTAGGGTTTGGTTTTTGTCATTCTTAACTTTTCTAGCCTCATCAATTGCTAAAACCAACATTTGTGGTTTTAATTCGGATAAACACAGTCTTTTGAGTTTTGCCAACTCATCTTTTTCTTCAATATTCACATGGCTTACATGGCAACCGTCCGCTTGAATACATGACAACAGCACTCGCATTGCATCCAATTCATCAGTTAAGGCCATAATAAATAGCCTCTTGCATCGCGTTCATGTCATCAATGGTGTTATCAAAACTTTTCGCCTCAATGCCTAGTGTTGGATTAATATCTGCTTTAATGAGCGTTTTTACTTTCGTTTTTTTCCTATTGCCAGGTCGTAAAATACTTTCACTTTCTGCCATATAAAGACTAACGCGACTAAAATCTAATTTATCATCAATCGTATAGTCTTTAAATTTTTCTAAAACATTTTTAAGTTTAGATGAGTCCTGATTTAACATAATCAGGGTATTGAATTCCCGAATAATATAATCACTATGCGTGGTAATAAAAACTTTTACGCCGTGATTAATAAGTATTACTAAAAATCGCGCTAATCGTCGTTGATTTGCCGGATGTAAATTCAACTCTGGCTCATCAATCATCAACATATCGCCCTTTTTAGCTAAATATTTGAGCCAATACCACACAATTAATAAAGAGCGTACGGAACTTGAAACCTGTCCTAGACCTAATTTAAGAGATGTTCCTTTCGGTTGAAAAGAAGTCACGCCTTCTTTATTAGTCACATAGGTTCCGCCTACAATATTTTCGAAATAATCCATTAAGTGAGGTGTATTTTTAAATAATTCTCCATCTTCGCTACTGGGGTTAGGTAATTGATTAATAAATTGCACATTACGTTTCACAGGAAGCGCGTATTCATGATTACCATACAATGTTCTAAAAACGGTATGTGGAGTAATACTATCTGCACCTTCTTTATGTGCCTGGCTTAATAAATCTACGATATTGCTCGTCGCAAGATTAAGCTGTTTTTTAAAAGTAGTAGCGCCTGTTCTTTCTGTACTCGCAATAAAAACATTAGGAATTGTTTCTGACAATAGCATATTAAAAATTTCTTTTTCAATAAAACTACCTAATGCTAAATTCTTCATTTCTTCAGATTGTGGTGCGGCTAATTCTAATTCCACCGAATTAGCCGGTTTTATCATTGCGACCAATAAATCACCATCTGCACCACGCAAATCCTGCTTAAATTCTTTTTCTTTCCAATTTGAACCTAATGGTAAATCTAGCTTCACGACACATTTAGAAAATAAATCTGTTTTTGAAGCCAACATTTCAGGGAATTGCTCTTTAAATTTAGCCAAGGTTTGTGCGCAAATTAGCTCCCAAGAATCGGCAATTTTTTCCTGTAAATTAATTTTGGTTACACCATTTTGCTGTAACTCACGAAACTCTTTTTCCAAATCAATATCAACTAATTGCCGCCAGGTTGTGAGTAAACAATAGACCAAATAAGTAACATAAGTTTTTCCAGTGTTATTTTCACCACAAATCACTGTTAAGTCCGCAATTTCTATTTCTGCGTATTCCAACGCGCCTAGATTTTCAAAGGTCAGTTTCATGTTAAAAATCACCGCTCCAGGAAGTTTTTCAACATATCATGCCCATGCTCAGTCAAAATCGACTCAGGATGAAACTGCACCCCCTCAATAGCTAACGTTTTATGCCGCACACCCATAATTTCATCAAGTTGCCCGTTTTCATCCTGCGTCCACGCCGTAATTTCCAAACAAGCAGGAATCGTTGCTTGCTCAATCACCAACGAATGATAGCGCGTTGCGGTAAAAGGAAGTGTAAGTCCTTGAAAAACCCCCTTATTTTCATGATAAACCGCCGACACTTTTCCGTGCATCACCTGTTTTGCATGAATAATATGCCCCCCAAACGCATGACCAATGCTTTGATGCCCCAAACACACCCCTAAAATGGGCAACTTGCCTGCAAAATGTAAAATACTTTCCACCGAAATGCCCGCCTCTTTTGGCGTACAAGGGCCGGGAGAAATCACCAGTTTGTCAGGATTTAACGCTTCAATATCAGCAATACTCACTTCATCATTACGAACTACGATGACATCCGCGCCCAGCTCACCAAAATATTGCACCAGGTTGTAAGTAAAAGAGTCGTAATTATCAATCATCACCAACTTTAACTTGCTCATTTTGTTAGCTCCTCTAAACCTGCTTCCGCCATTGCCACGGCTCTAAAAATAGCCCGCCCTTTATTCAGGGTTTCATCCCATTCACTCTGCGGCACAGAATCATACACAATCCCCGCACCCGCTTGAATATAAAGCACTTTGTCTTTAATAACCGCCGTGCGAATCGCAATCGCTGTGTCTAAATTCCCCGACCAAGAAATATAGCCAACGGCTCCTGAATACACACCCCGTTTAACAGGTTCGAGTTCATCAATAATTTCCATTGCGCGAATTTTTGGCGCACCGCTCACCGTGCCAGCCGGAAAAGTAGCTCCCAACACATCAAACGCATTTTTCCCCTTTTGCAACGTGCCAGTGACATTCGACACAATGTGCATAACGTGCGAATAGCGTTCAATAATCATTTTATCGGTCAATTTCACCGTGCCAATTTCCGCCACCCGCCCTGCATCATTGCGCCCTAAATCAATCAACATCAAATGCTCGGCAATTTCTTTCGGGTCAGCCAGCAACTCTTTTTCCAAGGCTAAATCGTGTTCGGGAGTTAAACCGCGTTTGCGCGTACCAGCAATCGGGCGCACGGTGATTTGCTCATCTTCCAAACGTACCAAAATTTCGGGCGATGAGCCGACAATATGAAAATCGCCTAAATTCAGAAAATACATATACGGCGACGGATTCAAGCAGCGTAACGCACGGTACAAATTCAGCGGCGCGGCAGAATAGGGAATCGACATGCGCTGCGACAACACCACCTGCATAATATCGCCGTCAATAATATAATCTTTCGCTTTCAGTACCGCGTCTTTAAAGCCTTGTTCGGTGAATCCTGAGACAAAATCACTTTCACTGACGTGTTTTGGTGTGTGATGCTGTTGCGGCTGGGCTTTAAGTTCACGCAGTTTTTGCACTAATTCATCGAGCCGTTGCTGTGCATTTTTATAAGCGTTTGTTTCTGAAGGGGTTGCATGTGTCAGTAATAATAATTTGCCGGATAAATTATCAAACACCAGCATCTCTTCCGACACCATTAGCAAAATATCCGGTGTGCCAAGCGGGTCGGGTTTAATGGACTGCGCTAATTTGGGTTCAATATAACCGATGGTTTCATAGCCAAAATAGCCAACCAATCCGCCATTAAAACGCGGCAAACCGGCAATATCCGGCACTTTATAATTTTGTTTAAAGCGTTCAATCCATTCCAGTGGTTTGTCGTGACTAAAACTTTCTGTTACTGAGCCATTGTTTTCAATCGAAATTTGTTTGCCGGTGATTTTAAGTACAGTTTTGCAGGGCAAGCCAATGATGGAATAGCGTCCCCATTGTTCGCCGCCGTGTACGGATTCAAACAGGTAGGAATACGCGCCATCGGCGAGTTTTAAGTAAGCACTCAGTGGCGTATCTAAATCGGCGAGGATTTCCCGACAAAGCGGGATGCGGTTGTAGCCTTGGGCGGCGTAGGTGTTAAATTGTTGAGGAGTCATTCTTTAGCACTTTGATTTTTATAAAATTTTTTTAAATATGGGAGAGGCTATTTAAGCTGTGTTAAACCAAAATAATATCGGCATTGTACAAAGCCACATTTTTATCATGCGTCATTAAATGAAATGATTCGCTTAATGCCTGTGCAATTAACAGGCGGTCAAAAGGGTCTTGATGATGTGCTGCTAAACTTCCTAAGGCTTGAATATGTTTTGCATGGGAAGGAAGCTCTTGAAATCCATTTTCAGGTAAAGCTTTTAAAATAGCCGATAAATCCGCCTGTAATTTGCCAGTCATTATTTTTATTTGAATTTCCCACAAGGAAACATGGCTAATATAAATTTGATTATCCGATTCTGCGATAAGGTCACGAGCATTTTTTGACAATTTGTCATCATTATTTAGCCACCATAATAAGATATGGGTATCGAGTAGCAAATTCATTTTAAGCGTTTGGAAATAATGGCGAATCGTACCATAAAGCCAATTCCTCTTCCGTCATTGGCGCGTCAAAATCATCACGCATTTCGATTTGATTTTTTAAAAATCCAGGCTGACGAGGTTTTGCTTTTACCGTTTGCAAAACAATATCTTCAACCAACACGATAACTTTAACCTGTTTACCTGTCTGCCAGTGTTGATAAGAAGGAGGCAAATGAATCAGACCGTTTTCAAGTTGGGTTTCAAATTCGATAGCTTGCATGATTTAATCCTCAGAAAAAAGGTCTCTCAATTTTGTTCTTAATTCTTCAAAATGAGAATGTTTGCAATATTCATACGGAGAAAGGGGATGTGCAAGGGATTTATAAATTCGCTCATAAGTTGATTTATCGCCGTCTTTTGCAATAAATCCAGAGCATTCTAAAAATCGATTCATACACTTCATTTTATCGTCTGGAATGGTTGACAATAAAAGCGATTCAATAAAACCTTCTTGATGTTCGGTTCGAGGGTCATGTGTAATATAAAAACTACTGATTTGTTCCCAGTCTAATGATTTAATCATGGCTTGTAATTTTTCTTGCGTTTTAACTAAACCACCTTGATTTTTATCATACTTATCCGCGTCGAGAATGAAAAAAACTTTACTGATTTCTTCATTTTCAATGGGTTGAGATAATGCAATATAAGCCGGAGAATCTTGTTTAAAAAAGTTATTTTTCACGCCCATAGGATAAAAAGCCACTAATTTTGCATCTAAATTGAGATGTTCTATTAACTTCTCAATGACTTTTCTATCTAATGTCCCTTCATGTAAAACAGCAATTTTCGCACTCATTATCTAACCTCGTGCGAGTTTTCAAAGCTATATTCTAATACTTCATAATTAAAGGTCGTGCTTTTTAATTCTTGCTTTTTATTTTTCACTAAGCGCGTATAAGAAATATCTTGATGCGCAATATCTTCTTTTCCAAGTTTTTTCGCCACCCGCGCAAACGATTCCAGCATTTCTTTAGAATGCGTGGTGGAAAATACTTGGCAATTGGTTTGTTTAGAAAGCGTTAAAATAATTTCCCACAATCTATCAAAATGTTCGTAATAAATGCCGTTGTCTATTTCATCAATAAACAAATATCCTCTTTCGCACGCATATAACGCACAGATAATTGAAATATAATGTTTTAGACCGTCACCAAATTCTGTTATGTCTCGATATATTCCATTTGTTTTGCATTGTGGCTTGTCACCAATTACTTTAAAGTTTTCAATACTGTCATCGAATTCTTGCACAAGTTTACAAAGATAATTTTCTTTTTCATGTATTTGAATAGCTTTATAAGCTTCCAGTAACTCATAATTAGACCATCCAAAGTTATCAATAAATTGAATGTTATGAATACGAGAAAGATTAATGCTTATATCTTTTGAGTTAATATTTTTTAATTTATCATTAAAATTAAATTGATATAGCTTTATAGCATTATTTTCAACAATAGAAAAAAGTCTTTTATTTAAATTTGAAATACTAAAATATTTTTTTGTAGCTTCGACAATAACTTGTGGGTTTACGTTTTTATTTATAATGTTGAGATTTTCTCGCATAGTTTTAACGCCATAAATTGCCGTTAGCATTGTATTTATATCTTTTGAATGAACATTAACTAAACAAGCCTCCATCAACGCCGTTTTACCGATATTATTTTTCCCGCCAATTAAATTCACCCGCTTAAAACCGGAGGCTTTAAAATCGTGAAAACATTTGAATTCTTTTAT
>JACCEE012455850.1_pt1 | contig 20986 bp, 37 predicted proteins | sample 7449931 | NCBI WGS metagenome assembly JACCEE01 (sample SAMN15323457, study PRJNA562643) | freshwater metagenome | isolation source: river surface water | place: USA:Blue River Watershed | collected 2017-08-19 | reverse complement strand
CAGAAGTACCGCCTTGCGCACGAGTAACTGTCAAGCTATCACCCGTACGAGCAGTGATTTTGACAATCTCAATGTTGTTGCTTGAATCTACCAATGTTGCGAAGAAAAAAGCAGAACCCGTTAGGGTTGGGAATAAAGCGCCCTGACCAGAAGCCAAAGCAATAGTAGTGGAACCACTTACGATCGCAGAAGCCAAGGTGGCAGAGGCGTTGTTAGAAAACTTAACAGCCATCTCGCTCTCCTAATTAAGAAACAGTTACAGTCCAAGTAACAGTCATTGTGTCGTTTACGCCTTTGTTAACCACGGCAAAGGTTGTACGGCAAAGCATTGTGCCGCCTGAGTTTGCGTTGAACAAACCGGCTTCAACTACAGACTTGGCTGTGGCTGGTGTGCCAGCTGGGAATGTTGCTGTATATGTAACGGCGTTTGCGGTAACAGTTGTTGAAGTTAGGGCAACACGAGCAACTTCATCACCCAACTCAGTATCACCAGCGGCTGGAGTAGTAGCAGTACCCGGAGAAGATGAGCTACCATCACCAATCGCCATGTGCGACATAACGGCTGAAGTTGTATCTTTAATGCGTGACGCAATAAAGTTTTTACCAGTTGTAACCACTAGGTTTGGCACATCTTGAACTTGTTTGAGTTCGCCTTCTGAACCGAATACTTCGATCTTCAAGCGACCAACCATAGTAAGACCAGAATTTTCAATTTGGTTTTGTTGCATTTAGCACTCCATAAAAAAGAAATCCCGCCGAAGCGGGTGAGTTTTGTTTTACATCTAAGCCCCGTTAGGGCGTAAAGTTCCCGTTCATAACATTGGTGTTAATTACGGGTCCGTTCAGCGTTTCGGATGAGATTGCGCTCTTCATTACATAAGAGAAGCGATCCCCGCCGGGGCTGTCATTGAGCATCAGTAAGTTAATTACATGTGCATTAATTGGTACATTTTCAGGGTTGATGTTGATTGTGTCAGCGTACTCTCTAATAAGATCAAGACCGGCAGTTATCACATCGGTGACAACTGGCTGATCAAGCAAGCCCTTATTAAATTGATACTCTAAACCGTCACCGCTATTAAAGTCAGCGGTGTCAACCATCGTGACATTAGAGCTTGTATAGCTTCTCTGCCACTGTATTACCCTGTCATACGCATCAGTAGCATTGACATTGTCCTCAAGGTACTTGATGAATCCAAGTGATAAGAACTCGCCACCTATCGTCTGGTTAATTGCATATTGACCTAGCAATGTTTCGTTAAGAATGTCACCACGAACATTGGTATAGATAGTGTCGTTATAGGTTTTGTCGTACAGAAGCCCAACAATGATTTGGTCTTCTACAGTATGGGAGTCATACAAAGACTTTAAGAAGGAGTACTCAAGACCGTCTCCGTTATTGAAGTCGGCAGTGTCAACCATAGTAACGCTACTTGCGTACTCCCTGTAGAACTGCACAACCCTATCGTACACATCTATAGGATCTAACGATGATGCAAGAGTCTTTAAGAACCCTATCTCAATTCGCTCTCCGCCAATCGATGCGTTAACGGCATACTGACCAAGCAAGCCATCTCCGACAAGGTCGCCGCTAACATCAGTCAATACAATTTCTTCATACGCCTTTTCGTACAGAAGACCAACGACAATGTTTTCGATAACGGTCGGTGTATCGGTTAGTGTTTTAGCAAAGGAATACTCTAGACCATCGCCGCTATTAAAGTCGGCGTTATCAATCATCAGAACTGATGAGTAGTAGTCACGAACAAACCAGACTATCCTATCCCATAAGTCATCAGGCTGGCTAATGGTTGATGCAACAGGCTTGTCTACTTGCCAAGATAGCAAATCCCCGCCAACACCGTTATTGATGATGGCAGAGTTGAACGGTAGGGCGTTCACTACATCATCTGCTCGCTCTGTATATACCTTCTCGTACCAGTCTCTCTCATGCAAGAAACCCATAAGGTCTTGCATCGTGACAAAGTCCGTTGGCAAAGGCTTATCAAGCAAGATGCCAACCAGCTCAGAGAGGATGGCTGTTTCTGTTTGTGGCTTATAGATGTCTTTTGATAAGTATGTTTCCGCAACTGTGACTGTCTCACTGAACAACCGTGAGAACTGAACAAGAAACAATATGTTCTCACCAGTAAAAACTTCTTGAAATTGGCTAAAGAATTTCCCGACATCTTTTGCTATGTCATCTGGTACTGTGATTTCCTCAGATACAGCCTTAGCCAATAACAGATAACTTAAATCTGATATGAGCGCATTTTCTACAGTCGGTCTAGCGTTACCCGGCACAGCGCCGAACGCTAAGTTCTTTGGGTCTTCCTCGACTTGGGCGTACACACCAGCGCTCACCCAGTCGATGCTCGCCCTGATTTCTACTGCATTAATCGAGGCTGACCCACTGGGTTCGAGTTCAACCCGTAGAGTCACCCTATGATTTTCCATTAGAAGTCCTGTCTAAGCTTGAATTTCAGAATGTCATAAACTGTTTGAACACCATCGGCGAATGTGATTTCCACTTCACCCTCGTAGTCACCAGCTTCCCCGTTGAGGGTTGTTGCCCCCCACATGAAGTAGCAACGACCACCCTTGCCGGGTGTGAGATCAGCGTAATCAATAGTGCCATCAGCCGCCACCTTTCCGGGTAGCTTGATTGCTGTTAGCGTATCTTTCAGTGTTTGCTCGCCTCTGGCTCTAAACTTCATTCGAACGGTGGTTGTCGAAGCCGAAACATCGATCGGTTCGCCATCATTGTTATCCGTCAGAGAAAGAACGAGCTGTGGGCGCTGGTCGTTTCGCACCAATTTAATCTTGTCAACCATTAGATTCTCCGCAATTGCACACTAGTGTTTGAGCGGACAAAGCCACGGGAGGACCTTTGACGAGCTTGGTTCATGCCAGCGATGTACTGATTCTGGAAAGCTAAAGCTAACTCAGGGTTTGTGTACGGCTTGGCTGGAACTACAAGAAGTCTGAATCTTGCACCGGCATAGACAGTTTCCGCATAATCTTCAAAAATAAAATCCTCAATTGAGGTAGATGTTCTTGTGGGCTTTAATGCCACACGCATCGTTATTGCTCCACGAACAGTATCCTTCGGGACCGGTAGCACAGAAAATGTGACATCGTCCTTTTGGGTAATGATTCTTGGCGCATCCTTGGAAATTGTTACTCCGGGAATATTCTGGTTGTATAGAGCTGGGTCAAGGATATCGTCTGGTGCTGTTGGCACTAACTCAGTATCCTTATACCAAGCCTTCATGATTTTAAAGACCCGATATCCAGTCGGAGTGTCGAAGTCATAGTCAACTATATTTGCGATGACATCCACTGGATCGTGGTCTCTTTGCAAAAGCAAAGTCTTTTCACACAACTCAATCACTGTCTCACGAATGGCATTAATAGCCATCGGCAAAGGACAGCCCGGTGTGTATGGCATTACGCCATCTAAAAATTGTTCATATGTTTTCATGCTGACAACATCCCATTTCTAAATTTCTGTAAGAAAGTCGCCGCACGACCGTCCATAGTGAACTCGTCATCACGGAATTCAGCACGAGCAATAACAAAATCTTTTAAATACTGGTGGTACTCCGATGTCAATGGGACAGTCTGCCCACCTGTATAGGTTGCTAAAGCGGTTGTATAGCTTCCAACAAATAGGTCAGGGCGGATACGCCGTGTTTCAGCAAGGGCATCATTTGCATACTCCAACAGTTGCGCATCGGAGTAGCGAACCTTGTCTACATCGTTCAATAGCACTCGTGCGCTGTCTGTTAAGTTTGTGAATGTCGCCATTTAAATCACCATAGTTTTCGTCTTGCCCAATAGTTGGCACTGAACGGGTCATCTTTAGTAAGTGACCCATCTTTGTTTTTGATACCCGCCGACCGAGCTAAATAGTTCTTTCGGCGTTCAGGGTCTTTGTGTTGAGTAAAGTCTTGGTAGTCTTTGTGACCAAACCTCACAAGCTTCGCTTCATCACCTTTCTTTGCCAAGACAACTTGTTTCGTCTTAGCTCCGCTAGTATCTTTCTTTGGTTTGTTAAAGCCATCAAATTCTTCGCCACGGTAAACGAGCTTGCCGTTTACTCGCTTGATGTTTGATGCCTTCATAACTAACCTCGTGTAAGTTGAATGCTGATCTTCTCTGATGCGGCTACTTCTTCTTGAATCCCGCCACCAGATTTCTTGCGCTTCAATAATTTCTGTGCCGCCGCCTTGATTACTTCCTCTGGCGATTGCTGTGGAACCACTACAGTTTCTTGCACAACTTCTTCTGGAGCAGAAACTTCTTCAGGTTGGTCATCAACGACTTCGTAATACCCAAGCTCAAGAATCTTCTCGTCATATACAACGAGCTTTCCAGTTCGTGTGTTTCGTAGTTGCTTCATATATTCCTCAAAAAAAATGGTGGAGCCGTTTCCAGCCCCACCAAATCAGCCTACTGCAAAATTAAGCTTTTACAACGATTGCGTTTACCAATGCTTCTGGCTTAACTACTTTGTAGCCATACACATTCAAACCACGCATGATGTTGCCAAATGTGCTTTGCGCACGAAGTGTTTCAACATTGGTGATTTGTGAAGCGAAAGAAATCGCATCGCTTGTGCCACCCATTACATAGCTGTCGCCATCAGTAGTCTTAGGCAAGTTGTTGCTTACATAAACTGTGAAGCGGTCGATCATGCCGATCTTACCGTTACGCAATGGAGTTACTGAGTCGCCTGTCAAGTAAGCTTGACGCAATTCAGAACCCTTGATGATAGCCGCCATCCATGCCGGGATAACCAACCAACGACCTGTCTCAGGCACATTCTGCTCGTCCAAAGCCTGACCCATGTCAAGGATGATATCCAAAACAGTTGTCTTGCTTGCGGCACGAGGAGATGCATCAGTACCCAAGTTCAAGTTAGCAGACAATGCACCAGCAGTTGCGCCTTTGTTAGCGGTAGCGGCGGCGGCTTTAACGCCACTCAACACATCGCCGTCAATAGCAATCTTCATTTGCTCAGAAGCATCATTAGTGAAGATGTCCATCAACTTAACATCAGACTGCACTGCGTCAACATCATCAACAACAACAGAGAAATACTTACCGTTGTCGATTGTCAACTCAACAGGAGTAGAGGTAGGAACTTCGTTAGTCAAGTTCATACCCTTTGTGTAATCACGGATAGTGATCGTTGGGATAGTGCGGATATGCACTTTATCGCCTTGACCTTTGATCTCGCCTTCCCAGTCGTTGTTCGTGATCTCGCCTAGAACAGTCGATTTGTAGAACTTAACTTGGAGTTTGCCTGACCAAATTTCAGGGATAAAGTTACCAGAGTACTGGGTATAACCAGAAGAAACTGCTACTGTCATTTTAGAACCTCATAAATATTGAGGCTTTCTCTTTAGCGAATACGCCCTTCGAGAGAAGCCGATTGAATTTCAGATTCAATGGCTAGAGCTTTCTCATCGCTTAGTTCACCACGGCGCACTTGACCATAGAAGTCAGCAACCTGACCTCGTGTCCAGATTCGCTTCCCCGGAGGAGGACCGTCACTAGACATGGCACTAGGTGCTACCTGTGTTTCTAAACGCTGAGAGGCTTGAGCCACTGCGGATTGGGTTTGCTTTTTAAAAGCATTGAAGAAAGCAGACACACGCTCTGGCGATTTTTCTGCTTCAGCTTGAGCCAACATTTCTTGTCGCTCAAGACCAGTGAGATCGTCACGCTCTGCAAGCCACTTGTGAAAAGACTTGTTCTCATTAACCGCCACCCAGTCAGGTACTAACTGACCAAGTCTTGTATAGAAGTCAACAACAGTACTCTTTTGTGACTGATGTTCGAATGCTTCGAGTCTAGCTGTAAGCTCAGAAATTTGAGCATCCTTCGCCGCTACTTCTTCTCGTGCGGCTCGGCGGATCAAATCTACCAAGGGTTCGCCATACTCAGCAATCTCTTCATCCTTCACCAATCGTTCTGGTTGAGGGGCGTTCTTGATGTTCTCAAGTTCTTTCTCAAGTTGCTGTAGCTTGTGACGCAGTTCACGCCGTTCTGCCGCCATTTGCGGGACTTCGGCGCTGTACTTGCCAGACAAAATCTTGTAACGGTTTTCCCATGAGTCATCGCCACCAGAAGATTTATTCTCCTGTGGCTCATCATTTGAGCCGGTAGATTGTTGTTGAACTGATTCAGGAACTTCAATACCTTGCGCTTCGGTAGGTTCCTCAGATGTTTGCTCCGCAACGGGAGCTGGTTCACTGGGTTGCTCGCTCTTTGCTTCGTCAGCCTGACGATACATTGATTGATACAACTCTTCCGCCTTTGCTTCGGCGGCTTCAACTGCTTTTGGTAAAGCCATAATTTACTTTCTCCATGAGCCGTAGACGAGCAGATACGAGCCTTCACGAAGGTATTCGTGTTTGCTTTCTATCGGTATTCTTGGTTTGGCAATGCAAGGGGATTGCCGACCCTTTGGAGCTACGCTCCGTAGGAGTTATTCCTACCGTGACTTGTTGAGGACCTCACGAGCGGTATTGGCTTTCTTAAGAAAATCTGCAACAACTTGTGCCGCTCCTTGTCGCCAGCGACACATGGTGTCATCTTGCGTACTGATTGAGTCGGTGTACAACTGCTGTAAGTTTTCAGAAAGCCAGCCTTTGATTTCCTCAAAATCTGGATTTCCTTCTAGCGTTGCTAATGCGGATAAAACACGCTGTGAAGGTTTTTCGAGCATACGATACTATAACTTATTCTGTTTGAATTGTGTATCACTTTGTGCGACTTGCATTCGCCACCATCTGTTTACGCAGAACTTCACGAGAATATTCAAAATTCTTTTTGTCTTGCGCAGAAACTTTTGGATCATCAATGCGTCTATTCAAATCAGTAATCTGTTCTGCGAGTTTTTGAACTGATGTGTTGTTAGCGCTAGTCTTTGGTGCGTCAGACTTAGGTGCGCTTGATGGCGTAGACTCTGTTGCATACTCTTTCTTATACTGCTTGCCGTTCCATTCAAAAGTTGAACCGTCTTTTGCAGATTTGAAAGCTTGACCGAAAGATTGTTTTGCTGGTTTCTCAGCTGGTGCTGGCATGTTCTTTTGTTTCTCAATAGCCTCGTCAACACCCTCAAATTCACCCAAATCTTTTTTGCCAGTACTAGCTGTAGTGGTGGCTGGTTTCGGAGCTTTTGCGTCAGCAAATTGTTTGTCAATAGCCGCAAACTCTGCATCATCTTTTGCCTTAACTTCAGCCGCCTTATCTTTACCAGCGCCCCAGCGATAGTAAGCTTCGCTCTTTGGATCATCAATGTTTCCAGCCTTGATTCGATCCCAGAGACCTGTGTCGCCACTGCCTTTGTTGTTAGCTGTAGTAATCGCTTCTTTGGTTGCCTCTTCATCCCTACGAGCTTGAGCTTCTCCAGAGAAGGTATCTTTAAAGAAGTTGCCTACGCTTTCAAATACTCCGCCCGGAGTGCCGTCAGCATAGTGCGCAACTTTCTGTTTGTGGAATAAAGAACCGCAATCCTTAACGCCATTGATTTGTTTGCTTTGTGTCTTTGGTGCAGACTTTGCAAAGCTTTGATTCATCCATTCTGGTTTTGCCATCTTAGCAACCTTTCTTTTTAGCGTAGCCGCCGTTAGCCATCTTATGACCTTTGGCGTATGCCGCTGGAGTTAACTTGCCGGACTTGATTGCATCAGCTTTCTTGCCAGCACCTTTACTGTGACCTTCAGACTTTTCGCCAGCAACATATTGCTTCTTGCTGATAGCTCCAGACTTCAAGGCTTTAGCTTCTGCCATCTCTTCTTTACGAGATTCTTTACCTTTAAACATTACTTTCTTAGCCGTAGCCATATATCACCTCATTGCATTAAGTTTGCATCAGCACCACCAGCGGGATTGCCAGCGGCATCTAAAGTTTGCGGGGCTGGAAGTTGCTGTGGTTGTTGCATTTGCCCAGCCTCAGCCATCGCTTGTTGCTCCATCATCATTTGCTCTTGTTGCATACGAGCCGCTTGTTCTGCCCTGAACTTTTGCATCTCAGGCGGTGGAACAATCTTGTCGGTGTCCATTTGCAATCCACGAGCAAGCTCACGAAGCAAATAACTACGACCTTCAGGTCCAACAATCTGCATATCCATCGGATTAGATGTAGCTTGCAAGAATTCGTTACGGCGAATCTGCAACTGCTCTTTGGCTATTAAGCCTAGAGCGCCCTTAGCAACAATACGGAAGTCACCCTTGATATAAGGGTCAGGGTTGTACATCATGTTGTGGACATACAACTTGCTGACAACGCCTTGCACAACTCGGTCGATAGAAGCAATCGCTTGCTTGATACCTTTAGCCGCATTGTCCATCAGCATAGATAAACCAGAAGCTGTACGACCAGCACCGGCAACAGCTGAACTGCCATACACATAGTTCGGAATACCAGTAACCTCATCTGCTTGCCTTGCGAATGTAGAGTAAATGTTCATCAACTCGCCAGCTTGCATATTGGGCTGGAAGAAACGAACACCAGCTTGACCGCCACCAGTGCGGTCAGAAGTTGTTTGCCAGATCTTCCAAGGGTACATAGCGGTCAAGTCTTCACCGTCAGCAAGACGGTCAACTGATACCTCAACCTGTGGACCTGATGCGATACCCATGTTGTTTGCCAAGCTACGAGCGGCGGCATTACACATGGTCTGCACATCACGAACAATCTCGGGCAGAGCCGTACCCCAGAAAGCTCCGGGAATCTTTGACCAAGAAGCAATTTCATATGGACGGCGACCCAAAGGATCTGGATTGATTACTGCCTTGATGCAGTAAGAGCCAACTAGCCACGCATTAACTTCGTAGTCCTTGTATGGGTCAATATCTTTTGACTTCATGCCCCACTCAATGAGCATGCGACCTTGCACTGGACCCCAGAACTCCAGAGCCTCAATGATGTTGTCGTTGTACAAACGAGAGTTTGGTTTGCCTTGCAAGTTATCACGAGCTTGGTCACCATTCTCCAAGTAGCGCAAACCTGTTTCACCGTAATGATCTATTGCGGCTTCGATGTTTTCTTTTGAGTAGCCCGGAACTCCGATAAGCGCTTCCAGCGCCGCACGGCGTAGACGGTGTCGCTCAATAAGATAACCATCATCAGGTCCTTGGCTATTCGGCGAAGGATAAATATCGTAAGGAGAAACACGCTGTATATCACGAACAAAATCGTTAACAACAACAGGAGTGAACTCAGGACCCCAAGCCAAACGCTTCTTCCTACGGATAGTAGGACCTTTGAGGATTGCCGTAGGGTATGTAACAAAGTCATCAATGAAATCTTCTAAACCTTTTTCCCATCCGCCAGCATGAAGCTGATCTTCAATCACGCCTTCCATGCGGCGAGCGGAGTCCTGTGCCTCCTCACGAATACGCAAGTTAATCGTCTCGTGAACCTCTTCCATCCTCGCACGAAATGCTTCTGGGTGGATGAGGGCGCCTTGTTTAAGAAACTCATCAGCTTCAGCACGAACAAAGTCCATGATGGTTGCCTTGATCTCAGGCGGCATCTGTGGCTCTTCAGATGGATGCAATTCGAAAGGGCGCTCGTTCTGCGCCATCATTACATCCTTAATCCAAGATGCGGCGGCACGACACTTAATGTCTGACAACATCATGTAAATATCAGAACCGCCTGTCTGGGCAATTTCCATCGCACGATCTGGGTCGTACTCGCCACGGCGCTGACGCTCCGCTTTAAGAAGACGCTCGGTCATATGGTTCTTGGCAAACTTCGCCTTGCCCCAACACTCTTTCATATAGCTGACAATTGCAGTTTCAATGGCTTCAGAATTCGGCATGCCGCCTTGCTGTTCCATTTCTACTTCAACTTCAACCGGTGGCTGTTCTTTATAAACTGTCATTTAGGTCCATCCCTTTGATGATTTATTACGCACAGCTTTAGCCCTGACTGGGTTCAATCCAGATCGAACTCGTAGACAGGCGTACTGAAGTGCATCGTGAATATGTGAATGCTCATCCTTTACAGGACGATCTCTGTATCTTGCAGAACCAGAAGTGCGTAAGCGTTCATATCGATACCGACCATTGAACCCTCGGCGCAACATCTTGCATGATGGGTCGAGGATGAATCCAGCCTGACCATCCGCCATCCGTGTTAGAAAGTAAGCCACCGCTTCCCTTCGTGGAATCCAATCGTTGGTCGGAGCTGGCTCGGTAGGTATACCAGCTTCAAGTAACTCTTGAAGACAAGTACGCTCATCGGTCTGCGCTCTAATATTTCCAGCTGGGTCACCAGCAGAGAATCTAGAGAATCCGGCAAAGTCATTAACAAGGACAGGTTTGACAATCTCATTGGTGAATTGCCGGATACCCATATCCTCAGAAACTAGCTCTCTAAGAATTAACATCTGACCTCGTGAAGTCATTTGCATAATGACGCATGCGGGAGTCAAACCAAAGTCCCAACCCAAGATGATTGGCAATCCACGAATCGGCTCAAGCCTTGTTGGCGATACATGAACCTTATCTTTCCATTCTGGATAGACGGGTTTGCCATCTGCGGTCGTGCCGTAGTTTCCCAACAAGAACACATTGACCCAGTCATCGTTCTTACCAGCTACTTGATTGATGTAGTACTGGTGACCGTTTGGTAGGTTAAAGATATTCTCTGCGTCAGGGTTTGGTAAGTATTGACCTTGTTCGTCACGATACAAACCTCCCGGCTGACGAAGGAACTTCCATGTGTCAGGTGTTTCTTCTTCTGCAAACTTGTAATACCAGCTGTCATCATCGGGTGGGTTGGTATCCATAATCACACCAGTCCATGATGGACCGCCTTTGATCTTGGATGGGTAACGACCCACACGCTGTGTCAGCATGTCAAAAATTTCTCGTGGGATTTCTGACGCTTCGTTCATCCAAGCGCCAGTCAATTCCAAAGAGCGAAGCTTTCCAGTTTCAGTCGCTCGGTCTAGCGCAAGGAACAACACCTCTAGCTCCAACGAAGTGCCATCACCAATGTCGGCGATGTTCATGGTGGATGTAATAGGGGTGTCCCACTTGATGGGGGCAATATTGTCAGGAAACCAAGTCTGCCATGTCTTGATAGTCGTAGACTTCAATTCAGGGTAGGTGTTACGAATGATTGCCCAACGGCTACGCCTAACGCCATCTGTGTGCGGCTTCTGCGCCAAAGCTCTGGCAACAATCTCTACGCAACAGGTAGAGGATTTGCCGGAGCCTACTGGTCCCATGAGTCCACGGACAAACGAACTGTCAGCGTGGAACTGGGCGGCGATCTTGCCGGGTGGTCGGTAGTTAACTATTTCCACTGTTTACTTCTCTTCAGGTTCTGACAAGTTCAAGTTAAAGGTAACTGAATTGCCTGTCATGTCCATACGCACATCGCTAAGGTTTGGCAATGACTTGTTTAGAAGAACTTCAATCGCTCTGATCTGCGTTGGAGCCAACTGAAGCTTGCCGTCAATGTGACCCATCAAACGATTGATAAGCTGGGTGCATTGGATTTTTTTACGCACATCGTCTTGGTGCGTGATTCGTAATTTTCTTGCCGCCATTTTGTTTTCCTCAATTCTGCTTGGCTATCTCTTTTGCCGCTTCTTCAAACGAAGACATCAAAGCCTTTGCCAATCTATACACATCGAACTCTGTTTCAAATTCATTTAAGTTAATTTCAGTTTCGAATTGTCGTACTTCTCCATAGATGTACACAACCCCTTTGATTAATGCCAGATGAGGCGCAAGCGAACCTCGTATTGCTGACTCGTAACAAACCTCTACATTTCGAAGAGGCTCCGCTCGGCGCAACAGTTTCTGTAAATCTTTAATTAACATGAGTACTCCTTGAACATGGTTGCAAACGCTATCCGCTTTACATCATTCGGGCTAGGCTCAACCATATGCATCAGATATCCCGGAAGAACAATCAAGCTTCCAGTTTTTGGAGTAACACGCTTAAAGCCTCGGTTTGTATATCCACGATCATCGTTGCGCTCTGCAACTACGCCACCACGAGGATCTAGCAACAACAAGTCCCCGCAACCCTCTTCAGCAACAGGGTAGAAGACCGCCGTCCATTTAGTGCTGGCGTGATGATGTGGCGGATCGTAGTGACCCGGCATCTGCACCAACCAACTGCGACTGACCTCATAAGCCATGTCATCTCGTTGCTCTACTTGACTATTGATATTACTTACAACTGCACACAAAGCATTCTTAAAACTATTCAGTACTGTGTCATCGCCTCTGGTGTGGTCCCAAAAGTTAAAGCCATTCCCGAACTCTCCCTCTGGAACTGAGTTCATGACATCAATGATTCGCTCAGTAATGACCTCGTGATCTGACACATGTGTGTGCGCAATGCAAGTCGGGAAGATTCCCGTTACTTCAATATTCATACATTTCCTTGTGAGTTGTTAATCTGCCTATCCCCGCAACCACCTCGTTGACCCAGAGGAGGGGGTTCCTTACGGGAACCACTCGGTTAGATCACACAGACCGAAAGAAACAATCTGGCGAACCAGACCCAAGGAGACTTTCCATGCTCTAACTGCGGCGGTTATTAGCCCCACCAATCCGCAAGGGTTGAATTCGTCTAGCCTCTAAAGAGGCATTACTAGTCTTGTAAAGGTAAAGAGGTCTGGTAATAGCCTCTTACGAAGTAAGAAAAAGAGGTATAGAGGCTGTAACAGCCTCTAGTCTTTAACAGCCTCTTTACCTCTATATATATTTATATATATATAAAGAGGCTTATAAGCCTCTTAGAGGCATAGAGGTCTGGTTGCGGCGAGTGGATTCGCACCACTGACATCTGGATTATGAGACCAGCGCTCTACTACTGAGCTACGCCGCTACAAAACGATTTCATTTCAACTTAAAAAATAAATTTACAGCCACGAGAAGCCCCCTAGGAGACGATTAATTTGGTCCCGAAGGGGGTAGGTTAGGTCAACTTGTTTTAGAAGCGTAGAGAGCTTTTAAAAAAGAAGATGTGCGTGTGAATAGGGGTAAGCATAGGAGTCCTCAGTACCCGTAGTCACAACTCCGTGGACAGCGTAGGGGTGTGTTAGCACCTGTAACGGATGGTGTGCGTGTGTATCTACCGATTGTTAATCCGTAGTACCTCCAGTGTTCATGCGGTTCACAGCCATCTCTGTGCCTGATACGCACACCAGTAAACCAACCACATGAGATTCCCACCCTCTTTGAGGCGGGAATCTCTTTTTTTATTTCGAGTAACACCCGTCTGTGTAGCTGTGACTATCCCACTGATTTCACAGCTCTTTTCCCAACTGACTAGGAGTCAAAACATGAGAGCAAATGTATTCGGAGTCTATAACGACATTCACCAACATGGAGCTGTGTATGCCTTTCACTCTGCTATGGAGAGTGACGGGTTGTTACGAGCAATTTGGTTGGTTTTCGTAGCTAAGAAGATGCATCAGCACTTCGATAAGAAGCATATGTGGATTACATCATGAACGATGACATCTTCGATTACATCTTCTTAGCCTTTGTTACAGCCTACCTTTTGTTTAAGGCTGTCCCTTTCGTTTTCTTCCGTTGAGGTCTTCTTGCCCTCTTTGAGGCAAGAAGCCTCTTTTTTTTTGTTAATTCGTTGACTTTCTATAAGGAGATCATTATGTCAACTTCAGTCGTTGTTTCCCCTTCCGCCGCCCAAGTTGAGACTCTTGCTCGCTTTGGCATTACCCACAAGTTTGCTACACGCTCAGAGGCTTCCGCCGCAATCACCAAGGCTATCGCCGACCGTGACATGCGAGGAGCTACTGCGAAGCAAGTAGCAAGGCTCAACGGACTAGGTGGTCGTGACCTACCCGGAGCTGGTGTCCGTGAGATATCTACCGCCATCTATCTGATGGAAGCGGTAGTTCTTATCGACAGCACAGATGACCTTGTAGCTAAGTCTGAGTATCTACAGATTCTGGTTGACCGTTGCCGTGAGCGTTTCACTAAGGCAGTCAAGGTCGTAGTTGACCAGAGTGTGACTGTGCCAGAAGCCGCACCGTTCTAACCAGAGCCGAGACAGAAGTCAGCTACCCGAAAGGGTGGCTGGCTTTTGTTCCGGCGAATCAATCACGACTCAATATTTCCATGCGGAGTTATTTATGACTACACATTCAGCTAATTACATTCAGTTCATCAGAGACCTGAACAAGCACCTGACAGAACAGGTAAAGCAACTCGCCACTGAGAAGCAGAGATTGCAACACGAGAACTGGCAACTCAGGGATGAGATCAGTTCATGGGAACACGCCGCCGAAGTGAGGCGGTGGAATCAATCAACCGAAGCAAGGAGCTGATATGCCTAGCTATCGTGACTACCTGATCTACGCATCGACCAAGGGCTTTCAGCCTGTGTCGTTGGACACATTCAACGCCTTGCTGAAGGCTAAGTTCAACCCGGTAACCAACACATTTGTAAGGAGCTAATCATGGGACTAGACCAATACGCATTCGCCGTCAGCAAAGCACAACTCCCCGAGGAGTTCGACCAGCTACCCGAGAACATCAACCGGGAAGAGCTGGCTTACTGGCGCAAGCATCCAAATCTTCAGGGCTGGATGCAATCACTCTGGCGCTCTAAGCTGGAAGATGACAGCGATGTCTCATGGAACTCATTCAACTGCGTTGCAGTTGAACTGACGGAAGCTGACCTCGATGAACTTGAGAAAGACATACGCAGTGCAGTACTACCACACACAACTGGCTTCTTCTTTGGTGATGACTCAGATGAGTATTACCGAGAAGCTGACCTGAAGTTCATTGCTTCTGCTCGACAAGCAATCAAAGAAGGTAAGGCTGTCTTTTACGACAGTTGGTGGTAACACCACCCTGATGTCTTGATACCAAAAGCTGATTCACTCGGGGGCTAACAACCCCCACCTCAATTTAGCAACACCTCAATCACGACTCATTATTTCCACGAAAGGACTATGTCATGGCGACAGCATATCTCATCGACCCCTTTGAACGATCTGTTCAAGAAGTTAATTACTGGGGCGACTACCAAGAAATCTACAGACACATCAAGTGCGACCTATTCACTTGCGTCTATCTCAATACCGAGAACGACTGCGTCTTCGTTGATGACGAAGGATTGTGGAAGGACAACCAAATGTTCTTCCGCATCGAGGGTTATCCAGAACCACTAGCTGGCAGAGGATTAGTCCTCGGCACAGATGACGAGGGTGAATCATGTTCGCCCAAGCTTTCGTTCGATGATATCCGCCGAATGATTAGCTTCCCTGTGGCGGTAATCCTATGAACCAGTTCGTCCGTGATGCATTGGGCAGAACCGAAGGGTTCTTGAAACTCTATGGCACGGATGAACCTTGCGAGCTACTCGCAGATGTCATCCATTACTGCCGGGAAAACAACATTGATTGGCGCAAACAAGTCTCTAAAGCACAGAGCTATGTAACGGAGGAACTTTCCTATGATTAACACACAACAAGCTGGCTTCGATATCTCAGTTGATGAACTGGATAACGACATGCTGGCTATTAACTTTGACAAGAACGGTAGGGCTGGCGGCTACATCAGCATCAAGTTTGAAGATGATGGCGTAGTCGTTGATGCCTTTGCCGCTAACGGTGAACTTCTGTTTTCTAACTGGGAGTTCTACAACTCATTCAATCCGGAGGAACATCATGCCTAATTGGTGCGAGAACGCTGTAACTATTTATCACAACAACCCATCTTATATCGACAAGTGCGAAGAGTCCGCCCGAGAAGGCAAGCTGTTACGCACACTGCATCCATGTCCACAAGTCTTATTTGACACAGTATCCGGTCGTGTCGGTAGAGATGAAGAGTATGACCAGCGATTACTTGTTGCACGGCAACAAATAAACATTGAGTTCTTTGGTCACAAGGATTGGTATGACTGGTGCGTTGCCAACTGGGGAACTAAGTGGGACATAGATCCATTTCATGTAAGCAGATTGGATCGAAACACATTGTCCATTGCATTTAATTCTGCATGGTCACCACCGATTCAGTTCTACGAATTCCTTGAGTCAGAGGGGTACGAGATCAAAGCCACTTACTACGAGCCGGGTGTCGGATTCGTTGGCGAATACTCCGAAGGAATTGATGAGTGCTATGACCCATCAGATTGCCCTGTACATCTTGACGAAGAGTACTGCATCTCGCAATCACTCATAGATGATGAAGAGGAGGAAGTTTCATGAACTCATACAAGGTCAAAGTCTGGGAACTTGTCAGCGTATGGCAACAGACTACGGTCGTTGTCAACGCCGATAACCTTGACGAGCTTGACAAAAAACTAAAGAGCGGCAACTTCGATGTCGAAGACTGGATCGAAACAGATCCTGAATGGAGTACTGAGTCTCATCAAGAGTACAGCCTTGATGACTACGAAGTAATCGCAGAGTTCCCGCCAAATTCAACATCTAAAGATTGGGGTAATCCATGAAACCAGAATCAACAGACCTATTGCGCCTCAGAGAAATCGCTGAGAACCCACAGCCATTCAATGGCTACCCGTTTGACTCGCTAGAAAACATCGACTGGCATTCACGCAACTCCCGAGAGAATGTTGCTTGGGCAATCGTCTCACGATTGATGGACAACTACGAGGAGAAGGGCGAGTGGAACGATGGGGTCACAGAGTTTGAATTTGTTATTGATCTGATTGCCAAATCAATTACAGATTCACCTCACTACTACTCAATCATCGCTCACTGTTTAAACAACGCTGTTATTGAACACGACTACTTTGAGGAATAATCATGTCACTAGACTGGAACTTATCTGAAGTCAAAGACTTCGACCAACTGTTAGAGGAGGACGGTTCGCCGTCTCGCCTGACAACTAATCTTATCTACGCCTGTATGCCTGTTTCCCTTAGCTCTATTACTGAGCGCAACCACATTGATTTCTTTACTCGCCTTGCTATCTACGAATCATGCTTCGGCACATTCATGACCAGACCGTTTGAACTTGCAGATATCAAGCGACACATCGGTCTCAAGACGAACTGCTCAAACAGTTCTTATCCCGCCTTCCTCAAGAAGGTTTACAACAGAGTTCATCAAGAGGTACAGCAATGAAAGACGAAAAAGATTGGGACAAACACTGGAACGCTATCGCACTCGGCGAGCTATGCAATCGCAAGATTGTCAAGGTTAGATACCTAACCCAGAAAGAAGCAGATGACATGGGATGGACTAGCCGTCCCGTTGCCATGCTTCTTGACAACGGCGTTTGGATATTCCCAAGCGCAGATGATGAGGGCAATGATGGCGGCGCCCTGTTTACAACCAGCAAGCAACAGCCTTGCATACCAGTGTTGAGGTAATCATGCTTACACCACACAAAAATGCAGAGTGGATAAAACTATATGCCGATGGATACTCTTTAGAGTGGCTTGATAAAGATGACCATTGGCATAAGGTCACCGACAACCATGCCTTCAAGACAGATGCACAGTACAGAGTAGCAATGATTGACACGCTACCGAAATCCATCATTGATGCATTCGATGGTTGGGCAATCGGATTCTTTGATTGCATGTCTAACTTGGAGACATTCGACACCGACTACTGGACTGGTCTGTGTAACTTTTACGATATCAATGTCTACCACAGGGACTCATGCGAAGACCCTAAGCTTGGGCAGTGGTCCGTAAATCTTATGCAAGGCTATCCCGGCTGTGCCGGTTACCAAGATCTTGTTTCTTTATGCGTTGCTTGGGATAGGCAATCACGCCAATTCAAGATACTTGAATCAACTTATTTTGTAGGAGTAGACAATGAGCTTTGACTATCAATTCCGTGGGCGCAAGCCAAGTTACAAGCAGATCATGAGCGTTGTCAACAATGCTATTGACTGCGGCAACGAGTACATTGACATTGGCTGGGGTGAAAACTGCATCACAATTCAGCGCAACCCAACACCGTTCAACAGAATGGGTAATTGGTTTGGTTCAGGTTGGATTAAGAACATTAGCGGTGATGATATTGCTAAGGATCTTAATGCACAGGGGTAGACATGGATACCTACAATGTATACATGACACTGCTGAATGGCAATGATATCTGGTGGCAAGGGCAAGCCAAAGATGGCGGCGATGCCCTTGAGCAAGCTTGGGAATACGCACTAGCTGATTACAAGTGTGAACCCAAGTCTTGGGATATAGAACGAGAACCAGACAAGCAGTAACTCAACCACTACTTAGTATTTCCACGAAGGCGTTCGCCCTCTTTGAGGCGACCGCCTCTTTTTTTTCTTAGGACAAAACAAATGATAGGACCAAAAGATGATTGGCAAACACATGTGCGACTTGAAATCACTGACGCAACATTCGATAGCAACAGGCTACTTGATATCACAAACCAACTGGTCAGCATGGAGAAAGCTGATCTCATACCAGACCATGTTGCTGATGACTTGTTTTCCCTTATCAACATTCACAACGAAGGACAAATCAAATGAACTACATCACACACAATGAAGAAGAAGTATCTATCAGCGGCACATGCGGCAGAGGTGGTGTTGCATGTGACTACAACAAACTGGTTCAAACATTCGGTCAGCCATCAGAACACTTCGATGACTTCAAGTCGGATGCAGAGTGGGATCTGTACTTCGATGACGGATCAATTGTCACCATCTACAACTGGAAGAACGGCATTAACTACTGCGGACCAGAAGATGGCACACCAACAGAATTAATCACAGAGTGGAATGTGGGTGGTAACACACCACATGCAACCCGTCTGGTTATGGAATGTTTAGAAGGGCTTCATCACCGTGGAATTACTGTCAAAGTCTAATGCCAAGACTATCAAAGGTGAAAAGCGTGGTTACCTAACTTATATCCTGTATCTAGCTCCCGGTAATCTATCCGGCTACGAAGTTTGTGGCGGTAGATCTCCCGGCTGTTTCTCTGATTGCTTGTTTACTGCTGGTCGTGGGCAGATGTCCTCAGTCCAGCAAGCCAGACTCCGAAAGACCAAGTGGTTCTTCGAAGACCGTGAATCATTTATGCAAGCACTGCATAGTGATATCGCCAAGGCTATTGCTTACTCTGCAAAGAAAGGTATGACACCCGCCTTCCGTCTTAACGGCACATCTGATATCCCTTGGGAATCGATACGCTGTGGTGAACACAAGAATGTATTCGCCGCATACCCAGATCAAATCTTCTACGACTACACGAAGATATTGGGGCGCATAAAGATTCCGAAGAACTATCACCTGACCTTTAGTAGGTCTGAAGCAAACGATAAACAAATCTTCAAGGCTTTCGCCAAGGGGATGAATGTATCTGTTGTATTTGATTCCTTGCCTCGTACATTCATGGGCTACCCCGTTGTTAACGGTGATGCCGATGACCTGAGATTCCTTGATTCACACGCATCAATCGTTGGATTAAAAGCCAAAGGCAAAGCAATCCATTCATCCAGTAACTTTGTCATAAGGACATAACATGTATACAGAAACTTCAGCAGTCGAAACAACAGTCGCAACTCCAGAGCCAGCGCCATCTCCAAATACCACACCGGTAGCTCATGATATGAGCCAGTTCCAAGGCATCATCGATGCTGTGGCTAAAGCTCTTGTTCCTTCAATCGTCAAAGCAATTATGGAAGATGACTCATTCGAGTCTCATATCCGCACGCTCGCCAACGATGAGGCGGAAACAGAAATCGATAGATTCATGTGCAACTCGTTTGACTTATGGGACCACGAGGATACCGTCAGAGAAATCGCCCGAGGCGAAGTTGATGAAGACCGTATCCGTGAGGTTATCCAAGACATGACATTCGAAGTCAGCGTCAGCTAAGGGGAGAGGTATGGACGACAAGAATTTCTTGGCGGCTAAGTACCTCGAACAGTACGGGGGTGGATTTGCATCCGCTCTCGCTACTGCTTGGTTCAGGGCTGACTCACGCAACCAACGCAAGATCGAATCCGTCTTTCAAGACTTGTTCGATGAAGCTTACGAAACACACCAACGCACTACTTATTTAAAGGACTAATCATGTATATCGAAACAACAGACAACCCAGTAACAACAGCATTCAAGACTGATGTATTCAAGGGAGAGCGAGACACCACTGTTACTCAACAATGGTGGAATCGCCCAGATGACCAGCGCTTTCTGTCACTAGATGATTTGTACGCATCAGTCATGGCTCGCTCTCAGTTCACCCAGACAGATGCAATCGACATCACCAAGATGCGTGTTGTCTTGGATCGTGAAGATCCAGACCGCATCTCTTTGGATATCAACGACACACTTGTTGACCCTACGCATTGGTCGTTCGGTCAGCTGTCGCAATTGGCTGGCGCACCAGCCAGCTACATGCGTAAGCTACCCGGCAAGCTTGCCGCAATCAACTTGCAGTATGGCTTGAGTAACTTCCGTGAGGAAGCGGTCAAGATGTACTACAACAAGGATGCACTGCTTGCCGCAACGGGTGTTAACTACGGTCGTGTCTTTGACCATGAACTTGTTAGCGCCGTCCGCCAAATTGCTGGTAACGGCACAGGTGATACACGCTGGAAAGTTCCCGGTGCTATCAACTGGGCAACAGGTCAGTACAACCCGTTCGTTGACATCACAAAAGACACAACAACTTTGTATGCGTCAGACCGTGATGTCTTTATGTTCTTAGTGGATGACACTCATCCGATTGAGATTGGTAAGTTACCTAACGGTGACCCTGACCTTGTGTTCCGTGGCTTCTATGTCTGGAACTCTGAGGTTGGTAGCAAGTCTCTTGGCATCTCCACATTCTTGTTGCGTGGCGTTTGCCAGAACCGTTGTCTCTGGGGTGTTCAAGATAAGCAGTCAATTACTATCCGTCATAGCAAAAATGCGCCAAGCAGATTTGCGGCAGAGGTAACCCCCGGCTTGATTGAATACAGCAACAGTTTCACATACAGCATCTTAGTTAGCATCAAT
>JACCEE010648059.1_pt1 | contig 20996 bp, 34 predicted proteins | sample 7449931 | NCBI WGS metagenome assembly JACCEE01 (sample SAMN15323457, study PRJNA562643) | freshwater metagenome | isolation source: river surface water | place: USA:Blue River Watershed | collected 2017-08-19 | reverse complement strand
GTTAGATGTGGTCACCTCTCTAACTGTGATAATGGGTTTAGCAAAGTCCTCATTGGTTGCTTCATATGCTTCCTTGATGATTGGGGTTTCACAGGGGAAGTTGATTTCACCAATAAGACTGATGATGTAATCTCGCAAACTTATCATTTCATCAAATCCTTAAATGCGGTAACATATCTACCGTTTGAAATCTCAGCCCTAATCATACCCTCAGTGTCCTTTACTGTGCGATAGAATGGTGCAAACGTACCTTCTTGACCTCTCGAAAATCTAAACTGACCTTTATTCTTATCGAAGTAAACCCACTCTTCACGCTCACTATATTCCCAGTCAATTTCACGATTGGGGTGAGGTGAATCCTTACCTCTAGCACCATAACCATACTCAATGTACTGAATATCATCACCAAGCCACTCTAGATGAGTTCTAGTATAATGGTTACCGACAAGTCTAGGTGTATCATAGTTAATATCACCTTTGTCGTTTCCGTCATATGGGACTCGGTTTAGATATAAATTAAATCTTTGGATAAAATAGTTGAGTGCGTTTTGATGCATAGTACCCATAACATCATCTACGTCACGGTCTAGAGTTTTAAGTCGCCTAGATAGACGAAAGGTATCTCCTTTAGAAAACTCAACACTAAACATTCTACACCTTCTTTAGAACACCACTGATAAACTTATCGGGGTATTCAACTATGTCGATGACATAATCTGCTGTGCGAGCAAATGGGTCATACACCATAGGGGTCTGACTATGTACCCACACACGGTCACCAACGTAAAACGGTGATTGTCGCTTTTCAGCAATAAACTTGAAATGGTTTCCTGACTTTTCACCGAATAACTGGATAGAACGCATTGAGTTGAGTGTATTGAGCGATACATACTTCTTAACAGGTTGTCTGTAAAGGAATACCCCGTTTTCTTCGTATCGCTCTGCCACGTGAATAACTACTAAATCTCTCTTTGGTATCATACTTATCGTATCCTTACTATCGGTGTAACTCTACCCAATAGAGCAGGTGAGTAAGAAGATGATGCAAACTGCCTATTAACACCATTAATAGTTGATTGCACAGTACCTTCCGAACCCTGCTTCTGATACGATTCCACTACCATATCCGAAACAACCCCCCGATACTTAGGTTCGAAGGGTGTTTCGGAAGTCGGAGTGAAATGACGAATATCATTAACAAGGTCGATAGCATCTTGTGCGTACACTGCCAATAGATAGTCGTCATCATTGTACGAAGCCGTAAGACCTAGTTTAACTTTGGCACTACGTACTACATCGTCAATCATGTCACTCCAACTTTCTATTTAGTGTTTAAGCACCTGCTGGTGGGGTTGCACCGCCAGTGGTAGATGCAAGACCAGTAATCTTAGCGTGGTGGAACTCTGCGCCAGTATCGACACCCCACATACCAAAGACCTGTCCCTTGAAGCCTGCGCCAGTCTTAGCAAGTTCCTCATAGAAGAAGTTGCCCTTTCCTGGAGTTGGCATAACTACAGAAGCAAGTTCGTTCATAGATACGAGCAGTGCAGTTCCCTTTGGAACAAGACGGTGGGTCGTAACTGGGATAATACCGAAGTCGGTAACCAACTCACGAACTGCAAAACCAGCAGTTGAACGTGATGCGATAGGTGCGGTAAGTGAATCCTTAACCCAGTTCTTAGTAATCTGACGAAGTACGTTGGTATCCACGATGAGAGTAAGACCAGTTGGGTCTACATCGTCATCAACCATAGCCTGAAGTACGTCTGCAAGCATATCAGGTGACATCTCTGCACCACCAGCATCGGTTACGAAGGTCTTAATCGCTTCGATGAGTCCACGAGTCTTCCATGCTTCATCGTCAGTAGTACCCTTAGCGTAAACTCCGTTAAATACGCAGTTCTCCATCTTCATACGAATACGCTTGTTAGTCTGAGCCAACTGCCATGCCAACTCGTTATTTACTGAGTTAGACATACCTGCGAACGCCAACTCCTCACCTGCGAGGGTTGCGGTGTCAGCCTGCTTGATGTAAGAAACATATACTGACTCGTGGAATGGCTGAACTACGTTGTATGAGTTCTCACGGGTTACGTAACTTGGATTTGGTGCAGTAAGCGATGCGGTCTCAGAAATACTTGGCTGAGAAATGTCGCCACCTACACGGTACTCTGCACCAACAAGGAACTCACGAGATGAGGTAACCTTGACGGGCATACGGTTAAGCATTGGGGTTGAGGTGTCATCTCGCTGGAACAACTGTCCCTGTACGTTTAGTACGTTGCCAGTAGTGGCAATACCTGCGTTTGGCATAATTCTTTACTCCTTAAAGTGTGATTCCTTCATTCTGTGCTTCCAAACTAATAAGCATCTCTGCCCTAGCACGCTGGGTAGGGTCACCGATAGCCTTAGCCTGCTCTAACATATTGCGGTACTTTCCTTCGGGGGTAACCTCAGTCTGTCCGCTCTGCGGTGTATCTGATGAAGCCAAGATTTCACGCTTAACTTCTGATACCTTGTTATCTAGAGTCGATTTGAACATATTTGAAAACTTATCAATGTTCTCCTTAGTTGTATCAGCATCATCTGCTACAACAAACCCTAGAATTGGGTCTAGTGAATCGCCAGTAAAACCTAGTTCTAGCAACTGCTCTCTAGCAAGAAGAGTGTTAGATTTAATGCTAAGTTCCCGTTGCTTGCTTTCAATCTCTTCCATCTGCGCCTGAAGTTGGCTCTGCGCTCGCTCTTCAGCACTCATCTTTGCTTCGTTCTCAAACCTCTCACGATAAAACTTCTCGATGTCGGGGTCTGATAGAGCATCTTTCATAGCGTTCTTACGAGCAGTCTTACTAGCCTGAGTTCGCTCACGGTCTACATCTGCCTGCGAAAACGTAAGTTCTACTTTAGTTTCTTCACTTGCCATTATCTTTACTTTCCTTTCGAGTTAGGCTGTTCCCCTCATCTAGAGTTGAATCAACACTTCCTTCTTTGGTCTTCATCTGCTCTTGGACACGCTCTAAACCAATAGTCGCTTCTTTATCCCAATAAGCATATCCTCTTTTTACCACTTCACCTTCGTCTGTTGTCAAGTCTACAAGTGACAACGCATCTTCAGGTGTAATAGTCTTGGTTGCAACAATTGTTGAGTAAGCCTGCGCCTTAACCTGAATGTTAGAAGTCTTAGTACGAGAAAACTTAATATCAATATCACGTACAGTAAGGTCTGAGATAGCATACTCAGGGTCTGCAGTCAGCAGGTTAATCATTACAGTTAGAACTTGCTTCTCAGCCTTAATAGCAAACATCTCTTTGTTTGATGCTACAAGGTCAATATCCTGCCAACCGTCACGCATAAACACTGCATCACCAGTGTCACCGCCACCGCCACCACGTGTCTTACGGTCAGGGATACCGAGAATAATCCTTAGCGATGTTTCTAGGTACTCACGGAGTTGTGATACGTTGCTTGCATCTAGTGTATTCGCAATATATTTAATATCCATATTTGCGTTAGGATTGGTTGCAGGTGGAACAAGTGAAATAATCTTATTCCGCTTCATCTCTTCAACTGGGTCGAAAATGACATTACCGTCTGTATCCACAGTGGGTTCAGGTAGTTCTGCACCAATAAACGCTAGGAAACTCTGTACAAACTGTGCTACGTCATTAACACTGTCTGAAGCGAGTGCATCAATCGAATCCATAAGTGCGATTGAAGTTTCCCAATCACCAATACGCCACTGGTTATTCGGCACTTCTACAATTGGAAGAGCCTTAGATAGGTGCTTCTTTGGCTCACTCACTTCACTCTCAGACACCACACTCGTACCACTAGGCACTTTAATAATGTACGAATTAGACCTATCCCATACGGTATAAACATCGAAGCAGTCCCCTGTGTTCGCATCTACTGCAGTTGTGTAAAAACTAACGCAGAAGATAGGTGGGTTACCTAGTGCTGTGGAATACACAACGAAGGTAGTTCTAGGGTCAAGAGATGCGATATTAAACGGCACTTCATCTTGGAACTTATCAGGGAAGATACCCTTATAACCTACACCACAGATACTCTGATTCTCCGCAACCTGAAAGTCCACCGTATTACTATTCTCATAGTTGGTATATTCCTTCAGAACATCAACTTGTTTACGCTTCTTCGGTGTCCTAGCGACATAATCAATAGGTTTGCCGAGATAGTAACCAACGATGTCACGGGTAGCCGCTTGTGCGTAGTTAAGAGTGACTTTATAGTCAATATCTTCACGAACAGTCTTCTCTCGATTCACAATACTGTGAACACCCTTAAAGTAATTCATAAGGTAGATAATATCAGCCTGATTCGCAAAGTGGGTTGGTATTGCATTAGATAGTTCATCTGCCACCTGCTGACGAGATGTGAAGTCACCCGTCATATTTGTATACAGGACTATACGACCTGTCATAGTTGGACTACTAAGCATAATGATTTTCCACCTCAAACGTAATCATATCTTTTGTGGTAACTTCTAGGTTCTTAAACTCAACCACGTAGTACCACTCCCCCGTAACTGCATTGTCGGGGATAATGAAATCCCCGACATACAGACCTTCGACTTCACCGCTTGGTTTACCTGTAACTACTTCACATAGGCGACCAACGGAATCAAAAACTGTGAACTTAACAACTCCAGCAAGCATTACTGGCGTGCTATCTTCACTCAGAACCGCAGATAGTTCTACGGTTTCACCCGACAAATAAACCATTACTCCACCACCTCATTTTTGGTTGGTTCATTCTCTTTGAAGTATGAGGGTGGGTAAGCCTTAATAAAGAAGAACTTTATAGGTGACCTACCTTGAATATCTACAAATCCAATAGGTCGCCTTAAATCAACTCTACCTTCAGTACGACTTTCACCTACTAGTACACCCATATACTTTGTTGCTGACAATACAAATCCACCATAAGATAGCACGTCACCAACCATATTTTGAACCACCCTTACGGTAGTCATCTTTCCTCTACCCTCTGTATCCACAGAAGAGGTACTTTGAGGTACGGATACTAATCGTATAGGAGTGCCGACTCCAACTGAGGTTGATATAGCACGACTAGGCGTTAGGAACAAGGACTTACTCGTTCGCCAAGACCCTACAGTTGTAACTCTAGAGTTACTTAAAGGAATACTCTTAATCTTAGTAACTTTACCAAAACCAAGCGTTGATGTCTTAGTACCACCAACATTCAAACTGGCAACTCTACGTATATTACCTACCGCTTTATTGGCACTTTTACCTGCGCTTTTACCTATGAATAGGGAACGCACAATGCGGAAGATACCCTTGCTCGCTGTCTTAGCCTTACCAGAACCAAGTTCCTTAATAGAACCAACTGGTGGGTTACCTACGAGTACAGCATTACCATAGGTTGTAAACAGCGCATTGTTACTTGTGGTGAACTCATTACCAATAAGTGTATTTCCGAGTGTATACTTATACGAACCTGTTACAACACCAGTCGATGATGGTGGAGTTTGTGATTGGTTGGCATAAGCATACGTTTTATTACTACCAAAGTTGGTTGCGTACAACTCAACATCTGAGTTTTGGTCACGAACTACAACAACCCCATCTTTGAGTAGATAGGAATCATAATTAAAAAATCCACCAGTTTGTTCTTTACTTACAAACAAACCCCAAGTGAAATTACCTGCAGTTGCTGTCATCTCAAAGGGTGTAGTCCAAGTATATAGGTCACTACCATAAGGTAATTTAAGACCACCGTCTAGTTCCGTACCAACAAACTCGTTGAGTTCTAAGTTATAATCAAGATTAAGACTAGAGATACCACCCCAAACAAGTCCTGCCCAATCCTCACCATCTTCATACCAAAAACCATTATCATATGCAAACTTAAACTTTTGAGTATCAGTAAGCATCATTCTATAAGGTAGTTGTAGTATATAGTTCGCAATATTACCACCACTAGTTGTTACGAGAACCTCAACAGCGGTAGCAAAACCCTTATAAGGTACAGAAATAGTCGGTGTAACGCCTGTTGCGTCTACTATAGTTGGCATTGACAACATAGAACTGGTAGCAACCGCACTCGTACCATCTTTTATAGTGATAGTGAGTCTTAGATTACTCTGACCTATTCTACTATCTGCGTATCCAACACATTCGGCTAATGACTCTTTGAGTACAGGTGGATTACCACTCATAAAAAACTTACGCAGAGCCATGATGACCACCCTTACCAAATATCAACTCAACTAAGAATGTTGGTGGATTAAGACACTCCTCAAATCCATCGGATTGCACACGGGAATATTCTTCATCATCAATATCAACTCGGTACACAACTCTACTATTGGGGTCATCAGGAGTTTCTTGCATACTTGCAATATTAACTGCGTTTACTTTGTAATCAGTTCCTAGATTATAGAAGTAACGCTTATTGATACCTTCAGGCAACACCTCATGTGGTTCTTTCAACTCTACCGCTAGATACCCCAAATCAATCGCCCGTGTGTACTCACTATCGTCACCTACATAGACTATATTGTACTCATAGTCGGGAAGTGTCAAGATAATAGACAAGGGTATGACTTGCGCCATACCCTCGACTACATGAAACGATTTTGATTCTACTTCTGTACACACAGAGGGAATCTTTACTTGGTTGCCGTTGGGTAGAGTAATTGGGGATAGACCACTAATAACGTAACCACCCATAAAAACCTCTATCCTTTATATAGCCAGCCAAGAGCCTTAGCCGTGTCTTTACCAACCTTACCGTCTGCGGTAAGTCCATGCTTACGCTGGAATACCTTAACTGCTCGTTCAGTTGCTTCACCAAAGATTCCATCAGCACTTGTACCGACAGCCTTCTGCAACTTCTTAACATCATCACCACGACTGCCAACTACGAGTAGTCGAGTTAGTGTGAACTTACTTGACGACTTTTTTTTAAACGACCAACCTAGTGCTTTTGCAGTATCCTCACCAACAATGCCGTCTGCAGTAAGACCCTTAGACTTCTGAAATACCTTAACCTTTGCTTCGGTCTTAGCACCAAACTTACCGTCTACTGATACACCAATAGCCTTCTGCAACTTCTCAACCGCTACACCAGTGCTACCAACCTTCAAGATGCGAGTTAGTGTATACTTACTCGAAGATGACGTGTTTGACGTACTAGTTGAAGGTTTTGATGAACTAGATGAAGAAGGTGCTTTGTATGAGCGATACTTCTTATAGTTATCTAGTGGGAAGTTTGCACGCATATCAACCTTACGGTTGCCAGCGTAAGCCTTGTGGTCAATAATAGGCAACTTCTCACCAACGAAGGAGTCAATATACTTGATAACCTCGTCAATCTTCTTCAACTGTGCGGTAGTAAACTTATCCTTACCGTCACCGAGATTTACAACCTCAATACCAATACAATAAGCGTTACCTTTGTTTGCTGGGACACCCTTGTACTCACCCTTACCAGCGTGCCACGCCTGAAGTGTCATCGGAACAATCTCAGTACACTCACCCTCTTTACCAATGACGAAGTGTGCTGATACATCACTCTTAGGATTACACATATGGTTAATAGCACCTGAGTAAGATGTACTTGCGGTATGATGGAACATAATATATTTATATCCTGACATAGAACCACCGTGATTAGATGATACTCTTCCAGGATATTTGGACTTATAACTTCTTCCAGCGGTAGTCATTTTACCTTTAATCCTATCTACGATACTCATTCAACCACCTATTAATATACAGTAATTGAAAGTGAGTTAGCCTTAATCTTAACCTCGTCAGTCGGGTTATACGTGGTGTACGAACTCTCAGGGTCGAGAATAATACCCTTAGTTGATGCACCGAAAGCACTGACACCATCTACGATTGCAACAGCAAGTGGGGTAAATGAGTTAGTAACTACACCAATAATCTTATCTGCCTGCGGAAGAGTCATAGTTGAACCGTGAGTTCCTGCATCGTATGCAACTGCAGAAAAGTCTGCGCTTGCTAGTGCTGGTCGATTTGCTAGAGCGAAGTCCTGTGCTTCAACCCAACCGCTTGCTGGGTCAGTCTTGTCCGTACCAGTTGAAGTGAGTAGAACAAGTCGTGGGTTGGCGTAACCCTTGATTACACCGAGTAGGTCTGCCTTACTCTGCTTGGTAAGGTTATAACTAGTAATTGCCATACATATCCTTCCTTAGAAGCCTAATCTACGTCTATCTATTGTCGCCACTTTAACTGACGAATCAATACGAATCATTGATGCTAATCCTGCGCAAGCATCTGGCGCATCATCGTTCTTATTCTTACCAACTGCAGTATAAGTGGTAAGATTGGTGATAAAGTTGCGGTAGAAGTTGCGTGGGTCGTAACGACTTGAATCGAGGAAGTAGAAGTTGCGAATATCAGGTGCATATTGGTCAATTCGACCTGCCTTACTGATATTACTCTTCGCTCGTTCTGAACGCACAGAGCATTTACACTGACGTTCCTTCAACATATCTGCTACATCTCTTGCGTAAAAGTCACCACCGTTGTTTGCTTCAAAAATTACATTCTGAACTTGATAACCTTCTAGTGCATTAGCAACCAGAGGTTGAGTTCTATGATAGTCACCCTTCATAAATACAACTTCTGGTACGTAAATGTCCTCACCATAACGATACCCAATAACCAAACATAAATAATCATTTCCACCGAACGCAACGTCACAAAAGGCAAATACCTCATCAGGTTCTTGATTTGGTAGAGAATAAAACCTTTTAAGTGATGATTCCTCAAACAAGATACCATCACGTTCCATTGGGTTCTGCTGATACAAACACTCCCAAGTAACCATGTCATCACGGAACTGATACTGCTTACGCATATCGTGGTAGTTCTCAGTGCTAAAACCAACATTATACTTGTAGTCAAAGTTTGACTCGTCTGTCTTCTCATCTAGTGCTGGTAGGTTGATGAATACCTTTCGCTCATCACCCTCATAAATCTGTTCAAGCCTACCGATAACATCGTGAATAGACCAACGAGTTCCAATGTGAAGTTCCTTGCAACCCTTCTTCTTACGAGAGCGAAGGTCAGACATATACTTATCGAACAGACTATCCATTCGAGATATATTCTTCGCTTCCTCGATATTTGCTACGAGGTCATCACAGTAGAGGATTGTTTCACATCGAGTAGCACCAGTGAGTGAACCATCAATAGAACGACAAGTTACCGTTGGATAACGTCGCTTAGTCGCCTTACCGTCATTACGATAGTCAAGTGATTCGTCTTTAGCACTCGTTGTTGTGAGTTCAATCTCAGGGAAAATCTCTTTATAACGATACTCACTGTCAGTTGTTAGTGACAACATTTCATCATAAAATGACTTAGTAATCTTGTCTGAGTGACCTGTAACCAAGTTTGGTGATTCTGGTTTGATACCAGCAACCCAACTTAGGAAGAACAACCCTAGAGTTGATTTTCCAGTTCCAGGTGGCATTGACAAGAACACCATATCATATTTATCAGTTAATACCAAATCAGTAAGTTTGTGCGCTACGTTACTTAGGATACCCATACGTGGCATATAAAATCGCTTCTTAGGTTCACGATTCCACTCCATAGCCAAACAATACGATTCAAAATCATAAGGTGCTTTCAGAGTGTACATTCTTGATAGTGTTTCTGTAATTTCTACTCGCCTTGTTATATTGATTTTGGCGGTGGTGTTTCTTACATTCTTTAGGAACTTAACACATAGGTTTATGCACGTGTCAATGTTAGCCTTACACTCATCGGTACACACACCTTTGTTTTCCTCAATACTTAGTGATATTAGACCATCATAAGCCTTAATCAAGTTATAAGGTGGTGAAGTTTTTGAATCAATTACTTTGTATAAGGCAACTTTCCGTTCGTCATACATATATCAAACTCACCACCCTTAATTCTATTATCACATTTGTACCCACAGAGGAATATCTTATGCTTCCAATCTTTTGGGTTGCGCTTATACTCCCAAGCGTACATATGAAACGGTGCTAGACTAAACATAGAACCACAAATAGGACACTGTCTAATCTCATAGTCGTATCCGTCACTTGGCGGTTGTTTCCTTTTACGATACATCTTCTGTGTCCACTTCATGGTATACGCCATCATCGTCAGGCAACATATTGATAATATCATCAATATCGTCAATGCTGAGATGTGGTTTAGATTCAACAATTTCAACTTTTTGCAACTCAATGTGTCCGTGATATGCCTTATTCTGATACATATACAGAACTGGGTTCAAAGCACCTTCCATAGCCTTCAACTCAGCGAACTGCTGGCAGGTTTGAATACCCATAGCGAGTAGATGACCTTTAGGTTCATCTTTATTAGCCCAATACTGTAGTGTTTGAATGGTAACACTAAACCAAGTCGCCAATCCACCAACGGTTGGTGGTTGCATTGCTAGTTCACATAACTCAAAATACTCCTCTAACCACATCTCAACTGCCTTTTCGCTGAGTTGTTTAAGTGTGGGGTTTAGTGTAGAACGCCTACGCATCTGCCTTACATATCTAGCAGTGTGTCCACCATCTGCATACAGTTTAGGTAGTTCACCATCTACACCAGTACGCCTAATCAACTCATCGGCAATTCTAGTTTTACTTGCACCGTAGTCGTTCCTCTCAACTATCGGTTTCTCAGGTGGGTGAATCATAAAAAAACCTTTCTTTTAATTAATATACATTTATTTTAACATTTTTTAATTTACTGTTAAGTATACAATTTAACACATAAAAAAAAGACCCCTAATCATAGGAGTCTTTGTTCTTATGTTTGACTTTTCGAGAGTATTTACTTTTAGTATGTGAACCCCAACCACCTTGATACGCATTGTATCGTGGCTTCTCTAATTCAAATCTTCGTTCTTTACTAATTTTAATCTTCTTGATAGTCATTATATCTCTTCCTAAAAAATAGGAGTGTTGTTGGAAGGGTATAGGGGAATCGAACCCCTACTGTTGGATTGAAACTCCAAAGTCCTGACCGTTAGACGAATACCCCACTTGGGTTGTTGGTTTTTGGGAGACCCCACAGTTAAGGGTTGTGGAATCTCCCTGAAAGGAGTCGCCATTCATGTAACGACAAGTGTAGTATTACATATCACTTAGGAACTTGTCAATATGCTGAACTGCTGTACTACCTGTGCGTATGAACTTAGGTTCTCCATCATCAATAAGAATAAGGGTTGGTAGTGAACTGACCCCAAACATCTCTGCAAGCGATGCGTTATCTGTGACGTTGTTGTAAAGGAAATTAATAGAAGGGTGCTTCTTCATAAGCACATTCTCAATAAATCCCTTTGCTGGTTTGCACGAGGTACACCAATCCGCTGAGAACATCAGAACTGAAGTACCACTAGGTAGTGGTTCATTAACACCAAAATCAATCATACTCTTCATCAAAAAAACTATCCAATCTTATTACGAAACTAATTGGTAAAATACATATAATACATAGTCCTGATATTGTTAATAAGTGCTGATAGGGTTAGTGGAATAGTGATAACCCCTAGAATGATTAGTACAATTAGGAAAACATCAATTAGAATATCTGTCATTAGTGAATCAACCTTTCATCTATAAATCCTACTGCTTCAACACGACTGTCATGGTGCAATACATTCTTAACCATTATTGATTGCTCAACCGTAAAAGGTGTCGCATCTCTTGGGTCAGAAGTTAGTTCAAAATGACTTACATTCAAATCAAGAACCTCACTTCTTACGAAAAGGTAGTTAATTTTATTATTGCCCTTTTCTCTGACCGTTACAAGAACCTTAGTGTCCATAACTCTGTCCGTTCTCAATGATAATACCATTATTGATTGCTACACCATTGATGGTGTTAATCCTTTGCTTGTGGTCTGATAGTAACACACCAAAACCCTGTTGCCAATTAGGGGAATGTACGTATTCGGGTTTACAGTCACATAGACAACCCGTTTCCTGACCAACTAGAATGCCACCATTCATCGTAGTCTTGTAGTACGTTCCAAGTCGATGTACGTGTCCCTGCATAATACTCACACCATAAGTATCGACCAAACCTTTTGCTGTAAGTGCTGAGTGTGAACTCACACGGTTGAAGTGACCGATAGCCACACCATTCACATTCACGAAACTGGTCTTCCCTTTACTGTGTACAACCTCTACACCGAAATCATCAGTTCTAAACAAAGACTCGATTGATAGTTGGGGTAGGTGATAAAACATCGGTGCATTTTTAATGAGGTAGTTAGCCAACCTATCCTCGTGATTTCCGATAGTCCAAACCTGTTCCATATCAGGGTTCAACTTCTTAAACCTCTCAAAGATTCGAGGTACACCTTCAATCTCTTCAGTCATAATATCACGAGATGTTGGTGATTTGTCAAAGCGAGAAAGCATATAGAGGTCGGCTACATCGCCATTCCACACTATCCTCTCAGGCTTGTAATAACCTACATAATCGTAAAGCGCATCTAGAGCCTTTTCATCTTGAAAAGGAACATGAATATCGCCTGCTACTACGGTCATTTCCACGTTATTGCTTTTGGTTGTCATTAGGTAAAACTCCTTTCGATGACCTTATTCTGCCACACTTGGTATGCACAGTAAAGGGGTGTATTTACACCTTGAAAATCACACGTGTTCTCAATCTGTGCCTACTCGTGTTTCCCAAAACACATAGTCTGACCTGCATGTTCTTTATGTTTCTCATTTTTAGCCGAAAAACTTTTTTTATATAGAGAGTTTTTATTATATATTCTTTTTCTCTTGTAGCCATGTGTGTACAAAAGTAAAAGAATATAAAACCCTCGTAATAAAAAAATAGTTTCGCTTAATTTTGAGGAATGTAGGAAACATGCAGGTCAGAGTGGGTGTTGTAAAAATCCAAACGAACACATTTTGAGGAACACTAAAGTTATTAACATTTTATCCACAACTTATCCACAGGAATTATTAAAAATTATTATCGTTTATTAACAATTATTATTAGTTAGACTAAGTAACTATATTGACAAAGCACAAAGTATATGGGATAGTCAAGACATGATTAATTCAATAATACAATTCATATCAGGTGTGTCATTTGTTTACACACAGACGATTGCAACCCTTGTAAACCTAGTGACTATGACACTCCTTCTGTGCGTACTAGCGGTGGTTTTAAGGTTTGTTTTTCGTATAGTTTTATTAAGATTTATTAAACCACTCTTTAGATTTTTATGTAAAAGATAGTATTAACGACTACATAAATAATCTGATACTATAGGTGTGTGTTGTAAGGAGTGATTGAAGTCACTCTTAGTTTAGAGAGGTAATAAAGGCATGGATTATAAAGTTGAACTCAATGAGAGCCGTCTAAAAGAGTTTTATGAGATTATGGAAAATGATATGGATATAGAGGAGTTCTGGGAAGATATTATCAACTCCTCTTGTTGGGATTATGATTTGTTTGATGAGGAAAGTGCTTTGCAGAAGTATGTAAACCGAATCAATAAGATGGCAGATGAAAATATTGTTGATTTTTAATTACTAAGGAGTGGGAATGAATCTATTAGAAGTACTATTTGGAAAAGATTACAGTGAGGATACCACTTCAGTTGATGATGCGATTGACTCAGCGTATCTTGATATGTTGGAAATGACCTATTTAGAACTAGAGGATTAATATGAGAAAGTTAGTTACCGTATACAGCACCGATGAAGTTATTAATATTATAGATTGGATTGTCGCTTGCATACCTGGATTTGCAGGTGAAGATGAAAACGGAAATGTAAAGGTTGGGACACGCTGTTGTGAGCATATCATTTCTGTAGAAGTCGCTGGAAAAAATGTATATAAGATATATACAAACGAAGAGTTTTATGATATTATATATCCATTGGTAAAGGGATACATCATACTATTCACTTAGGAAGGTTATTATGACATTCATACAACCACGAGGGTCAGAGATTAATATCAATTGTGAAGGTTGCCCACTAGATGGTGTTTCTCGTTGTTTGTGCGTACCATCAGGTGTTTACCTTATCGACAAATGTGTTGTCGAAACCAACCCAACTGATGAGGGTATAGTTTATGTAATCAATGAACTTTGTAGTGACCCGTATTATGATTCCACCAACACAACAATACTAGGTTATGTACTGGGTAGAGAAAACGCTGGTAGGATTATCAAGGATATGATAGAAACCAACCAACGCTGTATTGATGATTTGGTTGAAGATACTGCTGATATTGATGATTTCTTCGATTCCGATTACTGCAATTGTTGTGAAAGTGATTGTGGAGATTGCAATATGGAATCACACTACTGGGACAAAGAAGATGCACTAGATGAACTGACATATACTAAGTATTTTGTCACGCCAACTAAGGAGATGAAGTAATGATTATCTCAACAAATGATTTTATTAAAAATGTAGTACGTGAAACTGTAAAGGAAACTCTCGAAGCACTGCGACTTGAAGTTAAGAGCGGTGTACAGGTTACCTACTGTGAGGATTGTATGTACTGTGAGCCACCTAATGATATCAATCCCTTCCGAATGTGCTGTGAGCATCACGGTATTAAGGTAGAGGTTGAAGGCTCTCACTTCTGCGCCTACGGCTATCCAAGAGATATGGTATAATTTAATAAGGGGTATTTGCTAACGATGGTTGGTAGATACCCCTTTTTTTTAAGGAGTAGTTATGGGTATTGTTGTAGGTGCGGTAGTTATTGTAGTTATGGCTGTTGCGGTAGGTATGGGTGTAGGGTTTATACTAGGTGTTGTAAATAGTATGCAGTATGGATTTATGTTGCATGAGATTGAAAGGGATAAGAATGGACATAATGACGTGGCGTGATGCCCTCGAAGAATTGTCACCTTGTCATGAGTGTAGTGTAGGTGAATCATATGATATGTATTGCATACCGAGTGAATGTAGATGTAGTATAGCGTATGATATTGTTGAGCATCACCTAGCGTACCTAGAGTCTTTTAAGGCTACTGTCGAGGGTGATGGTGATGAAACAGTTGATTAAAGACGTTTTCTCACTGTGGGTAACACTCTTTGTATGTATATTGATTGTGTTTGCTGTTGAGCAAGTGTGGGTTGTTGTTACAGGTGATGGGGGGTGTCTTACGAAAGTATTAACTTACGATTGTAAAGAGGTATGTTGTGAACGATAAGTACCGACATAAGTCTGTCCGCAAAGCAGACTGGTGGTTTTCTGTGCGCACAGGGGGAGTGTGGGGCGGTGAGCCTGAGAGTGTCGGTTGGTTCGAGCGATTTATTGTTTTGTTTGTTGGGATTGTATTCGGTTTATTTATAGGTTTGTGTGTGTTATTTATATTGACACTGTTGGGTGTTTTGTGATTGATGTTGAAAGAGAGTATCTGTAATAGGTACTCTTTTTTATTTTTTTTGGATTTTTTTTGAGATGGTGTTTTTGTAGGATTTTTTTTGAAAATATTTTTAAAAGTCCTTTTTTGTTTTTTTCGGGTGGTCGGACACGTGACTGGGCGCAAGCACACTCCCCTGTCAATAGGGGGAGGGTACTTTTTTTATTCATTTTCTAGTGGTTTTTATACATTCTCTTCCAACTCGTTAATCACCATTTTCGCCAGTGTGTCCCAGTGTACAGAATCCAATGACTCGCACACACAATCCCAAACAAACTCGCTACACTGAGATAGTGAATCTGCATACACGTTTTCCACGTGTGTTTCAAATCGAGTGGCTACGGTATCCATATCCAGTAGCACCCCCGAACCCTCAAACTCTTCCAACATCAAATCCATGAATGATTCGTAATTGTCGCTATAAACTAGCCAAGTCAATCGGTTTGGGAAGCCTTCGTAAGCCATTGTAAAGCCCTCTCTCTCGTGTTAGGTGGTTAGGGTAGCGAGCCTATCCCGCTACCCCTTAGAACGCCTTAGAACTATTACTTGCTGGTGTAGTGTGCGATACGCTCATTAAACTTGTTCATAGCGTAGTCGAAGCCTGCTGGGGACATCGTAACGCTGTAAGCACCGCAAACAAGATTCCAATCACTCGTCATGAACCAACAACCGTACTGATTACCGATAGTGCCGAATACCACCCATTCGCAATCGTTGATACGACACTCCAACATCAAGGTTACATCGGTACGATTCAAACGCTCAACAACCCTGCGATTGTGGTAATCGGTGGCTGGCTTAACTGTGATTACTCGTGATGCCTTCATTCTGTGTTTCCCTTCATTCGGTGAACCCCTTTTGGATTCGATAGATATACAATATCAAAAGGGGATTACACTTGGCAACCCCCTTTTTCAAAAAAGTTTTTATTAGGCGTAATCCGCTACCAACAAGCCACCATTAACAATCTCAAATACCCCTGAAACCTGCTCTCGAAGTTCCTCAATATCATCGCACCCGAAGTCACTCAATGCTTCCGCAATAGTGCCATATTCGGTGTAAGACGAACGAATCCACACGCCATCGAACTCCATCTCATAATCAAGCGAATCTTCAAGCATTTCAATATCTTCAATAATCTTCCAAATAGCGTTTATTGAATAAGTAACGTAGTTAATATTATTGATTCGGCTGACAAGTTCTGAATTAGTAAGCGTAACCTTCATTTTACATTCTCCATTCTGAAGGGTATTCCATATCCCTTCGTTTCGACAGTATCCAGAATAGCACCTTTTGATGGCATTACCAAAGAAAATCCAACTTAAATACGAACGGTCATTTTTTGGCGATGAATGGTATTTATGATTATTTTGTGAAAACGCTTGACAATGGTTATATCTTATGGTTTTTATGCGTGTGTGTAGGTGCGCACAGGTGTATTAGCACACTTCAATCAATCTGTCAAACATACATTCCGAGCGTGTGCGTACCTATATCAGCGTATGCACGTGTCAGTATCAAAACATTTAAGAAACACAAAATATTCACATATAAGTATGCCCGTGTCAGTATCCAAGTGTATGCGAATGTCAGTATCCATTGATATTTAGATTGAATAAAATAACTCGAATCATAAAATATTTGAATTGTCAATATATATGCGTATGCGTGTGTCAGTATCTAAATGTTAGAGAATCTAAATAATCGAACGTCTAAATGAATAAAATGTATAAAATTGACCGATTTATGTATATTTTTTTTGTATCTAATATTTAGATTATCGAAATAATAGACAACTAAAATGCCATCTACTAGAAAATATTTAGATTATCGAAATGTTATGAAAATGAATAAAATGTATAAAAATGGTCAATTTTTGCATATAGTTCACTTACCGAACTATTCCGACGAACGGTCACTTTACTTCGGTTACCGAACTATTAGCCAATGCTAATTAATAGCATTGTCGTATTAATTAATTTTATAATTATTATTAAAAATAAAAATAATAAAATAAATTAATTATATATTAAAAAATATATTGACTTATCTCAGGAGTTATGTTTGGTAATTTTATTTAATCTATTTTCGGGTTTTTTTGTTATACCCTTGTCAGGATACCTTTTTTGTGTTAGCGGGCGTGTACGACTACTACAGATACCGCAGAATTGATTTTGATGTTATGTGTCATGTGTCATTTGCAGGTATTTGGATTAATTGTGTGATTATTGACTTTTGATTGTATTCATGATTTGAGCATGATTTGTGCTTGATATGCACTATTCCTGCATAAAACAGCCTGAATATGCATGAAAATGTAACCTCACAGAATCAATTCTAAGGTGTCTATCGGTATGCACAGAGGGTGGTTAGTGCCGAGAACCAAAAACAACCCCTGAGAACGGCTGAGAACGCCTTAAAACCACTATTGACAATTCCCAAACCTTGTGTTCTCAATTTTTAAGCCTCTTACCTGCGTGTTCCTCAATTTGTGCCATTCGTGTTCCTGAAAACACCCCCTTTTACCTGCGTGTTCCTCGATTTCCCGTTTTTAGCCGAAAGTAGAAAAATATATATATATATATACCCTTTATATATTTTTATTTTTTATACTATTTTTTATTTTATAACTTTATAAAAAAAAGGGGAAAAGTAAAGAACATGCAGGTTAATAAGGGCGTTGTAAAATACCCAAAAAGGCACATTTTCAAAAAACGAGCAACAATACACTTAACCTTATCATTTGTCAATACCCTATTTTACACTTTCGCAAACTCATATCTTCACATTTTCTACACATTTTCTACACATTTTCTCCACATTTGCTATCAACCGATAACACCAAAAAACAAAAAGGGGAAACATGAGGAACAAAAATGGCACACATTATCACCCAAAAAACCACCTAAATACACACCTAAATACACACCCAAACACACATATATATACACTCCCTCACCCCCCCCCACTGTGCGCACACCACTAGAAAAAAATAATCAAAACTTTTTTCAAAAAACCTATTGCATTACATTCCATACCCTGCTATTGTGTATACATCGAACCGAACACGGTACGAAGCACCTTGACAACCACATACAAACCACCCGAAGCAGGGTGGTTACCCTGAGCGATGAACGGTAAAAACCTTCATTAAACCTTCATTCAACGACCCTTTAAATGACCGTTCATCGTTCAGAGTAGCCACAAGGCTGACAATAAAAGGTATGAAAATGAAGGGAATCACGATGAATAACAAGGCAACAGCAACGGCAAGCACAATGCTAAAGGCGTTGGAGAACGCACACGTTGTGGACTTTGAGTATCGAGTGTATCGCAACAACCTACTAAATGTATTGATTAAGACGACTAAAGGCACGGTCAGTGAGGTTATCGAGCGCAACGAGTTCCGCAGGGTTTCACGAGTAAAGGGTTTCTATTCTGCTAAGCCGTCAAATATCTCTTACAGTGCAGGAGTGGGGAAATAATGAATACACTAGTTATATATACTATCTTTTGTTTTGTATCTATCGGCATAATCATTTGGGCATGGAACGCACTGTATTTCGCAGTGGTAGACTATAACGAGGTTAAACAGGAAATGTTTAATTACAAGGTTGAGTGCTTGGAGTTCATAGCAGGCGATGTAACGCCTTCTAAGGCTCGTTTGGACGAGGTGGCTAGTCTAGTTACCTCTTACGAGATTCTAAGTGTTCTAGACGACCTAGAGCGACGTATAAAGCGTGAACCACATTCAACAGCCTTCGTGCATTATTCATGTTGGGCAGATTTGCGAGATTTGGCGACTACTAGAAAAGAGGACAAGGACAACAACAAGTACCGTTACAAGTAATCACAGGCACTTCATCGCAGTAGAGTATTAAAGAGATATAATTAAACTTGATTAGATTGGATAGGTTATAATGAAGAGTTTTATTGGTTCGTGTATTGAAGAGGGATTCCTAGACCACTATGTTGATTGTGTTGCACATGGTGTTAAGAATGGTGACAGAGTGATGAGCGCAGAGGATTACGCCACTGAGTTTGAGATTATCGTTATTAGGCGTATTGACGATTCGGTCTATGTTGAAACAGGTCATGCTGATTTTGACGATGTGTGTGCGGACTTCATTCCATACCTTGTTGAGAAGGCACTAAGCGATTATGACTTTAGTGGGTTTGGTGTTGAGATTCTGAAGCGAGTAAATGCTCAGTTGTCTGAGTAGTCATGCCCACTTTATCGCAGTAGAGTGGTAAAGAAAAATTAATTTAAATTATTTTGAAAAAGGTGTTGCAATATCATAAGCATAAGCGTATAGTATTAACTATCAACAACAGCGAACACCCGAACTTAGGAATCGGGCGCACCTTGAAAACTAAATGATAACTTAACTTCTAAAGATAGGATAACCAATGAGTTATACACTTGAGGATTTTAACAATGATATGGAAATGCTAAGGGAAGACATCAACCGCAACCTTCGAGATAGTTTCAAGCGTGACATGACGGTTGATGAGTTCTGTGACCTTATGATGAGTATCAATCTTGTTTATGTTGATTGTCGTGAGGTTATAAAAGACCCTCAAAACGCTTCACCATTTGATATGCAGACCACTTGCATTAAGATTGAGAATACACGAACTGAGTACAATCGTAAGTTCGAAAATACTCTGCTAAAAACTGGAAAAAGTTTTGACATTGTAGAGTTTACTGTTATAATGGTAGTAGGCTTCGGAATCATTGAGAAGGTGATTACTCGATAAAGCCTACAAGGCAATGTAACTAAGATATAAGGGGAAACAAAATGACTAACGCAATTATTCTAGCAAGCAACGATGAGTTTACTATCTACGCAAACGACAACGCCCTACACCGCTGGTACGTCATGAACGGTGGTCGTACTTACGATGTTAGTTACGGCTACTCACCGCTCGGTGGTGGTCGTGCTCTCAACACTAGTAAGCGAGATGAGGTTGAGAAGACACTATTTGATAAGGCACACAACAAGGTGGCTGACATCAAGGCAAGTCGTGAGAAGGCTCAGGCTGATATTAGGGCTGAGATTGCACGTGAGAACGAATCAGGCGTACGAGTATCCGAGCCACGTCTTGGCGATAGACTAGAGGATATTATCGTTGGCGCATTGGCACAGGATTCACTTGATAAGGTGCTCAACAAGGTTATCCCTTCGATTGATAAGTATATTGTTGATACTTACGGTAATCTTCCGAAGGTATGTGAGGTGTTTGTTAGCGGTGCTAAGAATACCGTTGAGGGTACTACCCACGAGATGTATGAAACCGTGCTAACCTACGTTGCTAACAAGATTCCAGTATTCCTAAGCGGTTCGGCTGGTACTGGTAAGAACGTGCTGGCACAACAGGTAGCCGAGGGCTTGGGGCTTGACTTCTACTACACCAATGCAGTGACCGATGAGTACAAACTAACTGGCTACAAGGACGCTAACGGTACGTTTCATGCCCGCCAGTTCTATCAGGCATTTACCGAGGGTGGCTTGTTTTTCCTCGATGAAATGGATTCATCAGTGCCTGAGGTACTTGTTATCCTCAACAGC
>JACCEE012520616.1_pt1 | contig 21012 bp, 14 predicted proteins | sample 7449931 | NCBI WGS metagenome assembly JACCEE01 (sample SAMN15323457, study PRJNA562643) | freshwater metagenome | isolation source: river surface water | place: USA:Blue River Watershed | collected 2017-08-19 | reverse complement strand
GATTTCGCCCAGACTCCTCCGTTCCATTTTATGGGCGAAATCGCCCCCACCCATCCATTTCGCCCATACTCAGCCTTCCTTCCGCGCGTCCAAATCCTCAGGTTTATGGGCGAAAAGCCCCTTATACCTCGATTTCGCCCAGACTCCTCTTCACCACTTTATGGGCGAAACCGACCCCGACCATCCATTTCGCCCATAACGAATGAAAGAGGCAATTACGCCAGTGATGATTCAATCACTTTTGTAACTGCCCCTTTCTTGACCCTTTGATATTTCTTGCGATAACGCAAACATTATCGTCTCTTCAATACATGCCGCTATGCATTTGTTGAATGAACGGAATCAGGTTATTCATGGTCAAGTGTAGGAGCACAAGACCGATGACCAAGCAGATCCCAACGATAATAACGACTTTAATGGAGTTCTTCATATATTTCCTCCTTTTCAGTTATCGATGAGAGTTCACTCATACGCGAGCATCTCGCGCAGTGGTGCGTTTGCGGATCGGTAGGCGGGAATGAGTCCCGACAAGAAGGATACAGCAATCGATAAGGCAAGCCAGATCAAGGCGCCCGTTATAGAGATGGTGTTGTTGAGATCGGAGTGAAGAAAGATCTGACCGAAATAGTTGCCGCTCCAGATGGAAATCGGGTAGGACAGAACGAGTCCCAGGAGCCATCCGGCGATACCCATCAAGATAACTTCCATTGATATCATCCCGATGGTTTGTCTCCAGTCGGCTCCGATCGCACGCAGGATACCGAGTTCTCGCTTACGTTCGGCGATTGTTATCCCGATCGCGGAAGCGATACTCAATCCGCCGACGACCACCGCCAGAAGGGCGATGACAGACAGAAAGATCATAATCACCATGAGATGCTCGACAAAGGCCTTGCGCTGCAGTCCGATATTCCAGTTCTCCGACACATCAATACCGGCGGCGGATAGCTTCTGTTCGATCTCGCGCGAGACATTCATCTGTTCTTCCTCCGACAGGTTTTGCGCGGAGATCATAATGTTCTGCTTCGATCCGGAAGTGACAATTTGTCCATAGTCGTCGAGATTCATGTAGACACTCGGCAAAGGTGGTATTTCGTTGACAATTCCGGTGACCGTGACCTCCGTTAACTCCTCGCCGATATCCATGACGAGTGTCATGCCGGGCTTGATCCACGGCTCGTCTTCCCACAGGGCTTTATTGATGATGACTCCGTTCTTGCCGGAAGAGAGGTCCGAACCCGTAAGGTAGGTGAAGTTCACCATTTCGCTGTCTTGTTGGAGAGCCCTGATCGTATACGATGCGGATTGGGTTCCGTCCGGCTTCGCGAAAACCGCCGCATTCGCTTCGCAGATCTCCATCGCCTTGATCCCTTCGATGCCCTCGAGAGCTGCCCGAATTTGCTCCGGCGGATACATCCCGAAGAGCCTGACATCATAGGTATAGGCAAACGTGTTCATGCTGAGGTCGGATGTCTTTATGATCGACGCATTGATGTTCTGTGCGGTCATGAAGAGCACACCGCCGGTCGCGAGCGCGAGTACCGCCAGGAAGGTCCGGCCCTTCTTGCGAAAAACATTGTTGAGCGGAATGAGCAACTGCGATCTGATGATGTTTCGCATACTTCGAGAAGCTTTCGAGATTCGCGAGGTTCCCGCATCGCTTACGATCGGTTCGGCCAGACCCTCCTTCACGGAGATCATCGAACTACGGTAGATCGGATAGAAGGATGCGCCCAAGGGGACAAGTATGCCGATCGCGATTTGGACGAGATACACCCAGTGCGGAATCTCGTAGCTGGTAATCTTGAAGTTCAAGACCCCGGCGGCCAGGTCTGAATAAGCGAAGCCAAAGAGCTGCGCCAAGGGAATCCCCACAAGGATCGCGCATAGACTAATCAGGAACACATAGAGGAAATACGGAGGGGCAATGTCCCGGGGCGTCGCACCGGCGGATTTCATGATGGCAATCTGCCGGGTCTGCGTTGACATGATGAAGTTCAACAGGTTGATAATGATAATACATGCGACAAGAAGCGAGATCACGGTGAACGCCTGCAGCATGAACAGGAGTGAACGGAGCTGGTCCCCGTGCGGATGTTTTCCCGGTTCGGGTACATCGACTCTTGTCACCTGATATCCATTCTCTTCTAAGGTCTGCTTCATCGACGCGGCCATACTCTTCAGAGACTCACGGTCGAAGCGATTGTCATAGGAGACCAGATGGATCTCGTCGAACCAGCCTTGATAACCAAGCCCGTTTACCGCGTCAAGTGACAGGAAGGCGTAGGAGTACTTCTCCATCGAAGCGGGGGCAAGGCCGGGGGCATGAACGGTCCCGCTAAGATACATGTCCGTCACCGGACCTCCGGGAAGGAGAACAGAGACCGTCTCGTCATATCCCCTCTCAAGGTTTGTCAGATTCTTCAGCGAGTCCCTCTCCAGGGCCATTTGATTTACACCGACGGGAAGCTCGCCGTTTTCCAGCGCAAATGTGTCGACCGTCTGAGCGGCGACGTCCTCCACCGCGAAAAGATACAGGGTTCCATAGGTTCCGTTCCCTCGATCAATTCTTGATACTAGTGTCTTTCGCAGTTCGATGTCCACATTGTCCTTTTCGTCGCGAATCAAAGCTATCGCCTCCGGGTCGAGGTCCGTGACTCGAAGGACGATCGAAGCAGGGTTTGTCATCATATAGTTCACTTGCATTTCGCGCGTCAATACGGAATAGGAATCGAGGACGAAGCCGATACTGACGACTCCGATCAGAATCCCGAGAAACGCCAGAAGGGTTCTGCACTTGAAGACTCGAAGTTCCCGGAGAACCTTCTTCACATTCGTCTTCATGCGGTCCCTCCCTCTTTGGTTTGCTTAACCCGATCCCGCAAGATGATTCCATCCTGGATCTGAATTGTCCGCCCGCATCGTTCCGCCAACTCGTTGTTGTGTGTGACCATGATGACGTTCTTTCCCTCATCGGTTAGCGACTTTAGAAGTTCGAAAATATCGTCCGAAGTTTTGCTGTCGAGATTTCCGGTCGGTTCGTCCGCGAAAACAATATCCGGATCATTCGCGAGGGCACGTGCAATCGCGACACGCTGTTGCTCTCCGCCGGACAGAGCGGACGGAAATTTATCCGCGTGCGATGCCATGCCCACCTTCGCAAGGAGTGACTTGGCTCTTGCATTCTTCTCCGCGGAAGGAATTCTCCGGGAGAAATCCATCGGCATGATGACGTTCTCCATAACCGTCAGCGTGGGCATCAGCTGGAAGAACTGAAAGACGAAGCCGATATTCTCTCCGCGGAACCGGCTTAGTTTCTTCTCCCCCATCGCGCTGATGTCTTCTCCGTTGATCAGAATGCTGCCTTCCGTCGGCGAATCGATGCCTCCTAAGAGATTGAGCAATGTTGACTTGCCGCTTCCGGACTTGCCGACAATTGCTATGTATTCCCCTTTACCAACGGTTAGATCCACCTGATCGAGAGCAAGGAAGCTCTTCTCCCCCAATGTGTATTTCTTCGATACGTTTCTGATTTCAATCACACAATTCTTTTGTCCTGTTTGCATAACGTAACTCCTATTCTTTCTCATCTGCAATTCCGGAGAGAATCTCGTGAATCGATGTGGAAACGTGATTCGACTTGTAAATATTTGAATTGTCGAATATCATGTTCTGTATCGAACACTTTGTTTGATTTGATGATAGAAGATCGGAGAGGTTGGATTCAATAATCAGAATCCAACAAGAGTTCCGAAACGAACATTCTCGCGAAAGTGTCCCGAAAAGAGGGTAACAATGCAGCACAACAAACCCGATCGTCGTACGGCAAAAACACGCCGGGCGATCGTAACCGCGATGAGCGAATTGATGCAGGAGATGAAATACGGTAATATCACGGTCCAGGACATTATCGACCGCGCGAATATCGGACGCTCAACCTTCTATGCGCACTTCAATACGAAGGACGAATTATTAAGCGTGTGTATCGGGATTATCTTCGACGGTCTGCATCAGTTTGTCGCCGACAGTGTGGAGAACAGCTCGGAGCAATCCAGGATTCTGCCGGTTGCGGAACTTTTCGAGCATGTGAAAGACAACAAACGACTCATCAAGGGACTGATGAGTGTCGAGAACATCGAGGTTCTTCATATCGTGCAGTCCTTATGGAATGAGAAGATCAACGACTATCTTATGAAGCGCGTCCCAAACGGCCTGGAACCGAGAATTCCGCTGGAGCTTCTGATCAACCACATCTCCGGAACGATGATCGATATGCTGCGCTGGTGGGTCGAGAGCGATCATCCCTATACGCCGCAACAGATGGACCGATTCTTCCAGGAGTTGATTGATCCTTGCGTCAGTTCCGTACTAAGCGGTGAATTGCACGGACCAAGCGATGCAGCGGATTTTTCCGGTCAAAGACAATCAGGTCTCGACGGCTCGGCGAAGGCTCAGGGTCACCATGCTGGCGATAATCAACCCTCCCCCAAGAAGCTGAACCATCGAGGGTTGTTCCTTTAAGATCACAGCAGACAGAAGTACTGCCGTGAAGGGCACCATCCCGGCAAATGCCGCGGCTGTCGATGCTTCCTTCCTTCGTCACTGCCGGGCACAAGGCTTATGGATATCGACCGTGGAACACCACAGCATCGTGAAGGGCCTTCATCGCAATCAACTGCTCATCGGATATGGTCATCTGACGCCGGAGCAGATCCGGGACGGAATCTCGTGTCTTAAGAATTGTATCGAAACGTATGCCTTCGCAAATACATCAGGAGATGCTGATTAGACAATCGGGCGTCGCCTGCAAATCATGCTTCATTTCGCAGCCAGTACGCGTGACCATCGCGCGTCCGATCCATCAATCCATACTCGATGAGATACCGGCGGATGGTCGCAAAATCTGGGAAGATCTCGCGAAGAACCGCGTTGATTTCTTTCTCTGTGTACTCGCGACCGCTCGAAAACTCTTGCGAGATTCGCCGGAGTACGACGATCTTCTTCTTCTCCTTCGCGGGAAACGTAGCGAGTCGAAGTGGTTCAAGCGACGCAAACATCGCGTCAAGAATCTGGCGCTCCTCTTCCTTGGTCGTACAATATCGTTCGTCTATCATCGTAGCTCCCTCATGTATCTCAATAAGATGATCCTTCTCGTCCGGCATCCTGCCTTTCCCGGATTCCGCGGTGGCAAGGTCAAAGATCGCGAGAAAGAGCTTCGCCTGCTTGGCCCTCTCCCGGAACGTGAATCGCTGGTGTCGGATCGTTGATGAGGCGACCCCCATCTCGTTCGCGATCTCGGCATCCGACATCCCTCTAGACATCATCGCAAGAATCCGGACCTGATTCTCCGTGCAACCCGTGTACTTCTTATCCGCGGCGAGGAGTGCCGGGAGTACCTCGCCGTGCTCGGCGTGATAATGCTCGCGCACCGCCCGTTCCGCCGCGAAAAAGCGCTCGCCGAAGCGAAAAATCTCCCCGGATGCAAATTCCTTGCCGCACGCGGCACATCGATAGGCTTCGCTTTCCCGGTCATATCGATAACCTTGGGACAGCTCTTGAATCGTAATATCTCCGGAAAGATCGAACATAGGATCACCTCATTTATTAATAAACTCATTTTATTTCCGTTTATGATTTTTGTCAACACTTTGGGTTTTCATTTATATCTTCGTTGCGATTACGCATTCGAGCAAAAGAAGCTGTCTTAAAAACACCTGCTTAAGAGTAAGTAAATAATTTCGAGACGCCTCTATTTTTAACGATAATCATTGAAAAGTAAGATCTCTGAACAGACAGGCAATTCTTTACAAACACACATGTTTATTGCTTACTTGAATATGAAAAAGGGCTGTCTCAAATTCTGAGACAGCCCTTTTTTCATTTGACAGTTCTGTTTCTCTTACAACTTCACTGTAACCTCATGAATCTTCCCATCCTCGAAGATCGGCACGCGAACGCCTTCGACCGGCTGTCCGTCGCAGGTAACCTTCGTCCCCGCACCGACACGGCAGAACCCTGCGGGCTTCTCTACCGTAATATGGTACGTCGCCTTGCCGGTATTGACCGTCACATCTTCGCCCGTCTCGGTCGTACGAAGAATAGGTTCAATGGTAAGTCCGTCCTTAGCGAAGGAGACGCCGAAGCCCATGAACAGGCAAAGAAGAAGCCAGGTCGAGGTTCCGGACAACGTCGGTCCGATGTTCTCGCCGGTCTCGGAATTATTGTACTGTGTGCAGAGGCGCGGGTTGCCGCAGGTCTCGAAGGGATTCTCGAGCGTGCGGTACGGCAGGATGCGGTCGATTACCCAATAGGCTGTCTCGGTCAGTCTCTCGGCAAGAGAGATGTCTGTGACCTCTTTGGCTGCCTTGAGCATCGCGGCCGCCGCCATCATGTTCGCGTGTTTGAAGATTCCGCCGTTCTCTCGGTCGCCGGCGAAATACAAGGCGACATCGATCTTTGGCGCGATCTGCGGATAATCGACACCCGTACACAGACGATAGCCGAACGGTGTCTTCAGGTTCTGATCGATCGAATCGAGCATAATCGCGATCTGCTTCTCGTCGGCGCAACCGGAGAGGACCGACCAGCTGAACGAATTGAGGAAATAAGTTCCTTTGGCATTCGCCTCAATCTCCAATCCGTCACCGCCGGCACCCAAATATTCCAGGTTCTTCTTCGTGCTGCGATTGAAGAGCACACGAGCGTAGTAATCGTTCTTCCACGATGTCTCGGCAAGCGTCTCGCGAAGAGAAGAAGAGAGCGAGGTAAGTTCATCCGCGTACGCCGCATCGCCGGTGGTGCGGAACATTCCGATCGCAGCGTCGACTGCGACCTTCAGGAGGAAGCCGTTCATGACCGATTCCGAATACTCGGATTCGAACGGAATCTCGCCGTAGCTCTTCCCCGCCGTCGCGAGCTGCTCGGCGTAGAGCTCCATCTTCGCGGGTCCGGAGACACAATCGGGATCGACGCGCAGACAATCATTCCAGTCCGCGCGGTCAATTAAGGGCAGACCGTGCTTGCCGACGGAAATGCGGCTCGAATATGTGATAATCGCGCGGATGCTGGCGAGAAGGCTCCGCTTCTCTCCGTCCGAATTCGCGACGGAGATCTCTTCCTTGAGGAAATCGTAATCGCCGGTCAGTCCGACATAGCGATCGAGTGCCTGCAGAAGCCAGAGCGCATCGTCCGACCACCAGCCGGGCTCCTTGCCTGTCCAATAGAAGTTATGGTTCGCGTAGCCGTCCTTCGTCACGTTGCCGGCCCACTCGCGCAGAAGCTTCTTGACGAACTCTGTCTCGCCCATACCGGCGAAATAATACATCGACGCGAAAATATCCTGAATCTCGCGGAAGCCGATCTCGCGGTAGCCCTTCTGCGTCCAATCGAGAGAGCGCGACACGAAGGTCTGGTAGAAGACCTGGAACGGGAGGTTTTTGTTGACGTACGCCTCGAAGTCCTTGTCCTCATGACGGATCGACAAGTATTTCGCGTAGGAGCGCGTGAAGTCCTTGACCGACTGCAGCGCCTGCGGCAACGCCTGCGGATCCCGGTACTTTGCAAGAAGCACTTCGATCTCGGCCTTTACGGTCTCGCTCTCAACATAGTTGGGATTCATGACATTCGACGACAAACAGACGAACTGATCGAGCGTCGCTGTACTTCTCGCGGCAAGGGCAAACGGCGCCGAGAGGGCGAAGAATCCGGGACCTTTTCGCGAGTGACGATTCGACAGGAACGCGAGGCGTTCCGGAGCGTAGAGCGTGCCGGAACCGATGAACTCGCTGTATTTCGCGCAGTACTGGTCCGGATAAATCACTTCGCCGTTGTTGTGAAGTACAAACGTGCTCCAGCGGATATTTCCCTTGGTCCACGACGGGTTCGGCTGGAAGGAGATCGCGGCAATGGTCTCGTCCTCGCGGCGGAAGACCTCCGATTCCGAGACGACGGTCGTGAAAATGACGTCCTCACGCAGCGCGTGTACCTCGCCGGTACCGAACATTCCGGTGCAGACGATACGCAAGTCACGGGAGGCATCGGTCGTATTCTCCACCTCAATCATCTGGGCTTCTGCGGCCAAAGGCATGCCGTCTTCCTGCGGCAGGATGAAGATCGTGCGACGGATGATAAGTCCGCATTCGGTCTTGTACTCGATGATTGTGTGATTCTGGGAGTGCGTACAAAAAGCTTCGATGACACCCGGCTGGACAGCGCTCCCCGAGTAGAAGATCTGCTTGCCGTTCTCGACAAGATAGAACTGACGGTTCGCAGGGAAGCCGTTCTCTTCCGGCAGATAATCCCACCGCGTAGCGAGCACCTGCGTGTCGGCGTGCGAACGGAAAGAACCTCCGCCGATGCGGTCGATCGCACTTTTGGGCGTGCTCTGTAGCGGGCGGTCGAACTTGATACGGTTGCCGATCAGAAGATTCGTGTAGTAGTGCGGGCCGGGCGTGGGCGATGACAGATTCGTCTTGAGTTCGCCTTCCGCGTTGAGCGTACCGCCCCAGATCTCGGCATCCGCGAGGACCCGCAGAACCGCGGTCTTCTCCTCTTCGCTTAACGCTACCGTCAACAACTGCGATTCGGGAAGACAGGAATACGCAGAGACTGACGCGTCTTTCACCGCGAAAAGCACCGAGCGTCCCTTTGCGAAAAGAGCGGCGAGAAGTCCGTACAAGGCCGCCTCCTCGAGAAGGACAGAAATAACGGGCGAGGAAAATGGAAGACCGGAGACGCCGGCGACGATGGAGCTTCGGGATACCGTTACAACCTGCGCGCTGACCGCGCCTTCAATAACCGAAGAGAATGTGGAGCGCAATAAAGCCTCGGCGGAAACTTTCTCTCCGCGGGCTCTTTCATTGGTGAGCATAGGGTTTACCTCCATAGTGTATTTCGTTTGGGAAATCAGGATAATGGCTCACTTGTCGCCCCCGGGCCGCTCGCCATCGCACGAGCGAGCGGATCCTCGCGTTGTGTGGCGATGAAATTAAGAACATCACTGAACACTTCGTTGCGATTGGTCTCGTTCAAGACCTCGTGACGGGCTTCCGGATACAACCGCAGCGTGACGGGCATCTTGGCCGCCTTCATACGCGCCGCCATGTCCTGTGGTGCCTTACCGTAGCCTCCGACCGGATCCGCTTCACCGGCGATCAGAAGAACCGGAAGGGATTTTACGACATCGGAGAGAAGATTCGGTTCGATTGTCCCAAGTGTCAGTGAAAGAAGTGTGACAAATCCTGCCGCCTTGAAGAGAAACATGCAATCCGGACTCGCGATATACAAGTCGACAATCCGCTCATCTCTGGTCAGCCAGTCTTTCTCGGTACGTAAGGGATGGATGCGGGCATTGTTCTTCCCGAAAGCCATCTTTGTAAGAAGTTTCCCTTCAGAACGGGGTCCGAGAAGGCGGCTCTGCAGTTTGGCGATTCCAAGCCCCGCCTTGGTCGCTCCGGGGCACTCCGGAAGTCCAGAGAGAATGAGCCCGGCAAGTCCATGACCGCCGGTCTTCTTCATCACGGCAGACGCGATCATCGAGCCCATGCTGTGCCCGAGAAGGAACACCGGAAGATCCGGCGTCCCGCGCGTTTGAAGGAGTTCATCCAGGTGGGCGCGAACCTGAAGAACATCAGAGACGAGGAGATCCTCGCCGTGGCTTTTCGCGAAAAAGCCGCGATCCACGGAGTCCGGAGAGGTCGCACCGTGCCCGCGAAGGTCAAACGAGATCACAAGAACTCCGTTATCGCAGAGATAGGAGGCAAATTCCTGATACCGCGACGCCATCTCGGTCATCCCGTGAACAATCAGTAATGCGGCTTTGGGCGGTACAGCCTTGTTCTCCCACAACAACGTAGAGAGTTGCAGCCCGTCGGATGCCGATGTAGAGAGTGTCGTACATTCTGTCATCTGCCCTGCCTCCTTTACGAATCGATCGTCGCACCGCCGAGAACCCGTTCTTCCTGATAAAAGACCACGGCCTGTCCCGGAGTTACGGCTCGGACCGGTGTGTCAAACGTAACGCGTACCTTGTAGTCTCCCGCTTCTTCGACAACGGCGGGAATCGCCTTCGCCGAGTAACGGATCTTCGCCTCGACGCGCATCGGAAGTGCAAAAGCGCGCCCGCTGATCGAGTGGACCGCGTCTGCGATCAGTGTTCGCGTGTATAGATCCTCATTGGATCCTAAGATTACCCGGTTCGCTTCTTTATCGATACGAATAACGTAGTACGGATTCTCCGCCGCGATGCCGATGCCTTTGCGTTGGCCGACCGTGTAGTGGATAATTCCTTTATGTTTCCCGAGAACCTTCCCGTCGCGATCTGTAAAATCGCCCGGCATAGTACCGGTTCCGGTTCGCTCGGCGATAAAGTCCGCATAGTTGCCGTCCTTCACAAAGCAAATCTCCTGGCTGTCCGGCTTGTTGGCGACGGGCAGGTTCGCCCGCGTCGCGATTGCACGGATCTCCTCCTTCGGATATCCGTAGATCGGAAGAAGAAGATGTGACAGAGCATGCTGATCCAGTTGATACAACGCGTACGTTTGGTCTTTGGGATTCAATGGATCGGCACGCAGCTCGAACTCGCCCGTCGCCGGGTCTTGGGTGACGCGAGCGTAATGTCCCGTTGCCAGATAATCGAACCCAAGTGCGATCGCCTTCTCAAGCATCGCCTGGAACTTCACATAATGATTGCAGAGAACACAAGGATTCGGCGTTCTGCCGGCAAGATACTCTTCAATGAAAGGACGGATCACGGTATCCTCGAAAATTCCTTTGAAGTTCAGAACATAATACGGAATACCGATGCTGTTCGCCACGCGCCGCGCGTCCTCAACCGCGGACAGGGAGCAACAACCGACATCCGCCTTCGCCGTCTCATCACAGAGATCCGGCCAGATCTGGAGCGTCGCACCGGTCACATCGTAACCCTGCTCCTTGAGAAGAAGCGCCGCGACCGAGCTGTCAACACCGCCGCTCATCGCAACCAGGACGCGTTTATTCTTTTTGTTCTCCCGCGAGTCTTCCATGGTGGGGTGACATCCTTTGCATCGGAAATTTTTTGGCACAGCCGATGATCGACGTGCGGCAGAAAATAGTTCGTCCCTTCATTACAAAGTACAGCGGGCGCTTTGTCAAGGAGCGACCGCGGGGCCGGCGCAGATTAATTGTCGCGCCGCGGTCCGGCGCTCCGCTAAAGTGGATTAAGCTGGTCATCAGCACCCCGAAGTGGTATAAAATTCGGTCAGATGTACGGGATTTAACCGTAATTATCGGCGAATAACGTCGTTATTGCTCAATGAGGAAGTATAAATTTGCGAGTCCCATCGAATCTTGGTGGTTATCATTGCTAAATAAAGTCGTTATTGCTCAATGAGGAAGTATAAATTTGCAAGTCCCATCGAATTTTAGTGGTTATCATTGACAAATAAAGTCGTTATTGCTCAATGAGGAAGTATAAATTTGCGAGTCCCATCGAATCTTGGTGGTTATCATTGACAAATAAAGTTGTTATTGCTCAATGAGGAAGTATAAATTTGCAAGTCCCATCGAATCTTGGTGGTTATCATTGACAAACAATCGCCTGCCAGGCTCCCCAAGAGAAATGAAGGAGCGCCGGCGGGGCCGGCGCAGATTATAATAACGCGACGCGACGCCATAATTGGTAAATCTCGTCTACGACACTTCGAAGTAGTATAAGAATCTGCCTACCCTCCGATTTGGGCGGTAATCATTGATAAACAATGAGGAATAGACTCCATCGAACCTGATTTAGGGCGCGATTGAGGGATGCGGGTCTTTTCGCCCAGGCCCGGCAGGTGGCGCTCATTTCAGCTTCTTGCAAGGATAAGGGGCTGTTACATCCTGAACCTTTACGTTCAGGATGCAACAGCCCCAATCTCTTCAATGATCATAGAATGTGATCAGGATCAGCCCATCACGACTTCGACAGCATGTGTCGTGCCTTCCGGATAGACTGGGATCACGTTGCCGGAGATCGCTGTGCCGTCGACGGTAATCGATGCGATACCCTTCTCGACACCCTTCGGATTCGTGATGTGGATCACGTATTTGGCGCCGCGGAACATGCGGGTTACCGTGTACTCATCCCAGGAAGCCGGGATGCAGGGGTCAACGGTAAGTCCGTCATAGCCGGGCTTCACACCGAGGATCGCCTGTGAAATCGCGACGAAGTTCCAAGCCGCGGTTCCTGTCAGCCAGGAGTTCTTCGCTTCGCCCATGCGGCTGGCGTCCTTACCGGCGATCATCTGTGAATACACGTAGGGCTCGTTGCGGTGCAGGTCACTGATCTCTTCTCTGTAGGCAGGAGCGATCTTCTTATAAAGATCGAAGGCTCTGCCGCCGCGACCGATCACCGTCTCGGCGATCATGATCCACGGATTGTTGTGACAGAAGATTCCGGCGTTCTCCTTGTATCCCGGCGGGTACGAGGAGCACTCGCCCAGGTTACTGTGATAGGTCTGGTACGCGGGCTGTTGCAGTACAATTCCGTGTTCGCACTCGAGAATATCACGAACGGAGTTCAATGCCTTCAAGGCACGGCCGTCCTCGACACCGATACCGGCCATGACGCAGTAGCCCTGGGACTCGATGAAGATCTTGCCCTCATCGCACTCCTTCGAACCGATCTTGGCTCCGAAGGCATCATAGGCACGCAGGAACCACTCGCCGTCATATCCGTGCGTCAAGACCGTCTCGCGCATCGCGTCGATCTCTTTCTGCGCGGCTTCTGCCTTGTCGATCATGCCTTTTCTCTTATAGAGTTCGACGAGCTCCGGTCCGATCGCGACAAACATGCCGGCGATCAGGACAGACTCGGCGACACGACCGTCCGCGGTGCCGAAGGTCTGGAAAGACTCGCCCGGCGTTGTCGAATGGCAGTTCAGGTTCAAACAGTCGTTCCAGTCCGCGCGGCCGATCAAGGGAAGTCCGTGAGGACCCTTGTTGTCGACGACATGGTTGAAGGAAGCCGCCAGATGCTCGAGGAGAGAACCCGTGTCGTTCGGATTACAGTCGTACGGTGTGGCCGCGTCAAGAATCGAGAAGTCGCCTGTCTCCTTAATGTACGCCGCTGTTCCGGCGATGAGCCAGAGCGGATCGTCGTTGAAGCCGCCGCCGATATCATTGTTGCCCTTCTTCGTGAGCGGCTGATACTGGTGGTAGCATCCGCCGTCTCTGAACTGCGTCGCCGCGATGTCAAGAATTCTCTCTCTGGCGCGCTCCGGAATCTGATGGACGAAGCCGAGGAGGTCCTGCGAAGAATCGCGGAAGCCGAGACCTCTGCCGACACCCGATTCGAAATACGAAGCGGAACGGCTCATATTGAAGGTGACCATGCACTGGTAAGGATTCCAGATATTGACCATGCGTGCCGTCTTCTCATCCTTGATCTCAACGTTGTACAGAGACAGCAGTCGATCCCAATTCTTGCGAAGGGCATCCATCGCGGCGTCGACCTGCGCACAGGTCGCAAACTGCTCGATCATCGCCTTGGCCGGCTTCTTATTGATGACGTGAAGCGCTTCCCACTTCTCCGCCTCGGGCAACTCACAATAGCCGAGGATATAAATCAGGCTCTGCTTCTCGCCGGGCTGCAATGTGATAACGTTCTTGTGGCTCGCGCAGGGCTGCCAACCGTCAGCAATCGTGTTCTTGGACTCACCGGCGAAAACAACATCCGGACGATCAAAGCCGTTGTACATGCCGAGGAAATCTTCAAGCTGGGTATCAAAACCGTCGACCGGACGGTTCACCGAGTAGAACGCGTAGTGATTTCTTCTCTCGCGATACTCGGTCTTATGGTAGACGACGCCGTTCTCGACCTCGACCTGCCCGGTCGAGAAATTACGCTGGAAGTTGAGCATATCGTCCGATGCATCCCAGAGACACCACTCGCGAAGAGAGAAAACCGACACAGTCTTCACTTCGGTCGAATTGTTCTCCAGCGTCAGGCGATTGATCTCACCCTTATAGCCCAGCGGAACAAACGCCAGAAGCTGCGCGGATAGGCCGTTCTTGGAAGAAGTAAATGTGGTGTAACCCATACCATGACGGCACTCGTAGGAATCCAATTCGGTCTTCACCGGCTTGTAACCGGGATTCCAAACCGTCTCACCGTCCTTAATGTAATAATAACGTCCGCCGTCGTCGACAGGGATATTGTTGTAGCGGAAACGCGTAATGCGGCGCATGCGGGCATCCTTGTAGAAATTGTATCCGCCTGCGGTGTTAGAGATCAGACCGAAAAAGTCCTCACTTCCGAGATAGTTGATCCAGGGGAACGGGGTCTTCGGCGTCTCGATGACATACTCGCGACGGGAATCGTCAAAATGCCCAAACTTCATTCTCATGCCCTCCATTATTGTTTACCCTTACGAAAAACTCGGGTTAAACGTTTCGTGCCTTCATTATAGTATCCGATTGACTCCTTGTGAACCCACTTTATCAGAGAATTCACATCAAATTTTCACATAGACCTTACATAAACATGGATTATCAGATCAGGACGCCAGACGAAGATCCTCACAATCCGTCAGGAAAACCTCGCGAGCGGCTCCGACCGTAGGAATCGTCCCCGCCTGATATCCCCTTGCGATCGCGAAAAAAACCTCCTCAATCAACAAATCACGATCCGATGCAGTCGAAAGATTCGCCGCCGCCGACGATGCCGTCAGCACAGCATACGGATTCTGGCCGCCGAGTAAGAGACTGTTCCGCAACGGATCCGCCGCCAGAGCCTCCATCGCCGCCCGGTTATTCACAAATGTCCCCGCTTCTGCAAGTAGCTTCGCACTGTCCTCACGCACCGTAAAGAATCGCATCAACTCCGCCGTTGTGGCGCGCTTGTCATTCGAGACCGACGCGGCAATCCACGTACCGCCCGCGAAAAAACCCCCGGGAGCCGCACAAACGCCCCAGTCGCCCGTCGTTGGATTCGCCAGAGGATCAACAGTGATTCCGTCCTCCAAATATCCAAATCCCATATGCTGTGAGAAATCCTCCCACGTAGTGAAATATAAAAGTGTCGAGCGGTCCATCGCGTGCGTATACCAAGCCGTCGAGCCCGGCGCCTCGGCAAACGTCAAACCCTCATTGAGAAACCCTGCATAGATGTCCAGATACGCTTCCGCAACGGGATCCAAACTGACCTTCCCCTCCGCGATCCACGACGTCGTCCGCGAGAAGAAGTATCCTGCTTCAAGAAAATCGAAATCAGGCGTCAACTTCACACTCCCCTGTGACATTCCCGTCACCTCGCGCGCCGTCTGCAATATACCCGCCCACGACGAGAGTTCCGCCCCGACCGTCGCGGGGTCATCGGTGCCAAAAACATTACGCGCAACCGTGCGATTATAGAAAATCCCAGCCGGGGCCAACTCGAGTCCCAACGCCTTGATCGCACCCTCATCCGTCTGCATATACTGGTACGTAGAAGCATACTGACCCGACAATTCATCCGCCGATATCCCTAAACGATCCACTGTCAACACGCGCCCGTTCAAAAGGAAATCCCGCGCGAACGACGCATCCAGCAAAAAAACATCCGGCGCATCATCGGTTACCAGCGCAGCCTCCAAACTCGACTTATATTCATTCTTAGAGACCGTGCGATACTCATAGACAAAATCCGGATGCTCAGCAAGAAAATACTGATCAATCTTCGACTTCAACGAGTCGTCCCACGCCAAAATCGAAAACGTGCCGCCTTCGCCATCCGTGACTTCCGAAATCGGAACCACAGGAGCGGCTCCCGTTGTCTCCGTCACCATCTCCGACGCATCCGATTGAATCTCCGGCACCGTCGTCTCATTCATCACTAGGCCGACCGTGATCTCCGACGGCAGCGATGATACCGTACCCGTCCCGCCCGCACATCCGGTCGGAATCAGCAGAGCCATCGTAATCATCACCGCCGCAAACCCTCGAAAAAATCTCACGTATAAGCCTCCACACACGAACAATCTTCAATCCCATCGCGAAAAAACCTTCGCGAACCGTCGGGCGCTGTCACACGCCGACACATCGTACCTCTCAAAGTCTACTACAATACAAAAATCCATTCAACTTTATCGAAATCAATTCCCGAACCATTGACAACACGCCCAACCCTGTAATACAATTCTGATGTTGTTTTCGGGGAATTAGCTCAGCTGGGAGAGCGTTGCACTGGCAGTGCAAAGGTCGTGGGTTCGATCCCCATATTCTCCACCACATGCATCAATGGATATTGATACAACAAGAAACCGCTCGCAAGGCGGTTTCTTTGTTTTCCCGGCATACGATGACATGCATGAATCGAAAAGAATACATTCGAATTTTCGTGTTCAGCATGAGAATTTTCAATTATCCCATTAACACCAACGTCGAAAAAATTGCGACATCCTGCATCACATGAATCATCCAGCCCGACAAGAGCCCTCGTGTCTCATACATGCTGAGCGACATATAATACCCCAAGACCCCGCTCAATGCTGCCCCCAGAAATCCTCCGGGTATCCCTTGATAATGAGCGATGCCGAAAAACAAAGCTGGCATCAGTGTTACGAACAATTTCGGAAAAATAGCACGAATAGGCGTCATGATGGCGCTTCGAAAGATCAACCCCTTCACAGAATGAGTTTAAGACCGCCAATATCAGAATGATCGGCAGGTATGTTATGAACCGGTCAAATCCACTCGGTTTACCAAACCCTGTCGATGTAATCATAGAAAGTAAGCTCGTCCCGATCATGATGAGCAAGCCAGATATTACCGCAAGTTTTCGCCACCGGATCCGATCACCTCGAATTCACAACCAGCTTATCTTCTCTGCCTGAACGTTTAGGTCGCCAGGAGAAAGGAAGCTAGCCTTCGGGTTCTTCATCAACAAAAGCAAGACAGCGGCAACCGGAATAATACCAATGACTTTGACAAACACAGATCCGGCCACGCCTGAAAAGAAACTGAAACCTCCAAACAGATTTCTCCACCAAAAAGTCTTCCTTATCATGTCCGAGATCCAGAACGCAGCGTTAATTATCAACAGTATGACAGGTAATTTCCATAATGACCGAAGACTCCTGATAATCAGGAACATGACCACAGCGATCGTCAAAACGATTATCTTACCCAATGTCAGATATGGCGAATGAATAAATAAGTCAGGCAATATGGAAGCAATCAACACGAGCAGAACCGTCAAGACAGACTTCATCTTCATATTCACTCTCCATAGTCCCGATTGGAAATTCAAAAGAACTAAATCTTCTATATCAGACTTGATTCAACATACAATAGAACGATTCCACGCACCATGTCAATCGGCGTTCACGGCCTAGATCAGCATAAACACCGATCACGAAAAAACACTTCGACAATGCACCCACCTTCCCGCTCGCACAAACCCCTTAAGCGACGAAGAGAATTCGAGGCGCGTCTCCGCAGGAGCGAAGCGACGAGGACCCACGCGCCGCAAATTCTCTGAGGAGCACCCCTTCGAGCGACTGCGACCATGTTGTGGAGCGGAGCCAATACCGCTTTTTCTTCATTGATTACATATAAAATCGGCCGAAAACGCCGTTTCGCTTCTGCATCATTGCACAAAGTTATATTATTTATCATTGATTACCTACCAAATCGACACCCAAGTTGCTTTTCGTATGTGCATCATTGAGCAAAATCGCCATTATTTGTCATTGATTACCTACCAAATAAGTGGACAGTGACTTTTAGTATGCAAATCATTGAGTAAAAATATTTTATTTATCATTGATGCACATACGAAATCGGGGAAATCAGCATTTTAGTAGGTAATCAATGATTAGAAACAGGTAATCATTGACGAAATGCGCGTTTATTCGTCAATGATCTACATGCCAAAACGGCAAAAACCGGCCATTTGGCATGTATAACTATGTGATGCTACTTAAATTCTTTTCGTTGATATATATCACATTCGGTTCTGCAATAGCAGGACAAACCAAATCATACGACAATGCGTTTTCTTCCGGCACTTCCAACCACTTCCGAGCGACGAAGAGAATTCTCTCAAGAGACACAGCAAAAAATCCCACTTTGCACTGTCCTCCTCTCACGTCACCTACGAGAATACAGATCGGAGGTGATAATGATGAGTTATAAATTTCAAATGGAAGAGATCGGACGTTTTTCCTGTAGCGAAGGATTTATGGTCCAAGTAGATCCTTCTTTTCGCGAGGGACTTCGCGGACTCGAAGAGTTTTCTCATGTGATGATCGTATGGGTTTTCGACAAGCTCAATTGGGATGGGCAGACACTGGTCATCCCGCCGCCCTATCGAAATTTCACACATGACATAGGACTTTTCGCCACGAGGTCGCCATTCCGGCCGAATCCAATCGGCGTAACGGTCAGCCGCGTGTTTTCCGTTGACCCGGAAGCCGGTGTAATCGTCCTCGACTGGACGGACGCAGATGACGGGACTCCGATCCTGGACATCAAGCCGTATCATCCGAGTGACGATTTGGTGCGCGATCTCGTGATGCCGGATTGGTGCGCGCACTGGCCGAAATGCCGCGAGGAATCCGGTGAGTTCGACTGGGAGAGCGAATTTACCTTCATGGGCTGATGTAGTAAGCTTGACGTATGGATACGAATTTTACCTATGTGGAACGAGCCATCGATCTTTTCGAGGACTCGCTACAGACGCCGAAGCCGATCACGACGGCGATGGAATTGTCGCGGCGGGTCGGCTACAGCACGCATCATTTGAACATCCTGTTCCAATCGCTATGCAACGAGAGCCTGGGGCGATATCTTCTGCGCCGCAGGCTCTCAACAGCGGCAACCTTTATACGCGAGGGTCAGATGCGGCCGACCGAAGTCGGCTTGCGGCTGGGATGGGAGGACTACTCCTCCTTCGCACGGGCGATGCGAAAAGAATTTGGCGTGCCCCCTTCACAGGTCCGGGAGATCATGCCACAGACCTTCCGGCCTGTCGTACGCGCGCGCCCCATCTTGCCCGGACTGCCCGATGAAGCGATCTTGTATCCCGAAATCCTGCATGTTGGGCCTCTTCACGTCACCGGCCTGGTTTTTTTCATGGGCATGAACGAAAAGGGATTCCACAAACCGTGGAGAATCTTCGCGCGAAATCGCCTGCAAATTCGAGGTGTCATCGGGACGGAAACCTATCAATTCTCCTTCTGGGAGGAAGATGCGCCGCCCGAAGACGACGGCCTATTTATCCACTGCGCGGTTAAGACGGAAGAACACACCGCACAAGAATCCCTATTTCAATCGCGAAAAATCGACGCGATGACCGTCCTGTCCTTCCGACACAACGGACTGGTCGAGACAATCTATCAAACCTACCGTCGAATCTTCGACAATTACCTTCCGTCAAGCCCGTATCGCCTGGCCGGCAACTTCGAATACCAAGTTTACAGAGAAGACGGTTCAATCCACATCTGTCTCCCGATCGAACAGGAAACAAATTCATATAAAATGCACTGACAGTTCTAGATAAACCGTCAGTGCATTTATTCGACCGATAGAGGATGTACTATAACTCCCAAAGATTGGCACAGAAAATCTAATCAAGACGATAATCCATTCATAGTAGCGATGGCCAACTCAACAATAAACTAAGATGATCCCCTGACTTCCGGCACACACAAACCCCTTCCGAGCGCCGAAGGAGCTCTGTTGAGGAGCGATTCCAAAGGCCATTGCCTTTGGTGCGACGCAACAAGCTCCAGAGGTGCTTTACACGGTTAACATCGGTATCGTGAGCATGAAACCCGCTCCGATGGCAAGAGTAACAACCGACAGAACGGTGACAATCATTCGAATCTTGGTATTCTTGAAGGTTCCGACGATACCCAGGAGGAAGAGCACGACAGAGTAGATAACCGTAACCAAACCTTGCTTGTCTCCTAATGTATTCGCTTCGGATCCTTCCTTCATAGACTGTTCGCCTTCGGCGTATTTCGCGTTGGCGACTTCATAATACGAGTCGACGAATCCTTCCATCTCAAACGGAGATGCATAGAGTTCCTGCGCATCCGCCCATTCGATCGCTGCGCTAAGCTCCTCCGACACGTTGTTATACATTGCCGTGTCGATCTTGTACTGAATCGTCTCCATCGCAACGGCGTCCCCGTTTGTCTCGGCTGCGTAGAGTTCAACGCGCAAGTCGCTGATCTTGTTCCACACATCCATATCCTGAGCAAGCAGCTGTGTTCCCTCATTGTAAAGAGAATTCGCCTCCGCGATCATCGATGTGCTCATCGTGTATTTCTCCGCCTGAACGCCGCCGTAAAGTGCGGACTGCCATGACGCGTACGCCGTCAAGACGGCTGTGATTCCTAAGAATACTGCGACTAAAAGCTCCATAACGAACGCGAGTCTTTCCTTCTTCTTGTCCTCTACGGTCTCCTGTGTGATTTCCTTCTGCTCTTCCATGCGTACCTCCTCTGTGTTGATCCGTCTCGAAAACATCGACACGGTGCTTCCTATATGTCTGCATCATAAAAATAGTATCAGGTACGCAAGTAGGAATCAATGCAACATTTTCGCAAATGCGCGAAAATTCCTCCAATGATCAACATCCCATTAAATCCCTTATTTACACCCGAAAAAATCACCCTCATAATCGAAAGAGAGAAACATCCCTGGGAGGTACGTCATGATTCAATTCCAAGATGTGCGCTACCAATCCATCCTTGATATTCCTTCACTTACGATTCCGACCGGCGGAATTACCGCAATTACAGGTCCGAGCGGAAGCGGCAAGTCAACCCTACTCAAACTGTTAAATAAACTCATCTCACCAACTTCCGGCTCCATACTTCTGGACGGTGTCGATCTGTCCGCCATTGATTCCGTACTTCATCGACGAGAGGTTGTGATGCTCCGGCAGTCGCCGGAGCTTTTTCCCGGAAACATCGCCGACAATCTTGTGATCGGCCTACGTTTCCGGAAAGCTGCGATTCCATCAAACTCGACACTCCTTGCGATTCTCGAGACAGTCCGTCT
>JACCEE012417124.1_pt1 | contig 21026 bp, 13 predicted proteins | sample 7449931 | NCBI WGS metagenome assembly JACCEE01 (sample SAMN15323457, study PRJNA562643) | freshwater metagenome | isolation source: river surface water | place: USA:Blue River Watershed | collected 2017-08-19 | reverse complement strand
CCAAAGACTCGCGGCAGCCATACAGGTTGTCGAACTTGCTCTTGGTCACTGAATCGTTGACGTTGATGGCGCGGAACATCAGGGTGCCCTTGGCCGACATTTCTTTCAGGCGATGCACGCCGGTGGTGGTTTCTTCGGTGACCCCGATGATCTCGGCGCTCTTGCGGCTGTACCAGGTGGGGTCTTGGGCCAGCTTGGCCTTGATGGCGTTGAACAGGCAGACCTCTTCTTCGCTGCCGGGGTTGGCCAGCACCGACGCATCGCGCTCGGCGCGCTTGCCCAGGTGCATCAGCAACGTGGCGTCGCCGCCGTCGTCCAGGATCATGTTCGGGCCTTCACCCGGCGCCCCCTGGGGGCCAAACTCAAAAATGCGATGGGTGTAGTCCCAATACTGCTCCAGGTTCTCGCCCTTGATGGCGAACACCGGCGTGCCGGCAGCAGCAATGGCGGCGGCAGCGTGATCCTGAGTGGAGAAGATGTTGCACGAAGCCCAACGCACTTGTGCGCCCAGCGCTTGCAGGGTCTCGATCAGCACGGCGGTCTGGATCGTCATGTGCAGCGAGCCGGTGATGCGCGCACCCTTGAGGGGCTGGCGGGCCGCATACTCTTCGCGGATGGCCATCAGGCCGGGCATTTCGGTTTCGGCGATGCGGATTTCTTTGCGGCCCCAATCGGCCAGGCCGATGTCAGCGATCACGCAATCGGTGGGGAGGACATTTTTCAGTGGTGCGTTCATGGTGCTTCCTTGCAATGGACTGACCACCAGTGAGCACGACGAAACTTCAGGCTCATCGCACTGCACCAGTGGATGAGCGTCGTTGCGAAATAGGGTCCGAGCCTCACGCCATGAAGGCGCTGCAACGCTCCTCGGATGCACGGAGTATAAACCAATGAACCATGACCTGTGAGTAAGACGCATCATTCACTGAGTCTGAAAGGTTAATGATAAAATACTTTAAAAATACCAAAGTTAACAATATAATAAGGCCTTGTTGCCATCAGGCGTCATTTGTTTCATGTCCACCTCGTTTTATTCCAATTTGCAAAGTCGCATCCGGGGCCTGCTGCCGCCGCGTCTGCAAACGGTGGGCGATTTTCATTTTTTCTGCTTCATTTCGTGCAGCACGTTTTTTCTGGGCCTGCTTTGTCCCTGGATGGCCTGGCTCGGCCTGACCGTCATCGCACAAGCCACCGGCTTCAGTGCCGTGATTTGCGCCTTGCTGGGTTTGGCGCGCTTGCGCGGACTGGCTTTACCCGTTGCCAGCCAGCTCTATCAGACCACCCTGATCAGCGTGGTGGTCTACAGCACTTGGCACATGGGCGGGCTGTCTTCGCCCGCCATGGTCTGGCTGGGCATCGTGCCCTTGCTGCCCTGGTTCACCATGAGCCGGGGTTGGACCTTCGCTTGGCTGATGCTGGCTTTTTTCAGCGTCTGGGCTTTTTTAGGGTTTCACCTCTGGGGCTGGCTGCCGATCAAAGAAGGCTATAGCCTGGTTGACCTGTTGGTCAGCGCCACCATGTACGGTTTGTTGTGCCTGACCCAAGGCATCTTGCTGGTCACCTTGGACACCGCAGACGCCGACAACCTGAAGGCCATGGAGCAAACCGCCCAGGAACTCAGCCAAGCCAACGCCAAATTGCTGGAGGCCAGCCGCCACAAAGACCAGTTTCTGGCCATGGTGAGCCATGCCATGCGCACCCCGCTCAACGGCGTCAAAGGCTACCTGGGTTTGCTGGGCGATCGCCATGACCTCACCCCCGAGGCACAACAAGAAGTTGCGGGCGCGCAAAACGCCGCCTCGCACCTGTTGACCGTCATCAACGATCTGCTCGATCTGTCGCAGATCAGCCAGGGGCGTTTTTCACTCAGTCCGCAGGTGATCCAGTTGCCCGACGCCGTGCGCGACATTTTCAAAATCCTGGCCAGTCATGCCGAAGGCTTCAATTTGACATACCGCCTGACCATCGCACCCGAAGTCCCGACCTGGGTCAAGGTCGACCCGGACCGCCTGGCCCAAATTCTGATCAACCTGTTGGGCAACGCGATCAAGTTCACCCCACAAGGTGAAGTGGAACTGGTCGTGAGCGTCAATGAAACCGATGCAACCCATGCCAGCGTGGCGTTTGCGGTGCGAGACAGCGGAACCGGCATCGCCGACGAGCAATTGATGCGGATTTTCGAGCCGTTTTATCAGGCCCACACCCAAGCCGTGCACCCTGACAACGAAAACCTGCGCGGCAATGGCTTGGGCTTGGCGATTTCGCGTGGCCTGGCCACCGCCATGGGCGGTGATCTGAGCGTGACCAGCCAACTCGGCGTGGGCTCGTGTTTCACGCTGAAACTGCCGTTGCCACTGGCCAGCGCCCCGGTCTTGAACCAGAATGCGCCCGCCAAGCCGGACATGCTTGACCTGCACCCTTATCGCATCTTGCTGGTGGATGATCAGGCGGTCAACCGGGCGGTGCTGGCTGCCACGCTGAAAAAAATCCTGCCCAACGCCCGGCTGGCACAGGCCGATGGCGGGGTCAGCGCATTGCAACACTTGCACGATCACGAGTGTGATTTGGTGCTGGTTGACCTCATCATGCCCGACCTCGATGGCATTGAGGTGGTGCGCCGCACCCGCCAGTTCAAAGACCCCGCTCACCGCGATGTCCCCTTCATTGCGCTGACCGCGAATGTGGCCCAGGAGGCGGTGTCCAACTGCCTGGCCGTGGGCATGGTCGAAGTCATGCCCAAACCGTTCAATCGCCAGGGCTTGTTGCGCGCCATCCAGAACCACGCGCGCCGTCCGGCCCCAACCGCTGAGCACAACGCCTAAAATCACGCCACGCGCCACCGCCCCGGCTGGCCGCTCTTTTGCTCCTGCAGGACCCTCTTGTGACCCACGCCACCGAAACCCGGCGCCGCCGCACCTTTGCCATCATTTCTCACCCTGACGCCGGTAAAACCACGCTGACCGAAAAGCTGCTGCTGTTCTCGGGCGCGATCCAGATCGCCGGCTCGGTCAAAGCCCGCAAAGCTTCGCGCCACGCAACCAGCGACTGGATGGAAATCGAAAAGCAACGCGGCATCTCGGTCGCCTCGTCGGTGATGCAAATGCAATACCGCGACCATGTGGTCAACCTGCTCGACACCCCGGGCCACAAAGATTTTTCCGAAGACACCTATCGGGTGCTGACCGCGGTCGACTCGGCGCTGATGGTGATCGACGCCGCCAATGGCGTCGAATCGCAAACCCGCCGCCTGATCGAAGTCTGCCGTCAGCGCGACACGCCGATCATCACCTTTGTCAACAAAATGGACCGCGAAGTGCGCGACCCGCTCGACATCCTCGACGAAGTCGAGCGCGAGTTGGGCATGCCCTGCGTGCCCATGACCTGGCCCGTGGGCCAAGGCAAGCGCTTTGGCGGCATCATCAACCTGCGCACCCAGACCATGACGGTCTTCGAGGCCGGCAGCGAGCGCTTGCCGCAAGACTTCGAAAACATCCCCTTGTCCGAAACCGATCGCCTGCGCGAGCGCTTCGGGCAAGAATTTGACGACGCCCTCGAAGCGATGGAACTGGCCACCGGCGCCTCGCCTGCGTTTGACCACGAGGCCTTTTTGGCTGCCCAGCAAACCCCGGTTTTCTTCGGTTCGGGGGTCAACAACTTTGGCGTCATGGAAGTCCTCGACGCCCTGGTGGACCTGGCGCCTTCGCCGCGCCCGCGCAAAAGCACGCTGGTCGTCAACCGCCAAAGTGTGGAAAAAGTCGTCCAGCCCGAAGACGCCGGTTTCTCCGGCGTGGTCTTCAAGGTGCAAGCCAACATGGACGCCAACCACCGCGACCGCATCGCCTTTGTGCGGGTGGCGTCGGGCCAGTACAAGCCAGGCATGAAACTGAAGGTGCAACGCACCGGCAAAGAATTGCGCCCGACCTCGGTGGTGACTTTTTTGTCCCAACGCCGCGAAGCGGTCGACGAGGCGTATGCCGGCGACATCATCGGCTTTACCACCCACGGCGGCGTGCAGTTGGGCGACACCATCACCGACGGCGCATCGCTGCAATACACCGGCCTGCCGTTTTTTGCCCCCGAGCTGTTCATGACTGTGCTGCTCAACAACCCCTTGCGCACCAAACAATTGCAGCAGGGGCTGGAACAACTGGGCGAAGAAGGCGCGATTCAGGTCTTCAAACCCGAAGCCGGCGGCGCCATGCTGTTGGGTGCCATTGGCCAATTGCAGTTTGAAGTCGTGCAGCATCGCCTGAAAACCGAATACGACTGCGATGTGCGGCTGGAAGGCTGTCAATACACGGGCGCGCGCTGGATCACCGCCGACACACCGGCCGAATTGCGCGAATTCAGCAACGCCTACCCGCAACGCATGGCGCTCGACGCCGCAGGCACCCTGGCCTATTTGTGCACCTCACCCTACGATGTGCGACTGGCGCAAGAGCGGTTCCCGAAGATCCACTTCCATCCCTTGCGCGAGCATGCGGGTTTAAGCCTCGGCAGCGCGGGCTAAAGCACATGGCAGACCCCCACGCCCAGCACCTGCAGTGGACCGAACAAGGCCAACCCCGGCAGGCGCTGTGGCAGGCTGACAACGGCGCACGCCTTCCGACCCGCGTCCAGGTCTGCGACGCGCTCGACCCCGCCGGTGCGCACCGCTTGGCCAGTGCCGGCACCGGATTGCTCTGGCGCGGCCCCTATCCGTCGGCACGGCAATTGTTGCAAGGCATGTCCGAACGCATGGATGCGGCGGCCACGCGCCAACGCCACAAAGCCCCGCAGAGCCCGCTGGACGCAGGCCAGGCCTTTGCCGCCTACCGTCAGGCTCAGGGGCTGCGCGCCCGGGTGTTGGGCCAGTTGCTGATCGAGATCGACGGCCAGTACCGCATCGGTTTGCCCCGCGCCCCCCAGGTGCACCAAGCCTGCACCGAAGCCTGGGGCCCACCCGATGGCCAGCCCCGCGTGATCGCTCTGCGTGCGCTGCTGGGGCTGATCGGGGCGCACGAATGGCGCAAAGCCGGGGTGCCCATCGATGCGTTGGGTGGCGCGCGCATCCACCCTCACCACGGCGTGTTTTCACCCGTTCGTGGCGAATACCTCGACCTCATCGCCCAAGCGCCACTGCCCAAAGCGCTGTCTGGTTGCCCACTGGCCATCGACGTGGGTGTGGGCACCGGCGTGCTCAGTGCCTTGTTGCTGCGCCGGGGCGTGCCCCGCGTGCTGGCCACCGACCTGTCGGCGCGTGCCATCGCCTGCGCCGACGACAACCTGCAACGGCTCGGCCTGCGAGACCGGGCTGAGTTGATCCAGACAGACCTCTACCCGCCGGGGCAGGCGGCCCTGGTGGTCTGCAACCCGCCCTGGCTGCCGGGACAACCCAACTCGCCCCTGGACCAGGCCATCTTCGACCCCGACAGCGCCATGCTGCGCGGGTTTTTAAACCACCTGCGCCCGCATCTTTGCGAAGGCGGCGAGGGCTGGCTGGTGATGTCGGATCTGGCCGAGCGACTGGGCTTGCGCACGCGCCAGCAACTGCTGGGCTGGATCGAACAAGCCGGCCTGCGCGTGATCGAGCGCCACGACACCCGACCGCGCCACCCCAAAGCCAGCGACACCCACGACCCATTGCATGCGGCCAGAGCGGCAGAGGTCACGTCGTTGTGGCGGTTGGGTGTTGCGCCAATATAAAATCAAGTGGTGTATTAAGTTCAAGTGGATTGGGAGAGTCCCAGTCGGCGCCATAGCCTCGGTGAGAGTCATCGGGGCTTTTCGCTTTCTGGTGGCTACCAATTGGTTAGATCGTAGACCTCTCTGGCGATCCGGGCCATATCCATTGAAGCAAAATTTGATGTCTCCATGCAAACCACAATTCGCTTGATTAAAGAGCGATCCGCGTTTTCAGCAACGCGATAAACACCTTGCCTCACCAAGGTCTCCATATCACGCGCTTGCTTCAGATGTGCCATTTTGAAATAAACAAACGAATCATGGCTGATGAATGGATGGTCGCCCACCTTCAAGATCAAAGTGGTATCGCACTTTGGAACTACCGACGACACATTCACCACCAAGCATGAGTCTGGCGGATAGTCTTGTTTGGTAAATGGGTCACTGCAGACGAAGTGCAAATGTTCTACTCCGCCCGATGAAATATAAAGCGCACTGCCCAATCGGGCCACCCACGCCATCGCAGTCAAACGCCACGGTGGGTACTGCTTTGGATGGTTTGATTCAATTGCGCTGTCTGGCGCAAATGCTCGATTTGTCGCTGGGCATCGGTCTGGCTCATGCCCAACTCTCGGAAAAAAATTTCCGGCTGGATTTTTCTTGAGAGGGTGCCTGGATCGCTCCACTCTGCACAATGGTCGTGGGTGTAATGAACCAATTCTTGAGCTTTGCAGTGGCCAAACTCTAACCACACCATGTCCATGACTTCAAGGTCCGCCTTGCTCAGCGCCCCCAGTTCTTTGCAGGGGTCTGACCAAGCTGATTTCAGTTGGATCTCATGCCCAGATCGACCTATGATCCACGTGCGCCAAGTGTCGTTAAGCTTCTCGGTTTTTTTTAACCGATCAAAAATGCTGGACAAAACAGGGCCGTTTTTCATCGAAAACGGCACATCGCCTGTCAGAGGCTCACCATGCAACTCATAAAATTTCCGCTCGGCCAAATACAGAAGCTTCATCAGCTTCAAAATCTCAAGACGACCACCCGCCAAGTACAGCATGTACGCTGTCGCTTGGGCAGATCGTTTATCGTCATAAAGACCGGGGAACATGGTTCAGGTGAGGATCGTCGCGCTTATGGACCAAGTTATGGTAGCTTAAAAGTATTCCATTGAACGTGTCGTGAGCAAAAAAAGAGGCCATCGTGGCTGTCGCGCAACTTTGGCTGACATATCCCTCTTTCCCACTTGAAGACCATAGTGAAGAATTTACATCCAAATCTATTTAGCATTTTCTTTCGAAAGGCTCAGTCATCCCTACTACACATATGAATTCTCCAATCATTGAAAATTTTCTAAACTCACCTTAAGGTCAGTTTGCATCGTGTTTCCAAATCAGGGTTGACGTTACGATGGGCCGATGCCGTCTTGATGGCCCACGCGCTCGACGAGGTGTTTGCAGCAAAGCACTGACCCGATCTTCACCCCCGCGCCAACACCGACTCCAGCGCCCGCCCGGTGTGGGTTTGCGCCTGCACCAGCGCTTCGGGGGTGTTGGCCGCCACCACGCGCCCGCCGCCCGAGCCGCCCTCGGGCCCGAGGTCAATCACCCAGTCGGCTTCGGCAATCACATCCAGGTCGTGTTCGATCACGACCACGCTGTGGCCACCATCCACCAGACGATGCAAAACCCGGATCAGTTTGTCGACGTCGGCCATGTGCAAACCCACCGTGGGTTCGTCCAGCACATACAAGGTATGTGGCGCTTTTTGCCCGCGCCGCCCGATGTCGTCGCGCACCTTGGTGAGTTCGGTCACCAACTTGATGCGCTGCGCCTCGCCGCCACTGAGCGTGGGCGAAGGCTGACCCAGGGTCAAGTAACCCAAGCCGACGTCTTGCAACAGTTGCAAGGGGTGGGCAATCGAGGGCATGCTGGCAAAAAAGCCCACCGCTTCGTCCACCTCCATCTGCAACACCTCGCCGATGCTTTTGCCGCGCCAGCTCACTTCGAGCGTCTGCGGGTTGAAGCGCGCGCCCCGACACACTTCGCACGGCACTTTCACGTCGGGCAAAAAGCTCATCTCGATGGTGCGCATGCCCTGGCCTTCACAACCCGGGCAACGGCCTTCGCCGGTGTTGAAGCTGAATCGGCCCGGGCCAAAGCCACGCGCCTTGGCTTCCAGTGTTTCGGCAAACAGCTTGCGGATGGTGTCCCAGAACCCGATGTAGGTCGCCGGGCACGAACGCGGGGTTTTGCCGATCGGGGTCTGGTCCACCTCCAACACCCGATCGACCTGTTGCCAACCCAGCAAGTCGCGACAGCCCTGCCACTTCAGGGCCTTGCGCGCCTGCACGGCGGCCTGCACATTGGCCAACAAGACTTCGCGCGCCAGCGTCGATTTGCCCGAACCGCTGACGCCGGTGATGGCGACCAGCCGGTGCAAGGGCACCGCAACGTCCATGCCTTGCAAATTGTGCAGGTGCGCGCCTTGGACATCCAGCGCAGCCCCATCCGGCGGCACCACCCGGCGCGGTTGCAGCGGATGGCGCATGGCGTGCAGCAAATAGCGCCCGGTTTGCGATTCGGCCTCGCGCGTGAGTGCCGTCACATCGCCCTGGGCGATCAGGCGGCCGCCCCGCCGACCGGCGCTGGGTCCGATGTCGATGATGTGGTCGGCCTGTCGGATGGTGTCTTCGTCGTGCTCGACCACCACCAGGGTGTTGCCTTTGTCGCTCAGGGTGTGCAAGGCGCCCAGCAACATCTGGTTGTCCCGTGCATGCAAGCCGATGGTCGGTTCATCCAGCACATAGCAAACGCCTTGCAAATGGCTGCCGAGTTGCGCCGCCAAACGGATGCGCTGGGCTTCGCCACCGCTGAGTGTCGGCGCACCTCGGTCCAGCGTGAGATACCCCAGCCCCACTTGTTCAAGGAACTCCAGACGGCTGCGGATCTCGCTCACCAGGTCCCGGGCAATCTCCCCTTCTCGACCTTGCAATTTCAGACCCTCGACCCAACGCCGGACATCAGTGACCGACAAATTCGCGATGTCGGTGATCGAAATGCCCTGAAAGCGCACCGCCCGGGATACCGGGTTGAGGCGGGTGCCGGCACACGTGGGGCAGGCCTCGTTGGCCACGTCTTCCAATTCGGGTTCGGCAAAGGTTTGCTCGCGCCCTTTGTTGTCCTGCGCCAGCTGGGTGTCATCGAGCAAACGGCGCTGCTCCCTGCTCAGGCGCACCCCCGTGCCAACGCAATCGGGACACCAGCCGTGCTTGCTGTTGTACGAAAAGAGCCGGGGGTCGAGCTCGGCATACGAGGTCGCGCATTCGGGGCAGGCACGCAGGGTGGAAAACACCTGCACCTGCCCGATGCGGGCGGTCGAGGTGCCGGCCAGCATGGCGCCCTTGAGCCCATCGAGCGGGGCCAGCACATGCAACACGCCCTTGCCGTGCTCAAGCGCCTTCGCCACCTGTTGGCGCAACTCGGCCTCGTGCTCGAGCTTCACCCACAGGTCGGCCACCGGCAGCTCCAGGGTGTGCTCTTTGAACCGGTCGATGCGCGGGAAGCCGGTGGTCGGCAAAAACTCGCCGTCGACGCGCAAATGCGAGTACCCGCGCGGTCGCGCCCAGTCGGCCAGCTCGGTGTAGACGCCCTTGCGGTTGACCACCAACGGGGCCAGCAACCCGATGTGCTGGCCTTTGTACTGCCGCAGGATCTGCGCCACCATGCTGTCGGCGGTTTGCGGCTGCACCGCCGCGCCGTCGTGGACGCAATGCTGGGTGCCGAGCTTGACATAGAGCAAGCGCAAAAAATGCCAGATTTCGGTGGTGGTGCCCACCGTCGACTTGCGCCCCCCCCGCGAGAGGCGCTGCTCGATCGCCACCGTGGGCGGTATGCCATAGACCGCATCCACCTCAGGGCGGCCTGCGGGCTGCACGATGCTGCGGGCATAGGCATTGAGGCTCTCCAGGTAGCGGCGCTGCCCTTCGTTGAACAAAATGTCAAAGGCCAACGTCGACTTGCCCGATCCGCTCACGCCGGTGATCACATTGAACTTGCCGCGCGGAATGTCCACGCTCAGGTCTTTCAGGTTGTGCTCTTTGGCATGCACGATCCGGATCGCGTCCGGGACCGGCAACGCTGCGCGTGCAGGTGGCCGCTCTTGAGCCATCACGCCGGTGACCATGCGGTCGTACTCGCGCAGGGCACGACCCGTGTGCGAAGTGGGGTGATCGCGCACTTCCTCGGGTGCGCCCTGGGCCACCAGACAGCCACCGCCCTCGCCCCCCTCGGGGCCCAGATCGATCAGCCAGTCGCTGGCGCGAATGACGTCCAGGTTGTGCTCGATGATCAACAAAGAATGCCCGGCTTCGAGCAGCTTGCGCAACGCCCGCATCAGTTTGGCGATGTCGTCAAAATGCAAACCGGTGGTCGGCTCGTCAAACAAAAACAACGTGCCCTTGCGCGCCAGCGCCTGGCGCGTGGCCGACTGCGATTTGGACGATTCGGCCAAATGACCGGCCAGTTTCAGTCGCTGCGCTTCGCCCCCGCTCAGCGTCGGCACCGGCTGGCCCAGTTTCACATACTCTAACCCCACATCGACGATGGGCTGCAAAACACGGATCACTTCGCGATCCTGATCAAACAGCACCGACGCCTCGTGCACCGTCAGATCCAGCACCTGCGCCACATTCAGCAAGCGGCCATGGCGCTCGATCTGCACTTCCAGGATTTCAGGCCGGTAGCGCTGCCCCTGGCAATCCTGGCAACGCAAATACACATCCGACAAAAATTGCATCTCGACGTGCTCAAAACCGGAACCGGTGCAGGTGGGGCAACGCCCGTCGCCGCTGTTGAAACTGAACTTGCTCGCCGTGTAACCGCGTTGGCGTGCCAACGGTGTGGTGGCGAACAATTCGCGGATGGCGTCCCAGGCGCCGACATAACTGACCGGGTTGGAGCGCGCCGTCTTGCCGATCGGCGACTGATCCACAAACACCACGTCGCTCAGGTGATCGGCCCCCAAGAGGCGGTCGTGCCGTCCCGGGGTTTCGGTGGCACGGCCAAAATGACGCATCAGGGCCGGCGCCAATATGTCCTGGATCAGCGTCGACTTGCCCGAGCCGCTCACGCCGGTCACGCAGACCATGCGCTGCAACGGGAAATCGATCGACAAATCGCGCAGGTTGTGCTCGCGCGCGCCCTCCAGAATCAGGCGCGGCGTGTGATCGTTGACCGCCCGGCGAAACCCCATGCCGATGTGCTTGCGATCACCCAAATAGGCACCGGTCAGGGTGTCGGCCAAGCGCAGCTCGTCGACCGACCCGTCAAACACGATCTGGCCACCGCGCTCACCCGGACCGGGCCCCATGTCGATGATGCGATCGGCGGCCACCATCACCGCCGGATCGTGCTCGACCACCACCAGGGTGTTGCCGGCATCACGCAGGCGGTGCATGGCCTCGGTGATGCGTTGCATGTCGCGCGGGTGCAAACCGATGCTGGGCTCATCGAGCACAAACAGGGTGTTGACCAGCGAAGTCCCCAAGGCCGTGGTCAGGTTGATGCGCTGCACCTCGCCGCCACTCAGGGTGCGGCTTTGCCGGTCCAGGGTCAGGTAGCCCAAACCCACATCACACAGATAGCGCACCCGGGTGCGGATTTCATCGAGCAACAGCTGCATCGCCTGGCCTTCAGGCGTCTCGGCCTGCGCCGACAAGCCCATTTGCAGTCGGTCAAAGAACTGCCTCAACCGCTCGATGGACAGTTGCATCAGGTCGTGCAAACACAAACCCGGCAAGCGGCTCAAGACCGCGCGATCCCAACCCACACCCATGGGTAAAAACCGCTGCCCGGGCGGCATCACCGCATCGGCGTCGGCTGATGTGCCGATGCGCCACAACAGGCTGTCGGTCTTCAATCTCGCCCCGCCACACGTGGTGCATGGGGTGTAGCTGCGGTATTTGGACAACAGCACCCGGATGTGCATTTTGTAAGACTTGCTTTCGAGGTACTCGAAAAAACGGCGGATGCCATACCACTGCTGGTTCCACTTGCCGCTGTAGGTGGGCGAGCCCTCGATCACCCAGGCTTGCTGCTCGGGGGTCAGCTTGTTCCAGGCCGTGTCGCGTGGGATGCCCGCCTTCTCGGCATGCCGCATCAGGTCGTCCTGGCACTCCGACCAGGCCGGTGTTTGAATCGGCTTGATCGCTCCGGCGCGCAAGGTCAGCTTGTCGTTGGGGATCACCAGACCGTAATCGACACCGATCACCCGACCAAAGCCGCGACACACCTCGCAAGCCCCGACCGGTGAGTTGAATGAAAACATCGACGGGGTAGGCTCGGTGTATTGCAAATCGCTTTCGGGGCAATGCAGGCCGGTAGAAAACCGCCACACCTCGACCTGATCGTTTTCTCCCAAGGCGTGCACAGTCATGCGGCCGCCGCCACGGCGCAGGGCGGTCTCGATGGCCTCCATGGCCCGGTCGCGCTCGACCGAGCTGGCCCGAAAGCGATCAGCCACCACATCGAGCACCTTGCGCGGGCCGCTGGGCGTGGCCACCTCGCGCTCGGACTGGATGCGCGTGTAACCGCTGGCGCTGAGCCATTGCTGGACTTCTTCGGCGCTGGTGTTCGACGGCAATTCGACGGCAAACGTCAGCACCAGGCGCGGATCGGTGCTTTGGGCGCGCTCGCGGATCGAAGCCCAAATGGTGTCCGGGGTGTCGTGGCGCACCGGCAAGCCGGTTTGGCGGTCGGACAAATGCCCCACCCGGGCAAACAGCAACTTGAGGTGGTCGTTGAGCTCGGTCATGGTGCCCACCGTCGAGCGCGAACTGCGCACCGGATTGGTCTGATCGATGGCAATGGCCGGTGGCACGCCCTCAACCCGGTCGACCTGGGGCCGGTCCATGCGGTCCAGAAACTGGCGCGCATAGGCGCTGAAAGTCTCGACATAACGGCGCTGGCCTTCGGCGTACAGCGTGTCAAACACCAGGCTCGACTTGCCCGAACCACTGGGCCCGGTCACCACCGTGAGCTCACCGGTGCGGATGTCAAGGTCCAGGTTTTTGAGGTTGTGCTGCCGCGCGCCGCGGATGTGGATGTATCCCTGTGACATGTTTACCTTTTTGAGCCAAGGCGAAACATTGTAGGGATGAAAAAAAACCACGGCATGAATCCGTGGCATAGCCCCTGAAGGGGGCATTCAGCCCACTGTAGCGGGTGCCCGGACCCGGGTCACCCGGGCGCTCACTTGGCGTCGGCGGGCTTGGCGGCGTCGGCCGGTGCAGGGGCAGCCGCCGGCTTGGCAGGCTCGCTGTGCACGGCTTCGGCGCCATGCTTTTCACCGCCCATGTCCAGGCTGTCGCCACCTTTCATGATGACAAACAAGGCCAGGGCGGCAAAGACGACGAAAGCGATGAAGATTTTGATCATGGGGTAGCTCCGGAGCAAGAAAAAAACCCTCCGCAGAGGGAGGGCTTGAATTTAGCAGGGTTGCACCTGCAGTTTGCTTACATCAGTCGTTGGCGTAGATGTCCACGTCTTTGGTTTCCTTGACGAACAAGGTGCCAATGACCAGGGTCATGCCGGCGATGATGATCGGGTACCACAAACCGTTGTACATGTTGCCGGTCTGGGCCACGATGGCAAACGAGGTGGTGGGCAGCAAACCGCCAAACCAGCCGTTGCCAATGTGATAGGGCAGCGACATCGAGGTGTAACGGATGCGGGTCGGGAACATCTCGACCAGCATGGCGGCGATCGGGCCATAAACCATGGTGACCAAAATCACCAGGTAAATCAGGATGATCGACACCATGACTTTGTCCAGCTTGGCCGGGTCGGCCTTGGTCGGGTAGCCGTGGTCTTTCAGCTCTTTGGCCAGGGCGGCACTGAGAAGGGCGTCTTTGACCTTGGCGTCGTCCTTCAGGGTGGCCAGTTTGGTTTCGGCGGCTTTGACAGCAGCTTCATCGACCGGGCTGGCGGCTTTGAGGTCGTCCACGGTCTTTTGAGCGGCTTCACGCGCAGCAGCGATGTCTTCAGCCGAAGCGACCACCTTGATGCTGTTCTCGCCGATCTTGATGATGGCGGATTGGCCGGGAGTGGCTTCGTTGCTGTAGCTCACCGAGTTGGCGGCCAACTTCTGCTTGGCGATGTCGCACGAGCTGGTGAACTTGACGGTACCGGTCGGGTTGAACTGGAACGAGCACTCGGCCGGATCGGCCATGACCACCACCTTGCTCTTTTGCTGTGCAGCGTACAGGTCGGGGTTGGCGGCTTTGGTCAGCGCCTCAAACACGGGGAAGTAGGTGAGCACAGCCAGCAAGCAGCCCAGCATGATGATGGGCTTGCGGCCGATCTTGTCCGACAGCGAGCCGAAGACGATGAAGAAAGGCGTGCCCACAATCAGCGACACGGCGACCAGAATGTTGGCGGTGGCGCCATCGACTTTGAGCGACTGGGTCAGGAAGAACAAGGCATAGAACTGGCCCGAATACCACACCACAGCCTGGCCGGCGGTCAGACCGACCAGCGCCAGAATCACGATCTTGAGGTTCTTCCACTGGCCAAACGATTCGGTCAGCGGGGCTTTCGAGGTCTTGCCCTCGGCCTTCATCTTCTGGAACGCCGGCGACTCGTTCATGGTCAGGCGGATGTAGACCGAAATGGCCAACAACGCGATCGAGACAATGAACGGCACGCGCCAGCCCCAATCGGCAAAGGCAGCCTCGCCAATCACGGTGCGGGTGCCCAGAATCACCATCAATGACAAGAACAGGCCCAAAGTGGCGGTGGTCTGAATCCAGGCGGTGTAGGCGCCGCGCTTGCCCTGCGGAGCATGCTCGGCGACATAGGTCGCGGCACCGCCGTATTCGCCACCCAGCGCCAAGCCTTGCAACAAGCGCAAGATGATCAGGATGACGGGTGCGGCCACGCCGATGCTGGCGTAGGTCGGCAAAATGCCCACGATGAAGGTCGACAGACCCATGATCAAAATGGTCACCAGGAAGGTGTACTTGCGACCGATCATGTCGCCCAGGCGGCCAAACACCAATGCACCGAAGGGTCGCACGATGAAGCCGGCGGCAAAGGCCAACAAGGCAAAGATGAATGCCGAGCCGGCATCCAGGCCACTGAAAAACTGCTTGGCGATGATCGCAGCGAGCGATCCGTAAAGGTAAAAGTCGTACCACTCAAACACAGTGCCCAAAGAAGATGCAAAGATCACCTTCTTCTCTTCTGCGGTCATGGGACGTGCGGCTTCGGTTGTTGCCATGGGTCTTGTCTCCAAAAAATACTGCCCAGGAAGGGGCAGTGAAGACAGTGTGCCGAAGCTCGCTGACCCTGCTCTGACTCGAAACTTGTCAATGGCTGACAGGCTTGTAAAGTTATGTGGCGCAAATGTAAAGGCAACGGGGAATACAGAATTGATCGATCGATTACTCCGCGCGGCGCAACCAACGTGCGTGGCGTGCCAGCCGGGATATGTCTTGCCATGATGACATCCCCTGTTGACGCAAGCGGGGCCACACATACAACCACAACTCGGCGGTGGCCCAGGCATCGGCCATGGCATGGTGGCGCTGTGCCACCTCGATGCCCGCATGGCGCAACGCTTCATCCAGACTGCTGGGCAAGGGCTGCACGCCGAAACTGGCGCGCAAGTCGTATAAATCCAGCCACGACTGGATCGTCCAAGTCACACCCGCAGCGCGTGCTGCTCGCGCCATGAAGGCATGATCGAAGGGTGCATGAAACCCCATCCAGGGGGAGTCGCCCAAGTATGACTTCAGGGACTTCAAAGCCTGCTCGGGCCACACACCGGACTGCTGATCCTGCAATCCAATCCCGTGCAACAAAATATTGTCTTTGTCGACCTGCCGCGCTGGGGGTTGCCGCAACACGACCTCAAAGGCATCGCCGGCGCTCAAACGCCAATGCGATCCGTGGCGGTGCACCGCCACGGCCGCCACCGCCAACAAACGATCGTGGTGCGGATCCAGCCCGCTGGTCTCGACATCGAGCACCACCCAGCGCTGCTCGTTGACCGGAGCCTTGCCCCACCACATGCTCATGCCCCCCACGTCAATTCGACGCGTTGCTGCAAGGTGCGTAAGGCCTTGAGAGACTCGCGCAAGATGCTGCGCTCAAAAGTCGACAAGTCATCGATCCGCAGTCGGTTGCCTGCCTGGGCCGGGTCGGGCGCGCCCAGTTGTCGACCCAGGCGCAGCCATTGCAAATGGTCAAATGCACCGACCCATGACTGGGCCTCGGACTCGGGCACACCCAATCCGGCTGCCGCCTGCAACAATCGATCACGCGTGCCGCAAGCAGACACCCCGCACCCCAACGCCAAAATCCGGGCCGCATCGACCGCCACCGCGGTGCCCTGCAACTTCAGGTCCATGTAATGGCCATCGGCCTCGGCCTGGCTTTGCAAACCACCCAACCAGCCCAAAGGCAATTTGAACTGGGCATGGTTTTGCGCCAGCAAGACCATGAATTTTTTGTCTTGCTGTGCCCAGGCCCGGGCCTGCTGCAACAGCAGTCCGGGCCATTCGGTCATGCCCACCAATCCCCGCATGTCAAAAAACACGCTGGCTTGCAGCAAATCTTTGGGGCTGGATTGGTGCGTCCACTGATGAAAGCGCTGCAACCATTGGGTCTGCGTGAGGGCGCAAGCCGGATGGGACGCCATGATGCCGCCCTGACACAGGGGATAGCCACAGGCATCCAGGTCTTCGTTGATGAGGCGGGCGGCATCGATGAACGCTTGCCGCTCGCTGTCGCCCATGCCATCGGCCAACACCCAGGCGTTGTCCTGGTCGGTTGAGATGGTTTGCTCTTCCCGGCCCTCTGAACCCAAAGCCACCCAACAGGCCCGCTCCAGATCCAGCCCAGCCGCTGTGACATGGTGTTGCACGATGGCTCGGGTCAACTGGTCGTTGAGTTGACTGATCAGGCGCGTCAGGGTTTGCGCCTGCACGCCTTGCGCCAGCAGCATGCGGGCAAAATTGCGGATGTCGCCCGCCGCTCGACAAAACCCGTTCAAGTCACGGGCCTGGGCGATATCGTGGCTGATCTGGCGCGTCGAAAAACGCTGCAACGTGAACAAATCGCGCTCGGAAACGATGCTGTGCAAACGCCCCTGGTCGGTGATCGGGATGTGCCTGATGCGCGCCTGACCCATCAGGCTGGCCGCATCGTTCAAGGTATGGCGAACGGTCAGCATGCGCACCGGCTGCGACATGACCCGGGTCACGGGTTCGCCCAGATCCAAGCCCGCCAGGGTGATGCGCCCCACCACATCGTCGCGGGTCAAGATGCCCTGCACTTGATCGGCACGCGCCTCGGTGGCCACCAGCACCGAGCCCACGCGTGCCCGGTGCAAGACCTCCAGCGCCTCGCGCACCGTCGATTCGGGCCGCACCCACAAAGGGGTTCGCTCCGGCAGTTGTCCCAACGGGGATTCCAGGGTCTGCTGCTGTTGCAACCATTGGGCTTGCGCCTGATGCAGTTGTTGCAGCACGGCACGAAGTTGAGTTTGCGCCTGATTGCCCAAAAAGTCCGCCCACAGCGGGCACCGGTTCGCCACCTCGCGCACGGCATCGCCGGCCAACCAAACGACAAAACAGTCGCTTTGCGCCACATGGTCTTGGCGCAAAGGCTGTCCGGCCCAAAAAGTCCCGACCGGGAAACAATCGCCACTCTCCCACACTTGGGACGGCACGGCAGGATCCCCGGCGGTGCCGGCATGCAAACGACCACGCCGCAAACACCCCAAACGGCCGGGGGCCGGCTGACCGGCATGCAAGACTGTTTCACCGGCCGGGTGGTAAGTCTCCTGGAGGTCTTGCACCAGTCGCTCGACGTCTGCCGCAGGCATGCTGGAAAACGGCCAATGTCGGACAAACTCCCTGACCTGAAACCGTTGCAGACTTTCGCTCATGACCATGGCTCCTTGAATTCGATGCCCGCCCCCCGGAAAGCCCAAGGGTTATCCCCAAAGTTCTTCAAATAATGACCCTACAGTAAGTTGGAGGTAAGCACACCTTCACAAAGTTGCGCCATTGTAAATTTTGTGTGAACTTTTGCGACTCACTTTTGATCGCGGTCAAACACCATGCTTCAGGTCCTGAACATTCTGCAACTGATTTTGTACATCGGCTTGTTGGCCATGCTCGGTCAGGGCTTGCTGTTTGTGCTCGCGGGTCAAAAACGAGACACCAACCTGTTTTATCAGCTCTTTCAAGTGCTCAACCGGCCTTGGACCGGGCTGGCTCGCCGGATCAGCCCCAAGTGGGTGGCCCCGCACCATGTGCCCTGGGTCGCTTTTTTCATGCTCGGTGTGTTTTATTTGGCCGTCACGCTGGCCAAGATCGAGCATTGCATCAGCGTCGCCATGCAAGGATGCCGATGACCTCCCTCGAACTGACCTATCACAAAGCGCTGCTGTGGCTGCAGTTGGCCCTGGGCTTCAAAGAAGCCGCCCTGGAACACCTCAACCAATGGATTGGGCACCAGCCGGATCATGCGCACGCCCTGTCGAGCCGGGCTTTTTTGCTGTGCCAACTCGATCGCACCGAAGAAGCCATGCAGGACTACCAGCGTTTGACGCAACTGGGGCTGGCGCGGGCGGGCGACTGGTTCAACTTGGGGTTTTTGCATCAGACGGCCCAGCGCCATGAGCAAGCCCGGCACTGTTTCCATCAATGCCTCGAGCTGGACCCGTCGATCGATCGGGCCTGGTATGGGCTGGGCCTGGCCCTGATGGCGCTGAGCCAATACGAACAAGCGCTGCAAGCCTTTGAGCGCAACACCCAATTGCAACCCATGAGTCCGCACGGCTGGTGTCAGCTGGCCCGCGTTCACATGGAACGTCAGGAGCCCGAAGAGGTCGCGAAGATCATTCGCCACCTTCAGGGCTTTGAACCCAAAGTCGCGGCCGAGTTGGCTCGCGAAACCGGCGTTCGAGCAGCCTGACACCCAGCATCGCCTGCGTTGCAAGGGTGAATCACCCGCAGGCGACTTTGTGTGCCCCCACCCGCGTGGGGGATTCCGAGGAGACATTGGATGCAAATGACCGAAACCCATCGGCGGTATTGGCAGAAGAACCTCAACATCACGGCCGTCCTGATGGCGGTCTGGTTTGTGGTCACCTTCGCGGCCAGCTACTTCGCCCGCGACCTTAACTTCACCTTCTTTGGGTGGCCCTTCAGCTTCTGGATGGGCGCCCAAGGCTCGCTGGTGATCTATGTGCTGATCATCTGGTTTTACGCCAGGTACATGAATCAGTTGGACCAAGAACACGGCGTCGCCGAAGTCGAGGAGGACTGACATGGCTGGTATGGCACCTGAATCTGATGGCGGCATTTTCTCCGCCAGCAGCAACGCTGCTTTCAAAAAGCAGCTCAACAAAGTCTACGGCTGGTACACGGGCGGCTTTGCCGTGTTCGTGATCGCCTTGGCGATCCTGGAGCAAATGGGCTTGCCCCGCAACTGGATCGGCTACATCTTTTTGGCCGCCACCGTGCTGCTTTATGCCGGCATTGGCGTGATGAGCCGCACCAACGATGCGGCCGAATACTATGTGGCAGGACGCCGCGTGCCCGCGATTTACAACGGCATGGCGACCGGTGCCGACTGGATGTCGGCGGCATCGTTCATCGGCATGGCCGGTACCCTGTACCTGACCGGCTACGGCGGCCTGGCCTTCATCATGGGCTGGACCGGCGGTTACTGCCTGGTGGCCTTGTTCCTGGCACCCTACCTGCGCAAGTTCGGGCAGTTCACCATCCCTGACTTTTTGGGCGCCCGCTACGACGGCAACCTGCCCCGCCTGTTGGGCATTTTGGCGGCCATTTTGTGTTCGTTCACCTACGTGGTGGCGCAGATCTATGGCGTGGGCCTGATCACCACCCGACTGACCGGTGTGGCGTTTGAGCTGGGCATTTTCCTGGGCTTGGGCGGCATTTTGGTCTGCTCGTTCCTGGGTGGCATGCGCGCGGTCACTTGGACCCAGGTGGCGCAGTACATCATTTTGATCGTCGCCTACATGATCCCCGTGGTCTGGCTGTCGGTCAAACAAACCGGTGTGCCCGTGCCGCAGGCGATCTATGGTTACCAGCTTGAAAAAGTGACGGCCAAAGAAAAAGAGCTGATCGACGACCCGAAAGAAAAGGAAGTCATCGCCATTTTCAAGGCCCGCTCGGACGAAATGGCTGAAAAGCTCAAAGACGTCAAAGCCGCGCTGGCCGCCGACAAAGCCGCAGCCCAAACCAAGGTCAGCGATCTGAAGGCTGCCAATGCCCCAGATGCAGAGATCCAGGCTGCTGAAAAAGCCCTGGCTGCCCTGCCCGCCAACGAAGAAGCCGCCAAAAAGGCCTGGACCGCCGCCAAAGCTGCGGCAGACGCGCGCGCCCGCCCCTTGGCTGGCATGCCACGCCACGCCACGCAGTTTGCGGGTGACCCGAATGGCGACGCCAAAGCCCAAGAGACATTTGACACCTCGCGCCGCAACTTTTTGGCCCTGGTGTTCTGTCTGATGGTCGGTACCGCCGCCTTGCCGCACATCCTGATGCGCTACTACACCACCCCGTCGGTGAAGCAAGCCCGCAGTTCGGTGACCTGGTCGCTGTTCTTCATTTTCTTGCTGTACTTCACCGCACCCGCATTGGCTGTCTTGGTCAAGTACGAGGTTTTTACCGTCTTGGTGGGCACACCGTTTGACAAACTACCCGCCTGGGTGAGTCAGTGGGCAGCGGTGGATCCGGCCTTGCTGTCGGTGACCGACGTCAACAAAGACGGCATCTTGCAATTGGGTGAGATGCGCATCGGCGGCGACATCGTGGTGTTGGCCACACCGGAAATCGGCGGTCTGCCCTATGTCATCTCGGGCATGGTGGCCGCAGGCGGTCTGGCTGCGGCGCTGTCGACTGCCGACGGCTTGTTGCTGACGATTGCCAACGCGCTGTCGCATGACCTGTACTTCAAGATGATCGACCCCAACGCCTCTACCGCACGCCGGGTGACCATCTCCAAGGCTCTGCTTCTGGTTGTGGCCCTGGCTGCTGCTTACGTGGCGGCGCAAAAACCGGCGGACATCTTGTTCCTGGTGTCTGCCGCGTTCTCGTTTGCCGCTGCGGCCTTCTTCCCGGCCCTGGTGCTGGGCATCTTCTGGAAGCGGGCAACCAAGTGGGGCGCCGTGGCCGGCATGATCGGCGGCCTGGGCGTGACCTTCTATTACATGGTCACCACCCAGCCCTGGCTGCGTGGCATCTTCGGCGTGACCTCACCCAACGACCTCTGCTACGGCATTCAGCGGATCTCGCCCGGTGTGTTTGGCGTGCCGCTGTGCTT
>JACCEE010459302.1_pt1 | contig 21031 bp, 13 predicted proteins | sample 7449931 | NCBI WGS metagenome assembly JACCEE01 (sample SAMN15323457, study PRJNA562643) | freshwater metagenome | isolation source: river surface water | place: USA:Blue River Watershed | collected 2017-08-19 | reverse complement strand
GTGGACCAACAGACGACAACCTAGTCGCAAGAGTTTCAAACGGTGAGGGAATTGTTTCTGTCGCAGACCAAGAGGCTGGAACTAAGATTGTCAGTGGAATGGCAAAGTTGCCAGGTATTGCAGATGCCCTAATGTCTAGGATTAAGTCATACACAAAAACAGATAAGGCATCTGGACTACAAGAGGCACACGCATCTGGGTCTATTCCTGGTGGAGATATTCCAAAGAATCTGCTACCTGCTGTGGAGAAGTTGGTCCCAGGATTTGAAAATCTAAACGCAGAATTAAAGAAGGCTTTCGTATTCCTAACAGACTTAACAGTTACAAAATCAACTGATCTAAATCAAGCAGCAAAGTCCATGGGTAAGTTTGGTGGCAAAGATTTCACTACTGGCGAAGGGTTCCTGAAGGAGTGGAATGCAAACCAGGGCGAAGGATTTAGGAATGTTGCAACTAGAGCACAGGTTTCTGGTCAGCTTGACGTAGGTGACGACATTGATAGAGCAGTAACTGACCTAGATATTGAGGTTGGGAAGAGAATTGCAGATAAGATTGATAATGGAAATATAGACAAGTCTGTAGTTGGCTGGCTAGATCAATTAATGGAAGATGTCACTCAACAAGTAATTAATGAGTTTTCGACATCTGGCGATGAAGCACGTGCCAAGGTTGCTGCTGGTATGGAAGCAAGAAGAGGCACTATCGCCTCAGTACGTACTCGTGATCTTGGTGGTCAAATTAATCCAGAGACAGGAGAGGCTTTTGGTTCAGCAAGAGCATTCGGAGAGTACTGGGAGGGAAAGCCAGGAGGTCTAGAACAAAGACCAGGAAAGAAGGGTCTGTTTGCTTCTGGTCTAGATATCGATGTCCCAGTAATGAGACCAGCATACTCTAGCGACAAGGCTACAAGAAGAAAGCAGCAGTCTGGAGAGATTCCATTTGAGGGTTACAGAACAAACAGTCTCAATGATAGCCTTGCAAGGAATGCAGGTATTACAACATACGAAAATATTCCAAGACCAAAAGACGTTAAGGCATTAGAAGACAAGTTGGCACAGCAAGCACAAGAGGTTGGTCAGTCTGGTGCTGAAGGATTTATTGAAGGTGGTAAGGATGGTTTAGACTCACATTCACCATCACGCAAGATGCACCAGGTTGGTATGGATGGTGCTAATGGTCTTATTAATGGTGCTAAAGAAGGTTTTGCAAAGATTCCTGGTGCTCCTATCCCAGGAGTTCCTGCTACACCAGCTACTGGCAAGGGTATTCCTGGTGCTCCAATTCCTGGTGTTCCAATGCCATCTGCAGTTCCAGAAACTGCTAAGACTGGTTTTGTAGCAAAGATGAAGGGTGTTGGCTCAGATATTGCATCTAAGGGTCTTGGTGCTCTTGCTACTGGAATTGAAAAGGGTAAAGATAAGGTAATCAACGTAGCAGGTACAGCATTAAACAACTACATGGAAGCTGGATACAGACAGGCTGATGCTGAACGTGAACTGTCTGCACAACGTATGGGGCTTGCTAGTGATATTCTGATGGCAACAGATGCAGAGTACGCAGCAATGCAAAAGGCACAAGATGCTCACCAGAAGCAATTGATGGAAACCAACCAAGCTACACAGGAAGAGATTGATGCAGCAGTTCAGAGAAGTCAGGCTATGGCAAGAAAGCGTGAAGCTATCGCTAAGGATATTGAAAATAGCAAGGAAGACCTTGATGTAATTAAGCAAAGACTTGCAAATGCTCAACAGGCTGATGTTGCAAATGACCTTGAGGCTGCAAATGCACAGCAGGATGGGGCTACTGCAAGACAAGAGATTATTGGTAGTGCAGCAGATGCAAAGAAAGAGGCTAGACGTAATAGAAACGCAAAACTTCAAAGAGGTCTTGGTGGAGCAACCATGGCAGTGGGAGCAGTTTCAGCAGCAGCCTCACAACTACCAGGACAGTATGGTGCTGGTCTAGGCGGAGCAGGTGGAGCAATCTCTGCTGGTCTTGGTGTTGCATCTATGCTCCCTGGTCCATGGGGTCTTGCACTTGGTGCTATTGTGGCACTAGGAACAGCAGCATTCCAGGTAAATGAAGCAATGAACAAGGCACGTAAAGAAGCTTATGATTTTGCTCGTGCAATGGGTACTGGTAAGGATGCTATTCAGAAGTTTGCAGACTTTACTGGTCGTGCAACTGCTACAGAAATTATGGACAAAAAGCGTGAAGCCAAGAACAGCATGTTTGAGATTCAGCCAGGTAAGCGTTCATTCGGTCAGTCATTCTTTGAGTCTGAAGCAGGAAAGACACTAAAGACTACAGCATCTTCTGGAATCACAAAGTTTGGAAGAGACTCTTCTGCAACAATGATGGCAAACCAGCTATCAACAGCTGTTGCGTCTGGAGCACTTGGTGCTAAGGAGGCACGTTCAATTGCTGCACAGCTAGGAACAGAGCTTGGAGACCAGGCATTTGGAATTGACGTTGTCGCTCAAATGAACCAGTTGATTGGTCCAGATGGCGAAAACCTTACAAACGGACAGGCACTTGAAGTACGTGTCAAGATGATTGATGCAGGTCAGGAAGAGCTTGAAAAGGCTCAGGCAAATGTTGGCACAAACATCACCAAGGCTATGACACAAAGCTTTAAAGACTGGGACTTTATGACCAACATTACTGGTGGAGAGGGTTCAATCGGAAATACCATAGCGAACTTTGGTGGTCTTGGTGCAATATCAGACTTAACTGCAGGTATTGCAGCAGGTGTAACATACTTTACCCAAATGGGTACAGAGATGGGTGCTCTACAAGCTGGATACCAAAACCAGATGGAGATGGAGCAACAGCTTCTAGACTCTATGGAACTTGAGTACCAGGCTAAGATTGATGCACTAAAGGCACAGGGTAAGATTAACGAGGCACTTGAACTACAGGCTAAGTATGAAACAGACCGTGCAGCACTTGTAGATCAGCAAGGCGAAACTACAACAGCAAACATGGATGCATATGATAAGGCTGGCGAGGGTGCTGGATGGTGGTTTGGGGCTGGTCAGGCTAATCTTGGAAACTCTGTTAACGATTCTATTAAGAATAAGTTTAAAGACCAGGGGATGGATGCACAGGTTCAGCAGGTCATCGATACACTTACTAATGCAGACATCGATAACAGAACAGAGTATGGAATCAAGAGTGCCGTTGCTGCTGGTCAGATGGGTCTAAACCAAGCAACCATGGCTTCATCGCTCTTTGCTAACAATGATGCCAACACAGCACTTCAAGGAAAGGACCTTGAAAATATGATGGGCAAGGGCGGTATGGGTGTTGAGGCTACCAACGAGGCACTGACACTAGCATCACTACTTGATAGCCCAGAGGCACAGGCAGACTTCATGGTCAACTTCAAGGGCAAAACAGAAGAAGAGGCAAGACCGATCCTTGACGCATTGCAAGAGGTAAAGAAGACTGGAAAGGTCTTCGATGCAGCAGCCATTGTTGATTTCTATACAAAGAATACAGGCAAGGCAAAGGAAGTTAAAGAAGACATTGACAATCTTAAAGATGCTGCAAAGAAGAAGACAAAGATTACTGTTGAAATGGTTTCAAAAGAAGTAAATCCAGAAACAGCAGCATCAATTAGAAGAGACCTGGAATACTTCAATGGTCTTGATAAGGATCAGCAAATTGTCTATACGCAAACTGTAGACACTCTGATGCAGATGCACCTGAACAAGGACCCAGAATTCGAAGAAAACTACCAAACTTGGCTTGCATCTGGAAACAAGGGTAATGAACAAGATTACATTAACTACCTTGCTCGTCAGGAAACTGTTCTTGGAACAGATATTACAGAGACTAAGGCTAAGAACACTGGCGGTGGCGGTGGCGGTGGCGGTGGTCCAGAAGCACACTGGACTGATGACTACGTAAAGAAGCTACGAGACTTCTCAATGGCAAGCCAAAAGCTTACGGTTGGAATCAACAAGTCTACATCAGCACTAAAGAACTTTAAGAAAGCTGGTCAGGCTTCATTTAACGGTCTATCACAACAGCTACGTGCTGCTGGTGCTTCAGAAGCAATGATTAGCCACATCCTTGAAGACGATGCAAAGAACATTAAAAAGTTCTTCAAGAATGGTAAGCTAACTGCTGCAGGTCTAAAGGTGCAAGCCAGAATGTTCCAAGCAACAATTGCAGAAGCAGTTGACAAGTACCGTTCAGCAGCTAAGGTAAGTGCAGACCAAGCAACAGCAATGAGAAAGCTGACAAATGCAGGTATGTCATATGTTGGTGCATCAGAAATGATTCAGGACACAACTCTTGCACAGGCAATTGCAAATGCAAAGAACAAGGCTGAAATCGACAAGCTAATTGAAACATACAAAAAGCAGCAAGTTGAAATGTGGAAAATCAATGAGATGACTGCGGAGGGTAGAGCGACTAACGACATTACACTTGCAGAAGCACACATCGCATCACTTGAAGCAACTTCAGAGAAGTACCAGAATGCACTTGACATTATTGCTTCTAAGGAAGAAGATATTAACAAGACATACAACAAGCGTATGGAAGCACTTGACAAGGTTCTTCAGGTCAACCAACAAATTGCAGACTCCCAAAAAGACCAGCTATCAATGGCTGATGCTCTCTCAAAGGGTGACATCTTTGCTGCTGCAAAGGCTATGGCTGACCAGAAAGCAAAGGATGCACAGAAGCAAGCAGAAGCACAGAAACAGGCACTTACAGATGCAAGAGATGCACAGGTCAAGGGTCTTACAGCAACAATCAACGGTAAGCAAATGAACCGTGAAGACCTTGAAACAAGAATTAAAGACATCAACGACGAGATTCTGCAAATCAAGCGTGACGAGATTGTTGCACAGAATGAACTTATTAAGGCTAAGGAGTATGAGGCAAAGCTTGATATTGACAAGGCTGCTCGTAATGCTCCAAAGAAAGAGGACGATGCCAAGAAGGGCGGAACTCCAAAGGGTGGTTCTGGCGGTGGCGGTAACGGCGGAGGCGGTCCAAGCAAGAAAGATCCAGCAAAGCCAGCGACTGTTCCAGAAGCAAAGAAGTCTCAGTTGGACAAGTACAAGGATACTGCAAAGAACCTAAATAAAGAGTTTAAGAGACTGTCTGGATTACTTACTGAAGCAGATAAGAAAATTGCTGCAGCAAACAAGAAGATACAGTCTGCACAGCAGATGGGGTCTGCTGGAACAGGAATGCTTGCTGCAGCACAAAAAGAACTAAAGGGTGCTAAAGAGGCAAAGTCTCGTGTTGGCGGTGCAATAGCAGGTGTTAGAGGACAGAGAACTGCACTAGTAAATAAAGCTAGAAATAGTGAGGGATGGCTTGCAGCAATGTCAGCAGATGATGTTGCAAGAATTCTTGGAGTTAACTTTAAGAAGGACGGAAAGTCTCCTCAACGCAAGGGACTAATGAAGCACCCATTTGCAAGAGGCAAGGACATGATTCCTTCAATGATTGCACTTGACGAGTTTGTTGTTCAGGGATCAGCAGTACGCAAATATGGCATGGACACAATGCTCAAGCTAAACGCAGGTATGCTAGACATGAACAAGGGTGGCAGACCATCTGGTCCAGCAAACATGGCACACAAGAGCTTCAGTCCAGTGTATAATATTAATATAGACGTTGCAAAGGCAGATGCGAGTGCAGATGAAATTGCAAGTGCTGTTATTAAGTACATCGACAGATCAAATAAGTCTGTCGTCAGAGGATTGGACGGTAAGTAAAAGTGGCAACAGGATCTTATATCATAAATAGAAAGAAGTACGGAAGACCCCAGGCAATGCTGTGGTCTGAGAATCCAGGTACTCTAGTCAATGGACTGTACGTGCCTGTAGGATATGAAGTAGATGCTAATGTTCCAGAAGGCACAGACCCAGACCTACTAGACCAGTTCATTGTGCTATCTGACCACAATCGCTCCCCACTTGATTTTGGTATTGAGCGTATTGAGCAAAGAGAGCGTATGATTAACGGACGTATGCGTTCATACCATGTTGCAGACAAGATTTCAATCTCTACCTCGTGGGACATGATTCCATCTCGTGCATTTAAGCAAAAGCCAAACTGGGAATCAGACTTTAGACAGGCATTCATTCTTGATGTAACTTCAGATGGAACGCAGATTACCTATGAAATTTCTGGTACTGAGAATGTATTTGAGGTAGGAGATATTGTAGATATCAACGGTCTAAACGTTACAGCACTTAACATTAAAAATGCTGAGATTGTTGCAGCAACCTCAGAGGGTGGTGTTAATACTATTGTAATTAATAGTACAATTTCTGCATCTGCATATCAGCAAACCGATGGATACGGAACTGTTACTGTATCTGGTCAAGGTATTACAGAGCTTAAGGATAACTTTGAGTATCAGTACACAGTAGACGGTGGTGCAGGAGGTCTAGATCTGCTACAATGGTATGAGAGCCATCCTGGATCATTCTGGGTCTACCTGGCATATGACAAGTTTACAAATTATGGAAGAGATGCCATAGAAGACTACAAGCACCTTGACCAGTACAACGAAGTGGTTGAGATGTACATCTCCGACTTTTCATATACAGTAGAAAAACGTGGCGGTATTTATGACTTATGGAATGTCTCTATAAGTCTGGAAGAGGTTTAAAGTTGTATCAATCTGACGAGGTAAAGGAACACATTGAGCAATCAGCATCAGTAGAGTCACGCTCACTAATTCTTGCTGAGTGGAACCTTAACATCATTGACAACATTGAAAAGATTGGTAATTATAGATACCGTCCAGTAGCAACAACAGATTTTGCACAGAAGAGTATTGCATCATCTTACGACCCCCTAGACACTGCAAATGACTACACTGGTGCTACAGACGCAGACATTGTAATTGACGCTGGATATGATGAAAACGATAATCCAATTGTTTTAACACCAATTGATAAAAAGAAAGAGCTTTTGTTTTCTCTAGAGCAGTGCTTCGACAGATTCCGTCCACGCTCTGGAATCAACAAGATGATTTATAGCGAGTTTGATTATATCAATGATGCATCCACATCATTCGCACAACGTCCACGGTACTATATGGCAAGCCGTGAAGATAAGTTTAAGTACTGGACATCAATTAGAACAGAGGAGTCTAAGTATACAGGTATCTCAAAGAATGTCCCCAATGCAAGCAGCGTATACGACTTCTACATTAATGACGCTTGCCCATTTGTGGTTTATAAAAATAACGTTCCTTCAAACAGAATTGTTGTAAAGGTGCAGACAAACGTTGGCACTCAAAATCTTGGGACAATGTATGACACCACAAAGACACAAGTTGAGGACCCATTCTACGGTACTGCCAACATGACAGTTCCTAAAAACTGGGAAGTCCAATACCTTGACGACAACAATCTTTGGCAAACAGCAAAAGCGTTTACAACAAATGTATTCGATACAGACGGATACCTTGAACTTCAGTATGGTCTGATTGTTCCAGAAGGCTACACAAACTTTGTGAAAGCACCAAATATAAACTCCATCCAGGCACTACCTGACACTGCACCAAATGGATATTCATACCTTTTGATTGAAAACACAGGAGACAAGGGTACATACTTTACAAGAAACTCAGCAAGCACAAACGTTGATTATCCTGGTTGGGATGTTTGGACACCAACTTACGGATGGTTTGTTGGAAGCCAGGCAGTTGACACTAAGTCGCCAATTGTGTCAAACCTGACCGAACCTGAGTGGTACTACAATGAGTCAAACGAAATTGTCTACAGAGAATTTTCTCACCTAAAGGGATTAAGGCTCAAGGTTACAACAATGAACAAGAGCAATGCAAGACTTGACCTAATTGAGCTTTCTCCAAGACTTGCAGCAGACTTGTCATACATGACACGCTCATACTCAGTATCACGAAATGCATCCGATGTTAGTTCATCTCCATTCCCTGTAGGCTCTCTAGTAGCCTCTAATGGCTCTATAGACCTATTTGACTACGACCTTGCATTCAGCAACCAGAACACAAGAAGCATCCTAAACATTGTAGAAAATAGCGAAGTTCTGTACAACATCTCAAACAAAAACATGCAGATTAAGTTCTACGAGATTATTGAGAATGTTGGCGGTATGGATTACTATGTGCCAATCAAGGTAATGTATTCAGAAGGATTCCCAGACGTAAATGCATCAGAAAGATCAACAAGTCTAAACCTAAAAGACCTATTCTTTTACTTTGAGTCAATGTCCCCACAAGATACTCTTATGATAGACCAGCCACTAAGCTACATTATAGCAACACTTCTTGACGGCATTGGTTTTTCAAACTACGTATTCTTGAGACATGAGGATGAAAAGGATGACATTATTCCATACTTCTTCATTTCAAAAGAAGCAAGGGTATCCCAGATTCTAAATGAGTTGGCTGTTGCCACTCAGTCAGCAATGTATTTTGACGAAACCAACAACTTTGTTGTGGCAAGTCGTGGGTACATGTTCCCAAGAAATGGTCAAAGAGACACAGACATTGAACTCAATGGTAGCAAAGACTATGAGAGAGATGGTGCTTGGAGAAACAAACACACACAAACTATCTTGGCAAACATTCAGGAAATATCTTCACAGCAAGAAGACATCTATAATGATGGAAAGATTACATACTCACCAAAGTACATTCAGAAGACTGTAAAGAATATTGAGCAAGCAAGCAAGCTTGACAAAGAACGTACATGGATTTACAAGCCAGTAATGCTATGGGAGGTATCTCAGAGCGACACAACAAAGTCTATCAATGGAGAAGCGTCAAACAGCCAGGGCATGGCTTTGACTGCAATTCCATTGGCACAAACACTATCTGCAGAGCCACCATCAATTAGCAACGGTGCAGTCGTAAATAACATAATTTACTTTGGAGACTCTGTTTACTTCTTAGGAAGATATAGCGGATACTTCTACGCAAACGGTGAAATCATTAGATACGACGCTGTTGAGTATGTTGTTCCTCACAGAGCAGGAACTGTGGCTGGTCCAAAAGTTTGGGTAACAAGCCTAGAAGAGTATGAAGACCTATTTGCAAAAATTCCTTTCAATGGTAAGCTATACCCAACAGGGAGAGTAAGAATCTACACAGAGTTAAAGTATAATGCAAATGATGAAATCGTTGGCATTGCAAAGCATGGTCGTGGTCAGTTTCAGACACCAATTGTAGAGCACACAGCAGACGTATCTGATGACTGGGTCAAGAACTTTTCAGGTTGTGAAATGGACATGAAGCTGCTTCTTAATGGCGGAAAGACTGTTCTCTCAACCGCTGGCTTGATTCTTGGTGCATCAGAAACACCAAGTAATGGTGTCTACAGTGCTTCGCTGCAAAGCCTAAGAACATCAACTCCTTTCAGGGCAGGGCAAGAGATATTTGCATCAAAGGTTACCACACTGTCAGAAACAGGAACTATTTATGCCAGCGACAGCGGTACAAAGAAGGCAAAAATTAAAGACCTGGTGTCGTCCGATCTTTTCTTTGTTGGTCAAAAGCTAGACTGTACAGATGGACCAGGTGACGTGGGAAGCTTTGGCTCTGGCAACACGGTAACTGTAACAAAGATTTTGTCAAAAACAGAGATTGAGGTGTCTGCATCTAACGTGGCACTAACCAATGGACCAATTACAAATATAAACGCATATGATAATTCTGGAGAGATCCAGACAAGTGCTACCGTAGTTGCCGTTAATTCTGGGGCAGTTAGTATAGTCTCCTCCTCACCAATCACAAATGGTCCTGTTGGGTATATCTCTACAAACGAGCTTCCAATTGGTGGGTACGAACTTGCTGGTAAAACACAAAAGTCAGACAAGTATGCAAAGACAACTACAATCAATGGTCTTATGAAGAACTATCTATCAAGCAATCTTTCAGAAGACCCAGAGACCAATGCTGACTACGTAGCAAAGCAGGTACAGTCATCCGCCCTGGTATTGAATGGACCAAGTTTTGACGCACAGGATAACCCTGTAGACTTTATGACATACAGCTACAAGAAGATGTCTAATCTATATAAGCATTTTGGAACAAGGATGAGAATTATTGGTAAGGTAAACAACGACAGCGAACGACTACAATCTCCTGTAGGTTCTGCTGGATACACCACCATCGATGGCAAGCTTATTTCTGGTGCTTCTGGTGGACTATCAGTTCTTCTTAATCCAAATAAAAATGTGGGGTACTATTTTGAAATCGCTGCATTCACAGACAACAATGTAGTCAATTACACTGGAGAGACATCAGCAATCAACAATGTTTTCTTCTACAAGTTAAGAGCACAGTACGACTACATCATAGACGTGGCAGAGCCATTCATTGAAGACTCCTATGTAGTGTCGACAAACGGTGACGAGATTACTTCAGCATTGGCTAATAACGATTTCCAACAAGACCTAAATATTTCTTCAATATCAAACGAAACACTTGGACAAACCATCCTGATAACAGATGCAACAGATACTGCACTTATTGGAACCTGGAAGATAGACAAACTTCTTGGTGGATGGAAGTTGGTCAAGGTAGAGCCAAAGGCTGTTCCAGAAACACTCTGGGCTGGACTAACATCAATCATTACAGATAGTGGACAGTTCTCGGGTGCAGGAAGGATGCTTGGTGACGAAAACCCATCAGTGTACGACCTTGGTGTTGAGTATGTAGACGAACAAGACCAGGCAACAGGTAAGATTACCAAGAGAACATTTAGTCTATACATCAACCACATCAAGGTCGGTGAGGTTGTTGATACAGACCCATCGCTAGTATACGATCACGTAGGACTATTCTCTAGAGGATCTTCACGAGTAATGTTCGAAAACTTCTATGCACTTACCTCAAACTACGCAGACAATACACAGGCACTGATTTCTGCTCCAATGAGTTCGGTATTTGCTTCGGAGCAGCAAACCTCAATGCGTTCTGCATTTAAGAAGTATGCACTTAGTGGTGCAATTCAATCAACGTACTTGTCAAGTATCGGCACTGACTCACAGCCAGCATATAACCTATACTATGACGAGTTTGGAACAATTATGCGAGAAGCAGCATACTTTAATATTAGATACGAAGATGCATATCCTGCACTAAAGGCTATGGTTGCACCAACTCTTAATACTGAAAAGGGCTACACAATTTCTGGATTCCAAGATAGTCCTTATGGGGCAGAGTTCCTGTTATTTAACAATACTGATACAGTCCTTGCCATTGACGAAACAACAGGAAACTTCTTAAGAATTCTTGGTGTAACGTTTACACAGCAGTCCTCCCATGACCTGACAGTTGACGAATACTTCAACGAAATTGGAAATCCATCAAACGTAAATTTGGTGGGTAGCGATATTAATCTTAACAAGAACAAGAAGAGATTCCAGGACATTAAGAATAGCCGTAGTGTATATGGTGTTAAGCAGTTCAACCTAGAATCGCCATACATCCAGTCAAGAGACACTGCAGAAAAGATCATGGACTGGACACTTGACAGACTATCCAAGCCACGCAAGGCTATGGGTCTTTCAGTATTCCCTAACCCACTAATCCAGATTGGTGACATTGTCTCCATTGACTACAAGGATGCATCTGGTATGGACATTTTTGGAACCACTGGATCACAATTTGTTGTATACTCTATTGAGTACCAAAAAGAGGCAAATGGTCCATCTATGGTGCTACACGTAAGTGAGGTTTGCTAATGGCTGAATATACATATAGAGATAGTTCTGTTCTGTCTAGTGACGAGGCAACAACGAACGCAGCAGCACAACTAAGCAAAAGCCTAAAGGAAAGCAGCCTTGAGCTTCAAAAAATTAGAAAGCAGCTAAAGCAAAAGGGGCTATCGAAGAAAAAGAAAGCCAAGCTAAAGGCAAGAAAAAAGAACATCAATACTGTTATTCTTGGCATCAAAGAATCTCTAGCACTATTACCTAAAAAGCAGATACCAACTCAAAACGTTATAGCAAGACCAGGAACTGCCAAGACGGTAAAAATTCCAGAGAATAATATATTTGCTGTAACGGAACAGGCATTGCCAACCGAAATGATGGAAGAGCTGTTCTTTGACAGCATTGGGGCAACTGAGATTATTAACGTTGAGACGCACGACCAGATTGTCAGCAATAATCCAAAGTACAACCTCGTGTCAGATATTGCTGCACTAAATACAGAATATAGTGTTAACAAGATTGTTGCTCTTCAAAAAACAGCTTCAACATATTTTAGCTCTTTTGGCATAGACTTTGATTCATACAAGCCTCAAAATGGCACAGGTCCAAGCAATGAGATTGTTTATGTTGACGCTACGACAGGTGATCTAATCGTAAATACCCTAGATCTTCCACAAAACTTCAGGGTAGAGGTGCAAGTTATGTCATTTGAAGACATTTTAAATGATACAATATATATATGATAACTAACACTGGAAAAAGCCTTATTGCACGATACCTTCTTGGTCAGTCAACTGACTACGCATCATACATTGCTGTAGGATGTGGTCCAACACCCATTGACGCACAGACAGGAACTCTTGGAAACTATGCAACAAAAGAGTCTCTAGATTTTGAAATGCTTCGTGTTCCAATTATTTCTCGTGGAACTATTACAGAGGATAACAAGACAAAGATTGTTCTAACAGCAGAGCTGCCAACAGAAAACAGATATGAGATTTCTGAGATTGGTGTTTTCTCTGCAGGTTCAAACCCATCTCTTGGTGCTTATGGAAGCCGTACACTGTTCACTTTTGCAGACAGCGAAGCGTGGGTATACGGTGCAACAACGCCAACACTTATTACAGCCACAGTAGATGACGCAGGTTCATTCGACACAAGCGTTGTGTCGTCCTCAGCATTCTACCTTAACTCAGACAACCCAATCTTCCTAAGCTCCGTTAGGAAAGAAAAGTATCAGACACCACGATTTATGAACACTTCGCTATTAATTGCAGGTGACTCATCTTCTATGACCAATACATCTGGGGTACTTGGAACACCAGAAACAACATCTACTCCAATAAGATTAAACGCAGCCAGCATTAACCTTGATAAGTATGCTGTTAATGATGAACTAAAGCTTGCGTTCTCAGTTGTTGATAAGCTTGCACAGGCATCACAACCAAGCCTTGGCTCAGTACGTGTGAAGGTTCAGTTCAGATATTCTGCAGACGAGTCTTCTCCAAAAGCTGAGTTTGACGCTGTTGTTGAAAATGCTTCTGGATTGGACAACAACCGATACTTTGTAATATCTAAACCAATTAGTGATATGACAATGCCAGCAGACTTTTCTTGGGCATCTGTAACGATTGTACATATCTATGCATCGGCATATGAGACAAGCGAGTCTGCAATCGATACCACAAGTTCTCCAAACTTCTACATTGCTTTGGACGGTATTCGAATTGAAAACGCACAAACCAACAACCCAATCTATGGAATGGTTGGTTACAGCGTACTAAAGACTAAGAACGCAGAGACTGTTGTCAAGAAAAATAACAGCAACACATACGTTGAGTTTAGGTTTGCATTGGATGTGAACTAGCATGGCACAACCAGATCCAGGAATTAGAAAAGTAACACTACGTCAAAAAGATATTGGTGCAATGTACACCAACCAGGATGACGAGATGAACCCAGTTGACAAGTACTTCCTGAGATATCGCATTGTGTCTGAAGATGGAACTAAGACATCTCGTTGGTCCCAAATATACTCTGTTGATGGAAGCAACGTCGTTGACAGTGGAACATTGATTGGATATACAGTCTTGTCAAATGCTACTGTTATAAGCGTTAGCTGGAAGCTTGACTCCAAGGTTTTTGGAACTCCATTTGATGTTTACGTTAGATGGAATGAGTCTTCTACAAAGCCAACAGAAGAGGACGCTGGCTGGTCAGCCTGGGAGTTTGCATCAGAAACCACATCATCTTCAGCATCAGTCAATACCCCATCAAACAAGAGGTGGGTTCAGGTGTATGTGCAAAGGCAGACATTCCCTAAGATTAGGACTGCTGTGGCATCTCTATTCACAAGCTCAGTATATAGCACAAGATCGACGACAGACTCTGGTCTTGTCTCAGAGTTATAGTTGTGCTATAATTAGATTACTATGGAAACACCAAATAAAGGTCAGCCAATTGACTATTCGTACCTAAGACGCATGGCAGATGCCATCACAGCCCTTGAGACAAACGCAAAGACTGTATCTGCAAAGTCAAGCATTCTAACATCGTCTGATAAGAGTGCTTCAGACGCAAGCCCTAACGACCTTGTGATTGTCACAAGATATGTAACCATGCAGCTACCAGCAAACAATGTCACTAGCCCAACACCAGGCAAGGTTGACTTTGGAAATAAGTTTATTGCAACACCAGTTGTAACAGCAACACCAATTGCAACATCAACAACCAATGACCCAGAGAAGGTCACAATTGCTATTAGTTCTGTTTCTCAAAACGAGGTGCAAATTGTTGGGGTATCAACAGATGGCAAGGCAAGAGAAATCGGCGTAAACATAATTGCAATTGGCTACAAGAAGTCGTAGGTATAGCCATGGCTGCAGTAGACAGAGAAACCTACAACTCTTTGCCAGTTATTCCTGGTAGCAAGAAGGTCTGGTTCCTGAACGGAGATCTAGTAAGGACACATCACTTGAACAAGTCTAATGGAATTATGTCTGTTTACAACATTACCAAAGACCAGATTGAAAGTTGTTTAATTAGTGATTTTAAGAAGAACAGGGAACGTGCCTACACAGTAGGAGAGACTGCTAGTCTTGTTAACAGACACAAGAAGTACATGCCACAACTTGTTGCTGCAGGGGTTATTCCTCCAGCCACAGGAGCACAGAAAGGCGGAGCTACTGCCTGGCAAGTCCGCAGTTATTATTCGGAGTCGCAAGTTCGTGAACTTCGTGATATACTAGCTTCATACCACCAGGGAAGACCAAGGAATGACGGTCTGATCACCAATGCCACAACTCCTACAAAACAAGAGTTGACAAGGCGTATGGGAGATGGTATACTTACATATACGAGGACTGAAGATGGGCGTTTTATCCCAGTCTGGTCCGAAACACTATAATCCATAAGGAGAGACAATGGAAAACGATAACACTAAAGTAACGGTTGCTCTTGGTTATACACTTAACCTTGGCAACTTTCAGTCACTACGCATTGACCTTGGCGTAGAGGATGCACGTCGTGATGGAGAAAACATCAACGAGGCATTTGAGCGTGTCTACAGCTTTGTAGAAGCAAAGCTTGGCGAAAAGGTGGCAGAGGCACAGTCAGAGGCTGAAGGTAAGTAATGGCTGAACGCAAAGACCGAATGGCTTTGCTCAGTCGATATGCCAAACTGCATACAAAACACTATGAGCAAAGAGTTACACTCAACCTAAACGTTGAGCAATGGGCTGCAGATGCTCTCATAGAATCATATGGTCTGCCAGAGTGCTATGACCTACTTGAGTACTATTTCGGGGTAGCCCAATCGCCCACCTGGAAGTACTTCGCAAACTATGCCGATAAGATTATCGATGCTAGAGAGCAATACGAATTGGATATTAAGGAGAGAGCCGAACGCCGAGCAAAGGCAAAGGAGTGGTTAAATGAGTAACACAGAGTCAAAACTAATTTCTGCGGTACTGCAAGACAAGCAGGTACACGTACTACTACAAGCAAACGTAGATAACATTCTACGCACACACAATGATATTTGGCAGTTCATTCGTAACTATTCCGAGATGAATGGCACTGTTCCACCTGTGTCGCTTGTTGTTGACAAGTTCCGTGACTTCTCCCCTATTGAGGGAATTGGTGCTACCAAATACCACCTTGAAGAGCTACAGGCAGAGTTCCTAAACGACAGCCTTAAGGACATCCTACGCAGTACTGCGTCTGAGGTTCAGGCTGGTCAGGGTGTAAAGGCTCTTGAAGAACTGATTACACAAACATCCACACTCAAGAAGAACACCTCCGTCATTCGTGATATTGACGTTATCGACATTGAGGATGCAGTCGCATACTACGAGAACGTAAAAAAGCAGAATGAAATTGGTTCTATTGGTATCAAGACTGGTCTTGCTGGATTTGACAACTACCTACCTGCTGGTATTACTCCAGGTCAGCTAGGCGTGTTCCTGGCATATCCAGGTATCGGTAAGTCTTGGATGGCTCTGTACTTTGCTGTACAGGCTTGGAAGCAGGGCAAGTCGCCACTAATCATCTCTCTTGAAATGAGTGAGACTGAAGTTCGTAACCGTGTATTTACAATCATGGGTGAGGGTCTTTGGTCACACCGTAAGCTTTCTGCTGGTCTCGTAGAGACAGACGATCTTCGTCGTTGGCACGGTAAGGAACTTGCTGGCAAGCCAGAGTTCCACATCATCTCAAACGATGGCGGTGGAGAGGTAACTCCATCAGTTATCCGTGGTAAGATTGACCAGTATAAGCCAGACCTTATTATCGTGGACTACTTGCAACTTATGTCACCAAACCAGAAGTCGGATAACGAGACTGTTCGTATGAAGAACCTTTCTCGTGAACTAAAGCTTATGGCTATTAGCGAAGAGATGCCAATCATTGCTATCTCGTCAGCAACACCAGATGACGTTAACAAGCTTGACACTGTTCCTACACTTGGTCAGACTGCTTGGTCACGTCAGATTGCATACGATGCTGACTGGGTGCTTGCTCTAGGTCGTGCGACTAACTCCGACATTATTGAGTGCGTGTTCCGCAAGAACCGTAACGGATTCATGGGTGAGTTCATTGTACAGGCTGACTTCGACAAGGGCTGGTACAAGTACAAAGACTTTGAAGAAAACTAGGTATAATAGTATGTATGGATCACAGTCACCACAAGTCAATCAAGAGATTCTCTCTGGACGGTATCATCAAGGATGATATCTCCATTGGGAGACTTCGCCAGGAGTACACTAGACTTCTCAATACAGAGATGCGTCTAAATGGATATGCTCCAAGACTTGACATAGACCCAGACTTTACGATATACTATAACCACGACAAAGATTATTTTGAATTTATATTATCAGTATATGGAACATATATAGGAAGAAAACAGATAGAATGGATAGAGGGAATAGACGGCACAGCACTAGTGCCTACACAGAAGAGCAAATCAAAAGAGTTATCGCAGGATCAGGAATCAGCATCGAATCAGAAGTAGATTCTGACTACATCATTTTTTGTCCTTTCCACAATAACTATCGCTCACCTGCTGGTGAGGTTGATAAGCGTTCTGGGTTCTTCTTCTGCTTCTCCTGTCAACACGTATGTGACCTTACAGAGCTGGTAATGCATACATCTGGTCGTACATACTTTGAGGCGGTACGCTTCATCAAGTCTAAAGAGACTGAGTCTAATCTTGAACTGCAGATAAATAAGGCATTAGTAGAAAAGCAAGACTACATTCCTTATGACGAGATCCTGATTAAACGTCTTAACAATCAAGCACTAGAGTCACCTCGTGCTATGCGATACTTCCAGGGCAGACTAATTACAGAAGAATCTGTAAAGAAGTTTGCTTTGGGATACTCTGAAAAGCAGGACATGGTAACCATTCCTGTAGCCTCACCAGACGGAATAGACATTGGGTTTGTTGGTCGTTCCGTTGAGGGTAAGGAGTTCAAGAACACACCTGGACTACCAAAGTCAAAGGTATTGTTCAATCTACATAGGATAAAGACTGCTGGAAAAGTGTATGTTGTCGAATCATCATTCGATGCCATCCGCCTTGACCAGTGCGGTTTTCCTGCTGTAGCAACCTTGGGTGCAAACGTGTCCAAGATTCAAACAGACCTACTTCAGAAGTATTTCAATAACATTATTGTTATTGCTGATAACGATGAAGCTGGCGGTAACATGAAAGAAAAGCTCATTGAAAAGCTTGGCAATCGTGTAACTGTTATAACACTAGATAAGAAGTATAAGGATATTGGCGACATGTCAGATGAAGATATCAAGAATTTGGATGAAACATTTGACAAAACCATTATCAGTATGCTACAATAATAATCCAACCAAATAAGGAGAAACATAAAATGAGTATCATTAGAGGGCTTAAAGACATCAACGCTATTGTTGACAAGCCAAAATTCGAAGGCACAGGACAGAAGGTCCGTTGGGTCAAGCTTGCGGATGGACAGTCTGCCAAGATCCGTTTCGTTGAGGAGCTAGATGCTGACTCAGCAAACTATTCGGAAGACCGTGGTCTTTCGGTAGTAATCGCAGAACACACCAATCCAAAGGATTACAAGCGTAAGGCTGCTTGTACAATCGATTCTGAGGGTCGTTGCTACGGCTGTGAGATGGCTCGCAAGGAGCCTAAGTCTGGATGGCGTTCACGCCTCCGCTTCTACTGCAACGTTATCATCGATGACGGTACTGAGGACCCTTACGTAGCCGTATGGTCACAGGGTATCAGCAAGCAGTCAGCGTTCAACACAATTCGTGAGTACGCTCTTGAAACTGGTTCAGTATCGAACCTTGAGTGGAAGATTAAGCGTAATGGTCAGGGAACTGAAACCAGCTACACCTTGCTTCCTACCAAGCCAGATGCAGAGCCTTACACATGGGGAGACATTGAGGCATTTGACCTTGAGAAGGTTGTCCGTGAAGTTGCTTATGCAGAGCAGGAGAACTTCTACTTCGGATTCGACACTCCGTCAATCACATCCAGCAATTCAGACTGGTAAAACCTGCGAGCTGGGCATCTCCTAAAACTGCCCACTTCAAACTTTCAAACACTAACGTAAGGATATAATGAGTTACGCTGGACTACACGTTCACACCCACTTCTCGCTTTTCGATGGAATTGCCACCCCACAGGAATATGTGGACCGTGCTGTAGAGATTGGGATGCCAGCCATCGCTATCACTGACCACGGTTCGCTATCTGGACACCGTGAGATGTACCGAGTTGCCAAGGAAAAGGGTATCAAGCCTATCCTTGGAATTGAGGGGTACATCACCAAAGACCGCTTCGATCACGAAGATAAGAAAGATAAGAATGACCCCCTAGACCTGAACTACAACCACCTGGTTATTCTGGCTAAGAATGCTAAGGGTCTAGAGAATCTTAACAAACTAAACGAACTTGCCTGGACTGAGGGATTCTTCAAGAAGCCTCGTATGGACTGGAAGATTCTAGAAGAGTACAAGGAAGGTCTTGTAATCACTTCTGGCTGTCTATCAGGATACCTCGCTAAGGCTATTGAAGCAGACAATCTAGCTGCTGCCAAAATGCACCTCCAGTGGGCTAAGGATACGTTTGGAGACGATTACTACATTGAGGTTATGCCACATAACCCCCCAGAAGTAAACAAGCTAATTTTGGAGCTGGCAGACGAATTTAACCTAAAGCCAGTCGTCACTCCTGACTGCCACCACTCTGACCCAGAGCAACGTGAAATCCAGGAATTAAAGCTTATCCTCAACTCTTATGCTAATAAGACTGTTAAGGATGTAACCTATGCAGAGTCTGCAGAGATGGACAACCTTATGGACCGTCTGGACTACCTGTATGGTGCAGACCGCCAGATGACATTCCGTGACTTCCAGATTCACTTGCTTTCGGATGCAGAGATGCACGAGGCTATGGAAGCCCAGGGTATTGTTCGTCAGGACATGTACGACAACACCATTGAGATTATGAACAAGGTGGAAGACTACGACATTCAGGACCACCTGGACTTGCTCCCTGCACAGTATCAGAACCCAAATCAGGAACTAGCAAACCTTGCTATGGATGGACTCCGTGAAATGGGTCTAGACAAGGCTGATGGTTATGTAGAGAGACTTGAAGAAGAACTTCAGGTAATTGCTGATAAGAACTTTGGTCCTTACTTCCTAGTTGTTCGTAACATGATTAACTGGGCTAAGAAAGAGGGCATCATGGTGGGACCAGGTCGTGGTTCTGCTGCTGGTTCACTACTCTGCTACGCCCTAGGCATTACTGATATTGACCCAATTGTTCACGGTCTTTTGTTCTTCCGATTTATTAACCCAGAGCGTAACGACTTCCCAGATATCGATACCGACATTCAGGATAACCGTCGTGAAGAGGTTAAGGATTATCTAGTCCGTCAGTACCGTCACGTTGCATCTATCGCCACATTCCTTGAGTTCAAGGGCAAGGGTATTGTTCGTGACATTGCTCGTGTGTTGATGGTTCCACTTGCAGACGTTAACAAGGTACTTAAGGTTGTTGATGACTGGGATGATTACTGCACATCTAAGCAGACTGAATGGTTCCGTGAGAAGTATCCAGAGATTGAAATCTATGGTGAGAAGCTTCGTGGACGTATCCGTGGAACTGGTATTCACGCTGCTGGTGTGGTTACATCTAAGTTGCCTATCTTTAAGTTCGCTCCACTGGAGACTCGTACTAGCCCTGGAAACAAGGAGCGTATCCCTGTTGTGGCGGTAGACATGGAAGAAGCAGAGCGTATTGGTCTAATTAAGATTGATGCTCTGGGTCTAAAGACTCTGTCTGTTATTCAGGATACTCTCAAGATTATTGAGGAACGTACTGGAGACAAGATTGACCTACACAAGATTGACATGGAGGACAAGAAGGTTTATGCCATGCTGTCTGACGGTCTTACAAAGGGTGTTTTCCAGTGTGAAGCCACACCATACACCAACCTACTCGTAAAGATGGGTATTAAAAGCTTTGCAGAGCTTGCTGCTTCGAACGCTCTAGTTCGTCCAGGTGCTATGAACACCATTGGTAAGGACTACATCGCTCGTAAGCACGGTAAGCAAAACCTTGATTACAAGCACACTAAGATGAAAGCATTTACTGAAGAGACATACGGATGTATTCTTTATCAGGAACAGGTTATGCAAGCCTGTACTGAACTTGGTGGTATGACAATGGCAGAGGCGGACAAGGTCCGTAAGATCATTGGTAAGAAAAAGGATGCAAAAGAGTTCAAGCAGTTCCAGGACAAGTTCGTAGAGGGTGCTTCTCGCTACCTGTCTCCAAACATTGCAG
>JACCEE010397842.1_pt1 | contig 21044 bp, 19 predicted proteins | sample 7449931 | NCBI WGS metagenome assembly JACCEE01 (sample SAMN15323457, study PRJNA562643) | freshwater metagenome | isolation source: river surface water | place: USA:Blue River Watershed | collected 2017-08-19 | reverse complement strand
CTGGACCTGCTGCAAACCATCGTCGACAACCTGCGCCTGCTCATCATCGGCCCCCTCGTGGCCGGCCTTTTGGCGTATGGCGTAGCGTTGGTCATCCCAAAAACCTACGAAAGCACGGCCATTCTCAAGTCAGAGCAAAACTTGGCTGGGCAAATGCTTACAGCCTCTGTGCTAGACCCTATAGCCGCCAAACTGGGCTACACCCCCAAAATGGAAGCCGACGATGCACGTGACAAGCTCAAAAAAGAAATCAAAGCCAGCTACAACGCTAAAGACAAACTGGTGACCCTAACCGCACAGTCCACCAGCCCTCAGTCAGCGCAGGCATTGGCCAACGATGTTTTGGCGCAAGTCTATGTGCAGACTCAGCCTCGTGACTCGGCCAAGCAAAGCCTGCAAAAACAACTCACTCAACTGCAAACCCGAGAAAAAGAACTCAACCAATCGGCCAAGATATTGGAGCGCAGGCTGGAGCAAGCCACGGGCAATGGCGTGTCTGAAGTTGCACAGGGTTATGCCCAATTGATTGGCGTGATTGAGAAAACCCAAGAAAATCAAATTAAGGTGGAGAAAGAGCTCAAAGGTATCGACAGCAGCGATTTGATTCAGAGTCCGACACTACCGACCAAAAAGATTGCGCCCAAAGGAGGGCTCATCGCCATCATTTCCACCCTGGCCGCTGGGTTTGCCTTGTTCCTGTTCGTCTTCATCCGCCAAACCTTACGCAATGCCTGCCGAAACGATAAATTTGCTCAAAAGATTGGCGCCATTAAAACAAGTTGGCGTAAAGCATTTAGTCGCTTTTAACCTTCTTAGTTTGGCTCTCAAGCAAAGACAAATTTCTTTAAATTTCTAAACCAAACGGAGTATTTAAACGTGGATAAAAAACTTCAACAAGTATTTTCAAACTCACTGGGAGTTCCCCTGCAACGAGTCGAAGATGATCTTAAGTATTCAGAGGCAGTGGAATGGGATTCCGTTGCTCACATGGCCTTAATTGCTGCCATTGAGGAAGCATTCGATATCATGATCGACGCCGAAGATGTCATCGATATGAGCAGTTTTGGTAAGGCAAAACTGATCGTAGCCAAATACCTCAGTTAAAAGATGTCTGACCGGATAGCTTTCATCACAGGGGCCTCACGCGGGATTGGGGCTGCTTGTGCGCGGTTACTGGCCGAGGAAGGTTACCAACTCGTGTTGCATGCCCGCACAAGTTCCGCTCTTGACGAACTGCTGGCTGCACTGCCTCCTTCATGTGCTGAGAGCAGTCTTTCCTTAACCTACGACCTTACCGATCATGAGGCGATCGGTCGTTCGTTCCAAGATATTTTTAAGCGTTTTCGTCGTCTGGATGTATTGGTGAACAATGCAGGAATCATGGAGCCGGCTAAGCTGGGCATGATTCCTCAATCCGCCTTGGCGCGTACGTTGGATGTGAATCTTGCGGCGGCAATCCTGCACATGCAGGGCGCGGCGAGGCTGATGGGACGTTCTGGTGGTGGCTCGGTCATCAATATGTCATCGATTGTTGGACGCTACGGGTTTGAGGGTCAAGTCGCATATGCTGCTTCTAAGGCCGGTCTGATTGGTGCTACTTTGGCTGCAGCCAAAGAATTGGCCCCGCAGAATATCCGTGTCAACGCAGTGGCCCCGGGCTACATAGATACTGAAATGAATCGCCAGCACAGTGATGATGTTCATCGGCAGAACTTAGCCCGCGTTCGTATGGGACGGATGGGTAAGCCGAACGAGGTTGCTCATTTGGTTCGATTCTTGGCATCCGAGCGGGCTTGTTACCTAACCGGTCAGGTTATTGGCGTCGATGGAGGAATGAGTCTATGAACTTTTGGGATCTGGGCGTTGCGCCAGAGCATAACGTTGCTGTCATCGACTCTGATGGTCATTCGCACAGCTATGACCAACTTCGCTCGCTTGTAACAAATCAGGAGCGAGTTCTGGCGGCCCACGGCCCACGCTCGCTGGGTTTTATTTTGTGCAATAACCAGTTAGCCGACATAGCCTTATACCTCGCTTGTCTAAGGCAAGGCCATGTACCGCTTCTACTGGCTGCACAAATGCCACAAGGTCAGCTAGACGCACTGCAATCCCTCTACAGTCCTCAGTGGGTTGCTGTTCAGGGTAATGTACAGGCACAGTCAGAGGGGTCTTTGGCAGAGTTGTACCCTTCTTTGGGGCTATTGCTCAGCACTTCAGGCACAACGGGCAGTCCGCGTTTGGTTCGGTTGTCGAGGGAGGCATTGCAGGCGAATGCAAAATCTATAGCCAGCTATCTGTGTCTTGATTCTAAAGAGCGCGCAATTACATCGCTGCCGATGAACTATTCTTATGGTTTGTCAATAATCAATAGTCATTTATTGGTAGGCGGCACATTGGTGCTCAACACCGATAGCGTGTTAAGCCATGAATTCCTGCAACGCATGCGAGTGCAAGAGGTGACTTCGCTGGCGGGTGTGCCTTACACGTATCAGATGTTGCATCGGATGGCCTTCTTTAAACAAGAACTACCTGCGCTGCGAACCTTGACGCAGGCGGGTGGTCGGCTTGATGAAAAACTCACTCGCTTGGTTTCAGAGCATGCTCAGGCTAGCGGTCGGCGATTCTTCGTTATGTATGGCCAGACCGAGGCCTGCGCACGCATCAGTTACGTGCCTCCTGAACAACTCAGTGGAAAGATTGGCAGTATTGGTGTTCCGATTCCAGATGGTGCGTTGGAGGTTGCAACAGAAAGTGGTGAATTGATCTATTCGGGCCCGAATGTCATGCTGGGCTACGCCGAGCAGCTCTCCGATCTGATGCGGGGGGATGATTGCCAGGGCCGCTTATCCACCGGGGACCTCGGTCGGGTGGATGAGGACGGGTTCTTCTATATCACCGGTCGGCTCAAGCGTTTCATAAAGGTCAGCGGCAACCGCATCGGCTTGGATGAGGTGGAACAAGCGCTGCAAGCAGCGCTGCACGTGCCGTTGGCGGTGGGCGGCACGGATGACCGGCTGGTGGTGTGGCTCGAAGGTCAGGAGGCTGCCTTGCTGGATCAGGTGCGGGAGTTCGTCCGCCAGCAGTTTGCCATCCACCCGACCATGACCCGGCTGCAACTGGTGGAACAGCTGCCGCTGCTGCCTAGCGGCAAAAAAGATTACGGCGCATTGCTGCGCACCTGATTATGCAAACCGATCCCCTCTCCGAGGCCGTGCCGGCCTGGCCTGACCTGCCGTTGGACATCGCCCAACCCTACGGCTTTCGCGCTGACGCCAAGGGCCCGGCGCTGCTTGACACTCTGAACGCGCTGACGCGCTGGCACATTCAACGCAGTGCACCCTACGCTAATATGGTGGAGCGCCTGTTCCCTGCGGGCGCCCAAGCAGCCACGCGGGCGGAGGTGCCCTACTTACCGGTGCGCCTGTTCAAAACGCTGGAGTTGCGCAGCGTACCCGAAACCGAAGTCATCAAGACGCTGACTTCCAGTGGCACCACAGGCCAAGCCGTGTCCCGCATCTACCTTGACCGCGAAACGTCGATGCGCCAGACGCGTGTGCTCAGCGCCATCATGGCATCCTTCCTGGGCAAGAAGCGCTGGCCGATGGTGATCGTTGATTCCGCCGATGTGTTGAAGGATCGTCGTCGCTTCAACGCGCGCGCGGCCGGCATCCTGGGTTTTTCGACCTATGGCCGCGATCACTGCTACTGCCTGAACGACGCGCTGGAGCTGGACGCTCACGCGCTGCAAGCGTGGTTGACACGTTACTCCGATACGCCAGTGCTGTTGTTCGGCTTCACCTTCGTGGTGTGGCAGGGGCTTTACCAGAGCGCGTTGCGTCAGGGCGTGCAGCTGCGCTTCCCGCCCGGCAGCTTGCTGATTCACGGCGGCGGCTGGAAACGCCTGCTGGATCAGCGCGTCAGCAACGAGGAGTTCAAGGCGCGGCTGCACCAGCAGTTCGGTATCGAGCGCGTCTACAACTACTACGGCATGGTGGAGCAAGTCGGCTCCATCTTCATGGAGTGTGAACACGGTCACCTACACAGCCCGAGTTATGCAGACGTCCTGATGCGTGACCCGCACACGCTGCAACCGCTGGGGGTGGGACAGCCGGGGGTGATCCAGGTGCAAAGCGCGATTCCGCTCAGCTATCCCGGCCATTCCCTGCTGACTGAGGATGTGGGCACATTGCACGGCCAGGATGACTGCCCTTGCGGCCGCGCCGGCAGCTATTTCACGGTGAGTGGCCGACTGCCGCAGGTGGAGCTGCGCGGGTGCAGCGATACACGGGTGATGGCATGAACAGCGTGAACTACCTCTTGGGGGTGGCTGAGGCCTCCACTTCGCTGACCCATGTGCTCCAGGCCCTGCGCGCCGCCCCGGCTTGGCAGCCGTTTGACACTCGGGCGGTGGAATTTGTGAAGCGCTTTTCGCAGAAGCTGCTGACTGCGGCGGGTATCCGTGAGCACCCGGAGCTGGCGGCGCTGGGTCATTGGTTTCGCGGCGCCAACCTGCACCAGTTGGCGCAGAAGTACCCCACCGACACCGGCGACGCCCTAGTGCTGGGGCGTGGCCTGGCATTTCATGTAGCGCCGAGCAATGTGGATTCGGTGTTCATGTACTCTTGGCTGCTGTCGCTGCTGGCGGGTAACGTGAACGTGGTGCGCGTGTCGCAAAAAGCCAGCGCGGCGCAAACCTTCCTCATCAGCGTATTGGCGCAAACAATGGCCGAAGAGGTGGGCGCGCCGGTGCAAGGCCGCATCGTGCTGCTGACCTACCCGCACGATGACGCGATCACCGGGGCGCTGTCCGACGCCTGCCAGCTGCGTGTGGTGTGGGGCGGGGATGCGACGGTGCGCACACTGCGTGCTATCCCGCTGCGGCCAACGGCGACAGAAATCTGCTTCCCTGACCGTTTCTCCGCTTGTGCCATCGAGGCAATGGCACTGCTGGCGCTGGACGAGCCAGCGCTGGCACAGCTTGCCAGCCGCTTCTACAACGATGCCTTCTGGTTCGCGCAGCAAGCGTGTTCCTCGCCGCGTTTGGTGGCGTGGGTGGGCTCGCCCGAGCGCATCGACGCGGCGCGCGCGCGCTTCTGGCTAGCACTAGAACACGAGCTGGCGCGGCGCCAGCCCGAGGACGCCGAAGCCATGAGCATGGCCCGGGTGGCAGCCAGCTTCGAGTACGCCGGTGCTGCCCTGGCGCGGCCCGATGGCGATGTGGGTCTGTCGCCAAGCCAACCCCTGCGGCTGACGCTCGAGCGCCCGCTCAATGAGACCGCCAAGGCCCTGCATTGCGGTAACGGCCTTTTCCTAGAGCTACATTTGCCCGAGCTGGTCGAACTGGCTGCTCAGTTGAGTGACAAAGAGCAAACCTTGGCCGTACATGGCTTTACACGAGCGCAGTTGCAGGCTTTGGCGCTGGCGCTGCCGGCACGGGCCGTGGATCGCATCGCCCCCATCGGTGAGGCGCTGTCTTTTGCCCCGGTGTGGGATGGTCAAGACCTAATCACCGTTTTCAGCCGCAAGCTGTTGCTGCCTGCTTTCGGAGACACCCATGCCCCGCTTGTTTAACGGCCAAGCGACGTTAGAGTGTCGCCGCACCCCTTGGGATGAACGCGTCTTCGGTTTCCCCTGCGCCGAAATCACCCATTTTCAGGCAGAGCATCAGGCAGCCGGGTTGGATGTGCTCCACCAATTTGAGGCCTGGGCGCAGTTGCAAGGCGTGCAGTTTGCCTACGGACGCTTCGAGCCGACACGATTGGTCAAGCAGCTGGTGCATCAAGCAGGTTTCTACTTCGCTGAGGCCAGCTACCGCATCCGTCATCACAAGCTGCAAGGCAGTGAAGCGTTTGACCGCCTGATTCGTCCCGGCCCATTGTTGGAATCAGCTAAAGAGGCTGACCATGAGGCGCTGCGTACCATCTTGGCCAGTGATTTCGAGCATGGTCGGATTCACGAGGACCCGTGGGTGGAGCCGGCATTAGCTTCGCTGCGCTATCGCAACTGGCTCACCGATTTGCTGGCGCAGCAGCATGAGGTCTATACCTACCGTCTCAAAGGCGAAGTGATTGGTCTGCACATCCAGCGCGGCGAGGGCGAGAAGGTGGATTTGGTGCTGACCGGAGTCAAGCGCAGCTATGCTCTGTTGGGTGTGTCGTTATGGGCGGAGGTACTACGCCTCAACCGACTGCGCGGCGTGCGCGAGACACATACGCTGATTTCCGCAGCCAACGTTCCCATTCTCAATCTGTACCGGCGTTTCGAGTTCCAGTTCGAGTCCTTACTTCTGGGATGCCATAAGCGCTGGCCAAATTTGGCAGATATCCGGATGTTAAATGTATAAAGTGAAAAATTTATGAAACCAATACCATTTAATAAACCCTATCTGCATGGTCGCGAACTAGTCTACATCGCAGAAGCCGTGGCCTCTGGGAAGATTTCTGGAGATGGAGTCTTCACAAGAAGATGTCATCAATTCTTCGAGACGCGTTACGGTATGCACAAGTCACTCTTAACGACATCTTGCACTGATGCGCTGGAAATGTGCTCTCTACTGCTGGACATTGGGCCTGAAGATGAGGTAATAGTTCCATCCTTTACCTTTGTGTCTACTGCGAATGCTTTCGCCCTACGTGGGGCGAAATTGGTATTTGCCGACAGCGAACCCGATAATCCGAACATTTCAGTTGAACAAATAACAGCACTGATCACTCCCTCTACAAAAGCAATCGTAGTCGTCCACTATGCTGGCGTTGCTTGCGATATGGATCCGATCCTCAAAGTCGCAGCCGATCACGGAATAGTCGTAGTTGAAGACGCCGCACAGGCCATTGATTCATATTACCGTGGACGTCCTTTGGGTACGCTTGGCGAATTTGGTGCATTTTCCTTTCACGAAACCAAGAACGTTATTTCTGGCGAGGGGGGATTATTGTCAGTTAATTATCCACGTTACGCAGCACGGGCTGAGATTATTCGTGAAAAAGGAACCAACCGATCTTCCTTCTTCCGCGGCGAGGTTGACAAGTACGGCTGGGTTGATATCGGCTCTTCGTTTCTGCCTTCGGACATAGTGGCGGCTTACCTATACGCCCAACTGGAAAACCTAGAGACCATCCAGACGCGTCGAAAAGCAATTTGGAACCGCTATGCTAGTCATTTTTCTAATGTCCTTCCAAGACATGGCGTTAGCTTGCCCAAGTTGCCCGATTGGGCGACAAATAATGCTCATATGTTCTATCTAGTGGCGCGCAATCTCGCTCAACGCAGTGCCATCATTGGGCATTTGCGTGAACAGGGAATCCACGCCGTCTTTCATTACCTTTCGCTGCACAGCAGTCCATTCTTTCATCAACGCCACGACGGTCGCAAGCTCCCTAACAGCGATCGCTTTACCGATTGCCTTGTGCGGCTCCCGCTTTACTTCGAGATGACTGACGCCGAGGTTGACCGTGTAGCCGAGTCGGTGATCAAGGCTGTGGCCATTTGAGATTTCTGTTTTCGAGAAAAATCTCTTAAGCAACACCAAAATTGCAAGCATTTTCCGCGCCCCTAGCTGCCGCAGTCGCACATGGCCTGCGGATGATAGTGAATCTTGTTATCGTCAAGATGATTGCCGTTTATCTAGGGCCGGCAGCCATGGGTATCCTAGGTCATTTCATGAGTATGTCGACCATGGCCTCGGTTTTTGCCGGTGGGGGCATTGGTAATGGTATAGCAAAGTACGTAGCTGAGTACCGTAACAAGCCCCGCCGAATGCTCAGATTCGTCGGCGCTTCTATTGCCTATGGGCTGTGCTTTTGTTTTATATTCTTAGTGGTTAGTATTCTCGCAGCTAAGCCTTTGGCCCAATTCTTGTTTGGCGACTTAAGCTATTCTTGGTTATTGCCAAGCCTCGGCGTAGCCCACCTTTTTTGCTTCATAGGTACTGCAGTTATCTCGATAGTCAACGGTCAGTTGCGATCAGATTTGTTCGCTGCGATCACTATCACAGGTTACTTGGGCTCCTTGCCCATCGTCTATTTACTGATTGTTCATTTCGGCATGGAAGGCGCTGCGATAGCGCTTCTGTTAAGCATCTCATGCACCGGACTTTCGGCACTGTGGCTGGTGGCGCGGTCGCGGCTTACCCGCCTTGTTAGATTAACCATAGGCCGAACAGATCTACTGAACTTGGCTCGATTTAGCATGATGTTGCTTGCATCTGCGACGCTTTTTCCACTGGCCGAGATCGTCATTCGCACCAGCATAATCGACTCCTTGGGGTTAGAGGCTGCCGGTCTATGGCAGGCTATGACTCGACTTTCGGGCGCATACCTAGGGTTCTTTACGGTTTTCCTCGCGACGAATTTTATGCCCCGTCTTTCCACCATGGACGATCGCAACTCGATCGTCCTGTTAATTCGCCGCTATCTTGTCTTCATAGGTATTGCTTTTTCTATCTTCGGGTTCTTACTGTATCTCTTGCGCGACTTCGTTATTCGTATGCTTTTTTCGGAAGCCTTCTACGGTATGTCTGAGCTCTTCGGCTGGCAGTTACTTGGAGATTTTTTCAGGGTCAGCGCTTATGTGATCGGATTTCTTGGAGTGGCCAAGGCTGCATTAAAGCTTTATGTGGCAGCAGAGTTCGCACAGTCAGGATTGTACGTTGCGTTGTCGTCAGTGGTCCTTTCTAAAGGCGGGGACCTATCTGGAGTGCACCAGGCTTACGCTTTGACTTACTTCATCTACCTTTGCATATCAGTAATCGGTCTAATTATCTACAGCCGGAGGCCAAGTTGATCTTCTTCGCGAACGTGCTGGTCATGAATGGCGGCACGACTTTTCTGATTCGCACCTGTCGAGAAATGGCTTCCCGGGGTACCCGTTGTGCAGTATTGCTTCTCAGACCAGAGTTTGATGTGCAATTGCGCACCGAGCTTGAGCGGTATGCTGAAGTGCTTTGTTTGAACGATTTTCTCATCGAGCGAGGTCGACTTTTTCGTGCCCACCTTGGAGTTTTCGGCTATGTCCGTTGGTCGAAACTTAAAGAAGTGTTATCCGCTTTTGGTGATCATATTCATGTAATGAGCATTTTCGGTCTTGTCTTTGCCCTTCGTACGTATGGCCGTCGTTCAGGCAAAAAAATCACTGTAGGGGTCTATCACCAGAACGAGTTTCTATTCAAAGCGCCACCATTCTTTTTCGCACGAGAAGCAATCCGTATTTTCTCAGTAATGCCCGCTGAAAACTTAGTATTCTTCAACGAGGTCACTCGTCAAAATTACGAATGCTTCTTCCACGCTAACTACTCGGCTTCGATCATAGTCCCGATAGGAATTGACCTGCCTCACACCGCCCCCTTTTCCTGCAGTATTGAAAAAACCAAACGAATAGTCTCGGTGGGTAATCTCGTCAAGTTCAAGACATATAACGCACACATGATCCGACTCATGTCTCAACTAGCCCCGACGCATCCGGATATCCAATACGACATTTACGGCACTGGCCCTGAAGAGTCTGTACTGCGAGCACTCGCTGTCGAGCACAAGGTCGAAGAGCGTGTGCGCTTCATGGGCGCAGTTCCCTACTCTCAATTCCGCCAGACGTTGAAAGGTGCAGCCTTGTTCGTTGGAAGCGGCACTGCTGTTATCGAAGCGGCGGCCGTCGGCGTACCGGCGATGGTTGGGATTGAGTCAATCGAGACGCCTGACACCTACGGGTTTCTGTCCGACATCAAGGGGCTGTCCTATAACGAAAACGTATCTGGTATCTCTAAGCATCCGATGATTATGTTGGTCGAACGCCTTTTCGTGGATTCAGCCTTTCATGCTGCAGTGTCGGAAGCCTGTCACCGCAAGGCACGCGAGTTCTCTGTTGAGAAGACGGTCGATGGATTTCTGGCACTCAGCATTTCGGCGAAGGCTGTGGCGTGCACTATCAACAAACTGCAATTTTATCGGATGGTAGTATCGTTTCTCGGAATGGCAGTATGCGAATGGCTTGGCTGGATAACGGCGTTTGGCGATCGCCGTAATCAATCCTTCTGAAGTGAAGTGAAGTGACGGTGCAATCCAAATACGTCCCGATTCTTCTAATGGCCATGTCCATGATGCCCTATCTGCCAAGCGGGTTGCGGATGGAGCATCTTGTGCTCCCTCCTCTGGCTCTGCTCACCATGGTCAACAGTTTGCAGCTGACCAGACGCCTTTATGGACCTACCGGAATAAGCGTTCTGGCGCTTTGCTTCAGCTTAATAGCGGTGACTCTTGGCAGCTTACAGTCAGAAATTACTGGCGCAATGGCTAGTCCACTTGGCATGTTCATTCGCCTTTGCATGCCCCCCTTAATCTTGATGACATTTATGTTCGCGCTTGCGCATGTTTCGTGTGTACTAACGGGTGCTGCTAGAGCCATCGTCGGCGGAGGTATGTTCGCGGGTTTTTGCTCTTTATTGAGTGTCTTCTTCGACATGACAACCCTACTCTCACTGTGGGTCCATATTGATGACGAATCCGTCTGGTCGCAGACGATGGCTATCGGACGATTCACCGGCCTGTTCAACCAACCGTTGGAGGCGGGCGTATTTTTCAGTGTTGCACTTCTCGCCGTACTATATCTTTTCAAGTCGTGCCCGCGAGAGCGCATCTTCAACGGGCTTGGACTCGCATTAATTTTAATAGGCGGACTGCTCTCGCTCTCAAAGAACTTTTTAGTACTAGGTCAGGCCCTAGGCTTGGCGTTCGCAGTTTCTATCCATTTGCTCTCGCTACGCGTTGCGCTGTCCCTTTGCGCTACTGCTGTTATGGGTTTAATTGCATTGATTATTGAAATTAATCCGAATTATGCGCATTCTCTGATTGATCTTTTTGAAGATGGCAACTTGCTAATGGCTCTCACTGCTGGCAGGCTCGGGTCAAGTGACACAGAGGTATCGCAGTTGTTCGCCCAGTTGTGGACACAAGGACACTGGGTTTACGGTCGTGGAGTGGGCTCGCAGTTGCCTCTTGACAATGGCTACCTAGAGTACTTTTACCAAGGCGGAGTCTTGGCCCTTTGCGGGTATGTGGTGTCTCTTGTAGCACTGGCTCTGCCAGCTGTGGCACACGCTCGGCGTATAGAAGGCAAACTCTTGTTCTATTTGCTGCTATTCGTAGTGATTGCATCCTTAGGCGGCCCAGTTGTAACAGCTAATCGTGCCAATGTGGCACTGATGCTACTCATGGTTGCCTGCATAGTAACCATGCGGCGCAACCCTTTCATAAATCCCTGTAAACCCTCGAAAGGAAGAGTTCAGTGCAAGGTATCTTGATTATTACTGGTGGTACGGGTTCCTTCGGCAATGCTGTGCTACGACGCTTCCTAGACTCCGGACTACACGAGATCCGCATCTTTAGTCGCGACGAGAAGAAGCAAGACGACATGCGCAAGAAGTACAACAGCCCTAAGCTGAAGTTCTACATTGGCGACGTGCGTGACTACCAGTCGGTGTTGGGCGCGGTCCGGGGGGCAGACTTTGTGTACCACGCAGCGGCACTCAAGCAGGTGCCGTCTTGCGAGTTTCACCCGCTCGAAGCGGTCAAGACCAATGTGCTGGGCACTGAAAACGTGCTGGAGGCCGCCATCAACTGCGGCGTGCAGCGCGTGGTGGTGCTGAGCACTGACAAAGCCGTCTACCCCATCAACGCCATGGGCATCAGCAAGGCCATGATGGAAAAGGTGGCCGTGGCCAAGTCGCGCAGTGCCGGTGGCACGGTGATCAACGTCACCCGCTATGGCAATGTCATGTGTTCGCGTGGTTCGGTTATTCCACTGTTCGCCCAGCAGATTCGCGCCGGCCAGCCCATCACCATCACCGACCCGGCCATGACCCGCTTCATGATGACGCTGGACGACGCGGTGGACTTGGTGCTCTATGCTTTTGAGCACGGCCAGCCCGGCGAGATTTTTGTGCAAAAGGCCCCTGCAGCGACCATCGATGTGCTGACCCAGGCGCTGACCGGCCTGCTGGGCAAGCCGGAGCACGAGGTGCGCGTGATTGGCACACGCCATGGCGAAAAGCTGTACGAAGCCCTGCTCAGTCGCGAAGAAATGGCCGCCGCCCAAGACCTGGGCGGCTATTACCGCGTGCCGCCCGACCTGCGCGACCTGAACTACGGCAAGTTTATGGAACAAGGCGAAGTGCGCATTTCTGAGGCAGTGGACTACAACTCCCACAACACCACCCGCCTGGATGTAGCGGGCATGCAAGCGCTGCTGATGAAGCTGCGCTTCATGCAAGCCACGCTGCGCGGCGAGGTGGTTGATGCGGAGGAATAAGCCATGACGAATGCTGTTTGCCGTGTTTTGGTGACCGGGGCCAATGGATTCATTGGCAAAAACCTGGTGGTGCGCCTGCGCGAGTTGCCGCGTTTTGCGGTGACTGAGTTTGTCCGTGGCGACGATGTGGCCGCTTTGCCGCAGCTGCTGGCCCAGGCCGACGCGGTAGTGCACTTGGCCGGAGAAAACCGCCCGGCAGACCCGAGCGCGTATGCGCAGGTCAACACGGGTCTGACAGTGGCCATTTGCAAGGCCATTTCCGCCCAAGTGGTCAGTGGCGGACGGCGTGTGCCGCTGGTGTTGGCGTCGTCCACCCAGGCTGAGCGTGACAACCTTTACGGCCAGAGCAAGCTGGCGGCAGAACATGCCGTGCAGGCGCTGGCCCAAGATGTGGGCAACCCGGCCGTGGTGTTCCGTTTGCCGGGCGTGTTTGGCAAGTGGTGCAAGCCCAACTACAACTCTGTGGTGGCCACGTTTTGCCACAACATTGCCAGAGGCTTGCCCGTGCAGATCAACGAGCCGGAAGCCAACTTGCAGCTGGTTTATGTGGACGATGTGGTCGCCAGCCTGGTGGCGGCGGTCGATGCCTTGTTGTTGCCAGACGCAGCAGGTGTGTCGCAGGGCGTGGTGTCCCCGCTGTACGCCACCACGCTGGGCGAGTTGGCTGCACAGATTCAGGCCTTTGGCGACTGCCGCACCTCGCTCATGAGCGAGCGCGTGGGCACTGGGCTGGTGCGGGCGCTGTACGCCACTTATGTGAGCTACTTGCCGAATGACCGCTTTGCCTACGAGGTGCAGCAACACGCTGACCCTCGCGGCGTGTTTGTGGAGATGCTCAAGACGCCTGACAGCGGGCAGTTCAGCTACTTCACGGCCCACCCCGGCATCACCCGGGGCGGGCATTACCACCACACCAAGACCGAGAAGTTTCTGGTCATCAAGGGCACGGGGCTGTTTCGCTTTAGGCATTTGCTGACCGACGAGCGCTTTGAGCTGACCACATCGGGCGACAAACCCCAGGTGGTGGACACCATCCCCGGCTGGGTGCACGACATCACCAACACCGGGCAAGACGAGCTGGTGGTGATGCTCTGGGCCAACGAAGTCTTTGACCGCGCCAACCCCGATACGGTGGCGGCACCCATTTAAATGACCATGAAAAAACTCAAAATCATGTCGGTCGTGGGCACGCGCCCCGAGATCATTCGGCTGTCTCGCGTGTTGGCGGCGCTGGACGCGCATTGCGACCATGTGCTGGTGCACACAGGGCAAAACTACGACTACGAGCTGAACCAGGTGTTTTTTGACGACCTGGGCGTGCGCAAGCCGGACTTCTTTTTGAACAGTGCCGAGGGCAGCACGGGCGCGGCCAACACCATTGGCAACCTGATCACCGGGGTGGACGGTGTGCTGGCCCAGGTGCAGCCCGAGGCGATGCTGGTGCTGGGCGACACGAACAGTTGCCTATCGGTGATTCCGGCCAAGCGGCGCAAGGTGCCGATATTCCACATGGAGGCAGGTAACCGCTGCTTTGACATGCGGGTGCCCGAAGAGACCAACCGCCGCATTGTGGACCACACGGCCGACATCAACCTGACCTACAGCACGATTGCCCGCGACTATTTGCTGCGCGAGGGCTTGCCACCGGACCAGGTCATCAAGACCGGCAGCCCGATGTTTGAGGTGTTGCACCACTACCTGCCGCAGATCAAGGCTTCTGATGCGGTGGCGCGTTTGGGCCTGTCGGCACAGCAGTACTTTGTGGTGAGTGCGCACCGCGAAGAAAACATCGAGTCTGAAAAGTCGTTCACCAAACTGGTAGCCGTGCTCAACAGTGTGGCCGAGGAGCATGGCTTGCCTGTGGTGGTGTCGACGCACCCGCGCACCCAAAAGCGGGTGGATGCCACGGGCGCACAGTTTCACCCGAATGTGCGCTTGATGAAGCCCCTGGGTTTTCACGATTATGTGAATCTACAGATGAACGCCAAGGCGGTCTTGTCAGACAGCGGCACGATCAACGAGGAGTCGTCGATCTTGAACTTTCCGGCTCTGAACTTGCGCGAGGCGCATGAACGGCCCGAAGGCATGGAAGAAGCTGCCGTGATGATGGTGGGCCTGGAGGTGGACCGCGTGCGCCAGGGCCTGGCCATTGTGGCCACGCAGGCGCGGGGCGAGCAGCGCGACTTGCGCCTGGTAGCCGACTACAGCATGCCCAATGTGAGCGCCAAGGTGCTGCGCATTGTTCACAGCTACACCGATTATGTGAATCGGGTGGTTTGGAAAAAATATTGAAAGATAAAAAATGAATCCCGGAGCATTTTTATATAAAGAAAAATTATTTACTGAGGATGAAATTCTGAAAATTTCATCCTTGGCAAAAGAACTTGAAAGTACTAAGAGAACCGTTCATGCTGCAGGCGGTACATATTCTGATTTGAAATGGTTCCAAGTTGATTTAAGCAAAAACTTGGACTTTTGTACGACCATCTTGTCTGAGTTGCGCAGCTCAGATCCCGAATTACTCGTGTTCTATTATTTGGACCCCGGTGCAGTGTTGCATCCGCATAGAGATTTGACGGGTGCAAGTATGAATAACAGAATTAGATTTCATGTTCCTGTTATTACTAATCCCGGCGTTGAATTCATCGTTGATAACGAAAAAATCAAGATGGCACCAGGCGACCTGTGGTGTTTGGATACTTCTTATGTCCATTCGGTGCGAAATGATGGGGATCAAACAAGAGTTCACATAATAGTAGAGTGCAATATTAACGATGTAATTAAAAAGAGACTGCCTGGTGGCTATAGCGCTAAGCTACACAGTTTGAATTACGCGTTGATTCTAGGAGGTAGTTTTATTAAGGCTGTTCTTGTAAATTCTATTAAAAACCCCAAATATTTTCTGGAGCAAATGGGGATGGTTTATAAATTCATTAAATGGAGAATATTTAAGTCGGAAAAGCCAAAGTGAGAATTTTAATTTTTTCTCAATGGTTCGATCCTGAGCCAACTTTTAAAGGCTTAATCTTTGCCCGAGAGCTGGTGCGCCAAGGCTTTGATGTGGAAGTGGTCACGGGCTTCCCCAACTACCCGGGTGGCAAGGTGTATGCGGGCTACAAGATCAAGCTGATTCAGCGCGAATGGATTGACGGCGTACAGATCACGCGGCTGCCGCTGTACCCGAACCATGATCAGTCGGCCATCAAGCGGGTGATGAACTACGCCAGTTTTGCGGCTTCGGCGTTGGTGTATGGCTTGTTCATGGCCAAGCGTGCGGATGTGATGTATGCGTATCACCCGCCACTGACAGTTGGTGTTGCCGCGAGCTTGATCCGCTGGGTGCGCGGCATTCCGCTGGTGTATGACATTCAAGACATGTGGCCCGACACCTTGCGGGCCACGGGCATGCTGAACAACCATCGGGCATTGTCTTTGGTGGGGCGTGTGTGTGACTGGGTGTATCGGCGGGTAGACCAATTGGTGGTGTTGTCACCAGGGTTCAAGCGTTTGCTGGTTCAGCGCGGCGTGCTCGCGAGCAAGATTGACGTGATTTACAACTGGGCCGATGAGTCTGCTTTGAAGTCGCCCGAGGGGGCGGTGCCTGCGGCCTTTCCAGCCGCAGATCGCTTCAGGGTGGTGTTTGCTGGCAACATGGGCAAAGCCCAGGCACTGGACGCTGTGCTCGATGCGGCTGCGATTTTGCAAGCGCGTGGCTCCCGCGCCAGTTTTGTGATGTTGGGTGGGGGCGTGGAGGTCAGCCGCCTGAAAACCCGTGCGCTGGAGATGACGCTGGACAACGTGGTGTTTTTGCCCCCAGTGCCTATGTGCGAAGTGGGCACGGTGTTGGCGGCTGCCGATGTGCTGCTGGTGCATTTGCGCAAAGACCCGTTGTTTGAAATTACCATCCCCTCCAAAACGCAGGCCTACATGGCCGTGGGCAGGCCCTTGTTAATGGCAGTCAACGGCGATGCGGCCGATTTGGTCAGGCAGGCCAAGTGCGGATTGACCGCAGAGTCAGAAAACCCGCTTGCCTTGGCCGATGCTGTGGATGCCTTGGCGGCAATCCCTGCAGAAGAACTGAAAACGATGGGTGAAAACGCATGCCGCTACTACCGAGGGGCTTTGGGCCTTAATGTGGGGGTTAGCGAATTCGCTGAGGTATTTGAGCGTTTGAGCCGGAAGGCGCGTGGGACTGGTAAATGAAGCGTTTGTTTGACTTGTTGGCTTCGGCCATGGGCTTATTGATTTTGGCCGTGCCTTTGGCCTTGCTGGCTTGGCAGGTGCGCCGCAAGTTGGGCAGCCCTGTGTTGTTTACCCAGGTGCGCCCGGGCTTGCATGGCAAGCCTTTTCGCATGGTCAAGTTCCGCACCATGACGGATACGCGTGACGCCAGCGGCACTTTGCTGCCCGATGCGGAGCGGCTCACGCCCTTTGGTCGCTTTTTGCGCGCCACCAGCCTGGACGAGTTGCCCGAGCTGTGGAATGTCTTGCGCGGTGAGATGAGTCTGGTGGGGCCTCGTCCTTTGCTGATGGAGTATTTGTCGCTCTATTCGCCTGAGCAGGCCCGCCGCCATGAGGTGCGCCCGGGCATCACGGGCTGGGCGCAGGTCAATGGCCGCAACGCCATTAGTTGGGAAGATAAGTTCAAGCTAGATGTTTGGTACGTGGACAACTGGAGCCTGTTACAAGATATCAAAATTCTGTGGCTTACGGTTAAAAAAGTCCTAGTGCGCGACGGAATCAGTGCAGCGGGGGAGGCCACAATGCGAAAGTTCCAGGGCGGCAAATAGAAATTTTTAACCAAGTATTAGTATATGAAAAAAATTGTAATAGTTGGCGGAGGTGGTTTTGGTCGGGAGCTGTATTGCTACATAAAAGGTGATCTAGCAGCTGGGCGTTTGAACGGTTATTCCTTGGCTGGTTTTTTAGACAACAATTCCGCCTGTGAATTGGCGGTAAAGTGTCCAGAACTGACTTATCTAGGCGCGTTTGCGAGTTTTGAGCCACAAGGTGATGAAGTCCTTGTCATCGCGATTGGAAAGGCATCGATCCGCCGCAATATCTTCGAAGAAATCAAGAGAAGGGGTTTTTCTCTGTTTAATTACGTGCATAGCAGTGCTCAGGTGATGCCTGAAGTAACACTCGGCGAAGGAACTGTTGTTTGTCCAAATACCATCATCAATATTGGGGCTAAGTTGGGCGATAACGTTGTCGTGAATGTATTCTGTAGTGTCGGACATGGGGCATCCATTGGTAGCCATTCTGTTCTTTCTCCTTACTGTGCATTGAGTGGTGATTCCAAGCTGGGCGTGTGCGGTTTTATGGGAACGCGTGCAACACTTTTTCCCGGCGTGGTGATGGGTGATGGTTGCATCGTTGATGCTCACAGCGCAGTTAAGCAGTCGGTGGGTGAAAACAAGGTTGTGTCGGTCAGAGGCGAATATTTGGTCCTAGACAATCGATTCAACCGTTAATTGGAATTTGAACATATGCTAAGTGGAAAAATCGTGGTTGTCACTGGTGCAGCACGCGGTATTGGTTTGGCCACATCCCTGGAGTTTGCGCGGCAAGGTGCAACAGTTGTCATGCTTGGCCGTACCGAAGAATCGTTGGCCACTGCTTGTGTGACTGTTAAAAAAGAGCTCGGAGATGCAAAGATTGAATCAATTATTTGCGATGTTTCAGAGCCGAGTAGTGTACGAGATGCTTTTAAGGCGATTTTCCAAAAGTACAAAAAGTTGAACGTATTAGTATCAAATGCTGGTGTGCTAGATGATGCATTAATCGGTATGGTCACTCCGAAACAGATTGAGCACACTTTCAGTACTAACACATACAGTGTGCTTTATTGTGCACAGTATGCCAGTCGTTTGATTGCTCGTTCCGGCGGTGGCTCCATCATAAACGTGAGCTCGATTATCGGAACTAATGGTAATGTTGGGCAGTCTGTCTATGGTGGTAGCAAAGCTGCAGTGATCGGGATCACCAAGTCACTGGCTAAGGAATTGGCGCCTCAGAATATTCGAGTTAATGCAATCGCCCCCGGTTTCATAGAAACCGACATGGCAAAGTCTATCGGCCCTGAAAAATATCAAGAACGTTTGAACTCCATCAAGATGGGACGGCCCGGTAGTGCCGCCGATGTGGCCAATGTGGCACTTTTCTTGGCTAGCGATCTGTCCAGCTATGTCACTGGGCAAGTCGTTGGGGTAGACGGCGGAATGCTAATTTGAACTATCAGACTGCTATATGTTGAATACACCTTTTAGTCCCTGGCCCAGTTTCACCTCCGAAGAGGCCGACGCGGTGCACCGCGTGGTGATGTCCAACAAAGTGAACTATTGGACGGGCACCGAGACCCGCGAGTTTGAAAAAGAGTTTGCCGCTTGGTGTGGCACGGCGCATGCCGTGGCGCTGGCCAATGGCACGCTGGCGCTGGATGTGGCGCTGAAGGCTTTGGGTGTAGGGCCGGGTGATGAGGTGGTGGTGACGCCGCGCACTTTCATTGCGTCAATATCGTGTGTGGTGAATGCGGGCGCGGTGCCTGTGTTTGCCGATGTGGAGGCCGACAGCGGCAATGTTTCGGCCCGCACGATTGCGGCGGTGCTGTCGCCCCGGACCAAGGCGGTGGTGTGTGTGCATTTGGCGGGTTGGCCGTGCGACATGGACCCGATCATGGCGCTGGCGGCTGAGCGTGGCCTGAAGGTGATTGAGGATTGCGCCCAGGCGCATGGGGCGCGTTACAAGGGGCGGCCTGTGGGCAGCATCGGGCATGTGGGGGCCTGGAGTTTTTGCCAGGACAAGATCATGACCACGGGCGGCGAGGGCGGCATGGTCACCACAAATGACGAGGCGCTGTGGCGGGCGATGTGGTCGTTCAAGGACCATGGCAAGAGTTATGAGGCGGTTTACGAACGACAGCACCCGCCGGGTTTCAAGTGGGTGCATGAGAGCTTTGGCACCAATTGGCGCATGCTGGAGATGCAGGCGGTGATTGGACGGATTCAGCTGAGGCGCATGTCAGATTGGGCTGCGGCTCGTAAACACAACGCGAAAGCCATTTGGGCTGCTTGTGCTGAGTTTGCGGCTTTGCGGGTGCCGCAGGTGCGGTGCGCTTCATGCCCGGGTAAATGTGCTGTGGCAGGCGCGGCTTGCGACCATGCGCATTACAAGTGTTATGCCTATGTGCAGCCCGAGCGCTTGGCTGCGGGTTGGTCGCGTGACCGGATTGTTGAGGCGATCATGGCTGAGGGCGTGCCTTGTTACCAAGGGTCTTGCTCTGAGGTGTATTTGGAAAAAGCGTTTGACGGCACTGGCTGGCGGCCAGAGGTTCGTTTGCCTGTGGCAAAGGCTTTGGGTGAGACATCCATCATGTTTTTGGTGCACCCGACTTTGACCCAAGCTGAAATTAATAAAACGTGTGAAGTGATTCGCAAAGTGATGGTTCAGGCCAGTGTCTGAGCCTGAGTAAGGGTGTTGCTGGTTTTGAGATGAACTTATCTTTTTTGACTGACTATCTGTTGATGCTGCCACGCCCGCTCAAGCGGGCGTTGGCTTTAGGGGCAGATGCATTTGTCTGCGCTGTCACGGTGTGGATGGCTTTCAATTTGCGGTTGGAGTCTTGGACAGCCTGGTCGCCTGCGCACTTCACGGCGTTTGTGGGCGCTGTGGCTTTTGCGTTGCCGCTGTTCATTGTGTTTGGTCTGTACCGGGCCATCTTCCGTTATGCAGGACTGCCTGCTTTGATGACGGTGTTGAAGGCAGTGGCGATTTACGCCGTGCTTTATTGTTTTGCGTTTGCTGTGGTGGGTGTGCCAGGGGTGCCCCGCACTGTGGGCGTTTTGCAGCCTTTGCTGCTGCTCTTAGGCGTGACGTTGTCGCGGGCATTTGTGCGTTATTGGTTGGGCGGCATTTATCTGGGCATCGTGCACCGCGAGCGTTTGCCCCGGGTGTTGATTTATGGCGCAGGTTCTGCTGGGCGGCAGTTGGCAGCAGCCCTCAAGACCAGCCCTGAGCTGGTGGTGGTGGGCCTGCTGGATGACGATGACCGTTTGCACGGTCAGGTGCTCAATGGCCTGAAGATTTACGACCCGGCGACTCTGGTGGCTTTGGTGGCCAAGCTGCGTGTGACGCAGGTGTTTTTGGCCTTGCCCTCTGCATCGCGTGCGCGGCGCAATGAGATTTTGGAGCTGGTGCGCTCGGCCCATGTGCAGGTGCGCACTTTGCCGGGCGTGTTGGAGCTGGCCCAGGGCAAGGTGCAGGTGTCTGACCTGAAAGAGCTGGACATTGAAGATTTGCTGGGCCGCGATCCGGTGCCGCCCAACCCCCTGATGTTGGCCAAGAACATCGCCGGCAAGGTGGTGATGGTGACGGGGGCAGGCGGCTCGATTGGCTCGGAGTTGTGTCGACAGATTGTGAAGGCGGGGCCTGCGGCGCTGCTGTTGGTGGAGCTGACGGAGTTTGCGCTGTATGCGATTGAGCAAGAGTTGCAAGGCGTGGTGTTGGATGAGCAGGGCGTCGGTGTTCGTTCGGTGCGTTTGGTGCCTTTGCTGGCCAACGTGCGCGATGCCTCGCGCATGGACGAAATTTTGCGCACCTGGAAACCGCACACGGTGTACCACGCAGCGGCTTACAAGCATGTGCCCTTGGTGGAACACAACCCGGCAGAGGGCGTGAAAAACAATGTGCTGGGCACCTTGAACACGGCCCAGTTGGCGGCGGTGCATGGTGTGAGTGACTTTGTGTTG
>JACCEE010345816.1_pt1 | contig 21059 bp, 20 predicted proteins | sample 7449931 | NCBI WGS metagenome assembly JACCEE01 (sample SAMN15323457, study PRJNA562643) | freshwater metagenome | isolation source: river surface water | place: USA:Blue River Watershed | collected 2017-08-19 | reverse complement strand
CCGGGAATTGAGAGATATCAAGGTCGAGAAACTCTATCTCGGAGGTAAACCCTACCGGCGACAAAAGAGACCGTGGATACTGCTTCTTTTGCGAGGAATCACGGGCAGAAGGAAGGTCTGAGGCGGTATCCGGCGTGGTTTCATACGCGGCCACTCAGCTCTTACAGACAGTGCGATTTCCCATTTGCGACGCTCTGCGGTATAGTAGAGGGGTAGCAGATGTTTCTTTTCGCGCGAAAAGGCTCTCGCATTGATTCCTGTCGCGACGTACGAATATGGTGATTGTATGAAGAAATTCCTTGTAATTCTCCTCTCGCTCGCTCTTCTTGCCGGCGCGGGGTGCTCCTCCATTCAAGAGATTTTTGACCAGGCGAATAACACGTCCAACCGGGAGACGACGGAAGTGCCGGTGGATGTGACCACTTTCTCTGGCAGCTCGGGGATTGAGACCTCAGATGCGACACTTGTGAGCGTGGAGACGGCGGAGTCTGCCGTAACGCCCCCTTCTGTCTGCGAAGTGCCCGGCACGGGTGACCCCGCCGGCGCGATGACCTACGGAGACTTGACGATTATTTTCGCGGACGAGGATCGGACGTTTACCGCGCCGAATACGGACTTCGTAATTTACGAGGGCTCCCTGCGCACCGTGCAGGTATCGATCCCGACGAATACTGTCGCGGAAGCTCAACTCAACGCGGAGCTCGCGACCCTTAACGATAAATCCTTGCAACTTCAGGAGGATACGATAGCGGGTGCTGTCGAGATGTATGAGGAGATCGGTCAGGAAAACTTCCTCGCGCCATTCACTTCTGTGACCTCTATCGGTACGAACTATGTCAGCGAGAAGCTTCTCTGCCTCGGCGTTACGCATGATGTCTACTACGGCGGGGCGCATGGAGGCAGAATGATCGAAGCGTATATGTACGATCTTGCGACCGGTGCGGAAGTGACCGTCGACGACATCTGCACGGACCCCGCGGCGTTCAAGGCACAGGTCAGTTCCGTCGTCGTCTCGCAGATTGCCGGACTTCCGGAGGAGAACAACCCGTATTTCGAGGGTTATGAGACCGCGGTTCCCGACGCGTTCCCACGAGCCGCCTGGTCGATCTCGGACTCCTGTGTGGCCCGAATGTTTACGATCACCTATCCGGAATATGAGATCGCACCGTATGCCGCGGGACAGCCGACCTTCGCGATGCCGCTCGAGGATCTGAAACCGTATTTCAATGAATACGGCCTGTCGTTATTTGGGTGGGCGTGACCGAATCGGAGCCTGGGTTACTGTGAATATGGGGCTGTCTCGAAGCGAAAGCGGAGAGGCAGCCCTTTTCTTTTCACATAACGATGGAGAAGCCTTGCGCATTTCTCGCTTCCGTAGAGCGAGTACCTTGTTAACCCTAGAACTGTATTTACCGCCGGTCTTCTATGTGCAACGCTGGGTTGTCGTCTAACGGAATACATCAAGTATTCCTCTCTCCTACGTCTAGCGTTTCGCGCAACATCATCTTCGACGGTTTTGTAACGCATTAGGATTAGCAAGGTACTCGAATCTTCGATCCTATGGTGGGGGATGCTCATCTTTTACTCGCATCCTGAGAAATGAATACCGGGAAAATTAAGGCTGTCGTAATTTGTACTGTCGTTCGTGTTGCTATCCATAATATATATCATAGATGCATATACGAAACGGGCACGTAGACGAGTTTTCGTATGTGCGCTAGCAACTCGGGTGCGGTTATTTATCAATGATGCACATACGAAACGGGCACTTACACAGGCTTTCGTATGTGCGCTGGAAACTCGGGGGCGGTTATTCGTCAATGATGCACATGCGAAAATGGCCATTTCCCGGGTTTTCGTATGTGCGCAGGGCTTCCCGGAGCGGTTATTCGTCAATGATGCACATACGAAACAGGCCATTTCCCGGGTTTTCGTATGTGCGCTGGGCTTCCCGTAGCGGTTATTCGTCATTGATGCACATACGAAACAGCCACTTACACGGGTTTTCGTATGTGCGCTAGTCTTCCCGGAACGATTATTCGTCAATGATGCACATACGAAACTGGCCGCTAACCGGCTTTTCGTATGTGCGCCAGCCATCCCGTAGCGGTTATTCGTCAATGATGCACATACGAAACTGGCCTCTAATCGGGTTTTCGTATGTGCGCCGCCTTCTAGCCATTTGATAGAGAATACTTTCAGGAAATCGATGACCAATTGCGACAGTATATTGGTTTTGTTCTCCCCGGCAAGCAGGTGTTTTGAGACATACCCATTTTTATGCTCGAAAAATATCTTTTCACCCCAAAAAAGACAAGTCTGCTTTGCCTTCGCGCGTCCACGCGGCTATAATATAACGGTGGCCGACACCCGAGGGGGGCCTCAAGCTGTTCACCACGATTAACAACATGTGAGGAGATTTGTTATGAAGAGGATTCTTACTGCCTGTATGTGTCTTTTGATTCTCGCTACAACGATTACCGCCTGTGCTCCCGCGAAGAAAGACCAGTTCGTCGTCGGTTTCGATCAGGAGTTCCCGCCGATGGGTTTCGTCGACGAGAGCGGCGCCTATGTCGGATTCGATCTCGACCTCGCCAAGGAAGTTGCCAAGCGTCTGGACATGGAGTTCGTCCCGCAGCCGATCGCTTGGGAATCCAAGGATCAGGAACTGGCGTCCGGCAATATTGACTGTGTCTGGAACGGCTTTACCATGAATAAACGTGAGGATAAGTACACATGGACCACTCCCTATATGAATAACGATCAGATTGTTCTGGTAAATTCAGCTTCCGGGATCACGACACTCGCGGATCTCTCGGGCAAGATCGTCTGCGTCCAGAAGGATTCTTCCGGACTTGCGGCGCTCAATGATAATCCGGAACTATTGAAATCTTTCGAGAAACTGGTTCAGGTGGACAGCTATCTGAATGCAAAGATGGAACTCGAGGCCGGCGCGGTTGACGCAGTGGTCATGGATAAGATTGTTGCGTACTATCAGATCGGCGCCGCTAATTCTGACTTTATGATTCTCGACGAGTCCGTCTCTGAAGAGCAGTACGGCGTCGGATTCTTCCTTGGAAATACGGAACTTCGCGATAAGGTGCAGAAGGCACTGGAGGAAATGGCCGCCGATGGTACTCTTGCGAAGATCTCTAATGATTGGTTCCAAGAGGACATCACGACGATTGGCAAGTAAGTAAGGGTCACATTAGCTCTCTTTGCTGCGTCGAATCAAACCGATGCTATAGAACAAGATGACGGCGCGGTTTTTTGCATAAGAAGACCGCGTCGATTCAATTACATACGAAAGAGGCGCAGAAGATGACGGCATTACAATCCACCATTCAACAACTGTTTGCGGGAATGACCTTTACTCTGATGATTTTCTTCCTGACGCTTTTGTTCTCACTGCCGCTCGGCCTCCTGGTCGCCCGGGCCCGCATGTCCAAGAATCCTCTTGTCAGCGGAATCACACGAATTTACATTTCGATTATGCGCGGCACTCCGCTGATGCTCCAATTACTGGTCGTTTATTTCGGGCCATGGTATCTTCTGAAGATCTCGCTACGGGATCTATCGATCGCCGGTCTTGATTACCGATATGTTGCCGCGGTTATCGGCTTCTCCATTAACTACGCCGCCTATTTTGCCGAAATTTTTCGCGGCGGCATCCAATCGATGCCCCTCGGACAATATGAGGCTGCGCAAATTCTCGGGTTCTCAAAGACCCAGACCTTCTTCCGCATCATACTCCCGCAGGTGTTCAAACGCGTTCTTCCTTCCGTTACCAACGAGGTGATTACGTTAGTTAAGGACACGTCGCTTGCACAGGTCATCTCAGTCAGCGAGATGTTTATCGCCGCGAAAACTCTCGCATCCGTGCAGGTATCGGTCGTTCCGTTCATCGTTGCCGGTGTATTCTATTATCTGATGAACGGTGTTATTGAGATCGGCATGAATCGTGTCGAGTTGAAGCTTCGTTATTATTCGTAAAAAACCCTGTTAATAGATGCGAACCATAGGAGGCAGCTCGATGAATGTGCTGAAGATACAAAACATTTATAAATCTTTCGGGGACCTTAGTGTTCTCAAGGGCATCTCCCTTGACGTTGACCAAGGCGAGGTGGTCGCGATCATCGGTCCGTCCGGTAGCGGAAAATCGACGCTTCTTCGTTGTGCGACCACACTCGAGAAGGCGGACGCCGGCATAATTTCAATCTGCGGAAGGGAGCTTGTGTCGGAGAAAGACGGGAAAGTGCTTTTCGCGCATAAGAATGAACTTGCCGAAATTCGAAGTATGTTCGGCCTTGTCTTCCAGAATTTTCATCTGTTCCCGCATTTCAACGTACGTAGAAATATCACAGAATCCCTCGTTCATGTGCGAAAAATCGCGCGCGTCGAGGCGGATGCGACCGCTGACCGTCTTCTCGCGAAAATGGGCTTGAGTGACAAGGCGGAGGCGTACCCGTGTCAGCTCTCCGGTGGACAACAGCAACGCGTCAGCATCGCACGCGCTCTGGCCGCAAACCCCGCGATTCTTTTTTTCGATGAACCGACGAGTGCGCTGGATCCGGAGTTGACAGGAGAGATCCTTAAGGTCATCCGTTCTCTTGCCGAAGAGCATATGACGATGGTGATTGTGACGCATGAGATGAGCTTCGCGCGCGAGGTCGCCGACCGAATTGTGTTCATGGCGGACGGGGTCATTGTGGAGCAGGGAAAAGCGGCGGAAATTATCAACAATCCGAAAGAAGAGAGAACCAAGGCCTTCCTGGCGGGATATTAAACGGTATGAGCGATTAGGATTCCTTACGGACGATATAGAAGCCTGTGCTGATCAAGGCCAAAAAGGCGGGCAACGCGAACATGAACAAGACTCCGTTCTTATAATTCTCGACAGAATAGGCGACTGAGGTTGGCAGTTCTCCCTCCACGGTCGCGTATGCGTCAGTCGGATTTACAGAAATAGCGCCGCTTTGAGCAAGCATAAATAGATAAAATATCAGAAATCCTAAGATTAACATACTGATCACAAGAATCGAGGTGAAAGCGAACTGATCAAATTGCTTCGCCGCTGTCCGATACACCCCATATACGACGTAAACAATCATTGCCGATAAAAGAAACTCGGCAATCCACCCGAAAGGCAACACAATTGCAGGGAGAATTATCAGGACGGGAATTGCGATGAGCACGCCGACCAAAAGGGCGGCAAGAACACCGCGCGTCCGCAGAAACACCCTCCGTTGACCTGATTCCTGTTCAAAAGAGGTCGACTTCTTGGTCTGAATCTCGAGGGCTTCCTCAACTTCCGTATGAAGCTTCGTCTTGCAGTCTTCACACAGAACCGTGCGAAGATTGCCGATCTGCGACGGCCCCAGTTGGGTGTCGCATGTGCCGCAGATGAAGCAACCGTCCGAGATCTGATGCGACGTCGCCCAATCTCCGAGCAGTCCGATGACCCGGTTGAGATTCTTGCCTAAATCGGGAAGCAGAGGAAGTGAAATGCAGACGGAGCAATCATCGAAGCGAATATCTTTCTCGACCAAACCTACTTCGCTTGATACCAGCAGACGAGTCTTCAGATCGTCGCGAATCTCTTCCTCGGGGCGCGTTGCTCCACAGAATAAGAGAATTCGATTGATCGCCTTCGCGTCTTCAATAACATAGTAACGACCGTTCACGACCCCGGTATAAAAACCTTCGTCGTATTCTTCGAATTGGCAGACGGAAACGACTTCATAAGCGACATCAACCATGTGATTCCTCCCGAGCCGGAGCCTGTTCTAAAGAAATCTTTAGAACAAGCTTACGATTCATCTGTAAGTACGTCAAGCGCTTCCGGATGTGATAGAGTGAAATAACACGAGAAATCTGAGGGTGCGATTTTGGGTGCGAGAAAATCAGAGCAATCAAGAAATCACTACAACAGAATCGCGGGAGACTATGATAATTCTCCGGAGGGCCGCTTTAACCGGCCGTACCAAGCGTTGATTCTTCAAAGTGCTCATGTGAGACCCGGTGACGAGATCCTCGATATCGCTTGCGGTAACGGCAGCCTGCTGGAACGGTTCTCGAGAGAAGCGAAGCTTCAACTTCACGGACTGGACATATCCGAGGAGATGATCCAAGTCGCAAATGCACGGGTCGCGGGTGATTTTCGAGCCGGAAGCGCGGAGAATCTTGACGTCTTTGGTCATCGCTTCGACCTGATCACGGTCTGCTGCGCTTTTCACCATTTTGAGGAGCCCGGGAAGTTTCTACGGGCAGCCCTTGCCGCGCTCAAATCCGGCGGGCGACTTCTCGTGGCGGACCCGTTGCCTCCCTGGGGCATACGCGTCACGATGAACCTTATGTTTCCCTTCACGAAAAGCGGCGACGTTCGAATCTACAACCGGAGTGAGCTTATCTCCTTTTTCTCCGGAGCCGGCTTCGGAGATGTGAAAATTCATGTGGCAAATGGACGGGCCATCGTGGAGGGCGTGAGAGAACATGAATAAAGAGAACCTCAGCGTCCTCGCGATGCGGTGACGGAGGTATGTTAATTCCGTTTCGCAATTTGCAACTTCATGTCATTCAAATTGCAAAATACTCTTGACACATGCTTTTCGCGAAGCTACATTTATTTGTGGTAAAACTTGAAAACATTTCGTGCAAAGGGGCAAGAAATATGGATAAGATCAGAATTGGTATTGTCGGCTACGGTAATCTCGGCAAGAGTGTCGAAGCCGGTGTTTTGCAGAACAAAGACATGGAACTTGTGGCGGTATTCTCCCGTCGCGGGGCAGCAGGCGTGAAGACGGCCACACCGGGAATCCCGGTATACACCCTTGACGCTGTGAAGGATATGACGGACAAGATCGACGTCATGCTCCTGTGCGGCGGCAGCCGGACCGATGTTCCGGAGCAGGGACCGATGGTCGCGGCTCTCTACAATATGGTCGACGGATTTGATACGCATGCGAAGATTCCTTCCTATTTCGCCGAGGTTGACGCTCTCTCGAGAAAAGCCGGCAAGACTTGTGTCGTGTCGAGCGGCTGGGATCCGGGCATGTTCTCGATCAGCCGCGTCTATGCTGACGCGATTCTTCCTGTCGGCAAGACCTATACGTTCTGGGGCAAGGGCGTCAGCCAGGGTCACTCCGACGCACTGCGCCGCGTACCGGGCATCCTCGATGCCAAGCAGTACACGATTCCGGTCGAGGCGGCTCTTGAGGCCGTACGAAGCGGTTCCGCTCCCGAACTGACCACACGCGAGAAGCACAAGCGCGTCTGCTACGTTGTGGCGGCGGACTCTGCGGATCGGGCGGCAATCGTCGAAGAGATCAAGACGATGCCGGATTATTTTTCCGATTATGACACCGAGGTCAACTTCATCTCGCAGGAAGAACTGAACCGCGACCACGCCGGCCTTCCGCACGGCGGCATGGTGATCTCGTCCGGAACGACGGGACTTCACGGGGAGAATACCCATACGATCGAGTACCGTCTGCGCCTCGACTCCAACCCGGACTTCACGGCCAATGTCATGCTCGCCTATGCGCGCGCGGCGTTCCGTCTGAACCGCGAGGGAAACACGGGAGCGAAGACTGTCGTCGACATCGCACCGGCGTATCTATCGAGCCGCAGTGCTGAGGAGCTCAGAAAAGATTTCATCTAATCGATGAAGTTTGCCGAAAAGAAGATCGCAAGAGATATGAGCCGTCCGTGGAGATCCGCGGGCGGTTTTTTGTTGGGGAAGAGTTGGGAAGCGAAGATTACAGCCTGAAATGTTTAGAATGCGAAAACAGGCTGTATTCTGACATAAGTAAACCGTTCAGAAACAAGAGAACACAGCCTGTAACTTCAAGGTTGCGAAATTAGGCTGTGTTTTCATGTCGTGCATACCTCTAGAGACTCGGAAATCACAGCCTGAAGCTGTTGTTTTGTTGAGCCTGGGCTGTGTTCTGGTACTATTTCGTCATTAGAAAACGAAAAGATACAGCCTAGAAAGGTTCAGAAGCAAATTCAGGCTGTATTCTAGCTCGACCTTCGGTTTGGGAACTGGAATTTACAGCCTGAAAAAGAAAATTCTCTGATCCAGGCGGAATCACGCGACGCAAGAGGGATAATAACCACTTTGAAAAAGAAAACCCCAGCGCTAGGCGATAATCGCGGGCTGCAGACCGCCAGCAACCGGATGATACTAAACAGCAAGAAATAGGATCCAGGTTGGATTTTGTGTTGGCATATCTCTTGGGAACCGGTGAATTCATGAGAATCATCTCGTGAAAGGAGACTGGCGCGAGGGTCCTCTTTGCGAAAACTTGGAAAAAGGTGACAAAAAGCATCTGAAAATATCGGAATTTCGTTACAAATATCGCGAAAAAAATCGAATAATGTTACAAAAGAGCAATATAATACACGGAAATATGTTACAATCAGTTTGAGAAATCGGCTCAGGAGGCGTCAAATATGCTACAGCGAAAGGCGTATTCGAGACTTTTGTCATGGAAGAATGAAGTGCGTAAGAAGGCTCTGTGTATTATCGGCGCTCGTCAGATCGGAAAGACGACGCTGATCCGCCATTTCGCACGCGAGAACTACAAGCATTTCGTCGAGATTAACTTCGTAACCGATCCGAAAGCAGCGGCGATCTTCGATGGAGACTTGAGCGCAGAATCGGTCATCACGAACCTTACCGCATTCGTACGCGCTCCCATGGTGCCTGGGAAAACCCTGGTGTTCTTCGATGAGGTACAGGAAGTTCCGACCGTTCGAACGGCTATGAAGTTTCTCGTCGAAGATGGGCGGTTTGACTACATTGAGTCCGGGTCGATGCTGGGAATACGCCATAAGGAGATCACCTCCTATCCGGTCGGGTTTGAGGAGATCTATCCGATGGTTCCGATGGACCTCGAGGAATTCTTCTGGGCGAACGGAGTGCAGTCCTCGACGATTGATTACGTGAAGGAGTGTTATTCTCATCTGACGCCTCCATCATTGACGGTTCATCAGACGTTGCAGAAGTTGTTTCTCTTGTATCTTGTCGTGGGTGGCATGCCAGGCGTTGTGCAGATCTATGTTGACACGCACGATATCGGCCAGGTCATCTCGAACCAGCGTGACATACTGGACTTGTACCGACTGGACATCGCACAATATGTCGACGGAAACGATAAATTGAAGATTCGCGCGATCCTTGATAGTATTCCCGCGCAACTCAGCGCGAAGAATCGGCGTTTTTTCCTGAGTGACATCCATGAGAATGCGCGCCAGAATCGTTATGAGGATAGTTTCCGCTGGCTATCCGATGCAGGGGTTGCGTTACCCTGCTATAACATCAGCGAACCCAAGCCACCGATCCGCTTGAACGAGAAGCACAATATTTTCAAGCTTTTCATGGGGGATACAGGTCTCCTGTGTGCCGCGAGTATGGAGAACATCCAGTTTGAGATTCTGCGTGGCGACGTTACCGTCAATCTGGGAAGTGTCCTCGAGAATGCGATGGCTCAGCAATTTAAAGCAAACGGATTCTCCTTAAATTACTTCGATTCGAAGAAGTACGGAGAAGTTGATTTCATTCTGCAGAATGGATCGCGCATCCTTGCCATCGAGGTGAAATCGGGCGGCGACTATCGAAAACACTCTTCTCTTGACAAGGTCCGAAACGTCAGCGAGTGGTCGCTTTCTCGGTCCATAGTGTTCTGTCGGGACAATCTTCAGACCGATGGATCCGTCGAATATCTGCCATGGTACATGGCTATGCTTCTCGCGCCGGATTCGATTCCGCAGAACCAGATTTATCAGGTTGATCTGTCCGGGCTTTGAGAGGGGCCAGGATCCAGTTCACAGAGTTTGCTTTTAACGAATCAGTCCCGATAGAGATTCTTCTTAAGATCCTCGCGATACAAATGCGCGACATCGTCCGTCACCTTACGATGCTCGAAAATCTTCTCACCAAAGGAGCGCACCGGCATGATGCCGACAATGGAGTTCGTGAGGAACATCTCATCGAAATCGCCTACTTCCTCGGGCCGGATCACACGTTCTTCAGCATCGGTGAGTGCCAGAACCCTCGCGCGGACGACACCGTCCAGAAGACCGCAGGACTGAGGCGGCGTGAATATCCGCCGGCCATTTACGAAGAAGAGATTGGAGGACGCCGCCTCACAGAGCTCGCCCTTGCTGTTGGAGAAGACGGGCTCATCGATACCTTCCGCCATAGCGCGGCGTTTCGCGAGGAGATTGTCCGCGTAGGCCAGGGATTTGATATAGGTGAGGGGCGAGGAGTCGTTGCGCATCAAGGGGCTGAGGCCGGTAGAAAATCCGGTCTCGTATTGCGGCGCCCTGTAGCGCGGCGGACCGGAAATTATCTCAATGTTCTCGGCGGAGACGCCGATCTTGAGGAAGCCTTCTTCGATCGGATGTGAAGTCAGATACGACAGGATGACCTCAGCCCCGAAACTTCGAGGGATATCGAGCACGGCGAGCGCTCGGTTTAATCGGGCAAGATGCTCCGGAAGATAAGCCGGCAACCCTCGGTGAATCAACAAAGTCTCGAATGCTCCGATCCCATACCAGAAGCCTTCATCCGCGATAATCATCGTGTTCATCCTCCTCGCTTATCGACCGTTACGTGTTCTGTGATACCCTATGTAGTTTGTATATTCGCATCCTGGTACATTATCCGACACCCCAGAAGCATCTCGCTATATCCGACTTGCATCAATATCCCGCACTCCCAACGCATGCAGGAATGGAGCGGCTTTCTGCACCGTCTCCTTATACTCCGCGATTGGGTCTGATTCGTAGGTGATACCCCCGCCTGTGCCGAGGACGTATTCGTCGCCCCGGTAAACGAGCGTCCGGATGACAACGGAGAAATCCGCGTCGCCGTTCAGCGAGAGGTAACCGATCGCTCCGGTATAAAGGCCGCGACGGCTCTTCTCAAGTTGATCGATAATCTCCATGGCGCGACGTTTGGGAGCTCCGGTAATCGACCCGCCCGGGAAAAGGGCATGCAGGGCGTCGATAGCGTTCGCATCCTCGGGCAGTCGTCCCTCTACTGTCGTGACGAGCTGAAAAACGCTCGCGTACTCTTCGATCCGGTTCGCGTCGGTTACCTGAACGCTGCCCGGGAGGCAGACCTTGTTGAGATCATTGCGCTCTAGGTCGACGATCATCATCAGTTCACTCCGGTCTTTGGCGGACTCGAAGAGCTCCTCGCGAAGCCGATTGTCTTCCTCGACGGTCTTTCCGCGCGGGCGGGTTCCTTTGATCGGTCTCGTTTCGACCTGACTTCCGCGAACGCGAAGAAATCGCTCGGGTGAACTGCTTACGGCGGTGAGTTCCGCGAACTGCAAATAGGCGCCGAAGGGGGAAGGATGCTCGGTTCGAAGCCTCTCGAAAAACGCCCTGGACGGAATCCGGCTCTTGATCGCAATTCTTCGAGATAGGTTCATCACATAGATATCTCCATCGATAATATGACGAATGACTTCGCGAACGGTCTCTTCGTATTCTGCTCGTGAACATTCCGATTTCGCTGTGGAGTCTTCGAAGAGCGGCGTCACAGTCGCCTCCGCAAGGGTACTCGCACCATGAATCCCGGCAATCCTTCTCTCCATGCGGTCGAGCGCTTCTTCGGAATCTTCGAGATGACCGTTGGCGACGAGAAACGTGGATTTCTCCGCATGATCCGCGATGATGAAGCAATCGAAGAATAGGAACGCGAATCCCGGCAGATCCGGACTGTCCAGGTGCCGTGACGACACGTTTTCCAGCTGCATGCCGTAGTCATAGGTCATAAAGCCGATAGCGCCGTCAATGATCGGGAGATGCGTGTCGTTCGGCATGGTTTTTTTCGCGAGAAAATCCCTCAAGAATTCACGCGGATTGCCCGGCACTGCTACGCCGTCGACGCGAAGCTCGTCGTCATACACAATGCGCGTATACGGGCGCATCCCGATGATCGAGAACCGGGACGCCCCGGTTTGCATCGAGGAATCGAGAAACGCGATCTCGGTCTCGTCGGCAAATGCAGAGAATATATCGGCGATATCGGAGTGTGGTTCGAGCCGCCGGATACTAGTCATGCGCGGCTCGCCACTGGTCGCAGATACGGATGAAGTTCCCGACAATTTCATGGCCGCAGGAGGCCGCGTAGGCCTCCGGGTGGAACTGGACGCCATAGATCGGATGTTTTCGGTGAGATAGGGCCATGACGGTTCCGGAGGAGGTCTCGGCGTCAACACACAGCTCGCCCGGCAGGGAGCCCGCGCGAACGACCAGTGAATGATAGCGTACGACAGGAAGCGGATTCACAAGATTCGCGAAAAGTCCCTGATCTGAATGATGGACCGGCGAGATCTTCCCGTGCATCGGTCGGGTGCCGTGGACAATCTCGCCTCCGTAGGCATGGGCGATGACTTGATGCCCGAGACAAACGCCAAGAATCGGGATCTTCGACGCGAAGGATCGGACGACATCAGCAGAGATGCCGGCATCCTCAGGGCGACCGGGGCCCGGCGAGAGGATAATACCGTGCGGACGCAACGCCTCGATTTCAGACAAGCGCCGGGCATGGCTGTCGCGAAGAACGACCTCCTGACCGAGTTCCCGGAAATATGCGCGGATATTGTGCACGAAGGAATCGTGGTTGTCGATGATCAGAATCATGCCGCCTCTTTTGTTCGATGATTGTACCGCCATCGTAAGCAATATTAGTAAAAGACGCAAGGGTCATTTGCCGATGCATCCCCAAATCGCAACTTCTCAGGGGTGTCCGATGCTTTTCGTGAAGAATTGCGCGATAATGAGAGGAGTCCATGTGAGATTTCGAGGACATCGATTCGCAGGGATATACGCGAGAAGGAGATCTAAACCGATGCGATATGACACGATTTTATTCGACGCCGACGGAACCCTGTTTGATTTTGACCGGGCGGAGGCGACGGCGTTTCGATTGCTTCTGGAGAAGTATTCGATCCCGTACTCGTCCGGGACCTACGATATCTATCGTCGAATCAATCGGGAGAAGTGGCGGCAACTCGAAGAGGGAACGATTACGAAGGACCGTCTGGTCCGCGAGCGGTTCAGCGAGTTTTTTCGAGAGATCGGCGCGACGGAGGCAGATCCTGCGGTCTGCAACGCTTTCTATCTCGACGCGCTGGCCGACAGCTCACATCTGCTCGACGGGGCGTTCGAGGTCTGTCAAGAACTTGCCCGCACGCATACCCTAGCGATTGTGACCAATGGGGTCGAGCGTACGCAGATGCGTCGGATCAACGCATCTCCGATTCTGCCGTTCATCAAGGACATTTTCGTCTCGGAGCGCGTCGGCGCCGCGAAGCCCGATACAGCGTATTTCGACTATGTGTTTGCTGCGATGGGCCTTACGGATAAGAAGAGGGTGATCATCGTCGGCGACTCTCCCGGATCGGATATTCTCGGCGGGAACCGATACGGGATCGACACCTGCTATTATTCGCCCTCGGGACAGGCACCGGAGGGAGACATACGAGCGACATATACGATTTCGAACCTGCGGGAGCTGATTCCGATTCTTACTGAATAAGCCGCAGAATGTGTGCACCAAAAAACACCGAACCGCAAAGGGAGGTATTCTATGCCGAAAACCAGGAAAATGCTCAGCGATTGGGAGGCCCCCTATCTGGTGCCCCTCATCCGTCAGATCGAGACGCAGAGCAAGGACACGCTGATCGTCTGGTCGACCGGATATGCGGAAGAGGTGCTGTTGCCGATTTGGGAGAAGGCCTTTCCGGAGGACTCGCGTCCGCGCGCGGCACTTCAGGCCGCAGGGGAGTGGCGGAATAAACTCATCAAATTACCGGAGGCGAAGAAACAGATCCTCCTGTGTCATGAGGCCGCGCGGGCATGCGACGGAAATCCCGCCGCACAGGCGGCCGCTCGGGCAATCGGCCAGGTCGCGTCGACGATTCATGTGGCGCGTCACTGCATCGGTTTGCCGCTCTATGGTGCGTTGGCGGTTGCGTATGACCGCCTGGGCGCAGATGCGGCATGGCAGGAGCTCGAACCTGCCGCAGGAGAGGAATGCGGCAGGATGCTTGCGGCACTTGTACGCATCTCCAAAGTGGATGAACCGAATCCCGCCAAAATCTCCTGGGTCTGTTGATACTCCCGGACACGCGTTACGAAAGATCCGAGCGAGTCATATCTATTGATCGAAAAATATAATGCGAATTGCCGTCTTCGTCCAGAAGTCTCGAGGCTCTGACACCAAATACGCGCTCTATATGCCCGGACAACAGAAGCTCTTCCGGGGTGAGCACGCAGGTGAGAGATCCCTTGTCGAGGACCGCGATCCGATCACAGACGCGAAAGGCATAATCAAGATTATGGACGACCATCGCCACCGCACGACCTTCATCGGCCAGATTTCGAAGGAGATGGGCGAGATCATTCGTGTGGCGGATGTCGAGCGAGGCGGTAGGCTCATCGAGAAGGAGCGTCTCGGAACCGACCACCATAGCCATCGCGAGATAAACCTTCTGGCGTTGTCCTCCGGAGAGCTCTGCGACATAGGTGTCGCGAAGATCCGATAAATCCAGCCGCCGCATGACTGTTTCACAGAGTTCGATGTCCTTCTTACTATAATGACGCGGATACCCGAGATGTGGGAATCGCCCGTGAAGAATCAGTCGTCGAACCGTCAAGGCCGGGGCGGGATGCTCCTGCGGAAGATAAGAGACACGACGCGCGATCTCGACCGGGGAGAGGCTCTTTGTCGGTACATTATCCAGAAGAATCTCCCCGCGATGAATTTCACAGAGACCGACGGCGGCGCGAAGGAGCGTCGATTTGCCGGCGCCATTCGGGCCGATCAGCCCGGTGATTTTCCCGCGGCTCAGTGACAGGTTGATGCCGGAGATCACTTCGCGTTTCGCGTACCCCGCGGACAAATCAACGTATTCAAGCATTCTGTAAACTCCTTTTCCGGCGCAGCAAGAGCCAGAGGAAGAACGGCACACCCAGAAGTGAAATAACAATGCCGACCGGAACCTCATAGGGCGCGAAAACAAGCCTTGCCACGGCGTCGCATAGGACGAGAAGAAGTGCCCCGGTCAAGGCGGATACGGGGAGGAGATAGCGCATCTCGCCTCCAACCAGCAGACGCGCGACATGGGGCACGACAAGGCCCATGAAGCCGATCAGACCCGCGAAGGAGACCGAAGCACCCGCAAGTAGGGATGCGAGAATCAGGAAGAGGAAACGATAGGATTTGAGCCGCAGCCCCAGAGACATCGCCGTTTCTTCTCCCACAGAGAGAACCTCCAGCTCATTGCGAAAAACAAAGGCGAGGACCATGGCGACCAAAATGACGAGCCCCGCGGGCGCCAGAACCCGTTCATCTACGGCGCTGAGACTGCCGGTTCGAAAGAGTTTGCTGCCCAGCATTGCGTCATCGCGTACCGAATAGATGAAGTCCGTCGCACTGTTGACGAGACTGTTTACAGCGATGCCGGCCAGAATGAGAGCAAGCTTCGAGAATCGGGCGCGCGATCCGAGAAAATAAATGAACAGCATTGCTGAAAGAGCGCCGGCAAACGCCGCACCGGGCAGAAGGAAATACGCGGTAGGGAAAAGCATCGAACAGACAACCACCGAGAAGCCCGCGCCGGCGTTCACGCCGATCAGGTTCGGACTGGCGAGGGGGTTGTCGAAAACCGTCTGGATGATCGTCCCGGCGACCGCGAGTCCGGCTCCGGCCAGAAGACCTGCCGCCAGACGGGGAAGCCGTAGGAATCGCAAGACAAACAGTGCGGTATCCGAGCCGCGTCCGAGAAGAATGTCGCCCCATGCGGACAAGCTGAACTCCGCCGGCCCGGAAAGCATCGCCAACGCCGACGCAGCGAGCAGCAGAAGGAGCAGTAAGAGAATCAATCCCGCGACCTTCTTATTTGGCATTTTCTCCTCCGTACAGAATATCCGCGAGGAACTTGTAACTCTCATCCCAACGTTCATTGGGCTTAAGGTGAAAGAGATCCTGCGGAAGGACGTAGTATCGATTCTCCTTCACCGCTGTTAATGTGCTCCACGCGGGGCTTGCGGTGAAGTGCTCATCGACATACGCCAGAGCCTCTTCCGAATCTCCCATCGTCGTGATGAAGATATACTCCGGATCGGCGGCGAGGATGGCTTCCAGGCTTAAGTTCTCCGTGTAAAGCGAATCGCCGTCCGCGATGTTTGTGCATCCGAGATCCTTAAGCATTTGTCCGGTCATGCTGGAACTATCCTTGGCGGCGATCCCGGTCGAATACGCACGCAGAAAGAGAATGGTCGGCCGCGACCCGTCAGCTCTCGCAATCTGTTCTTGAATCCGCGTTTCCACGTCGTCGACATATTCCACGTGAAGATCTATGCGGCCGGTGATTTTCGCGAAAATATCCATCATCTCCTTGTAGTCGACAAATGTCTCAACATCGAAAAAAGCATAGGCGATCCCGGCATTCTCAAGGGTCGGCGCGAGAGAAACCTGCCCTGAAATTGCTGAGGAGAGGATGACAAAATCGAGTTCAGCGGAGATGATCGACTCGATATCCGGTGATTTGATGCTCCCGAGAGATATCACATCTTGCTCCAGTGTCAGATTCGACAGGTCGAATGCATCTTCCGTTGTTGCAGTGATTGGACCGCCGGCAAGTTGCCACGCCTGCGCGAGACTTCCCGAGAGAATTCCCACCCGATATGGACTTGCGACAGAGACCTCCCGGTCCATCGCGTCAGTAAACGACACAGTAGACGTTCCTTCAGACGGAATCGTTTTGCTGGGTTGATTCATGCAACCTGCAATCAGGATCAAGGAGAGAAGAGCGAGAAGTATGCTTATGATTTTACCACGCATCGGAACGGCCCTCTTTTCACAAGAAAGAATGGTTCTTGATCAGGTATACCAGAAGCGAAGTCGCATATAAGTTGGATATCCAACGTCGGGGGACTCGAAGAGAGGAGTAGCGTTTGTCTGTATCGAATTGATTCTATGATACACCATGATCATTTTGAAGGAATAGTACCTATTTCGAGCAGCAGATCGATCAGCACTTGATTCTCGCTTTGCAGAACGAAGTCTCCGCCCGTCTGCATTCGGTAAATTCCGAATCCGTAGTCCTCTTCCGAAGAGACATCGGCAAAGGATCGATAGGTGAATAGACCGGTATGGACGCACTGTTCTTCACACCATTGGTAGATATCGGAAATCCATTGATCTGATCCATTGCCTTCACTCCAGTCCATACAGCCGAATTCTCCTAAGAATATCGGAACCTCTGACAGGAATGCCGGTGCGATCATCGCGTCGAGGGAGGAGCGAAGTGTATCGGCTCCGTAGCGATCGTCCGGGTAGGACGACACGGAATCGGTTGAATCTGCTTCCGGATGGGTAAATGGTATTGGTTCATAGAAATGGAACGAGTACATCAAATTTGGATCTTCGAATTGTACCCATGTCGGTCGAGAGTAGCTCTCCGGATCTCCCTCGATACCCGTGATTGCCTCGACGATGAGTACGTGGTCCGGATCTTCCTCGCGAATGACCCGAATGGCCTCCGTAAGGAGATCGCGATAGAGTGACGTTCCTTTCTCTGGTACGCTGGGTTCATTCATCAGGTCGTACCCCACGACGAAGGATTCGCCGACGCACGCAGCCGCGATATCCTTCCATGCACGAAAAAAAGCATCCTGCACGGAATCATCGGTCCAAATCGGCCAGGTATCTTCCCCGGCTGACCCGAATCCACCCGCCGGACAATGGAAGTCGATGATCAGAAAGATTTCTCTTTCCTCTGACCAACGTATATTGTTTTCGAGCCAGTCCCATCCGGATTCTTTTCGCGTCGTACAGGATTCATCCTCATACAGATCCTGCCAACGGAGAAAGAAACGCACGCTGTTGAAACCGAGGGACTTCACGACATCATAATCTTCTTCGCTATGGTGATAGGTGTAAATGGGGATGCCGTCCGGTTCCGGTTCGGAGAACCATGTCAGGTTGTCGAAGTTGACAGCACGGAGGGTGAGTGGATTCCCATGCCAGAGCAGCTGATTCCCGGAGCGACGGATCATGTCGCTTTCCGATTCCTCCTTGGAATAAACTGTCATACCTGTCTCATTCTGTGCATGACGTGATGTATGACAACCCGTCCCCAATATCGAGATGCCGAGAAGAATGGAGATGAGACATAGCACGGTGACTTTTCGCATAACACACGCTCCTGTATGAATGACAGGAGTGTACCATGCGAATCTTTCGTGAATCTTACTTCATAATCTTTTCGCTGACATAACGGTAGATGAGGACGCTGGCAAGTGCGACCAACGGGCCTAGGCTGACTCTGGCCTGCAATTCGGTTGCATTATCATAGGCTAAACGCGAGAGTTGATCCACGTTCAATGCATCGGAGATTGCGGTAAAATGTTCCGGCGAAAAAACGATATTTGCAAGGATGTACCCCTCGATGATGATGAAAAAAATCTGGATACCGATTGCCATGCCTCTGCTTACGGAACTATCCCCTCCGGCCGCGCGTCGAAAGCAAGCAAAGGTCAAGTAAACTATCCCGATCGAAAACGCTCCGCTCACATAATAAATCATGTCGTCTTTGAGAAAATACATAAGGAAAGGAATCCAAACCGTCGCGATTACCAATCGAACCAACACCGTAACAACGAGCGCAAAGAGGCGGTTCTCATATTGCACGACAGTTCGGGATTCGGTCAGGAGTTCATCGATTACTTCGGACTGCGGTACTGGGGGATTCATGAAGCATTCGTCGCAGAGGAAACTATTCATCATTTCTGTGTTCCGATACAAGACCGTGTTGTTATCCTTGCCGCAGATGTAACAACCGCCTTTGATGTTTTGCTCCTTTGACCAGGACAACAGAAATTCCACGACATCTGTAAGGTGCGTAAGCCATGCGGCGGAAACCGTCGTGATGTGAGTCGAGATGGCGTGCTCTTTGGTGATAAATGGACCGATCAGGCAAATCTGTCGGGATGCCGCTGTCTTATTTAGGGCATCCAGCTGATCCTCTGTCATGACCGATACCGCCATCCGAATCTCGATCCGGGAATCCTCCGGCTGATACTCCAATGAGAAATATCGCCCCTCGATGATCGCGGCAAATGTATTTTCTTCATACTCGTTGAAGTCGGTCGAAGTCACGATTTCCAATGCAATGTCTGGCATAGTCACCTCTTGTCATTTAGGATATTTCGAATCTTTTCAAGAGTTATTCGAGAAAGTGTTTTATTCCACGAATCAGGAAATACGAGATTGCGACGAAGGCTAGACCAGTCAACGGAAGAACGATGAGATTTACCACGATATATGCGCCATGGAGGCCGGGGCTGGACAAATAGTGAGATAGATTGAGAATAACTTCAAAAATGTTCAGATTGACATCCGGAAAGACGCTATTTACATGTTCCGAAACGATCGAGCCCGCGGAAATATAGTACTCCAGAAAACTGAATCCAACTAAGAGCGTTGTAACGATAACTTTGCTGAGATTGCTGAAAATTCCTGCGAATTTTCGATATAACAGATAGGATATGAAAGTTATTCCAGCAGAGCCAAAAAGGGGAACAAGGATGGCCAATTTCGAGTCTAAAGCAAACATCATGGTTGGGATCCAAATCACGCTAATTGCAGCCCGGACGAGAAGCGTCAGGCAAATGCCGCGCCAGCGATTCTCCAGCACAACCGGTTTTCTTGCTTCAGCCTTCATCTGTTCGATTTCCTGTGAATACAGGTTTGGCGGGGCTTCGAGACACTGGTCACAGATATAAGCATTTCGATCATCGTCATTGCGATACAGGACGGTGAGATCGTCTCTACCGCAGAGAAAACATCCGCTGGTGATTTGGTTCGCCGCAGCCCATTCGCCCAGAAGCGTCACGGCACTTTTGAATCGGCTCAACCATTCCGCGTCGTAAACAGGAACCCGACCGCAGACAGAATGATCTTCGAAGCGTAGCGTTTCCTCACTCATACACGCGGAGGCGCGGACGCGTGCGAGTAAGTTATCTTTGGCAACAGGGGTTAGAGAGGATATTCCCATCGTTACATAGATTTGCTTCTCTTCGGGAATGAACCAGGCGCTAAAATATCGGCCGTCAACCCGCCCGGCGAAAAAGTTTGGGAAGTATTCGGAGAAGTCGGTCGAAGTTACCAGTTCAAACGCTACGTCGGTCATACGTACTCCATTTATCGGAAACAGGGAGGACTAAACGTTCTGCCTTAAAGATACCTCGCTATTGCACAAAAATCAATAGCGACAAATACAGACTCCTTTGTCCGCTGCCCCATGGTGATATAATGATTTTATACGGAAGAATCTCGCGGGAGTTTTTCTCGAGATAATAATAATGAAGCGAGGACGACCATACGATGCTTGAGCCCATAGGTACCGCAACTATAACAACAGAACGGCTCATTCTTCGACCCTTTACTAGGGAGGATGCCGACGTGACATTTCGCAACTGGGCGGGAGATGAGCGCGTGCAGAAGCTTTATGGAGAGCCGACGTACCCGACGAAGGAAGACGTTGAAGAACTTCTGGCAGGGTATATCCGTCGTTACGCGCAAGGAGATTATTACCGATGGGTAATTGACGAGAAGGCCGGCGCCCGAAGCGTCGGACAGATTGCGTTCTTCCTCGTGGACACCAAGAACCATTTCGCGGAGATCGAGTATTGTATCGGCGTTGATTTTCAAGGCAAGGGATACGCGACGGAAGCGACGCGCGCCGTGATCGAGTACGGCTTTCAGAAGATGGGACTTAATAAAGTTCAGATCTGTCATAACGCGCGAAATCCGCGTTCGAAACGGGTCATCGAGAAATGCGGTTTTACGTACGAGGGAACCCTGCGCGACTATTTTCTTATGGACGGAGAATATGTTGACCGACTGTATTATTCGATTCTTGCAAGAGAGTTTGCGACGTGACTTGTATATGCGCAAAAAAGAGCAGTTCTTGTGGAGGAGGTTCAACCCATGACAAGAGATGATTTGTTTATCCTACTTCAGAAGCGAT
>JACCEE011880389.1_pt1 | contig 21060 bp, 15 predicted proteins | sample 7449931 | NCBI WGS metagenome assembly JACCEE01 (sample SAMN15323457, study PRJNA562643) | freshwater metagenome | isolation source: river surface water | place: USA:Blue River Watershed | collected 2017-08-19 | reverse complement strand
TGTTGATGTCGGGCGATGTGGATGTGATCGGGATAGACGAGGCTCAGTTTTTCGACGAAGGGCTAGTAGATGTTTGCAGCCAGTTGGCCAATCAGGGCATAAGAATTATCGTGGCTGGTCTCGACATGGATTTCCGTGGAGTTCCATTCGGTCCTATGCCGGCTTTGTGTGCCGTGGCCGAAGATGTGTATAAAGTACATGCCATTTGCGTACGCTGTGGAGCTTTGGCTTATGTTTCGCATCGCCTCGTGGAGAGCGACAAAAGGGTTTTGCTGGGCGAAATGACAGAATATGAACCTATTTGCCGCGACTGCTATAATAAAACGAAAGGCTAAACAAAGCGAAATTCTAAATTTGACGATTTGAAAGATTCGATGATAAGAAATTCGTTTGTGACAGGATAAAGAGCCCATAAGAATTCAAAATCTCAAACAAAAAATATATTTATGGAAACAACAAGACCTTATACTTTCGATCGGGTAGTGCGTATCCTCATCGGTTCGGCTGTACTGATCATCCTCTTTTTGTTAGTAAAAAGATTAAGCAGCGTTTTGCTTCCATTTTTTATAGCGTGGCTGATGGCTTATTTGCTTCACCCTTTTGTTCGGTTTTTCCAATATAAACTGAAACTTAAAAACAGAATTTTATCCATTGTTTGTACATTGGTGTTATTTCTGAGTATCATTACAGGAATTCTTATGGTTTTAGTTCCAATGATAAGCAACGAAGTACAAAAACTTATCGACATCATTGGTTTATATACTCAGGGAATCACTGTGGATACAATTATTCCGATCGCATGGCAAAACGAAATTCGTGTGTATCTTTCGCAGCTCGACCTGCAATCGGTTTTGAAGGACGAAAACCTAATGGCTGTCATTAAAAAAGTAGCTCCTCAGCTATGGAATATATTAAACGGCTCTATCAGTGTAATCATTGGCACAATGGCCATGGTAATTGTTTTTCTGTATCTGATTTTTATATTGATTGATTATGAAAAAGTAACAAAAGGAATGTTTGATATAATTCCCGGAAAATATCGTGGCCTGATTACTGAAATCATTCAGGACCTTGAACAAGGAATGAATCGTTACTTCCGCGGACAGGCGCTGGTGGCCATCATAGTTTCTGTTTTGTTTTGTATAGGTTTCAGCATTGTGGGTCTTCCACTTGCCATAGCGATGGGACTTTTTCTTGGCGTTCTGAACCTGGTACCTTATTTAAAAACCATAGCTATTGTTCCGGGGACTTTTCTTGCATTTTTGCAATCGGTCGAAACCGGACAAAGCTTCCTTTCTGTTATGCTCTGGCTTGTAGCTATATTTATGTTTATTCAGGTCATCGAGGATATGTTTCTTGTACCAAAAATCATGGGTAAAGTAACCGGGCTTAATCCAGCCATAATTCTGCTTTCTTTATCCGTTTGGGGTTCGTTGATGGGCATGATTGGACTGATCATAGCATTACCTTTGACCACACTGATTATATCATACTACAAACGGTTTGTGCTGAATGAGAAAAAAGCGGAGGACAAGGAGTCGATTGAGAATAACAATATCGATCCCGAAAGTATTCATATAGAAAAATAAAAAAATAAAGTCCTGATTTCGGTTTGAAATCAGGACTTTATTTTTTATTCCACTTTACTTTTTTGCTTTTCCATTGTCGATAACATGCCACAGGCGGCAAAAATATCTTCACCGCGCGACTTACGGATGGTGGTGGTGATACCGTTGTTGGTAAGGTAGTCGCGGAAGAAAATCATTTTTTCTTCGTTCGAAGTCTTTAGGTCCGCGCCGGGGATGGCATGGAAGCGGATCAGGTTTACCCGACAGTCAATACCTTTCAGTATGCGCACCATTTCCACTGCATGACGTAAGCTATCGTTCAAGCCATCGAACATTATGTACTCAAACGAAACCCTACGCTGATGACTGAAATCGTGTTTGCGCAGTTCTTTCAGTATTTCTTCGGCCGGATAAGCTTTCTGAATCGGCATTAGTTTCAGCCTTTCTTCGGCAAACGGAGAATGCAGACTTACTGCTAAATGACAATTGGTGGTTTCGAGGAAAATTTTCATTTTCGGAATCACGCCAATGGTGGATACCGTGATACGACGCGGACTCCAGCCATAACCGTAGTCTGCCGTTAGTATTTCGAGTGCACGGAGCAGGTTGGGCAAATTGTCCAACGGCTCGCCCATACCCATAAATACGAGGTTGGTCAACTTTTCAGCTTCGGGAATAGAAAGTATCTGATTGAGTATTTCGGCAGCTGTGAGATGCGCTCCAAATCCTTGTTTTCCGGTCATGCAAAACAGACAATTCATTTTGCAACCCACTTGCGACGAAACGCAGAGTGTATTCCTATCGTCTTCGGGAATGTAAACGCTTTCGATAAAATTATTGTCGACTGTCTGAAAAAGGTATTTTTTAGTACCATCCACCGACTCGGCCGCGTGCGAAGGCAAGGTACGACCTACCTCGTACAATTCATTCAGCTTTTGGCGGTTAGCCACCGATATATTACTCATCTCATCGATGCTGAATACTCGTTTTTTGTAAAGCCAGTCAGCAATTTGCTTACCAGTGAACGATGGCATGTTCAGTTCAGTTGCCACTGCTTTTAATTCATCGACAGTTTTGCCGATTAATGCTATTTTTGTCATTTTTACTTTGTCTGTTCTTTTTATCTGCGCTGATTTTTTACACTTCTACTCATTTACCTTTTAACAAGTAAATTTGTTCAGCAAAGATATATTCTCTATCTATAAAAAGAAAACGGAATGAAAATGTTCATTCCGTTTTCTTTTTATAGAAGAATTTTATTTTTAATAGAAATTCAAACGGTTGTCAACCATGTTTGATTTATCGCGCAAGTCCTGAGCAACCATATAAGGCAGCGAATAACTTGAACGTGCATTGAGCTGCATAATTTGCATTTTAACATCGAAAGGAGCTGGATTTACCTGAGCATTGGTAGGTAATACTACATAAACTCCTGCATTTCCTTTGATAGGTGCCGAAATTTTGTTTACAGGCAATACCGATACTTTTCCTACTACTGCAGGTTCGTTGCCGGCTACACCAAACTGATAAGCATCGAAGTTGACAGCAGGAGCCGATTTAACGTCGGAACCGATAGCAGCTGCAAGACTTTCGATAGTTGGATATTTGGCTGCCTGAGCAGTAAGATTTTTAATCATTAGCTCAGCTTTTTTGTCGCGCAAAAGTTCGAATTTGATTTGCTCCGACACTTTAGCCAACGGACGATAGCCTTTTTCATTGTTTTCAATAACTGTAGCTACCACAAACTGATTACCGCAATCGTAAACATCCGACACATCACCTTTTTCGTTTTCGAAAGCCCAACGAACGATTTGACGTGAGTTAGAAATATCAGCTATCCTTTCGGTTGTTTTAAGTACATCAGCAGCAGTGCGTACTTCATATTTATTTTCTTTTGCTCTTTTGCTAAATTCTTTAGCGTTTAATTCAGCTGCAAATTGTTTAGCTTCGTTATAAATCTTACTTACCGATTCGTTACTTGTTGATACTTTAACTTCGAGAATCGCTAATTTCACTTTGCGGCGGGCTGGTGTTTTTTCCATTACCTGCATAATTTGAGTTCCCTGAGCATCTTTCAATGTGAAAACTTCGTTGGTAGCGCTTCCAAAAGCTTTTGAAATCATTTCCTTATCCAATCCCTGCATACCATCTACAATCCAACCTATTTCGCCGCCATTGGCTGCTGTTTGCTGTATTGCAGAGTATTTTTGTGCTAAAGCAGCGAAGTTAGCTCCACTTTTAATAGCCCCAATAATACTGTCGGCTTTAGCTGCATCGTTGGCTGCAAGGTAAATATGACGCAAACGTACTGAGTCGGAGGCCATAATTCCTGATTCAACAACTTTAGCCATTGTGTAGGCATCGTTTTCGAACACCGGACCTGTAAAAGCTCCTGCTCCATTTCCAAAAGCAAAATCTTTCAGATTGGCTGGTACGCTTCTTTCTGAATAAGGTACACCATCGTAACGCACCTCTGAATTCTGATTGATAAAGCCAGCGACATCTGTTGTAGTTTTAAATTCTTCGCTTAGCTTATTCATTGTAGCTTCTGCTTTTTTGAAATCTTCCGGCGAAGGTTTAACGTTGAACACTACATAATCCAATGTACAATTAGCTTCTTGTTTGTAAAGTTCTTTTTGCTTGTTGTAACGTTCTTTGATCTCGCTGTCCGATACTTTCACGGCCGAATCCGGAATAAGGAAATAGGGTTGAACTACGTAGTTCACATCTACACTTGTTTTGGCTGCTTCGTACAGCGTTTTAGCGTCAAGCTTGTTGGCGGTAACTGCTTTCGAAAGCAAAGCATTATACTTTTCCTGAAGAATTGCATTTTTTACAGTTTTTTCCCAGAACAACCAATATGATTTGGCTTTGTCAAGCTGTTGTTTCATTTCTTCGTTTTCGGGAGTTTGCTCCAGACTATTAAGAAATTGCACTAACATTGGACGACTGAACTGGCCATTTTCACCGGCAAAAGCACGACGTTGAGCAATTAACGGGTGAATATTTTTACCGATCAGTCGATCAGAAAGTTCTTCAGCGCTTACAGCTAATCCCATTTTTTCGGCTTCTTCGTTGAGTAATTTTTCATTCACAAGGTTCTCCCACACCGAAGCACGAAGTTGACTGGTGATTTCCTCGCTCAGATCAGTCTGCCCTGTTTCTATTTTGTAAACTTCAACCATTTGGTCGATCATTGCAGCATAGTCGTTGATGTTGATTTTTTCACCTGCAATTTCTGCAACTGTTTCTTTAGATTTGTTGAAAAAGGTTGATCCTTGAGTAAGCGCATCGCCAATGATAAAGGCAAATAATGCAAATCCTACTACGAGCATTAATAAAACCCCCTTGCTTCTGATTTTTCCTAAAATAGCCATGTCTTTAAATTAAGATGTATTTTGTTGTTTATTACTAATTGGATTAGAGGGCGCGAATATACAAAAAAAACCTGTTAGTTTTGCATATTTTGCGTTATTTCTAAACTCTAATTATTGTTCTATCTGAAATTCAAGATTTTGCAATTGTGATTTAACTTAACTATTTTTACTTGTTTCCTACAGTTATTTTCACCTGCTCTATCCTGTTGTTGGTTACTTTTACACATTTACAGATAAATCCTTCTATCCTTACAAGCTCATTCAACTTGGGAAAATGCTGGTGGTGATGCAGAATAAACCCGGCGATCGTCTCATAATCATCCGATTCCGGTATGTTTAATTCTAATTTCAAATTTGCATTTTTCACTTCGAGCCTGCCACTGAGAAGGTATTCGTTATCGCCAATTTTCTCGGCAATGTAATCACGGTTATCATGTTCATCTTCTATTTCGCCAAAAATTTCCTCTATAATATCTTCGAGCGTAACTATGCCTGCAGTCCCTCCAAATTCATCCACCACTACTGCAATACTTTTCTTTTGTTGCATAAAAAGTTTCATAAGCTTCTGAGCAGCCATATTTTCGGGCACAATGGGAATCGGATTAATATGCTTTTTCCACTCCTTTTGATGTTCGAACATTTCTGATGAATGAATATAACCAATAATATTGTCGATACTGGTTTTGTAAATCGGAATTTTCGAAAGACCTGTTTCGATAAACGTTTGCTTCAGCGCCTCAAGCGTGCTATTATACTCAAGCGCAATAATCTCTGTTCGTGGCACCGAACAATCGCGCAGTCGGACTTTAGAGAAATCAAGTGCATTCTGAAAGATCTTCACTTCGTTTTCAAATTCTTTTTCGGTCTTATCCTTGTCGAAACTTTCCTGGATTAAATAATTGAGGTCGATGCGTGAAAAAAGACTCTCTTGCAAGCCCGAACTAATGCCAACACCAAAAAGCTTCAGAATACGCATAGAGAACCATGAGCTAAACGTCGAAACCGGATACAGCAAAATATAAAAAGCTAGCAGCAGCCATGAAAAAATACGCAACCAAAGGTTTGGATTTATTCTAAAAATCGTTTTTGGCAAAAATTCGCCGGTAAAAAGAACAATTACTGTGGCTATTATTGCTTGGGAAATTATCATCAGGAAATCATTTCCCAACACAGACAAAGCCGGCTCCAGCATTTTAGCCATCAAAATACCGTAGATAACCAGAGAGATATTATTACCAACCAGCATTGTAGAAATATATTGCTGCGGGTTTCGATAAAAAATGGATAGAATTCCGGAGGCCAGATTCTTTTGCTTTTTATCCAACTCGAATCTTAATTTGTTCGACGACACAAAGGCAACCTCCATTCCCGAAAAGAATGCAGAAAAAACCAGCGCCCAAATAATATAGATTGTATTTTCCAATTTTAACTGAAGAATTTTGAATTTATTGACTGCAAATATACAATAACTAATTGACAATTTTAATTCCCTTTATTTCCATTATTGACTCATCGTGCAAGTTCTTTAGGTCGCCTTCTTCGCAAAGGTTCAAAAATTCAGAAAATATTGATTCCATTGAGCACCTCGAATCAATTCCGCATAGATAGCCACCGGTTTTTCTACTTAAAAAATCAAATTCAACACATATATCTCAATAATCAAAGCACTTTTTCGCTTCGTGAGCAACTTAAATTCAAAAGTTATTGCAAAGCCAATAAACTAATAAACAAATATATAGAAGAATAAAAAACAAATAAAACAATAATAATGGGCACATTGATTTGTAGTTTTAAAAAAAAGCCCTATCTTTGCAACCGCTTTTAAAAAATCAGATCTAGTAGCTCAGCAGGTAGAGCACATCCCTTTTAAGGATGGGGTCCTGGGTTCGAGCCCCAGCTGGATCACTAAAAAAAACTCTTTTATCAAAGCAATTTGAAAAAAGAGTTTTTTTGTTTTATTACCCACACACAAGTGCATACAACTCTAATTTTTACAACACAAAAAAAACTCTAAACATTCATCGCAATTGTATTGCGCTAAATGTTTAAAGTTCTCCTTATAGTGTGACTATTAAAGTCTCTTATGTAAGATGCTTTATTAACTAATAATCATCTTATGTCCCTTACCGTGAAGGTTAACGATGTTTATTTTTTCATCTTTGCTCAACAATTTGCGCAATTTACAGATATAGACATCCATGCTTCTTGAAGTACGGAAATTGTCTTCTCTCCAAATAGTAGTTAAAATGTACTTACGTTCCAAGAATGTATTGGCATTAGCCGCAAGCAATACAAGTAAATAAGATTCCTTTCCGGTAAGTTTTACCGATTCATTTTTTGAAATTAGCAATCGTTTTTCAACATCGAATGTAAATGATCCGATTTTGTAGGATGGAACGCTCATAAGCGCTTTCAAATTTTCATCCAATCCAAGAAGAACGAGTTTTTCAGTTTCGATTTTCATATTCCTGTTTGTTTTTTAGTGAGTTGTGATAGATAGTTTATTATTGCTTTTTATTTTTTTCTCTTGATATAAAAAAGTACAATACATTGCCAACAAAAGCTACGCATTTTTCACATCGAAACATCTGATGCTTAACGTACTGTATAATGTAAACGTTTTGTTAAAAAGAAAGTTCAGATAAACTTTGACATTTTGTTCTTTTTTTTCAATTTTGTTGTAAAACAAGTATAAACTCTTCAAAATTCAGGTTGGGACTATTATAAATCAACGCTTCATGCTAATTTTTATTTTTCACTATAACAATATAAATGTTCATTTTGTTTTTTATGATAATAAAAAACAAAAATTTATAAATCAACAGTGCAAAATCATGCTGCCATTGCGAACGCTATCGCAACAACAGACTTACAAATAGCAGATTGTATTCAAAACAAACAAAAAATATTTTCATAACCATCTAAGAACATAGGTGCTGCCTTTGACAGTCTGGAATTCGATCAGGTAAAATCCATTTCCCACGCTAACCGACCGAAGTCCCTGCTCCTTCAATTCCATGGGTTGATTCGTAATAACCCGACAATACTTCCCACTATTGGACCTGATTGAGGCGTCCTTAAGCATTTGTTCCGACCAATGTAGCGAAACTTCAAAATTACCACGTGCTTTAAGACCCGAAACACTTCCTTCGCTCCATTCCGAAGATAGTGCCGGAAGCAGCCGCATCTCAGTTTCGTCGGACTGCAACAACATTTCGGCAACTGCAGCCGTTCCTCCAAAATTACCATCAATCTGGAAAGGAGGATGTGCATCCAGTAAATTCGGGTAAGTACCACCACCGCTTTTCTTATCTGCACCTTTATAGTCATCCGGATCCACATACCTCAGCAATTCACGAAACATTTTATAGGCTCTGTTGCCATCCCACAACCGCGCCCAGAGGTTAATACGCCAACCTTTGGACCAACCTGTGGTATCGTCGCCCTTTATCTCCAAAGCCACACGCGACGCTTGTGCCAGTTCGGGTGATTTCACCGGGGAGATATGCTGACCCGGATACAGTCCGAACAAATGAGACTGATGCCTGTGTTTAGGATCTTCATCAGACCAGTCGTGATACCATTCCTGCAGGCTTCCATCCTTCCCTATCTGGTATGGATATAAATGCGACAATGCACTTCCTACCGAGTCGGAAAAAGCATCATCAACCTTGAGAATTTTGGCAGCCATTAAGACCTGTGAAAACAACGTTCGTATCATTGCCAAATCGGCTGTCGCACCATACAAAGTCGAACCAATGAACCCATCAGGGGCGACGTACTTATTCTCGGGTGATGTGGAAGGCGAAGTAACAAGGTTTCCTTTTCCATCGTCCACCAACCATTGCAAACAAAACCTGGCCGCACCTTTCATCAACGGATAAGCTTTCAGTCGAAGAAACTCATCATCCATCGTAAACTGATAATGTTCCCACAAATGGGTACTTATCCAGGCGCCGCCCATATTCCAGCACGCCCACGAAGGATCACCTTCACCAAAATTCCCCACAGGATTACTCATGGCCCAGATGTCGGAATTATGGGCAAGACACCATCCTTTGCAACCATAAAAATTGCGAGCCGTAACAGCACCTGTTTTCGCAACATTCTCAATAAATCCAAGCAATGGACGATGCATTTCGGATAAATTGCAAATTTCAGCAGGCCAGTAATTTTCCTCAACATTGATATTTGTAGTATAATTACTGCTCCATGGCGGACGCATGTACGGATTCCAGATACCCTGCAAATTAGCAGGCACACCGGGAGTACGCGAACTCGAAATCAGCAAGTATCTTCCAAAATTAAAATAAAGCACTTCAAGCTGCTTATCCTCCTTACCTGTTGCATACCGTTTCAAGCGTTCGTCGAGTGGCAATTCCGGAGCTGTAGAATTACCAAGCCAAAGAGACACCCTATTGAAATAGGTCTGGTAATCGGCCACATGATGCTCGCGCAATTTATTCAATTGTTTTTTAAATGCACTTGTCATATTTACTGTAGCCTCCGCTACATCATCAAGCCCTTCGGTTGCCGGGTTTTTATCAAAGCCATTAAAACTTGTGGCAATGCTTATATAAATAACAGCTTCTGTTGCTTTTCTTACACCAATAGTCGTATCAGTTTGAACAACAACTCCACCTTTGTTTTTTATCTTATAAATGGTCGTGAAGCGGGTACCCCGTTGATGGTCGAAAACAACTGCATCTTTCTCCTTCGCCACGTAACTTGGCTCCGCATGAACGGGCGCATTACCACGAGCCGTTAAGGTCTTGTCATTGACACTCAGTTTATAATTCAACTGACTATTGAACCTAACGTCGAAATTCAATGTACTCTTTTTATCTGCTTTAACTTTAATAATAAGCATTTTATCTGGATAAGAGACAAAATACTCACGTTCAAAGTTCACTCCATCAACATTGTAATTTACTTTCGAAATCGCATTTCGCAAATCAAGTTCACGCCGGTAGCCTGAATAATTTCCTCTATGATCAAAATCGATCAGAAGTGTACCCAAAGGCGCATAAGATTGCGAAAAAGAGCCCTGCACTTTTCTGTTAAGCTGTTCTGCAAGTGCATAATTTTCGTTCCTGAGCGCTTCGCGAATGGCAACTATATTTTTCCATGCATCCGGCTGCATATCAGCTACCACTGGCTCTCCGGTCCAAAGCGTTGCATCATTCAGATAAATCTTCTCTGCCTGAGGCGAGCCAAACACCGTAGCTCCTATCCTGCCATTTCCCATCACAAACGCTTCTTCAAAAAACTGAGCAGGCTTATTGAAAAATAGTTGATCCGGGCTTGCAGCATTCAAAAAATTAATGGCTGCTACTACTAACACAGCAATAGTAATCAGATGTTGCTTCTGCCTTTTATCCATTTATTTTCTTTAGGAATTGAATTTAAAACAAAAATGAACCAATGCTATATTTTTTTTTACAAATATACAAAACGTTGAACAATTAACAAAATTTCAATGAAAAATCAACCCTTCTTTCTCAAAACAAACAAACAATCGGGAGGTTGCATTGACAATTTAAACAAATTAAGGTCGTAATTCCATTTCGACGGATGGCTTTCATACAGACAAATTAAAAACCGTTCTACCTCAAATCAGTTTGAGGCAAAACGGTTATAAATTCATTCTCAGATTTAATTTGCTTTAATCTGAAAAGCAAATCTAATCCTTGAACTTAGCAGCTAAAAACTCACGGTTCAAACGGGCAATGTGCGAAATAGAAATTGCTTTCGGGCATTCAGCTTCGCAAGCCCCTGTATTAGTACAGTTTCCAAAGCCAAGTTCGTCCATCTTAGCAACCATTACTTTAGCACGGTGCGAAGCTTCTACTCTACCTTGTGGCAACAAAGCCAACTGACTTACTTTTGCTGCAACAAAAAGCATAGCAGAACCATTCTTACAAGCAGCAGCGCAAGCACCACAACCAATACATGAGGCTGCATCCATAGCTTCGTCGGCATTCACTTTCGAAATTGGAATAGCATTACCATCGGGAACACCGCCGGTATTAACCGACACATAACCTCCGGCCTGAATAATTTTATCGTAAGCACTGCGATCTACTATCAAATCTTTGATAACAGGAAAAGCTGCCGAACGCCAGGGCTCGATGGTAATTGTTTCACCATTTTTGAAACGGCGCATGTGCAACTGGCAAGTAGTAGTTTCACCATCCAAACCGTGTGGATGTCCATTTATATACAAACTACACATACCACAAATACCTTCGCGGCAATCGTGATCGAATGCTATAGGTTCTTTACGTTCTTTTACTAATTTCTCGTTCAACACATCCAGCATTTCAAGGAATGAGCTATCTGTTGATACATTGTCCATTTTATAGGTTACAAATTCACCTTTGGCTTTAGGACCTGCCTGACGCCATATCTTAAGCGTTACGTTTATACTTTTTTCCATGAGATTACGCTTTATAATTACGTTGTTGACGTTTCACAAATTCATATTCTAGTGACTCTTTAAGCAATACCGGTTCTTCACCTTCTCCGTTAAATTTCCAGCACGAAGCAAAAGAGAACTCTTCATCATTACGAAGCGCTTCTCCCTCCGGAGTCTGGTATTCTTCACGGAAATGACCTCCACACGATTCTTCGCGCATCAATGCGTCCCGAGCCATCAATTCACCTATCTCGATAAAGTCGGCAACACGTAATGCTTTTTCAAGCTCCACATTCATATCGCCACTTACACCCGGAACATAAACTCTTGTCCAGAATTCTTTACGAATGGCTTTAATTTTATCTAAAGCTATTTGTAAACCTTCTTTGTTACGTCCCATTCCTACAAAATCCCACATTACCAATCCCAGTTCACGGTGGATAGAATCTACAGATTTATCACCCTGAATTTTCATGATTTTTTCTATTTTTGCCTGAACAGCTTTTTCTGCTTCTGTAAACTCAGGCAGGTCAGTGCTCATGCGAGGTACCTGAATCTGATCGGCTAAATAATTTTGAATTGTATAAGGCAACACAAAATATCCATCAGCCAATCCCTGCATCAATGCAGAAGCTCCCAGACGGTTAGCACCATGATCGGAGAAGTTAGCCTCACCAATACAGAACAATCCTTTTACCGAAGTTTGTAGTTCGTAATCAACCCAGATACCACCCATTGTGTAGTGGATAGCAGGATAAATCATCATCGGAGTTTTATATGGATTATCATCCACGATCTTTTCGTACATCTGGAAAAGGTTACCGTAACGGGCACGGATAGTATCTTCACCTAAACGTTCGATCGAAGAAGAGAAATCAAGATAAACAGCTAAACCTGTGTTACCAACACCAAAACCGGCATCACAACGTTCTTTAGCAGCACGCGATGCTACGTCGCGCGGTACAAGATTACCGAAAGCAGGATAACGACGTTCCAGATAGTAATCGCGTTCATCTTCCTTCAGATCAGTTGCTTTTTTCTTTCCTGCACGAATAGCTTCGGCATCTTCTTTTTTCTTTGGTACCCATATACGTCCATCGTTACGAAGCGATTCTGACATCAAAGTCAGTTTCGATTGAGAATCTCCGTGAACAGGGATACAGGTTGGGTGAATCTGCGCATAAGCAGGATTTGCAAAATAAGCTCCTTTTTTATACATCTGTACAGCCGCCGAACCGTTTGAACCCATAGCATTTGTAGAAAGGAAGAAGGTATTACCATATCCACCTGTACCTACAACTACTGCATGAGCAAAGAAACGTTCTGTTTTTCCGGTAACCAGATTACGGGCAATAATACCACGTGCACGACCATCAACAATAACAACATCCAGCATCTCGTAACGCGAGTATAATTTTACAGCACCTTTACCAATCTGACGACTCAATGCTGAGTAAGCACCCAGTAACAATTGCTGTCCGGTTTGACCTTTAGCATAAAACGTACGTGACACCTGAGCTCCTCCAAACGAACGGTTATCCAGTAAACCTCCGTATTCGCGGGCAAAAGGCACACCCTGCGCTACACACTGATCGATAATACTGTTCGATACTTCAGCCAAACGGTAAACATTGGCTTCGCGGGCACGGTAGTCACCTCCTTTGATAGTATCGTAGAAAAGACGGTAAACAGAGTCACCATCGTTTTGATAATTCTTTGCTGCATTGATACCTCCCTGTGCTGCAATAGAGTGAGCACGACGGGGTGAATCCTGAATACAGAAATTCAACACATTAAATCCAAGCTCAGCAAGCGATGCAGCTGCCGAAGCTCCGGCTAGTCCGGTACCAACGACAATAATGTCGAGACGACGTTTATTGGCGGGGTTTACTAATTTTTGGTGAGCTTTATAATTGCTCCACTTCTCGGCTAATGGTCCCGCAGGAATTTTAGCATCTATTTTAGTTGCTTCTACCACAGTAGATTCTTCATTCTTTGCCATAATATATTTCTGTTTTTTCAAATTTGTGATTAGATAATCCAGTTAGATCCCCCACCCAACAAAAAGTAAACGGGAATAGAGATAAACATCAAAATAATAAGAGTAGCAATAACATTTGAAACAACTTTTACTCGTGGCAACCAGGTTCCGTTATTTAAGCCAAGCGATTGCAATGCACTCCATACTCCGTGAGTAAGATGAATCCACAATGCTGAAAGCCATACGATGTAAACGATTGAGTAAACAGGCTGACTGAAATAATACTGTATCCAATAAGCACCGTTAGCGGCATTGGCAAGCAACTCTTGTTCAACATGTCCTCCGAGCTTGTGGGTGATTTCGATAAGCTGCATTTTTGCCCAGAACTGATAAAGGTGTAAAACCATAAAGCCAAGAACAATAGCACCCAAAACCAACATATTTTGAGAAGCAAAACTTACACCCTCCTGTTTTTTAGTCACAGCATAGCGTATGTTCCCACGTGCCCGTTGATTCTGAAAAGTCAGATATAAGGCATAAAGAATATGCACCACAAAACCAATTGCCAACACTTTGGTTCCGACAAGAGCATACCAGTTAGCACCCAAAAATTCGCAAATCATGTTATACGCATCGCGCGAAAACAGGACAACGAAGTTCATAGTGCCATGAAACAGTAAAAACAACACGAGAAATAGCCCCGTGATACTCATAATGAGCTTTCGCCCAATCGACGAATCAATTAACCACATAGATTTTTGTTTTAGTTAGTATTTTTGTTGTATTAATTTCAATTATATTACTGAAAATCAAATATCTGAACAAAGAATTCAATCTTCTCAAAAGTCACACAAAATTACTAAATACTTTCAATATAACAAATAATTACTGAAATTTTTCCGTAATCAGGGCAAAGCAAACATCTGAAAAGAAATTAGTTTTTTTGGCACTTTGAATATCATCAACTTATCTGTATTTATTGTAATAATTCCAAAATAAACATAAATATAAAATCGCAGTAAATATACATATTTTTTTCAATACAAACAGATGTCACACCCTAAACATGCAATATAAAAGAAGTTTCACTTAAAATAACAACGCAACTTGCCTGCTCCGACCACCTGCTTTCTTATAAAAAAAAACGGCTTAAAATATTAAGCCGTTTTTAAAACAAAATCCGACAAAAACGAAAACTCACTCTATGACTTCAGCAATGAGAGTGGCCGAAGTAGAACTAAGTATCTTCACTTTTACAAACTCACCAATATGTCGTCCTTCGCGGGGGAATACCACCATCTTGTTTTGCGAGGTTCTTCCCGACATTTGCTCCTTCGAGCGTTTCGAAAAACCTTCTACTAGCACTTCGTAAACTTTACCAATATCATTGTGATTGCTTTCCTTCGCTATTTCGCTCTGCAATGCAATAATCTCGTTCAGACGGCGTATTTTCACCTCTTCGGGTACATCATCGGGCAGTCGCCTGGCAGCTACAGTACCCGGACGTTCCGAGTATTTAAACATAAAAGCCAGGTCGAAGCGTGCTTCACGCATCAGGTCGAGCGACTGCTGATGATCCTCTTCTGTTTCGCCCGAAAAGCCGCTGAATATATCAGTACCAATGGCCACATCGGGAATCAGGCGACGCATGGTCTGCACACGGTCCAGAAACCATTCACGGGTATACTTGCGGTTCATAGCTTTCAACACATTGTTACTACCCGATTGCACAGGCAAATGTATAAACCGGCAGATATTCGGATATTTTGCCATTACCTCTATGGTTTCGTCGGTCATATCTTTCGGATGCGGCGAAGTAAAACGAATACGCATATTGGGCACCATTTCGGCAATCAAACTAAGCAGTTTCGGGAAATCGACCACCGAACCATCCTCTGCAGTATATTTGTAAGAGTTGACTGTCTGACCCAGCAGCGTCACTTCCTTGTAGTTTTTGGTTTCCAAATCGCGGATTTCGTTCAGAATACTTTCTACTTCCCTGCTGCGCTCGCGGCCACGGGTATAAGGCACAATGCAATAGGTACAAAATTTATCGCAACCACGCATAATGGAAACAAAACCGGAAATAGACTTACCAATACGTGTGGGAAGCACATCCTTGTAAGTTTCGGTTTTAGACAGTTCCACATTAATGGCCTTTTCGCCCTGTTCCACACTATTAATCAGGTTGGGTATGTCCAGGTAGGCATCGGGGCCTACCACCACATCCACTTTGTGATCAGTAATCAGTTCGTCTTTGACACGCTCGGCCATACAACCAATTACACCCACAATCATACCTTTATTTTTTTTCTTCATCGCATTGAGCTGTTGCAGGCGATGAATCACTTTTTGCTCGGCATTATCGCGCACCGAGCAGGTGTTTACAAACACAGCATTGGCCTCACCAATGTTTTCTGTAAGTTCGAAACCATCCATTTCCATAATCGAGGCCACCACCTCGCTATCGGCTACATTCATTTGGCAACCATAAGTCTCGATAAAGAGTTTTTTGTCGTTCAACGCGGATTTAGAGTCCGGAGAAACAACAGATTTTTCGTTCATTTTCTTATTTTTTTATGTATTAAACAATGCACAAAGTTACATTTTCTATTTAAAACACAAAAACTCATTCAGTTAACACTATTTAACTATCTAATTGTTTTAAATACACCTATTTAATTATAAGACACTTACGCTTTCAATAGAAAACTACAAATGTTTAAAACAATAAAAAGAAAATATTTATTTAAAAAAAACATTTGCACAACAAAAAAAAAGTATGCAAATTTGCAAAGTAAACAAACAGATAAATTTTTCATAGTTAAGGTTTAGGTTAAAATGTGCAATGGGTGGCTGTGAAGTTACCCATTGTTTTTTTATATATTTAAAACTCAAATAATTTTCTATTCCAAAAGCTTTGCTTATATTTGCCAAAAACAAAACAAAAAAAAATCAATGGACAGCTTAGGCGACTACATATACATTGTTTTAATTGTAATAGCTGCTCTCAGCAGTATTTTCAAGAAGAAAAAGGAGCAACCCGCCCCACAGGCTGATGCTGACTCCTCTTCTGACGATTTTGAAGATCTGCTAAGAGAACTGCTTCCACAAAAAAAAACAGCCCCTGTAGCGCAACCTGAAGCGGCGATTGAAAAAAAATCAAACAACACCGTCATTTCATACGAAAACACTTCTGATTTTGGCAAGTTGAAGGCAAAAAAACAAGTCACAAAACAAACTGCCGACATCAAAACCCACGAGAAGGAGAAACCAATTGCTACAGCATCTCTAAATGCGGAAGACCGCGTCACAATACAAACACCGGAAGACGCAAAAAGGGCTTTTATTTACGCTGAGATATTCAACAGAAAATACTGATTCCGAAATAAATATACAAAAGCTGCTTTTAAACACAAACATTTTTTTTGTTTCTGAGAAAATAGCTTGTATATTTGCAAAAAATAAAAATTATATAACCAAGAGTTCCGGCACACTGTCGGAATTCTTTTTTGTTTACACATTATAAAAAAACTAAAATTATGGCAGTAACTTACATGACCGCCGACGGTTACAAAAAATTAGTAGAAGATTTATATGAGCTGGAAAGTATTCAACGTCCGGCCATTTCGAAACAAATAGCTGAAGCTCGCGACAAAGGAGATTTGTCGGAAAATGCTGAGTACGATGCAGCCAAAGAAGCACAAGGTATGCTCGAAATGAAAATCTCACTTTTAAAAGAAACTATCGCTTCTGCACGCCTTATCGATGAATCGAAAATAAATACAAACGAAGTGCAAATAATGACCCGTGCAAAAATTAAAAATACAAAGACGGGACAAATAATGACTTATATGATTGTTTCGGAAAGCGAAGCCAACCTGAAAGAAGGAAAATTATCGGTAACAACCCCCATAGCCAAAGGATTGCTTGGCAAAAAAATTGGCGAAAAAGCATCGATAACTGTTCCATCGGGCATTATGGAATTCGAAGTCATTGAGATTTCAATATAAAAAACCGAACTACAAAACAAATTAACGCTAAAGCAAAAATGACAATATTCAGCAAAATAATAGCCGGCGAAATTCCTTGCTATAAAATTGCAGAGGATGAAAATTATTTCGCTTTTCTCGACATCCGTCCTTTGACAAAAGGCCACACCCTTGTAATTCCCAAACAGGAAGAAGATTACATTTTCGGCCTCGACGATGCGACCTTAAGTGGCTTAATGTTGTTTGCAAAAAAAGTGGCCACTGCTATCGAAAGTGCAGTGCCCTGCGTCAGAGTTGGTGTGGCTGTCATCGGACTTGAAGTACCGCATGCTCACATTCACCTGATTCCGATCAACGAAGAATCGGACATGAACTTCAGAAACCCGAAACTCAACCTGAGCGCCGAGGAAATGATGATGATTGCCGAGAGCATCAGAAAAAGTTTCTGACACATTTTTCCTAAAATGAAAAGCCGTATTTCAAATTTGAAATACGGCTTTTCATTTAAATACAGCATAAACTTAAGATGAATTTCTTTTTCGGAAAACATTTTAAAAAGAAATTACACAAAGTTATCCAAACACTTGCTTGCGAATAGATTTCCCTCATCAGGCAATGTTCAGTATTCCTTAATCACAAATATCTGTTTTTCTTCTATTTAAAATTCAACAATCTTCAAAGAATGAAGTCACAAAAAATTTGAATTAAAAAAGACAAATAAAAATATTTTGTAAACATCAGTAGAACTCAACAAAATTTTTATTCTGTCGGTTTCGAAAAGTCTTATTGAACTTCGGCGCAACCTTCTGCCAACAAAAACAAACTGTATGAAAGCAACTGTTTACTTTTCGGAATTTTTGCCAATCAACTGTTCAGCTCTTGTTAGCGCTTCGTTTATATTACTGCAAATATTCTCAGCTCCCAGCAAGTTCTCTATTCCTACCTTCACCAAGACCGAACGCACATTTTCCGTCACTCCCGAAAGCAAAATCTGCGTTTTATCCTTCGCCGACATACGAATAAGGTTTTCGAGGTTATGCGAACCTGTAGAATCAATAAAAGGCACTTTTCGCATCCGAATGATACGTACGCGCGGTTTATCGCCTATCTGCTTCATTGTTTCCTCAAATTTACTTGCAACACCGAAGAAAAACGGACCTTCAATTTCGTACACTTCCACTCCCTTAGGCAATACAAGCCTTTCAGCATCCTGATTATTTTCAGCATACTCCACTTCATCAACCTCATCTTTAAAAACAGAAATAGTGGTAGTTTCCGAAATACGGCGCAGAAACAAAATCACCGCAAGCAGCAACCCTATTTCTATAGCAATTGTAAGATCGAAAATAACTGTAAGCAGAAAAGTGGCCAGCAAAACAGCCACATCCGATTTTGGGTTCTTCATCAAGGCTTTAAACGTGCGCCATTCGCTCATGTTATAAGCCACAATTACCAACACCCCTGCCAGACAAGCCATAGGGATGTGTTTTGTAAGGTCGCCCAGAAAGAGCATAATAAGCAAAAGTACTACAGCATGAATAAGCCCGGCAACAGGCGTACGCCCACCGTTATTTATATTTGTCATGGTGCGGGCAATAGCGCCTGTAGCAGGAATACCACCAAAAATCGGGGTCACCACATTGGCAACACCCTGCGCAATCAATTCCGTATTTGAATTGTGCTTATCGCCAATCACACCATCGGCCACAGTAGCCGAGAGCAGGGATTCTATCGCCCCCAGCATAGCTATTGTAAATGCCGTAGGCAATAATTTTTCTATCACAGCAAAGCTAATCTCGGGCGTATTGGCTGCCGGCAATGCAGCATTAATCGTGAATCTGTCTCCAATGGTTTCGATGCCCTGGATACCAAATTTATTTTTAAGGAAATACACAACAACAGTCACAAGAACAATAGCGATCAACGATCCGGGTATTTTTTTTGAAAATTTTGGTGTTAACGCAATAATCGCTACCGACGCCACACCTACTCCCACTGCCCAGGGATTTACAGTGTGTATAAACTGACCATAAGTTACCCATTTATGAATAAAATCACCGGGCAATTCGCCCGTTTGCATACCAAGTAAATCCTTGACCTGAGTGGTAAAAATGGTAAGTGCTATACCACTTGTAAACCCAACAACCACCGGGAATGGTATAAATTTAATAACACTTCCAAGCTTAAGCAAGCCCATTGCGATAAGCATTACTCCGGCAATCATGGTGGCAACAGCCAGGCCGGCAACGCCAAATTCCTGAACGATACCATAAACAATTACAATAAAAGCCCCCGTAGGGCCTCCAATCTGAACTTTACTTCCTCCGAGAAAAGAAATAATAAACCCGGCAATAACAGCCGTAAACAAACCTTTTTCGGGAGTTACTCCCGATGCAATACCAAAAGCAATGGCCAAAGGCAAAGCCACAATACCAACAATTATACCCGCCATTAAATCGGCATAAAACTGCTCTTTCGAGTAATTTTTAAGCGTACTGAGTAATTTAGGTTGAAAACGCATAACTTACTTTTTTTTTGAAATTTTCTGCAAAGGTAATATTTATTAAGGAAAATTGTCCTTCAAAATTATATTCGGCTAACTATATGGAACGAGACTAAAGAATACAGCACAACGATATTTTTCAATAAAAAAAGGTTGTTCTAACCGAACAACCTTTTTAAGCATTTGATTTTACAAAGGAACTACAATATCACTTTCTGAATGTGAGTGCCTACTTTTACAAGCACAACTCCCTTGTTACCAACAGCGACAGTATTCAGTCCATCAACAGTAACGGTAGATTTAATTCTTTGTCCCACTGCATTGTAAACCTCAACAAGCTGATCGGCTACTGCATCGAATACAATGCTTCCACCAACAACACGAAGATTCAGTCCGGCATTCAATTCAGGTACTGCTGTTCCCAAAGTGGCTACCGACATTTCATCGGACAATTCCGAAACGACATTTGCATTTTTGGCTTTAACTGTATAGTAATAAGTTGTCGAAGTTAGCAAACCTGTCAAATCCTTGCTGTTTGTTGCCACTGTAAATGGCGACCCCGGAATAGGAGTTACAGTTACACCTCCTGTTGGAGCGAAGGTATGTGCACCTAAGTTTTCAATGTAATCTTTAGACTGAACATCCCAATTAGCAGCATCGTAAATTGCTTTAGGTACGTTAGCTGAGCTTTTACGAATTAATGTCAAATCAGTTCCCCAACTAGCTGTTTGATTAAATACTCCCACTTCATCAATTTGAATTCCATTTTTAAACAAGCCTACGGCATCGTTACCATTGAAATTTATAGCAGAGCTCGCCGTTTGCAAATCAGTCACAGCCAAAATTCCTGCACTTGCAGCATTCGAACCACTTACGTAAGATATAACAAAAACATCAGCATTTAAAAGTGTACCTGACAAAGCTAATTCATCTCCATAAGCACCTGCACCATTTACCTGTTTAAATAATGAATAATTGCTCAAATCTACGGCGGCTCCGGTTCCATTATAAATTTCGATAACTTTATTGTAACCACTGCCTTCAATATATTCAGAAATAAACAAATCAGAAGCTAATGAAGCTGAGCCGGTTGTTTTTGTAAACACATTCACCTCATATTCAGTAGCGCCACTTACAGCATCCCAATTCAAAGTCAGTGCACTGGCGCTTACCGAAGTTGCACCTGTCAACAACGGTTTTGTCAATGGTTTCCAGGTGGCC
>JACCEE010939480.1_pt1 | contig 21086 bp, 20 predicted proteins | sample 7449931 | NCBI WGS metagenome assembly JACCEE01 (sample SAMN15323457, study PRJNA562643) | freshwater metagenome | isolation source: river surface water | place: USA:Blue River Watershed | collected 2017-08-19 | reverse complement strand
GGCGGTACAGTAGTCGCGTCTGGGTCCGACGACAGACCGGCACGGATGGCCGCCAGAATAGCGGCATCATCGGCATCTGCCGACATGATCGCCTGGCCGATGGCCTGCAGCAGGACCAGACGCAGTACGCCAGCGCTGACTTTCTTGTCGTGGCGCATCAGCTCCAGATAGCGTTCAGCAGAAACCTCGGGCGAATTACCCAGCCATGGACCAACAATCGGCAAACCCACACGAACAAACAACGCGCGCATCCGCTCGATGGCGGCAGCATCAAGCCAGCCCAGCGCTTGCGACAACAGGGCCGCCATCATGGTACCTGCTGCGACAGCCTCGCCATGCAGCCAGCTGCCGTAGCCCATGCCCGTTTCGATGGCGTGGCCAAAGGTATGCCCCAGGTTCAACAGCGCCCGTTCGCCGGCTTCGCGTTCGTCCCGAGCGACCACATCCGCCTTATGCGCACACGATTGATACACCGCCTGAGCCAGCAGCGCCTTATCGCGGTGCATTAAGCCTTCTGCATGTTGTTCCAACCAACTAAAAAACGCGGGGTCGCGAATCAGACCATATTTGATCACTTCCGACATACCGGCCGCCATTTCACACGGCGGCAAGGTATCCAGCGTATCCAGATCGGCCAGCACCAGCTTGGGCTGGTAAAAAGCACCGATCATGTTCTTGCCCAGCGGATGATTGATGGCGGTTTTGCCGCCAACCGATGAATCCACCTGGGACAACAACGTTGTCGGCACCTGGATGAACGGTGCGCCACGCTGATAGCAAGCCGCTGCAAAACCTACGAGATCCCCGATCACGCCACCGCCCAACGCGATTAGCGTGGTGCCGCGCTCACAACGATGTTCGAGCAGCGCGTCAAACACGGTATTCAGCGTTTCCCAGCTCTTGTATTCCTCACCATCCGGCAAGACGACCGAAAACACCGGACACCCCAGCGACTTCAGCGTCGCCATCACCTTGTCCAGATACAACGGCGCCACCGTAGTATTGGTAATGACCACAGCCCCGGTTTTCGGGTTCAAATGCGGGCGCCACAGCTCGGCATTGCCCAACAGGCCGCAACCGATGTGAATAGGGTAACTGCGCTCATCGAGCGCAACCGTCAGTGTCTGATGTGTCGTCATGATCGTATTTTATGTGCGCTAGCGGTCAATGCGTGTGATTTCCGCCAGGATGGCCTGAACCACCTGCTGCGGGGCGCCTCGGCCGGTTTCCACAATGGCGTGTGCCACCTCACGATAGAGTGGATCTCTGCCAGCATGTAACTGCCGGAGGCGGGTTAGCGGGTCTTCCACATTCAGCAACGGGCGACTTCGGTCATGCTTGGTGCGTTCGGCCAGCAGCTCGGGACGAGCATTGAGGTACACCACAAAACCATGGTTACGCAACGCTTCGCGGTTTTCCGGGCGCAGCACAATGCCGCCGCCGGTGCTTAACACCAGGCCCTGCTCCTGCGTCAGATCGGTCAGCACTTCCTGCTCACGGCGACGGAAGCCATCCTCACCTTCGATCTCGAAAATCACGGGAATTGTCACGCCGTTGCGCTTTTCGATCTCGTGATCAGTGTCGACAAAGCGCTTGCTCAAACGGCGCGCTAGCAACCGGCCAACGGTGGACTTACCCGCACCCATCAGGCCAACCAGGTAGATATTCTCAGGAAGTGCAATGCTCATGCGTCAACGCTCAAACCAGCGACATCAAGGCCCGGTCGCACCTCCCGCAACAATTTGTGGCGAGATAAACACCAGCAACTCACGTCGCTGCTCAGTCGTCGACCGGTACTTGAAAAAGGAACCAATAAAAGGAAGGTCCCCGAGAAAGGGAACCTGCGTAACGAGATTATCCACTTTCTTGATGAAAACGCCGCCAATTGACACGGTGCCACCATCCTCCACCAAGACATCGGTGGTGACCACCGTGCTCTTGATCGGTGGGTTGGTCGACCCAGGAATCAATTGCATCGCAGCATAATCCGGCTCTTCCTTGCGCACCACCAGCTTGAGGCGGATCTTGCCATCCGGCGTAATTTGGGGCGTCACTTCCAACGACAACACGGCCTTCTTAAATTCCACGGTCGGTATCGTCGTGCCACCCGTTTGTGCGGTCGACAGATAGGGAATTTCCGTACCATCCTCGATCACGGCTTTGACGTTATCTCCCGTCACCACTTTGGGACTGGAAATAATCTTGCCCCGTCCATCGGATTCCAGTGCAGAGATCTCTACATTCAAAATACGAGACCCGGTTGGGCTCAGCAACGCAAAGGCCATCGTGCCCGCCGCTGCTCGGGTCGTCGGCAGATTGACTGCACCGAGCGTCTGATTCACCGAGAAGGGTTGGCCATTGACGCTGTTCAACGTCTGATAGGTTGGCGTCGACCCACCGGGAACCAAACGATTGTAATTCAACGCCTGACCCGCCTGTGTTGGCGGTACATATTGTCCGCCACCAATCTGCAATCCACCCCCGCCCATGCGGACGGTATCCAATGCGCCGAGGCGCACACCCAGCTCTTCGTTGAAAGTTTCATTGGCTTCTACGATGCGCGCTTCAATGAGCACCTGGCGAATCGGCTGATCCACCGTATGCACCAACTTCGCAATCTCGCCCAACTTCTGCGCCGTATCATTGATAAAGAGGGTGTTGGTTCTCGAATCAACACTGACCTTGCCACGCGCTGTCAGCTGTTCACGCACCAGTTTTTCCAGATCAATCGCCTGCGCAAAGCGCAATTTGAAGGCCTCCTGGCGCAACGGGCCGATGGTTTGCGTCTGTTGCAGCATCTCCATCTGAACGCGCTCCTGCTCTGCCGCTTCGGCTTTGGGTCGAACAATCATGATGCCGTCTTCCTGCTTGGCACTCAGCCCTCGCTGTTGCAGAATGGCTTGAAAAACCTCGGCAGCCGGCACCTGATTCATGACAATCGTGACCTGTCCTTTGACGGCTTCACTGGCTACGATGTTGACACCGAGTTCACGCCCGATAAATAACAGCACCTGCCGCACATCACCGTTCTGGATATCCACGCTGATCTTCTGACCGAGCGGTTTTGCCGGGGTCTGCGCCCATAGTACGGAACCGCACAACAGCGCAGCCAGACAGACACCAAGCTGACGGACTAGCGACCGGGCATCAGACAAAGGTTTCATCTTCACGAACTCCGTTGATTGAACTTCATTAGTCGCTCCAGACCATCTGACTGACGAAGCAGGATGCCCCGCTCGGTGATTGATAGCACCTCGACCTGCTCGCGCCCCAGAAAATCACCCTTGCGGAGGTTTTCATAACGCGCACCATCCGAGACCAACCCGACGCTCTGGCCCTGTTTTCGTAACAGCGCGACAAGACGCAGAGATTCGACAGATGCCTCCGGAAACCGCACATTCTGTGCACCGTGGTTTGACGTCACGATGTCATTGCGGCTTTGAAGCGCAACCTTGGGCGAAAAAGGATCTGCCGCCCCTTTGGCGTTATAGGTAACCGGTTCGGTATCAATAACGCCATTCAGCGCCGGCAGCGTTACAGCGCCTCCAGGAGCTTCCCGCTGGTTTGCGATCCATGCCTGCGCTGCGCTCTCACCAGAGCTCCAACATCCGGTTATCAGCACGATCACCATGAATCCTCCAGTACATCGGGCCAATGTGCTCATGGTTTGGTTCCTGGTGGTGCCGTGTATCGATACGCCTTGAGTAACGAGGCCAGCACCAACTGATTTTCATGCTGAGCGGCGGGCAGGATCGCCAGATCCACCGTAATCAGGTGTTTCATGCGTGACACCTGCTCCATAAACAAGGCCAGCGCGTGATAGTCGCCTCTCAAACGTATTTCAATGGGCAACACCGCATAATAGGCTTGAGATTCTTCCGATATCGGTCGAAACAGTTCTAAAGTAACTCCGGACGCCTTTGCCGCCTGATTGATTAATGTCAACACATGAACCGGCTCCAAAGATTCCGGCACCGTATCGAGTAAAGCACCAAATTGATCAAGGATTAAATCCACCTGACTCTGATAAGCCGGCACGGCATCAATCATTTGCTTCTGCCGCAGGTATCTTGCTTCCAGCAGTTGCCGATCAGTTTCCAGAGCGCGGAGTTGGCGTGTCGAATCTGACAACACCAGGAGATCGGCAACACCCAACACCAGCAGAAACATCATGAGCAAGGCACCCGCCCGTAAAACGGCGGGCCACCGTGCCGGATCCACGAGCATATTCAATGTCAGATTGGCTGCATCACTCTGGCGAAGCCTCTGGAGCAACACGAGGCATTCCCGGACATCGTAGCGCCACCACGGCCGGGCGGTTTTGAGCGTTCGCCGCCAACCATCCATGAATCGCCTGACATAGGCGCGGCGATCTTCGAGCCATCCTTTCAACCAGCCACTCAGCCTGGCATAGTGTTTGCCGGCCTCGATCACTCAGCGCCCTTTGACAATGCTGGTTGCACACCAGTCAGATTCACCCGACCATGCATCACAAACCCGTAGAGTCGCATGGCATCCTGCTCCGCGAGCTGTATTTCTTCCAGAACCAGGTCACGAATATGCCCTGATGCCGTCACTCGTTCAAAAAACCGGGCAATGGCGTCGCCACCGATAGAACGCCCTTCAACTCGGAAGCTTTCCCCGTTCTCTTCAAGTTTCGTGAAATACAAACCATCCGGCCTGCTACGAACAAGATCGGCCATGATCAGCACACTGGTCGTGCGTCGTGCATCCACTCTTTCCAGTACCGCTTTCTTTTCGAGCAGTGATGCACGTTCTGCCAACAGGCTCTGCGCTTTCTTGTAGTCGGGCATTTGGGCCAGAATCTCATCCGTCAAAGCTTTGTTGAATCCTTCAACATACTCAATTCGGTACCATTGGACTTGCAATGCCGCCAGGGCAATCAAGCATCCCAACATGGAAGTTACGAACAGTTGCCGACCGAGCACACGCAGACCCCATTGACGGCGCATCGCCTGATGCGGCAACAGGTTAAATCGCTGCATCATGCCGTTTCCCGCAAAGCCATACCCAACGCCGTCATCAATAGCGTCAGAGGTGGCATAGTGCTGACACCCAAAATTTCTTCTGGGACAAGCCAATGCACAGGCCCTTGCCTCATTGCCAACAGACTCACCAGATTGTCGTCAACCCCAGGTGTTTGAAACACCCAAAGATCGCGAAGGCCCGCGTCGTCCGACAGACCCGCCCGCCGGCAACTGGCATGAATCTGCTCAACCAGATCGGTGATTTGCAACGAATACTGCACCAGATCTAGTTCATCCCTAGCAACAATCAATGTGGGCGAGTCTGTTATCAACAACAGCAACAACGGATATTCGACCTGAACTTCTGGAGCATGTCGGGCGATTAGCCATAAGGCAGCATCATGAATCGCCTGGATATCTCGATCAATCATTGCCAGCTGTGCTCCTGCATCTTCAGCCATCAATGCCAGATCATCGATGATTTCTCGCCGACAGAAGGCAATCTTGATTTGCTGTTGACCAGATCTCACCGGAGATCCCATACGCAGATAGTCAGCGCAGACCTCTTCCGGAGGTACCGGCAGATTAGCCACGGCTTCTACGACGGCTAGCTGCATGAGATCACGCTCTTCCAATCCTAGCGGCACATCGATAGTTTTAATGAACACATCCCCGGCAGGGATACCCAAAGCGAGACGTTTCGGGCTGTTACCCCAGCGTTCGAGTAAAGATTTCAGAGTGTTGGCGCGGACATGGCCTTGCGAATCTACGCCAGAAGACCATTCGGCGGGAAGAACCTCATAAGCACAATCAACTTGTGAGCGACCTTCTGTATTCCGATCAATGCGCACTAAACAAATGGCGTCACCGTGCCAACCGCCACCCACGATGGCAGGAGGAACACCAAGCAGCCATCGCAGAAGCCTGACTCGCATTTTTTAATCCGGGGTTTTTTGCGAGTTTACCAATCATTTATGTGTTTCTTATAAGAAAACGGTAATTTATAAACGTCTTGCTATCTCAAAACACTTTCAAGCAACCGCGCCGCACCCCGTACCCCCGAACTATCACCAAACTGCGGCAGTAGTAGTTTTGTACGCAACGGCGTCCCTTCAGGCAAAAACGCATGACGTGGCAACTCGGCTTCAAGCCCCGCGATCAGATCCGGGCGTTGCGCAACTCCACCACCCAGCACAATGGCTGCAGGGTCGCAGGCGTTAATGATGACGGCCAATGCCCGCGCCAATCGTTGCGTATGAAGATCAAGGCTCAGCTGCGCAGGGGCACACCCTTCGGCAGCAGCCATGACGAGTGCACGAACATCAGTGCAGGCGGTGTCCGCAGATCGCCGGCGATAGTCGGCCATCAGAGCCGGACCCGAAAGCCAGGCCTCGATGCAGCCGTGTTTGCCGCAATAACAGTCGGGCCCGGGCAACTCTTCGGGGCCAGCAACTGGCAACGGGTTGTGCCCCCATTCCCCGGCCAAGCCGTTAGGCCCCTGCAGTAACTGACCACGTATGACCCAGCCACCGCCAACACCGGTGCCCAGAATCACGCCGAATACCGAATCGTAACCGCGTGCTATGCCATCGACCGCCTCGGAAAGCGCCAGACAATCGGCATCATTGGCTAATCGGACAGGGCGTTCCAGCATCACCGACAAATCAGCCTGCAGCGCTTGCCCATTGAGGCAGGTGGAATTGGCATTACGAATCCGGCCATCGACCGGGCTTGCAGAGCCAGGGTGGCCCACGCCGACTGCAGCACAGCGTTCCCCGAGCGTCTGCTCGGCCTGACGAATCAATGCGCGGATCTGTGCAAGCGTCGCTGGATAATCGCCCTGCGGTGTAAGTAAACGCTCCCGAAAGCGGAAAGAACCTGTGTCATCCAGTACCGCAGCCTCGATTTTGGTGCCGCCGAGATCAACGCCGATGTGCATGATGTCAGCTAGTCACGGTGACCGGTAAATCGTCTTCAGGGAGACGTTCCTTATTGTGACGCCAGAGCGGATGCCAACAGAGCGTGAGCAGCGACACCAGGGCGCCCAGCATAATGACCAGTGCCGGCGCCATGGGTAGCTCGAAGCGGGCGATCAAATATTCAGTCAGCATCGGTGCCAGGCCGCCAAACACGCCTACCGCCAGACTATAGCCAAAGGACAGCCCCGTCACCCGCACCGTTCGCGGCAACAGCGTGGCCATATTGGCAGAGAGCGGCCCCAGAAAGAAACCCTGGCCAATGGCCAGAAGCAAGCCACCACTCATCATGGCCAGAATGTCTCCCGAACGAAACAGGCTGAACGCCTGCCAAGCACCGAGCAGCAGGATCAGCGCGCCCAGTCGGCTGACGCGCATGCGACCCCATTGATCACCCAAATAGCCGCCCACGACGGACAACAGGCTAACCATGAACAGGCTGCACAGATTGATCGCCAGGGCGGTGGCCGTACTCACGCCAGTTTGCTTGACCATCCAGGGCACGGCGTACATGAACCCAACAAAAGAAACGATGCCGGTTGCGGTGTTGGCCAGGGCAATGGCCGCCATGGGTTGCCAGTAACGCCGGAAGGCTTCGCGCACGGGAGAGGCCAACACCTCATGCTGGTTGAGCACGTCCTGCGTTAATGCACGGCGCGCTGCAACACCAATACCCGTCAGGAAAATGCTGGCCAGAAAAGGCACGCGCCAGCCCCAGTCGGCCATGACGGTTTTGCCCAGCACGGTGGTGCACAAGAAGCTCACCGCCGTGCCCAACAAGAGGCCACCAAAAGCACCCATGGGGCTGAATCCACCCATCGTGCCACGGCGATTTGCCGGCGCATGTTCAATCAGAAATACGATCGACGACGAATATTCGCCACCAACGGAAAGCCCCTGCAACATCCGCAGAATAATCAGCAGTACCGGTGCCCAGAGCCCAATCGTGGCATAGGTCGGCATCAGACCGATCAGTAATGTCGGTATGGCAATCAGCAGCACCGACAGCTGCAATGCCGCCTTGCGGCCGATGCGATCCCCGATATTGCCAAAGAGAATGCCGCCAACCGGCCGCATGATCATGCCGGTGGCAAAAGCGCCGTAGCTGGCTAAAAGTGCGGCGACAGGATCGTGCGTGGGAAAGAAATGTGCCGCAAAGTAGCCGGCCAGATACGCGTAGACGATAAAGTCGTAGAACTCAATCGCATTACCAACGGCACCCGCCAGCAGGGTCCGGCGCTGACGCATATTCATCTCGCTGCCGATGCCTGCCGCGGCACTATTCATCTCAGGCTTCGGTCAGATAGGTGCTCAGCGCGTGGTTATACGCCGGGCAGATGGCATTAAGGCTATGAATGGAGATGTTCAGATTACGGACAATGCCATCCTTGAGGCCGTACACCATGCCATGGACAGTGATTTCCTGACCACGTGACCAGGCGTCATACATCACTGTGGATTGAGCGAGGTTCAACACCTGTTCGATCACATTCAGCTCACAGAGTATGTCATGGCGATCAGCCTCAGGTGCAGCATCCAGAATTGCCTGGTGCTTTTGCCGGACATCATGGATATGGCGCAGCCAGTTATCCGCCAGACCGATGCGCACACCATCCAGCGCGGCTTTGACGCCACCACACCCATAGTGGCCAACCACCAGAATGTGTTTGACGCGCAGTACCTGTACGGCATATTGCACGACCGACAGGCAGTTCAGATCACTATGCACCACCACGTTGGCGATGTTGCGGTGGACAAAGACTTCACCGGGCTTTAAGCCCAGTATCTGGTTGGCAGGCACGCGGGAATCCGAGCAGCCGATCCAGAGGTATTCAGGTTGTTGCAATTTAGCGAGATCACTAAAGAATTCGGGCGACTCTGCCTGGACTTTTTCTGACCAGATCCGGTTCTGTTCAAAAAGGGGTTCTAGAACGTGCATGATGTTAATTCTCTGTTTTTATTCACAATAGGAGTATGAGCGTATTATAAAGGAGCTCAAGAAAACGGGTCTAATCCGAGCTCAACCTAGAACAATATGCTGCATCACCGGGAGGCATCATGCTCGTACGCTTTACCTCGCAGGCCACTGCGAATCTGCTCATGTTTGACGACGTGGCACGCGCCCTGCTCAAAGTGGTCGGTAAGTCGCCCACCCAACGCGGTGTTATTACGGTTGCTGAAATGGCACCGGCGCTTACGCATCTTCTGGCCATGACGGCGCAGGAGAAACGCCTCAAGGAAGGACGGGGTGCTCAGGAAACGCTCCCCATACCGGATGTCGGCATTGAGCCTCATGAACTGATCGGTCTCTCAGTCCGCGCACAGCCATTTATCAAGATGCTGGCACAGGCACAGCACGAAAAAAAAGAAATTATCTGGGAAGCGCCTAAGGACTTTCCCGCTCAAAAATGACGAAACCACCCGCAGGTGGCTTCGCCTTTCACCACCGTGTCTTATAGATTGGGCGCCAGCCAACGTTGTGCGTCGTTGACGGCAAGGCCACAACGGCGTGCCCAGTCTTCCAGCTGATCCGTACCGATCTTACCCACCGCAAAATAACGTGCGGCCGGGTGTGCCAGATAGAAGCCGGAGACGGATGCCGCCGGCCACATGGCGCAGGATTCAGTCAGCGTCATACCGGCCAGTTTCGGTACTTCAAGCAGCTCAAATAAGCCCCGTTTGGCCAGATGATCCGGGCAGGCCGGGTAACCCGGTGCCGGACGGATACCACGATAAGTTTCTTTGATCAGCGCCGCGTTATCCAGCTGCTCATCGGCAGCATAACCCCAGTGCTTCATGCGCACTTCACGATGCAGCCATTCGGCAAAAGCTTCCGCCAGACGGTCTGCCAGTGACTTGAGCATGATGCTGCGGTAATCATCGTGCGCGGCTTCGAAGCGCTTAAGATGCGACTCAATCCCTTCGCCGCAAGAAACGGCAAAGCCGCCGATCCAATCAGCCGTGGTACCCGTCGGCTTTTTCTCGGCAATGAAATCCGCCAGACACCAGTTGGGTTTACCGGCCGGGCGTTCCTGCTGCTGACGCAGGTTGTGCCAGATCATGCCCGTGTGCTGACGCGCCTCATCGATATAGATTTCGATGTCATCGCCAACGCGATTGGCCGGGAACAACCCGAATACACCGCGTGGCTGCAGCCATTTTTCGGCTACGATTTGCTCGAGCATCGTTTGCGCATCGGCGTAGACCTGACGGGCTGTTTCACCGACCACCTTATCATCCAGAATTGCCGGGAAAGAACCCGTCAGATCCCAGGTCTGGAAGAAAGGGCTCCAGTCGATATAGGGCACCAGCGCACCCAGCGCCGGCCTCACCACCTGAACACCGGTATGCTGTGGTGCAGCCGGTTGGTAGTTCGCATACTCACCTGTAAAGGCATCAAAAGCATTCGACTGCGCAGTGTCGATTGGCACCAGCGTCACGCCCTTCTTGTTGGCGTGCTGCTGACGGACTTTCTCATAATCGGCGGCAAGTTCGGCGCGGTAGTTGGCGGCTTTTTCCAGATCGGAAGACAGCAGGTTCGACACCACACCCACTGCGCGCGAGGCATCCGGCACGTAGACCACCGGATGATCGTAGTTCGGTGCAATTTTGATGGCGGTATGCGCACGGCTGGTGGTGGCACCACCGATCATCAGCGGAATATCGAAACCCTGACGCGTCATTTCATTAGCGATGTGCGTCATCTCTTCCAGAGAGGGCGTAATCAGGCCGGACAGGCCAATGACCTGAGCTTCGTGTTCAATCGCTGCTTTAAGAATCTGGTCGCACGGCACCATGACACCGAGGTCAACAACCTCGTAACCATTGCAGCCGAGCACGACGGCCACAATATTTTTGCCGATGTCATGCACATCGCCCTTGACCGTGGCGATGACAATCTTGCCCTTGGCCGCAGCGCCGGTGCGGGCTTTCTCTTCTTCAATGAATGGCACCAGATGAGCCACAGCCTGCTTCATGACGCGGGCAGATTTCACCACCTGCGGCAGGAACATCTTGCCGGCACCAAATAGATCGCCGACGGTATTCATACCCGACATCAGCGGACCTTCGATCACAGCCAGCGGCGGCTTACCCGCCGCCGCAAGCGCGGCTCGGCATTCTTCGGTATCGGCCACCACATAGTCGGTGATGCCTTTCACCATGGCATGGCTCAGGCGCTCTTCCACCGGCCAACTACGCCAGGCCAGATCCTCGACGCGTTCTTTGGCCGTGCCTTTAACGCTCTGCGCAAATTCCACCAGTGCTTCACCGGCACCGGCGTGTTTGTTCAGCACCACGTCTTCGACCCTGGCACGCAACGCCGGTTCGATTCCGTCGTACACGCCGAGCTGACCGGCGTTAACGATCCCCATGGTCATGCCGGCCTGGATGGCGTGATAGAGGAAAACGGTATGAATGGCTTCACGCACCGGGTCGTTACCACGGAACGAGAACGACACATTGGAAACGCCACCCGAAATATGGGTATGTGGCAGATGCGCCTTGATCCAGCGCACGGCTTCAATGAAGTCGACGGCGTAGCCATCGTGCTCCGGAATACCCGTGGCAATGGCAAAGATATTCGGGTCGAAGATGATGTCTTCGGGCGGGAAGCCGTTGGCGACCAGCAGGTTGTAGGCACGTTCGCAGATTTCGACTTTACGCGCGAAGGTATCGGCCTGTCCCTTCTCATCAAAGGCCATCACGATGACGGCCGCACCGTACTGACGTGCCAGATTGGCCTGGCGTAGGAATTCGGCTTCGCCTTCCTTCATGGAGATCGAGTTGACGATCCCCTTACCCTGAATGCACTTGAGGCCGGCTTCGATGACTGACCATTTCGACGAATCGATCATGATCGGCACCCGCGAGATATCCGGCTCGGACGCAATCAGATTCAGGAAGCGCACCATGGCGGCTTCCGAATCGAGCATGGCTTCATCCATGTTGATGTCGATGATCTGGGCGCCATTCTCCACCTGCTGGCGAGCTACTGCCAGGGCGTCATCAAAACGGTTCTCGAGAATCATCTTGGCGAAAGCGCGCGAACCCGTGACGTTGGTGCGTTCACCCACGTTGACGAAGAAAGATTCCGGGCCGATTTCACAGAGTTCCAGACCGGAGAGGCGCAAACGATGCGGGACAACCGCCGGTTGGCGCGGTTTGACACCGGCAACCGCATTGGCGATGGCACGAATGTGATCCGGCGTTGTGCCACAACAGCCACCGACGATATTCACCAAGCCATGAACAGCCCATTCCCGGATGGCTTCGGCCAGCATCTCCGGCGTTTCATCGTAGCCGCCAAAGGCATTGGGCAGACCGGCGTTGGGGTGTGCCGAAGTGTACGTCGGGCAGATGCGGGCAAGTGTTTCGACGTGTGGACGGAGTTCCTTGGCACCCAGTGCGCAATTCAGGCCCATCGAGATCGGACGCGCATGTGCCAACGAGGTCCAGAAGGCTTCCGCCGTCTGACCGGACAGTGTACGACCGGAGGCGTCAGTGATGGTGCCCGAGATCATGATCGGCCAGCGGCGTCCGCGTGCGGCGAAGACCTGTTCTACCGCCATCACGGCAGCTTTGGCATTGAGCGTATCGAACACGGTTTCGATGAGCACGATGTCGGCGCCGCCGTCGATCAGGCCATTGGTAGCCTCGATGTAGTTGCTGACCAGCTCGTCAAAGGTGACGTTGCGGGCACCCGGATCATTGACGTCGGGCGAAATGGAGCCCGTGCGCGAGGTAGGACCGATGACGCCGGCAACCAGGCGGGGCTTGGCTGGGTTCAGAGCGGTGTATTTGTCGCAAGCCACACGGGCCAGCGCAGCACCTGCCACGTTGAGCTCGTAAACGATCTCTTCGAGCTTGTAGTCGGATTGAGATAGACGTGTGGCGTTGAACGTATTGGTTTCAATAATATCGGCACCGGCCGCCAGATATTGCTCGTGAATGCCCTGAATCACATCCGGCCGTGTCAGTAGCAGCAGATCGTTATTACCCTTGAGATCATGCGGGTGCGCGGCAAAACGTTCGCCACGGAAGTCGGCTTCGGTCAGGCTGTGCCGCTGAATCATGGTCCCCATCGCACCATCCAGAACAAGGACGCGTTCTTTCAGGTGGGACAGAATCTCTTCAGTGCGATCGGGCTGTGGTGCGGATTGTGGTGCAGTCATGGCCATTCATCTTAAAAAAACAAACCCGCCGGTCAGCGGGGCTGCAAGCGGCGGGTGTTCAATATCCCATCGCTTTAGCAGTATTTATAAGCGCGCCCGCAAGCTGAGGAGCTCAAATCGGCGCGTGGAAGTATCCAAGCCGTGACAATACGGGTCCGGGCCCTGTGCGTCAAGTAAATCAATGGCTTGGCGCGTTAAAAACAACTATGGTTAAAATGCACCGCTATGGCACGCACCTGGTATCTGGTTCAGAGTAAACCCCGCAACGAAGCGCGGGCGTTGGAGAATCTATTGCGCCAGGGCTACGAAACCTATCTGCCCCTGATGGAAGTCGAGCGGCTGCAACGTGGCAAGCTGCTACGCAAGATGGAGCCGCTTTTTCCGCGCTATCTGTTTCTGCACCTTGAGGAAGGCAACGACAACTGGGGTCCGATCCGTTCCACCCTCGGCATTGCCGGTATGGTTCGTTTCGGGTTGGCCTATGCCACGGTTTCGGATGCCGTGATCGAAGTTATCCGAGAGCGTACTCAGGAAGTGAAGAAAACCCTGTTTGAGACCGGCGACAGCGTGCAGGTGGTCAGCGGCCCCCTGGTTGGCCTGGAAGGCGTCTTTGAGATCGCCGATGGTGAGCAGCGCAGCTTCGTCCTGTTGGAGTTTATGCAAAAGCAGCAGCGAGTATCCGTGTCAACGGCGGATCTACGGACAGCCCGCTACTAGACTTGAGTTTTACCCCAGGAAACGGCGGGTCAGCGCCACCCAATAGGAAATTCCCAGCGCCGTAATGTCATCATTGAAATCGTAGTGCGGATTGTGCAGTGTGCAACCGCCTTCGCCCGGACCATTGCCCAGCCAGACATAACAGCCGGGTTTTTCCAGGAGCATGTAGGCAAAATCTTCCGCACCCATCGACGGCAGCTCGTCGGTGATGACCTGACTTTCCCCAATCAGCGTCGCAGCAGTCTCCTGACAGAAGCGTGCTTCCGCCGGGCTATTAACGGTCGGCGGGTAACGCTGCTCGAAACGGACTTCGACCTGGGCACCAAAGGTCGCTGCGATGCCCGTGCAGATCTCCTGGATGCGACGCTCCACCAATTGCTGGACTTCTGGCTTGAAGGTCCGGATCGTACCGCGCAGCACGGCATCTTCCGGAATCACGTTCCAGGCATCACCCGCATGAAACTGGGTGACCGACACCACACCCGCATCACAGGGATGCAGATTGCGTGAAATGACGGTTTGCAACGCCTGAATAATCTGGGTGCCGACCAGGATGGTATCCACGCCCTGGTGCGGCATAGCGGCATGACAACCATGGCCGCGGATCAGAATTTCCAGGCCGCAGGTGCCTGCCATAACCGGGCCGGGCATGATGGCCATCTGCCCCACTGGCAGACCAGGCCAGTTGTGCAGCCCGAATACCGCTTCAACCGGAAACTGCCTGAAGAGCCCCTGCTCGATCATGACACGTGCACCGCCTTCACCCTCTTCGGCCGGCTGGAAAATCAGGACGGCTGTGCCATCGAAATCCCGGTGTTCGGACAAATAGCGTGCAGCCCCTAGCAACATGGCGGTATGACCATCGTGGCCACAGGCGTGCATTTTGCCGGCATGCCGTGAACGATGCGGGAACTCATTGAGCTCAGGCATGGGCAGTGCATCCATATCCGCGCGCAGCCCGATCATCCGGTCGCTATGGCCTTTGTGTCCTTTAATGACACCCACGACGCCGGTACCGGCCAGGCCACGATGCACCTCCACCCCGTAGCTTTCCAGCATCCGGGCAACCACATCAGCTGTACGGCTTTCTTCAAAGGCCAGTTCCGGATGGGCGTGGATGTCGCGACGGATGGCGGTAATTTCCGCCAGGAAAGGCAGGTCAAGCAATGTTGCATGCAATGTCATAGCGCACCTGAGGCATGGCCTCTGTGTTTAATCGTCTGTCACCATTATGGCGCATTCCCCAGCTATACTGAAACCATCATGGAACTTGTCGTCATCAGCGGCCTCTCGGGCTCCGGAAAATCCATCGCACTGGCTGTCTTGGAAGACGCCGGGTATTACTGCGTCGACAATCTGCCGGCGGATATGTTGCCGGTACTGGTGGGGCATTTGCAACGCGATGGTTATACACGTGTCGGTGTTGCTGTCGATGTGCGCAGCGGCCCGTCGCTGGAAGCGCTACCCAAAGCGCTGGAAGCGCTGCGCCGTGACGCCCATGTCAGCGTGCTCTTCCTGGATGCCGATGATGAAACGCTGTTACAGCGCTTTTCCGAAACACGACGGGCCCACCCGCTAACCAGCGAGACCATGACCCTGGCCGAAGCGCTGCGCCATGAACGTGCGTTGCTGGAGCCTGTTGCAGAAATGGGGCACCGGCTGGATACGAGCCATTTAAAACCAGCGATTCTGCGTGCCTGGATCCGGGACTTTCTCAAAGTGGACAGCCAGGATGGGCTGACACTGGTGTTTGAATCCTTTGGCTTCAAACATGGGGTACCACGCGATGCCGATCTGATGTTTGATGTCCGCTGTTTGCCGAATCCGCATTACGATCCCACGCTACGGCCATTAACCGGTCGTGATATGCCCGTGGCTGCATTTCTCGAATCGCAACCGGATGCACTGAAGTTACGCGAAGATATCGCCCGCTTTGTCAAGGACTGGTTGCCCAAGTACGGCCACGATAATCGCTCCTACCTCACGGTTGCCATCGGTTGTACCGGTGGCCAGCACCGCTCAGTCTGGATGACCGAATGGCTGGCAACGCAATTCGCCGACCGGCCCGATGTTCTGGTACGCCATCGTGAACTGTCTCCGCAGACACCCACACCCGCTGCTACTGAGAAATCTGCTCCGGCCCGGTGATGTGCTGGTGTTGCTGGTCGGTATTGCCGGCTGGATCACCCTTTCGGTGTCGTTATGGCAATCAGGACCCGCAGCGCAGGCGCAGGTGCGCCGGGATGGGCAGCTGATTGCCGCCTATGCATTAAATGAACCTCGCACGGTATCGGTTGATGGCGCCCTTGGGCCGACCGTGATTCGTATTGAATCAGGTCGGGCTCGTGTCATGAGCGACCCCGGACCCCGTCAATACTGTGTGAAACAAGGATGGCTAACCCGGCCCGGCGAAATGGCGCTGTGCGCACCCAACCACATTAGCCTGACGTTAACCGGCGGTCAGCCGACCTATGAGTCGATGGCTTACTGATGCGCACCTTATCGCTCACATCCGATGATCACCGCATCGCCCGTCTGACGGCAGCGGCGATTGCCATTGCCCTGGTGGAATCGGCAGTTCCCAGCCCACTACCCGGTGTAAAACCCGGCCTGGCCAACATCATCACCCTACTGGTGTTATTGCGTTATGACTGGGCAACCGCTGCCTGGGTGACCATACTCCGTGTGCTGGCAGTGAGTCTGCTAGTCGGCCAGTTTCTGGCGCCGGGCTTTATGCTGTCGCTTGGCGGAGCCGTCGCTTCACTCGCTGTGCTGTGGGCCTTACGCTCCTTGGTTCACAGCCCCTCAAGCGGGTTTGGGCCGGTGACGCTATCGATTCTGGCTGCGCTCGCACACATGCTGGCCCAGCTCGGCATAGTCCGTCTCTGGCTGGTACCCAGCCCCGGTGTCTGGGTTCTGGCACCGGTGTTCTTGGGTGCCGCCCTGTTTTTTGGTACGCTGAACGGACTGATCGTTGCCTGGCTGATGCAGCCTGCAGCGAATAATGATCCAACCCGGATCGCCAATGAACACCAAAGCGCCACATGACTGATTCGATGAGTCTTCCTGAAACGATGCCCCCTACACCTCACCGACCTCGCCGCGTTTGCTTGGCCTGGACGGGGGCTTCCGGCTTACCCTATGGCTTACGTCTACTGGACTGTCTGTTGAGTGCGGGTATCACCGTGGAGCTGATCTATTCGCAAGCGGCCCAGGTTGTTGCACAGCAGGAATTGTCGTTGCGTTTACCGTCGGCACCGGACGAGGCCAATGCCTTGCTGCTGGCACAGTTTCCCGGCCGGCCGGGCAAACTGCGCGTTTACGGCCGGGATGCCTGGTTCTCGCCCGTAGCCTCTGGATCCAATCCGCCCGATGCGATGGTGGTCTGCCCTTGTTCGATGGGTACCCTGGCTAGTATTGCCGCCGGCCTTGCCGACAACCTCATTGAGCGGGCTGCTGATGTCGTGCTGAAGGAGCGGCGCACCCTGATCATGGTGCCACGCGAAACACCATTTTCGGTGATTCATCTCGAAAACATGCTGCGCCTGGCGAAAGCCGGTGCCGTGATCGTGCCGCCGTCGCCGGGTTTTTACGAACATCCGCAAAGCGTGGCTGACATGGTGGACTTTGTGGTGGCCCGTATTCTGGACCAGCTACGGGTACCACATAGCCTCGCGAAGCGCTGGGGCGGTGAGGTTTAAACACCAACGATCAGCTCGTCGGTTCTGCTGCCAGTAGTTTTCTCCAGGGCGTAGGCAGAGCCAGTTTTTCTGCTTCAGCTAGCGGATAGGGCTCAAGTTCGCGATGCCGGTTTTGAGCGGTGGGTGATGCCGTAGACGCGATTTGATAACGCGTCACCTCGGCCTGTAGTTCAAAATGCGTGAACTTGTGACGAACCTGGACCGTACCCCGTTGTTCGGCGTTACGCGGCAATGCCACGCTCTCAGCGTCCGGCAGGCTGAGCAATCCCCCCCAGATGCCACAAGCCTGACGGCGCTCCAGCCAGACGTGTGTATCGTCACGAATGAGCCAGACTTGTGAGGTACGTACTGGCAATGCTGGCCGCGTTTTACGATGGGGGAGCGCTTGCACTCGATCCGTCTGTAATGCGATACAGAAGGTGCGCATCGGGCAAATCGAGCATTGCGCCTTAGCGCGAGTACAACAAGTGGCACCGAGATCCATCAAGCCCTGTGTATAGGCGGCCACTTCTTTTTTCGGCAACAATGTATCGGCCAGTTCCCACAACTGCCGATCCACAGAGGTGGTCGTTGGCACCCCCTCAATGCCGAACACCCGGCAGAATACCCGCTTGACGTTTCCATCCAGAATCGCCGCCCGCTGCCCGAAGGCAAAAGCGCTGATGGCAGCCGCGGTAGAACGCCCGATGCCAGGCAGTGACGCTAGCGCAGTTGCGGTCTCGGGAAACCGCCCCTGATGCTCGGCAACGACCGTACGGGCACAGGCATGTAGATTGCGGGCGCGGGCGTAATATCCGAGGCCTGCCCAGAGTTCGAGCACCGTCTTGAGCGGCGCTGCCGCCAGATCCGCTACCGTCGGAAAACGTTGCAAAAATCGGGTGTAATAGGGAATGACGGTTTGCACCTGCGTTTGCTGCAACATAATTTCCGACAGCCATATCCGGTACGGATCCGTCGTGTTTTGCCAGGGCAGGTCGTGCCGACCATGTTGCTTTTGCCAACGAATAAGGGTGGGTGCAAATTTTTTGAGGCCGGTGGCAGTGGTCATGAGGCGATGCCGTAGAGAACAGGGGGAACGGTATAATCTGTGCCCATCCTAACGTATTGCACCCAAATCGGCATGACCCGAATCACGCGGTCCCCTGAGACTGACAACCCCGAACCGTTTCCTTTCGAGCCGATGTCCTCGACAGGTGATGCGCAGCGCGATCTGCGCACGGCGCTTGGCCGATTCCCCACTGGGGTTGCCGTCGTCACGGCATTGGATGCTGATGGTCTGGCGGTCGGATTGACGATCAGCTCATTCAACACGGTGTCGCTAGACCCGGCACTGGTGGTCTGGAGTCTGCAACTGAGCTCCCGACATCTGGAAATTTTCGACACGACAAGCGCTTACGCCATCAACGTGCTGGCGCAATCACAAGCGGAAGTGTCCAATTTGTTCGCTGCATCGCTGGACCGGCCTTTTGATCAGGTGGCCTGGGCACCCGGCTTGGCAGGGGTGCCCTTGCTGGCCGGTTGTTGCGCCTGGTTTGAAGTCGATAACTTCCAGCAGCTAGATGGCGGTGACCACCGGCTCTACCTGGCGAAGGTGCGACGCTTTGCGGCCGATCCTACCCCCAAGCCCCTGGTGTTTCATGATGGCGACTATGCCACGCTGACAGCATTCTCAGGGCTATAAGCATTTGGTCTGTGCTGAGATGACACAGGCCGCCAAAACACGTCTGTTTCTGGTTCTTGGTGACCAGCTGCATCCGGACCCACACCCCCTTCTGTCGCAGGCAACGGCTGACGATTGGGTCTTAATGGCCGAGGTGCCAGACGAAGCCACCCACGTCTGGAGCCATAAAGCCCGTACCGCGCTCTTTTTTTCGGCGATGCGTCATTTTGCGCAGCGCCAGCAGGCCGCAGGCCGACGGTTGGCCTACCAGCGGATCGGTGAACACACCGCCCGATCATTGTCAGAAGTTCTCGCCCGCTTCGTCGCTGAGCATCCCGACATCGACAGCCTCTGCATTCTGGAGCCTGGCGATGTCCGCGTAACGGACGGATTGCAGGATTGTGCGCGACAACTGAAGCGGCGGCTGGAAATCTGGCCCGACACGCACTTTCTTTGCACCCTCCCGGATTTCGAGGCCTGGGCCGCACGCAGCGACAAGGCAGGACGAGACAGCCTGCGCATGGAGTTCTTTTATCGCTGGATGCGTCAGCGCACAGGTTATCTGATGCAGGACGGTCAACCCGTAGGAGGCCAATGGAACTTCGATGCCGAAAACCGCGCCGGTTTTGGCGCCGCCGGACCACCGTCTGTTCCAAGGCCCGGCCGTTTTCCACCCGATGAACTGACACAACAGGCCTGTGCGGATGTCACCGCTTTTTTTCCTGACCATCCCGGATCGCTCAATCATTTCAACTGGCCCGTTACACCGGAAGATGCCTTGCATGCCCTGGACGACTTCATCGTGCACCGGCTGCCCCTGTTCGGGCAATGGCAGGATGCCATGTGGCAGAACGAGCCGTTTCTCTGGCACTCGCTGATTTCTGCCGCGATGAATCTGAAGTTGCTGGATCCGCGGATGGTGATTGAACGTGTCGACGCCGCTTATCATAACGGCCACGCACCGCTGGCCGCGGTCGAAGGCTTTATCCGGCAGATTCTGGGTTGGCGCGAATTTGTGCGTGGCATTTATTGGCGTTACCCGGCACAGTGGCCGACCTTTAATGCGCTTGATGCGCAGCGCCCCTTACCAAAGTGGTTCTGGTCTGGTCATACGCATGCTGCCTGTTTAAAGGCAGCAATCGGACAAACCCTGGCACACGGTTACGCGCATCATATTCAGCGCCTGATGGTCACCGGTAACTTTGCCTTACTCGCTGGCCTAGCGCCCCGCGCAGTGGGTGACTGGTATCTGGCGGTCTATGTGGATGCCGTTGCCTGGGTGGAAGAGCCCAATACGCTGGGCATGGCGCTGTTCGCTCTGGGGGGGCGCATGACCAGCAAGCCCTATATTGCGTCGGGCGCGTACATAAAACGTATGAGCAATTACTGCAAAGGGTGTATTTACCGCCCGGAGATTCGTACCGGTCCGAAGGCCTGTCCGTTCACCACGCTGTACTGGGATTTCCTGATGCGACACGAGCCGCTACTACGCAAAAACGCGCGTATGGCGATGCCTTATAAAAACCTGGATCGTATGGCAGATGCTGAAAAAACAGCGATTCGGGAATGGGCGATTGTTCGCCTGGAAAAACTCGAATTGCTCTAGCAGGGCGCACGTTATTCGGTGGCCGTGTTCTCGACCGCAATCATGGCACCGACGGCAAAGCCCAGCGACGCTGCTTTCTGTTTCAGTGCTGTGACGACTTGTGCATCCAGGCGCGGCGTACGGGACAAAATCCACAGGTAATCACGACTCGGTGCACCCACCAGTACCCAACGGTATTGGGGATCGAGGTCGATGATCCAGTAATCGCCCCAGACTACGGGCAACCAGCTCAGCCAATCCGGTGCAAAACGTACCCGGAGCTGGC